>ENA-OUQW01000035-OUQW01000035.1-human-gut-metagenome-genome-assembly--contig:-NODE-35-length-155978-cov-7.798894_pt1 | contig 155978 bp, 117 predicted proteins | sample MGYA00248464_ERZ548849 | MGnify/ENA primary metagenome ERZ548849 (study PRJEB26491, sample SAMN04978193) | human gut metagenome | host: Homo sapiens | study: EMG produced TPA metagenomics assembly of... | reverse complement strand
TATGCAAAGATAATGCAAACGAGAGCAATGAGAACTTGCTCTTACATTGCCGAGTGCAGCTTATCTTCTGCAAAATTATCTGTTTAACAACAAACGTCTGACACCGCACTGTCCCTTTTAACATTTATTCGCTTTGCCGTTCCGAGACCTTGACTTATCTTTGCAAAAGATAAGCTGCGACTGACTTTGAGATTGCAGGTTATCATTACGCTCCCCGGCATTTGCATTGCAAGGAAGCGAAAAAGAAATTATAAACAACAAAAAAGAAAAGAATTATGGAAACAGGAAACAAAGCTCCGGAAATACTTGGTATTGATCAGAACGGAAATGAAGTGCGTTTGAGCGACTATGCCGGTAAGAAACTCGTGCTGTATTTCTATCCGAAAGACTCCACTCCGGGATGTACAAGCGAGGCATGCAGCCTGCGCGACAACTATGAGGAACTGAAGTCAAAAGGCTACGAGGTGGTTGGCGTGAGCGTGGACAGCGCGAAATCGCACCAGAGATTCATAGAGAAAAACAGTCTGCCGTTCACTCTCATAGCTGACACAGACAAGAAACTTGTGGAGGAATTCGGTGTGTGGGGCGAGAAAAAGATGTATGGCAAGACCTACATGGGCACACTGCGCACAACGTTCATCATCGACGAGAACGGTGTGGTGGAGCAAGTCATGGGGCCGAAAGAGATAAAAGTGAAAGAGCACGCGGCACAGATTCTCAACCGCTAAGCCGGTCAGGCAGTCTGGCTTCATCAGTACATAGTGCTGACGTCAGACTGTAAGCTGCCCGTTTTTGTCGGAGATGCGACGTACTGCATCGCGAAAAAGACGGGAAAGAATACACCGGCAGCAGAGCGGAAGAGCGAAATTGCCGCTCCATCGGCAAATACAAAGAAAGCGTGGCGGCATATCCGGCAGACAGAAACGATTGATACTGTCTTTAGCGGAAAATGCCGTCACGCTTTGTTATTGGCTTTTTTATAATTTCTTGTCGTAAAATGCAGAGATTCAGTCTGCCTGTTCGGCATCTATCGCCTTTATCTTCTGCTTTACGAGTTCCATGTCGTCTTTCAGCTTCTGAACCTTTCTGTTCATCTCGTCAACAAGACTGTTGCCCTTCTTACTGCTTGCCGTGAGGAATCCGAGATTGTTCTCGTAAGTCTGGATTTCCTGCCGCAGCTGGTCATAACGGCGCATCAGGCGTCCACGTTCGTTGTCGAGCGCGTCCTCACCACGCTTTGCCACATTCTTCAGGTTGCTTCTGAAGCTGTCGAGCTTGCGACGTGAGCTTGATATGTTAAGCTCTTTATACAGCTTGTCGAGCACGGCATGATACTCGTTGTATATATTGTCCTTCTCCTTATAAGGCACATGTCCCACAGCGTTATACTCATCTACGAGCTGCTGTATCTTCTCCTGCACGTTCTCCACACCCTCAGCCGTGAAGTTGCGGAGCTGCTCTATGATTGAGCGTTTCTTCTCAAGGTTGGCGCGCTCTTCATTATGTACTCCCGCGTTAGCGGCATTTCGTGCGGCAAAGAACTTGTTGCATGCCTCGAGAAAATCGTTCCATAGCTGGTCGCCTATCTTCTTGGGCACACTGCCTATGGTCTTCCACTCCTTCTGAAGAGCTATGAACTTGTCGCCGGTTGACTTCCAGTCAGTACTGTCAGACATAGAACGCGCCTTCTCTATGAGGGCTTTTTTCTTCTCTACATTAGCAGCGAAGGTCTCTTTCAGTTCCTTGAAGAACGCCGCCTTACGCCCGAAGAAATCATCGCAAGTGCCACGGAAACGCTCGAATATCTTTACATTCATCTTCTGAGGAGCGAATCCTATGGTCTTCCATTCAGCCTGAAGGGCTATTATCTCTTTTGTATGCTTCTCCCAATCGCTTGCTCCTTTGTTCTCCTCTTTGGCTATTGCCTCAGCCTTCTCGCACAGTTCCGTCTTGCGTGCGAGGTTATCCTCCTCCTTGGCACGAAGACTTTCGAAATGCTGCTGATGACGCTTGTTTATCACTGTTGAGGCTGCCTTGAACCGCGCCCATATGCTTTCGCGCAGGTCTTTTGCCACAGGTCCTATCTCGCGATACTGCTGATGGAGTTCCTGAAGCTGGTGGAACGCGCTGATGACATCCGGTTCTTCCGCAAGCCTTTCAGCAGACTCACACAGCTTGGTCTTCAATTCGAGATTCTTCTTGAAATCGTATTCGCGCGCCTCATTGTTGAGTTTGAGCAAATCGTAGAACTGTTCTACATACAGCTGATAACTGCGCCACAGCTCACTTGCCTTATTCGCGGGAACAGATTTTATTTCCTTCCATTGCTGCTGCAGCTCCTTGAACTCCGAATATGACTTGTTAGCCTGTTCGGGTGAGGTAGCCATAGCCTTTATTTTATTTATAATGTCGAGCTTCTTTTCAAGATTTTCCTGCTTCTCCGCTTCCTGCTGCTGGAATATTTTCGTACGGTTCTCACGTATGACAGACATTTCCGCCTTGAATATACTCTCATCCTCATCAGGCAGAATCTGGTATTTCTCAGGGTCTCCTCCTCCATTGAGATAGTCCTTCAGACGCGCTTCCCGCTCAGCGATATGTATTTTATAGAAAGAGGTTTTGAGATGATCAATCTCTTCCTTGTTTGAAAATTCCTTGTTGGCAACGATTTCCTTCAAGCGTGCGAGAATTTCCTTCTTTGTCCTGTAGGTATGTGCTGAAGGTTGTTCTTCCGCCATACTCTCTGCAGAACAGACGTTTTCAGTCTCCGCAATCAGGTCTTCCGGTTTGTTTTCTTCCCGGTTTACTTGAGCAACATCCTGCTCCTTGCCTTTTTCGTTTTCATTCACTCCATTCTGAAGAGCATTTTCTTGAGAATCCATCATTTCACTGTTTTAAGTTTATGACACGGTTTTTCCAATATATCCAAGCAAATATCGAAATGTCTTAATACTTAAAGCCATTAACATTTTGCATGATACGTTAATTTCAAATAATTATTGATGCAAACTTAAATAAAAAAAAGTAATTCAGCAAAAAAACTTATGTATTTTTCACTTTTTTCCGTTAAAGTAGTCTTTTATGGCGCAGAATAAACCACGACAAGCCCGAAACACATACAGAAATGACCAATGCGACGATGAATCCGTAACTGGTTGTCTCCATGCCATTGATAAGGTTCATTCCGAAGAGCGACGCTATCAGCGTGGGGAACATCATTATAATGGACACCGATGTAAGTGTACGCATAACGGTGTTCATGTTGTTGTTGATGATGCTTGAGTAAGTATCCATTGTCGATTCGAGAATGTTGGAATAGATGTTCGTAGTCTCTCGTGCCTGCGACATCTCAATATTGACATCTTCTATAAGGTCTGCGTCGAGCTCGTCCACCTGAAGCTTGAACTTCAGTTTCGCAAGAAGAGTCTCGTTGCCACGTATTGACGTTATGAAATATGTAAGAGAATCCTGCAGACGACTGAGTGCTATAAGCGACTCATTGTTCACTACGTTGTCGAGATTATGCTTTGCTTTCTCTATAAGAGCGTTTATCTGCTTCAGGCGTTTCAGATACCACACGGCGGAAGACAGGAACAGACGGAATATCATATCGACATAGTCGGTGAACCCTTCGCCACGTTTCTGCTGATAGCTCACAAAATCTATCATCATGTTTGTCTCATAGTAACACACCGTGATTGTCACATCTGCCTTATGAATGATACCAAGCGGTACCGTAGTATATGGTGTGCGCGAGCGTATCTCCTTAACGTAAGGGATACGAAGGATTATAAGCATCCAGCCGTCATCGTACTCGTAACGGGCGCGCTCGTCAGTATCGCTGACGTCGGAAAGAAAATAATCGGGTAAGTTGAATTTATCTTCAAGCCACTGCTGGTCCTCTTCAGTAGGGCATGTCACTTGTATCCAGCAGTTTGGTTGCCACTCAGCTATCGCTTTCAAGGCACCTTCCGTGTTCCAGAATGTTCTCATAGAGTCGCTCTCCTTAGATTTGTTGTCTTTAATTTTACAGGCAGGAGACAAGCCTCATGCATTGAGTAACATCCTGTCACCAGCCTCAGAAAGTAATATTTTCCGCGTGATAATCGTCCATAAATTCTTTTTTATTGTTGCGGATGCAAAGTTACGGAAATTCTTTGATTACGCAAATTCTTTTAAAGAATTCGTATATCGCATTCTCATGTTAATAATAATATAATACAATTTACATAAGTTAAAATTTCGATTGATTCATCTTTAAAGTTGTTATAACTATAGATGGCATGACAATATTTTATATATTGCATATCAAAACTTCATTTACAATAACACAAAAAAACTTTAAACATGAAAAAACTTTACTATTTCTGACTGCCTTCTCATTTGGCATGTTGCAGTCCTTTGCCCAGCAAGAAGGGCAGATCAGGGTTAAAAGCGGATTCACCGCCGACGTCGTAGCGGAAGGAATTCCTGTTGAGAACTATCTGGTACAGGGTATTGACAACGGGAGCGTAGGATTATTCAGCAAGAAAGTAAGCCTTGTGAACAACGGACTACCGTCCGAAATGCCGATGAAAGCATTTGAAAGCGGCAATCTCTACAACATTGACTACACTAAGAACAATGCTCTCAGACTTGTCGGACCCAACGATGCGGAAGGCACAAACTACCCCACGAGCGGAGAACTGAAGCTCGCCACACCGGTGAAGACAGACAAGCTGTGGCTGCTTTGCATCTGCGGTAACGGTCCGACCGAACTGTATGTCGAAGTGAGCTATAAGGACGGAGAATTCACTTATGGCAACATCACAATAGAAGACTGGTGGAACGAAAGCACGAATCCGGAAGACCACAAAGGTAAGGACGAGGCTTTCTGGGGTTTCGACCGCATCGACCGCGAGACAGAAAGCCCGCAGGGAGTGACCTCCGTACGCATTCTTGAAAAAGCGATAGCAACCAATCCTGACAAGGAAATACAGTCTGTATACATTGAGAAGACAAATGTAAGCAACGGATATCCTACCATTCTCGGACTCTCTGCAGGACAACAGCCTGTTGAGGTAGCCGAAGGTTTCAACGCGGACGTGGTTGCCGAGGCAAGACCTATTAGCGAACATTCAAGCGCTTCGCTTGACAGGAACGCATGGGTATTGTATTCCAAGGAGCTTGGAAACGTAGACATCACTACCGAGTTCGGACTTCCCGACGACGGAAACATCGTGACAAAGAGCAACAGGACATATAAGGTGGACTATAAATCGCTTAATGCCACCAGGCTCACAGCCGACGATACGGAGACAGCAGACACCGATGAGTCGACCGCCACACTCGAGCTTGAAGACAAACCGACCGTGAGCGACAACGGCTCGATATATTATCTCGCCACCGCAGGGAACGGTCCTGCGACCATAGATGTCACATACAATTATTCTGACGGTTCTTCAAGCACAAGCTATATCGAGATACCCGACTGGTGCAACAACCAGTCACTGGCAGCCGTTCAGACTGGCAGATACTACGGAGGCGTAGACGACAGGGACTATGTCGGGCTGTATGAGGTTGAAGATTATCCTCAGAGCAACAAACAGATAGAAAGCATCACATTTAACAACTATGCCGGCAACGCCTCAAAAGGCATAATAATGGGTATCTATCTCACCGACGGAACCATAACAACCGGCATAAAAGACATCACTGTAGGCAAGGATGCAAAAGACGGAAAAACCTTCAACATCGGCGGACAGGTTGTGAACGGTTCGTACAAAGGCATCGTCATAAAGAACGGAAAGAAACATATTGCGAAATAATCATCGCATATAAAGCAAATGAAATCCGCGCCTTCACTCAGACGCGGATTTCATTTTATTATATAAATAAGGTGTGGATAGCGGTTTATCCGCATCTGTCGTAACACCGCCAAAGCCGCTTTTTCATTTGAGTGCCGGCTGTTCACTCCTATCCCTCACTGCCGACATCATCCTCACTTCAGCTTTTCCACTGTACACCCGGCTGCATCTTCGACAAAGACGGGAACCGTTCTGCCTGACAGCAGCACTGAATACGCACAAAGAAAGAAGACAGATTTAGTACTGAGAAAAAACGTTCCACTAAATATCATAGATTTTATTTTGACGCAATGAAAATTTAAACTAAATTTGCACCCGTATAGAATAAACGCAGACGTCATGAGTATCAGCAACAAAACAGCCAAATATCGGATAAAAAAACAGCAGTTGAAAGACCTGTTCTTCATTTTTTTCGGCATCCTTCTTTATTCAATCGGCTACACGGCATTTATCCTACCGGAGAAAGTTGTTATGGGAGGAGTGGCAGGTATATCAGCCTTGTTGTATTACGCATTCCAGTTTCCGGCAGGAGCATCCATTTACATTCTCAATGCCTCAATGCTGATTATAGCCTTCAAGGCTCTCACCAAGCAGTTCAGCATACGCACAATCATCGGTGTGACGATAATGGCTGTGCTTGTCAGCGCACTGCAACCTATATTCCAGGCGTTCCCCATCATCACGCCAGGAAAGGACGTGTTCATGCACGTGCTTATAGGAGGTGCGATGGCAGGAGCGGGTCTCGGAATCGTATTCTCGCACAACGGATCGACCGGAGGCACCGATATTGTCATCGCGTTGCTTAACAAATACTTCCGCATGAGCTTCGGACGAGCCATGCAGTTCATAGACATAACCATCATATGTTCGTCATACATCCTCTTCCACAGCTCCGAGAAGATTGTCTACGGCATAGCTTTCACGCTGATAGCAAGCTTTGTCTGCGACTACGTCATCAACGGTGCGCGCCAGACAGTGCAGTTCATCATCATATCGAAAGAGTATGACAGGATTGCCGACGCGATAAACATGAAGCTCCATCGGGGCGTCACAGCGATAACAGGAAAGGGATGGTACTCAAAGAAAGAGGTAGACATACTTATCGTCCTTGCACGAAAATACGAGTCACAAGAGCTTTTAAACTATATCAAAAGCATCGACCCGGACGCCCTTGTCTCACAGACCTTCTGTCACGGAGTGTTCGGTGAGGGATTCGACAAGATAAAATGAATCTTCCGTAAAAATAAAAAAACAAGCAGACTGACGCTCTGCTTGTTTTTTATATATATGTTTCTGTACCTTATTAATATAATGCCCTTCCGATTAATATAATGCCCTTCCGTCATCCTTTTCTGTCATGGCGGAGCACCAGACTGTTCACAGGTCGCCTTTAGTAAGTTCCGCCCACACCTTCTGGTATTTGTTTTCGAGCTGCATCTGTGTCTGCAGATTCCTGTATATGGCGTCCGCCTCCACATAATACTCTATAAGCGAAAGCTCACCGCCCTCTACAGCCTTACGGAGAAGGTCGAGCGTGGAATAGAGCAATGCCGTGTCATATGTGTCGGCGGCATGCCTCAGCTGCTTCATCTCGTTCACCTGCGAACGCACATTGTTCTCAGTCCTCACCCGCACGTTGTCCAACTGCAGCTCAGACTCCTGCAGTCTCGCCTTTGCAGACTTCAGTCTGTTGCGTCCGGAGAACAAAGGGAACGAAGCGCCCACCATGAAACCGTTGCTCGCATCCGACCCGTCGGTGTTGCGTCTGTAGCCCACCTCCAGCTTGGGGAGCCAGTTCTGTCTGTTCACTTTCACATTCTGAGCCGACGCCTGTACCTCCGCACGTGCCGAGCGCAGCGTAAGTTCCGACGCCACAGCCCTGTCGTAAAGAGCCTCATAGTCCACCACTGCCTCCGACGAAGGATATTGCCTCATGTCAAACTCCAACGGCATGTTACCGTTCAGAGCCAGCAGCGACTGCAACGCGGTCTGATGAGCCACCTCGTTCTGCGTCACTTCCGTCTGAACGTTCATCCTGTCCATCTTCACCTTGTTCACCTCAAGAACAGTGGCGTCACCGTTCTTCATCCTCGTCTCATACATAGCGAGCAGTTCGTCGGCGTTCTTGCGGCGTTTCTCCAGCAGGTCACGCTCCTGATTAAGCAATATAAGGTCAAGGCACAACTGCTTGGCTGAAAGCAGGATGTTGCACCGTGATGTCTGATAACCGAGATTCACCACTTCCTTCTGAAGCTTTCCCGACTTGCTGCGCGCCGCATACAAAGTGGGGAAATCGAACCCCTGCTTCACCACAAGCTCCGAAGTGGCGATGCCGCTGACACCTTTTGCGAAGAACGGACTGTACTCCACGCTCGGGTCCTCCAGATTGTTCTGAGCCTCGATATCAAGCGCGTCCGCCCTGCCCTGTTCTCCCAGAGCCTTCAGTTCCTTGTTGTTCCGCTCCACACTTCTCTGTATCTCGTCTATGCCCTGCGCACCGGCATTCACTCCGAATGCCAGTGCCGCCGCAACCATTATAACCGTTTTCATAATCATTTCGTTTTATATCGTTTCATCTTTTCTTCCTTACCCTGCATCCACTCGTACACGACAGGCAATACGAAAGCGTTGAGGAATGTCGACGTAAGCAGTCCTCCCAGTATCACCTTTGCCATCGGACTCTGTATCTCATTGCCCGGCAGACCGCCCCGCAAGGCAAGAGGCACAAGTGCCAGAGCCGACGAAAGGGCTGTCATGAGTATAGGGTTGAGTCTGTCGAGCGAACCGTGCAGCACGCTCTCCCTCACTGTGAGCCCATCCTCATTGCGCAAAGCGTTGTAGCGGCTTATGAGCAACATACCGTTACGTGTGGCTATGCCGAAGAGAGAGATGAATCCGATGATGGCAGGGATGCTCACCTCTCCCGTCGTGAACACCAGCGCAAACACTCCTCCAATGAGCGCAAGAGGCAGATTGAGCATTATCACGCCGCTCTCAAAAGAGTTCTTGAACTGCATGTAAAGCAGCAGGAATATCACCACAATACTCATCAGCGACGTAATCATAAGCGTCCGGCTGGCTGCCTGTTCGCTCTCAAACTGTCCTCCGTATTCTATGTGATAGCCCTCCGGAAGCTTTATCTCACGCTCTATTCTGTCCTGTATGTCGTTCACGACACTGCGCAGGTCGCGTCCGCTCGTGTTTGCCGACACCACAATCTTGCGCTTCACGTTTTCCCGGTTGATGGTGTTCGGTCCCTTCGCCGACACCACATCAGCCACCTCCGCCAACGGAATGCGCTGTCCGTCGGCTGTGTCTATCATCATGTCCTCTATGCGTTCCATCGTCTTGCGGTCGTCCTCGTCAACGCGCACCACAAGATTGAAGCTCTTGCCGCTCTCATATACCTGCGACACAGTCTCTCCCGCCATGCACACCGACACGAATTCCGCAAATTCGGGAAGCGTTATCCCATACTTACGCAGCATGTCCCTGCGCGGCACGATCTTCAGTTCCGGACGCTCTATCTGCTGTTCCACGTTCAGGTCGGCGATGCCTTCCACCGACGCTACCGACTCCTTTATCTCGTTGCCGATGAGGAACATGCGGTTGAGGTCGTCGCCGAAGAGCTTTATGGCGATGTTCGCCTGCGTACCGCTGAGCATCGCGTCGATGCGGTGGCTTATGGGCTGACCTATCTCTATGTTCACTCCGGTAAGCACAGACAGCTTCTTGCGCACGTCGGCAAGCACCTCAGCGTGTGTGCGGTCTTTCAGCTCGAACGGAGCCTCTATCTCCGACACGTTCACTCCCAAGGCGTGCTCGTCAAGCTCGGCGCGCCCGGTCTTGCGTGCCACGGTCTTTATCTCAGGGACGGTGAGCAGCAGTTTTTCCGCGCGGCGTCCTATGTTGTCAGACTCCTCGAGCGAGATGCCGGGCAGCGAACTGATGTTTATAGTGAACGAGCCTTCGTTGAATGACGGCAGAAAACTGTGTCCGAGCGTGAAGAAGAATCCTATAGCCGCCACGAGCAACACAGCCGTACCGCCTGTCACAATCTTCTTATGACCAAGCACCCACAACAGAGCCGTCTCATAATATTTCTTCAGCCACACCGCGACAAACGCCTCCTTAGGCAGACTGTCACTGCCCTTGCGTCCGCCGAGCAGATAGCTGCACAACACTGGCGTGAGCGTCAGGGCGACGACTGTCGACGCGAACAGCGACACGATGAAGGCTATTCCCAGTGGTATGAGCATCTTGCCCTCCATACCGCTGAGGAAGAACAGAGGCACGAAACTCACCATTATTATGATGGTGGAATTGAGAATCGGCATGCGCACCTCGCGCGAGGCGTCAAACACCACGTCAAGTACAGGGCGGCGTTCCTCCACCGGAAGCATGCGGTTCTGGCGCAGATGCTTCCACACATTCTCCACATCCACTATGGCGTCGTCCACAAGCGAACCTATGGCAATCGCCATTCCGCCGAGGCTCATGGTGTTGATGCTCAGTCCCATATAATGAAGGACGAGCAGCGTGATGAGCAGCGACAGCGGCAGGGTGACAAGCGATATGACCGTCGTGCGCACATTGCCGAGAAACATGAAGAGCACTATCACAACGAATATCGCACCCTCTATGAGCGAGTCCTGCACGTTGTCTATCGAACTGTTGATGAAGTTGGCCTGTCTGAATATGTCTGTCGACACATGCACGTCGCCCGGCATGTTCTTCTTCAGGTCCTTTATCGCCTCCTCGAGTTTCGCGGTCAGCTCTATCGTTCCGGTGTTGGGCTGTTTGGTGACAGTGAGAAGCACAGCAGGTTTTCCTCTCTCCGAGGCTACTCCCAGCTTGGGCTGCTGCGCCCCTATCCTCACGTCGGCTACGTCGGCGAGCGTGACCGTCGTTCCCTGAGCCGTTCTCAGAGCCGACTGTGCCAGCTTCTCCACATCGTTCTCCGACACAAGTCCCCTGACTATATACTCGTTGCCATACTGGTATATCACGCCTCCGCTTGTGTTCTGGTTCATCCCGCGCGTTGCCGCCATCACCTCCGAGAGGCTCACTCCGTAGTGTTTCATCCGGTCGGGATGTATCAGTATCTGATATTCCTTTATGTCGCCGCCCAGCACAGCCACCTGTGCCACTCCTCCGGTAGAGAGCAGCCGCGGGCGCACGGTCCAGTCGGCAAGAGTCCGGAGGTCGAGCATCGACGTGCTGTCTGCCGTCAGTCCCACTATGAGCACCTCACCGAGGATTGACGACTGAGGTCCGAGCACCGGCTGACTCACGTTGTCCGGCAGGCTTCCGCTCACCGTAGACAGCTTCTCCGACACTATCTGGCGCGCCAGATAGATGTCCGTGTCCCAGTCGAACTCCACCCATACCACTGAAAAACCGGTTGTCGACGAGGAGCGCACCCTGCGCACGTCGGTCGCTCCATTGACGGCTGTCTCTATCGGAAACGTCACGAGCCGTTCCACCTCCTCGGCTGCCATGCCTCCCGCCTCGGTCATTACGACCACAGTGGGAGCGTTAAGGTCGGGGAACACATCCACTTCCGTATGGAATGCCATGTATGTTCCGCCCACCATGAGCAGCACCGATGCCACGAGAACCATCAGACGGTTCTGTAGCGAAAAATGTATTATCTTGTTCAGCATTTCTTCCTTCCGTTAAGCGTTTTCAGTGTGAATGTGTGTGTGCGGGTATGGCGTTGCTCGCCGATGCCAGCTTCACGTGTATCGCTCCCTTGGTCACCACGGTCTCCCCGGGCTTCAGTCCGCCGGTTATCTCTATGCGTTCGCCGTTGCCCGCACCCGTGCGCACCTCACGCTTGGCATAGCAGTTGTCGTCCAGACGCACGTATACATACTTGGTGCCTTCCTCTTCCGTGAGTGCCGTCTCGGGCACGCTCATCACCCCTCCGCGCGTTCCGGTGACGAGATATGCCGTCACCGCCATGCCGGGAAGGAGTCCGTCGGTGGAGTCAAACTCGAATGTCACAGGCACATACGACGACCCTGCCACCGTCGTTCTGCCGTAAGCCACGGTGCGTCCGTTGAGCTTGCTGATGTCGTACAGTTCTCCGCCGTACGACGACACGAACCTCGCCGTCCTCACCTGCCCTATCTCTGACAGGTGGCGTGCCGGAACATCAGCCACCAGATAGAGCTTCCTGTTGCGCGTGATGCTCATGAGCGGCTGACCCGCCGTCACGTAGTCGCCGTTCTTCACAAGACACTGCACCACGTATCCTGCCGCAGGCGACGCCACAGTGACGCCCGTCTTGCCCTTTGCTCCGGCAAGTGCCTTCTGCTCTATGCGTGCGATGTCGTAGTTCTCCTTTATGGTGTTGAACTCCTTTTCGGATATTATCCTGTCCTTCACAAGCTTCCGCGCACGCTCATATTCGCTCCGTGCCGTCTCATATGCCACTCTCGCACGGTCGGCAGGATCGCCGTTCTGCATGTGTTCTGATGATATGACGAAGAGAGCCTGTCCGCTCCCTACCCTCGCTCCCTCGGGCATTGCCCTGAGCAGGCGCACCACTCCCGACATCGTGGCTGCTACCGACGTCTCGTCGCCCGACGCGCTCTGCAGACTGCCGCTTGCCTGTATCACGGTCTGGAAGTCGCCCGGATTTATCACTTCGGCAACCACTCCGGCAGCCTTTGCCTTCTCCACAGGCAGCACAATCTCACCGGCATGCGCCTCTTCCTTTTTGTTTTCTCCACTCTCCACATGCTCTTCTCCGGCATGGATGTCCTCGCCATGGTCGCCGCTTTTCCCGCTATGGCACGATGTAAAGGCAACAAACGCCATAACTCCGGCAATCAATGTACTCTTGTTCATATCGTCTTCAGGTTATTATATTTTAGTATTTTTAGAACAATGTGCAAATTTACAGGTAATATCGTGCAACCTTGTTGCAATCTTCACAGTCTCCGCCAGCCATCGTCACCGCAGCTCCGGCTGTACGGCACTTGAGCGAACGCGCCACGACGGCGGAAACGCTCCGGTGCAGCAAACTCCGTGTCGGGAAACCATACATATGTTAACGGATATTAAACGATTAACATTACAAATACGGAGAAACAGATAGCGGGATACGGAAAAGTGCGGATAAAAGGTCCGTTCCATTGTTTTCACGACCCGCCGGAAGCGGTTCCGCAACACAGGAAAGCCTCTTCCGTGTCCTCGGAAAGACCGTATCGCGCCGCCGGAAAGCCTCCGCCGCCATGCGGAAAAGCCCGTTCGGCAACGCGGAAAAGCCTCTTTCGCAAACCGGACACGGCTCAGGACCGACACGCAAAAGACTTAACACATTAATAATAAACACCTTACCGCAGGACAGCAAAAACTCCCGAAAATCCTGAAAAGATGCGCGCGTGCCGCCATTTTCCACAAAACAGTAGCTCTGAAGGCATCATGTTTTAACATTATAAGCATGTCAATGTCTTTTGCATTAAATCATTTTAACAATCAGACATATACTATACAGTATTTTAAAAGCTACCAGATGTCCTATCATACGGCATTTCCGTCCATGACATATTGTCGCTCCGATATGCCATATTGGCACACATAATCCACAGGGCACGCATTTTGTGTTTACTGATAGCGGAAAACATTAAAGAACAAAAAACAAGAAAGGAGAAACGATACATGACATTCGACAAATTCACAATCAAAGCACAGGAGGCTGTCCAGGAAGCCGTGAACACGGCAACACGCAACGGACAGCAGATTGTCGAGCCGGTGCATCTTCTTAAAGGTGTCATGACCAAAGCCAAGGATGTGTCTTCATACATATTCCGGAAACTCGGAGCTAACGCCAACCAGATAGAAACTGTGCTCGACAGCGAGATTGCCCGACTGCCGAAAGTGCAGGGCGGACAGCCCTACCTCAGCAACAGCGCGTCTGAGGTATTGCAGAAAGCCACTGACATCTCGCAGAAAATGGGCGACGAGTTCGTGAGTGTGGAACCGCTGCTGCTGGCTCTGCTCACGGTCAACTCTACAGCATCGCGCATCATGAAGGACGCCGGACTCACCGAGAACGACATGCGCAAGGCAATAGAAAGCCTGCGGCAGGGACAGAAGGTGCAGTCGCAGTCGGGCGACGAGAACTATCAGTCGCTCGAGAAATATGCTAAGAACCTCGTCGAGCAAGCGCGTCAGGGAAAGCTGGATCCGGTAATCGGACGCGACGAAGAGATAAGGCGCGTGCTTCAGATTCTCTCACGGCGTACAAAGAACAACCCTATTCTCATCGGTGAACCGGGAACAGGAAAGACCGCCATCGTGGAAGGTCTGGCACAGCGTATAGTGCGCGGAGACGTGCCGGAGAACCTTAAAGACAAGCAGCTCTACTCACTCGACATGGGTGCGCTCGTCGCCGGAGCCAAATACAAGGGCGAGTTTGAGGAGCGTCTGAAAAGTGTCATCAAGGAAGTGACTAACAGCGAGGGGCGCATCATCCTCTTCATAGACGAGATACACACGCTTGTGGGTGCCGGAGGAGGCGAAGGCGCCATGGACGCCGCCAACATTCTGAAGCCCGCACTTGCACGTGGCGAGCTGCGGAGCATAGGCGCGACGACTCTCAACGAGTATCAGAAGTACTTCGAGAAGGACAAGGCTCTCGAACGGCGTTTCCAGACCGTGATGGTGGACGAGCCCGACGAGCTGAGCGCGATAAGCATACTGCGTGGTCTGAAGGAACGCTACGAGAACCACCATAAGGTGCGTATACAGGACGATGCGTGCATCGCTGCTGTGAAACTCTCCGAGCGTTACATCTCCGACCGATTCCTTCCCGACAAGGCTATCGACCTTATGGATGAGGCGGCTGCCAAACTGCGCATGGAGCGCGACTCTGTTCCGGAGGAGCTCGACGAGATAACCAGACGGCTGAAACAGCTCGAGATTGAGCGAGAGGCTATCAAACGCGAGAACGACCAGCCCAAGATAGAACAGCTCGACAAGGACATTGCCGAACTGAAAGACCAGGAGAAGGCTTACCGTGCCAAATGGGAAGGTGAGAAAGAACTGGTGAACCGCATTCAGCAGGACAAGCTCCAGATGGAGCAACTGAAGTATGAGGCGGAGCGCGCGGAGCGTGAAGGCAACTACGAAAGGGTGGCTGAGATACGCTACAGCAAGCTGCGCATGCTCGAGGACGACATAAAGAACATACAGAACCAGCTCAAGGGAGCGCAGGGCGACAACGCCATGATACGCGAGGAGGTCACCGCCGACGACATAGCCGAGGTGGTGAGCCGCTGGACGGGAATACCCGTGACGCGCATGATGCAGAGCGAACGCGAGAAGCTGCTGCACCTTGAGGAGGAGCTGCACAAGCGTGTGATAGGTCAGGAGGAGGCAATCACGGCGGTGAGCGACGCCGTGCGCCGCAGCCGTGCGGGACTACAGGACCCGAAACGTCCTATCGCCTCGTTCATCTTCCTCGGCACGACAGGTGTCGGAAAGACCGAACTGGCAAAGGCGTTGGCTGAATATCTGTTCAACGACGAGACAATGATGACACGTATCGACATGAGCGAGTATCAGGAGAAGTTCAGTGTGTCAAGGCTCATCGGTGCGCCTCCGGGATACGTGGGCTACGATGAGGGCGGACAGCTCACCGAGGCTGTAAGGCGCAAACCTTACTCCGTGGTGCTCTTCGACGAGATAGAGAAGGCTCACCCCGATGTGTTCAACATCCTGCTGCAGGTGCTCGACGACGGGCGTCTGACCGACAACAAGGGACGCACGGTGAACTTCAAGAACACCATCATCATCATGACGTCCAACCTCGGCAGCCAGCTCATACGCGAGGAGCTGGAGTCTCACGGAGGCAAACTCACAGACAGCGAGCTCGCACAGCTCAACAACAAGCTGATGTCTCTGCTCAAAAAGACCATACGTCCGGAGTTCCTCAACCGTATAGACGACACCATCATGTTCCTGCCGCTTACGAAGGAGCAGATAGCAGGGGTGGTAAGGCTGCAGATGGATGCCGTGAGGAAGATGCTCGAGCCGCAGGGCTTCACTCTCGAATATACCGACGCGGCTATCAACTGGCTCGCCGACGCGGGCTACGATCCGGAGTTCGGTGCACGTCCGGTGAAGAGGGCGATACAGGACTATGTGCTCAACGACCTCTCGAAGAAGCTCCTTGCCGAAGAGGTGAGCCGCGAGAAGCCTATCATCATAGACGCCAACGGCGCGGGACTCGTGTTCAGAAACTGAGCGTGAACTGTTTTTAGAAGAATTGAATAACCGGCAGGAGCCGCATGACTCAATGGTCTGCGGCTCCTGCTTTTTTTATTGTCATTATTTTAAAAGAATAATCCGCACCTTATATGTCAGTCATGTCATGATTATATATATTGTCATACACACACGTACTACTCTGTATTTCGCCCCGTAAAGACCGCGCTTATTACAAGAGGTTAATGGTATAAGAGGCTGACGGCGCAGGCATATCCTCAGTACGTCAGAATCCTATATGCTCGTAAAGAATGCGGAAGCCGATAAGCAGCAGTATCGTTCCGCCGACAAGTTCCGGCTTCAGACGTTTCACGACAGTCTTGCCGCACATGATGCCGAGGGTGTTTCCGACGACGGACATCACAAACGAACACACTCCGATAATTATGAGTGGCACTGTGAGCTGCGACACATTCTTATAGCCGAGGCAGGCAAACGATATTCCGACAGCGAGGGCGTCGATGCTTGTGGCGACGGAAAACAGGAGCTGGCTGCTGAGTTTAGTCGGATCGAAGTGGGCGTCTTCCTCATCGCCGAACGAGTCTTTTATCATCTTGCCACCGAGAACCGCGAGCAGGGCAAAGGCTATCCAATGGTCCACCGACTCTATGTAGCCGCTGAAACGGCTTGTCGCCAGCCATCCCGCAAACGGCATCAGAGCCTGAAAGAGTCCGAACAGTAACGCCATGCGCAGCGTGACCGACATGACATACCGGCGCATGATGACACCGCTGACAATCGAGACAGTGAAACAGTCCATGGCAAGAGCCATGGCAAGAAGGAAGATATCAAAGAGACTCATTATGTCCGACAGATTTATGTATATTGTCTTCGCGACTGCGAAAAGATTAAAGTATTACCGCGTTTTGCGCGTGCTGTGTTTATGCAAACGGAAGAAAAGGGAGCTTGCCTCCGCTTTCCCGTGTCAGCTTATCGGGACACAAAGGTAGCAAAATTATCCGAAGGATATAACAACAGGGACGAAAAAAGCAAGGCTGGCTTTATGATTGCCCCATCGGCACGACCGGAACACGGCTCTCAACTGCCTCCGGCGTCATACTACCGCATGCACTCACAAAACCGGAAAACACGGAGGAGGATGCTCCGGCATACGGTAAAGACAAAATAGTGTGACTGAAAGAAAATAAGAAAGAGACCGGAGCGTTATAATATTATATCTGAATATGAAATCCGATACCCACATGACGACAACCACAGCAATAATAGGAGGTGGCGCGGCGGGATGCTTTGCCGCCATAAACCTGAAACGCATGATGCCCGACAATGACATAACCGTATATGAGAGCGGAAAGAAACTGCTGGCGAAAGTGGCGGTGACAGGAGGTGGACGATGCAATCTGACAAACTCGTTTGAGGATGTGAGAAGCATGGACGAGGTGTATCCGCGCGGCGCGCGGCTGATGAAGCGTCTGCTGAAGGAGTTCAGTCACAAGGACGCATACAGATGGTTTGAGCGCAACGGAGTAAGACTTGTGACGCAGGACGACAGGTGTGTGTTCCCGAAGTCGCAGGACGCCATGGAGATTGTATCCCTTCTCACACGTCTTATGAGCGAAAGCGGTGTGAGGACAAGAACGTCCCGTCGCGCCGTTTCCATAAAACGGGACGGCTGTTCCGGCTCCGGCGGCAGACAGGAGAGACGCTTCCGCATTGATTTCGCTGACGGCGGGACGGCTTATGCGGACAATGTCGTGGTGACAACGGGCGGATGCCAGCGACGCGGATCTCTGTCAATGCTCGACAGTATGGAGCTTGACATGGCGGAACCAGTGCCCTCGCTTTTCAGCATATGCCTGCCCGGAGACGACATAAGAGAACTTTCGGGGACGGTGGTCGACAATGTCACGGTCGGCATATGCGGCACAAAGCTCCACGCCTCGGGCGCACTGCTCATAACACACTGGGGAATGAGCGGACCGGCAATACTCAGGCTGTCGTCGTATGCGGCACGCATGCTCAGCGAGAACGGGTACAAGGCGCGGCTGACAGTGAACTGGATGGGCGGCATGAATGAGTCGGAGGTGGCGGAGCTCATATCAGACTTGGCTGCGGGCAACATGCAGAAGCAGACGGCAAGCGTCTATCCTGAGTGCCTGAACAGCAGACTCTGGCGCAACATACTGCTGAACAACGGACTGAAACCGGAACAACGGTGGGCTGAAATGGGGCGTAAGGGACTGAACAAAATCGTTGCCGCACTGACAAACAGCACATACACAATGGACGGGAAGAACCGTTTCAAGGAGGAATTCGTGACATGCGGCGGTGTGGCGTTGGGAAACATAAACCCCGCGACGCTGGAATGCAGAAAGCACGAGGGACTGTATTTCGCAGGCGAAGTGCTCGATGTGGATGCAGTGACGGGCGGGTTCAACCTCCAGGCGGCATGGACCACGGGATATGTCGTGGCACGGGCGATAGCCGGGAAAGGAGCTGTGGCTCAGCCATAGACCTCAACCGGCTGACCGGAGCAGATTTTGCGAACAAGCGAATATGTGTAAGCCACATAGCCGGACAACATGTCAAACTTATCGGTAAAAGCCGGAACACAAAAAGAAAAGCAGCCTGCCGCATGTCTTTATTCATGCCGCAGGCTGCTGCCTTTAATATAGCGGACGCACGGTCCGGATTCTGTCATCCTACTGTTTCTGCAAAGTACAGGAACGGAAAGACCGTTGCCGTCACTTCACATACTTCTTGCCGTTGACGATGTAGATGCCGTGTCCGAGACTGTTGATGTCATTTCCGAGATAGCGGCCGTCTATGCTGTATACGCGGTTGTCGGCTTTTCTGCCACCGTCACGGGTAATCCGCTCTATGCCGTCGGTCTTGGGAGCATCCACTTTTACGTCATCTATAAAGAAACGCTTGCTTGCCGCAAACATGAGACGTCCTTTTCCGGCTGACGGAAGAGCAACGCTTACACTGCTCCACTTGCCTTTCTCGAACGTGAAAGAGCCGAGACTGATGTCGTTGAAATATATGTCGAGCGTGTTGTCGTCAATACCCCATGGAGCCGCAACTACTGTAAGGACCGCGCCTTCCGGTGCCTCAAACTCCGGTGAAGTGATGCTTCCGGCTTCCTTGCTGGTGCCCATACGCATGCATTTGTCACCTCCATATACCTTATTACCGGTCCAACCGTCGACGTCACTCACAAGTTCGGAGGAAGCGATGTTGCCGCTCCACATTCCGTCATTGCCTCCGGTGCCGTCGCACTGGTTGAATGACTCATAGAATATATAGTCGTTTGACGGAGGAACAACCGGTGTGTCACCGCCAGCCTTGAACTTGAACGAGACGGTTCCGTCACCGTTGCGCGTGATGTCATATACCGTCTTGTTCATCAGTTTGCGTCCGTCTGTATTGGCATTATACAGCTTAGCCCTCGGCGTGGAGACATTGCTGAGGCTGTTGTTGCCCTCATAAGGATAGGCATCACCTGCAAGATCGTCCTCGTCTATGCCTCCGAGGAAGTTCATGAAACCGTCCGAATTGTCGGCATGGAATATCGTGCAACGCTGCCGGGAGGCGATGGTGTTCACCGAATTCACGTTCCACGCATACTCGTCATAGTCAACGTGCATGATGATAAGCCCCTCACCATATTGCGAGCGGTCCCATCCGGTGAGCTGACGGTTCTCCAACAGATAGAACTCATCCTTATGGTTGTCATTATATATAATGTATGCGTCGCCTCCGTCGAACGTCGATTTGACATTGCTCACCACCGTGTCATTCTTCAGCTCTATAGGAGTGAGCCATCCGGCAACCCACTTCTCATACGCGGTATAGCCTGAAGGGATGAATCCGTCACCGTTATAGCTACCGTAATCCATCAGGTCCCACGTCTTCATACCGAAGTTATCGTTCATCGTATCGTACATGTCGGGATAGCCGAGGCAGTGAGAGAACTCGTGGCAAACGGTTCCTATGCCTGCCACTATTTCGGGAAGCCTGTAGTTGTTATAGTCGATTGTCATCTCGCTGCTGCACGCATAAGTGTTTATAACGACACCATCGATGCTCAGAGTACGTCCGTAGTCACTGCTGTCCAAGGTCCACATGTGAGGCCAGACAGTGTCGTCGCTGCCGCCGGCAGCCTCTCCCAGACCCGCGTAAAGCACGAAAACCTGATCCACATTGCCGTCTCCAGCCCAGTCGTAATCCTTGAAATCCACCTGATTGGCAACCGCAAGGCATGCCTTAGCCACCATCTCGCCCGGGCGGGCGTCACCTCCTCCGAGGTTATGTCCGTAATAAGCGAACGTGTTAGGAAGCGTGACAGGTCCCACCACGTCAAAGTCGAGCTCGAACTGTCCGGCACTCTGGTCCTTGAAATAGTCGCTCACGCTTCCCACGAAGCCGTCATCCGTGGTGAATCCCGGCTCGTTTGCCATTCTCTGGAAGAAAGTCCGGTCATGCCCGGCTTTGAATTTCTTGTCGGAAAACTCCACAAGTATGATGAGCCCTTTCTTCTTTCCGGTGAACAGCTTGCCTGTACCTCCGACACGTTTCATTGCCCTGCGCCCTATCGCAGCGTTCATTTGGGAACGCCGCCTGGCAGCACGCGCCTCCAGTGAAGCCATGTCGGCCTCATGATACAGTCCGTCCTGTCCCTCAACATATCTCTTACCTTCTTCCGTAACATAATAATGCATGGTCTCGTCACCCGCCAGACGCGCCCTCACCTCGGTGCCGTCAGCCAGTCTGAGAGTCTTCACCACACCCCTTTTGGCAGGCACAGCGAAAGACACACAAGCGAAAACCATCATTAAAAAAACAAGCGATAATCTTCTCATCTCTACAATCTGATTTTTAATAATTTATACAATTTTATTTCAAGCAAGTCTCTGCAAATATAACAAATTTATTTTCATTCAAAAGAAAAAAACAAAAATGCTATCGTTTTGTTGGTGTTTATATCAAATTGGATTACCTTTGTGCGAGAAACATTTCACAAGAACACCCTTGTAAGACATTTTTTTATAATTACGGATACTTACGTGACAAACATACAGAACAATAAAAATACAGTTATGACAGAAAAGGAAAAAGAGGCAGTGAGACTGCCGGAGAACGCATTCAGAGAACTGAAGGACGGGGAGGAATACCGTCCTGTGATGAATCCGCAAAGGCAATACCCGGAGGTGAACGCATGGTCTGTGACATGGGGAATACTCATGGCGATAGTATTCTCGGCAGCAGCGGCATATCTGGGACTGCGCGTCGGACAGGTGTTTGAGGCGGCAATCCCCATCGCAATCATCGCTGTGGGAGTGTCGACGGCTGCAAAACGCCACAACCCGCTGGGCGAGAACGTCATCATACAAAGCATCGGAGCATGTTCGGGAGCGGTTGTCGCCGGCGCGATATTCACTCTTCCAGCCATATACATACTTCAGGCGAAGTATCCGGAGATGAGCGCGTCGTTCATCAAAGTGTTCATATCGTCACTCCTCGGAGGCATCATCGGCATTCTGTTCCTCATTCCTTTCCGCAAATATTTCGTGAGCGACATGCACGGTAAGTATCCTTTCCCTGAAGCCACAGCCACCACGCAGGTACTGGTGAGCGGCGCAAAGGGCGGCAATCAGGCAAAGCCGCTGCTCTTCGCGGGACTTGTGGGAGGACTGTATGACTTCATCGTAGCCACGTTCGGGCTGTGGAACGAGAACTTCACCACACGCATCGTGGGCTTCGGAGAGACGATAGCCGAGAAGGCGAAGCTCGTGTTCAAGGTCAACACCGGAGCCGCTGTCTTCGGACTCGGCTACATCGTAGGTCTGAAATATTCGCTCATAATATGCCTCGGCTCGTTTGCCGTATGGTGGCTCATCATCCCTCTGATGTCGGTAATATTCCATGACCAGGTCCTCAACGCCTGGAATCCGGCAATAACGGAGACAGTAGGCAGCATGAGTCCGGAAACAATATTCCGCGAATACGGCAAAAGCATAGGCATAGGCGGCATCGCCATGGCAGGACTTATAGGCATAATAAAGTCGTGGGACATAATAAAAGGAGCGGTGACACTGGCTGCAAGGGAGATGAAAGGCAAGAGCGCGGACGACAGCAAGCAGCTCCGCACACAGCGCGACCTGTCGTTCAAGATCATAGCGATAGGCTCGGCAGTGACCCTTCTCGTGACTTTCGTCTTCTTCTGGTTGGGCATCATGGACGGCAACATCAAGTTCGCGGTTGTCGGAATACTGCTTGTGGCGGTGATAGCCTTCCTCTTCACCACGGTGGCAGCCAACGCCATAGCCATCGTGGGCAGCAATCCTGTGTCGGGAATGACACTCATGACGCTCATACTTGCGTCCGTAGTGATGGTGGCTGTGGGACTGAAGGGTGTCAGCGGAATGGTAGCGGCACTGATAATGGGAGGCGTCGTGTGCACGGCTCTGTCGATGTCGGGATGCTTCATCACCGACCTGAAGATAGGCTACTGGCTCGGAACCACTCCGAAGAAGCAGGAGTCATGGAAATTTCTCGGCACACTCGTGTCGGCTGCGACAGTGGGCGGCGTGATGATACTGCTCAACAACACATACGGATTCTCCAGCGGACAGCTCGCGGCACCGCAAGCCAACGCCATGGCAGCAGTGATAGACCCTCTCATGAACGGCATAGAGGCACCATGGATACTGTATATCATCGGTGCGATAATAGCCGTAGTGCTCACGCTGATGAAGGTTCCCGCCATCGCCTTCGCGCTCGGAATGTTCATCCCAATAGAGCTTAACACACCGCTGTTGGTAGGAGGTATCGTGAGCTGGTATGTGACATCGCGTTCCAAGAATAAGGAAACGAACAGCAAGCGGGGCGAGAAAGGCACACTCATCGCCAGCGGATTCATCGCCGGAGGCGCGCTCATGGGAGTGCTGAGCGCACTGTTGCGCTATCTGGAATTCAACCCGATAAACGAGCAATGGCTTGCCAACCCGCTGTCGGAGGTATGCTCTCTCATCGCATACGCACTGCTGATAACATATTTCATAAAGGCATCGAAGGCTAAATAAGCATTCTCCAAGAGACATGCGGCAGCCCGGCAGAAAAGGAGCTGACTCATCATGACGATGAAGAGGAAGCCTTTCTGCCGGGCTGTCTGTCGTATACAGCGCAGCCGAACACGTATGTTAGGACTGATATTAACCCCAAACGGTCATTGTTACATAATGCTTTAACCCGAATAGGCGTTCAAATACGGTTCGGAATAAATGCTGAACGGAAAGTAAAAAATCTTTACATTTATTTTCTGCAAAACAGAAACGACGAAGGCGCACAGCCGCCTCCATACGGACGATTTACCTCTTCAGAAATGCGGCATACCCCGCACAATGTTCCGTAAAACTCTCCGGAATGTCCCTATCATTGCTCTTCCGGCGCATGACTCCACCGCTTCCGGCATCTTCCGGAAGACGTGTCATGCTGCGGAAGAGCCTTTATCATGCACCGGAAAAGCCTCTTCCGGAGTACGGAAAAGGCTTTCCCGCACCGCAGAAAAGCCTTTTCTGTATGACATGAGAGTCAGTCTGAAAGAATGATTCATGCAACATTCTGATATCCAATATATTATATCTACCCTCCAAAATATCGCTTATTTTGAGCCACAATCCATCTTTTACGTCTCCACGCGATTCTCATAGAGTTGACGTTATACTAATACCCGCCATTCCTCCACACTTTCTCACCTCCTCACTCTCCCACCCTCACCACGCTTCCGGCTCATTCACGACCCGAACAGTTTCTGAAGAGGCATCATGAAACGTGTGAGATACTGCCTGTGAGGCTCGTTGTGCCAGTCGCGCCTCGTGGTGCAATAAGACACATACAGGCGTCGTCTTGCCCGCGAGATAGCCACATAGAACTTTCTCGCGTCCTCCGCAAGCATCTCGGGATTGTCCCGGCTGTAGAAGTTGGGAATCCTTCCCTCTATCGCATCGAAGACAATCACATTGTCGAACTCGAGTCCCTTCGCCTTGTGTATGGTTGTGACGAATATGCGTTCCTTGAGACTTGCACTGTTGCAAAGGTCAGCTTCCTTGAAAGTGTTTATCTCCATCATATACCGTGCGAGCTGTTCGGCAAGCGAGGGATAAGCAGACGAGTCGATGACATCGGCAGAGAGGAAATCCGAGATATATCTTATGTTTGGCACGGGAAGTATGGTTTCGTTTTCCAAAAGACTGTTGTAAAAGCGCATCATCTCGTCAACGAGCACCGGACGTCCGCCATTCAGGTCGCGACGGGGCATCATATCCCGTGCCCGCAGATAGAAACCGGCATACCTGCGGCGCAGCGCAGTCACATAGCCTGCGACCCTGCGGTCGCTCAGGAAACGCCCCTGCTCAGCCAGCATGTCGCGAGCCTTGGCGTAGCAATGGTTCACCACGCTGCACGTGGCAGCCACGTCCTCGTCGGCAAGATGCGAGTTGCTGCCCTCGAGACCGAGTGCCGCAAGCAGGTATTTGAGCTTGTGCTCCTTCAGTTCCGGTTCAATGAGCCTCACAAGGCGGAGCGAGTCGAGACATCGGGGACACCTCCGCCGCAGCTCCACACCGCTGCCACATCTCTTCAGATTGTTCTCGAGAATGTTGTAATCGTAAGAAGCGTTATGCCCGAGAAGCACGCTGTCGCCCACATAGTCGATGAACATGAGCAACGCCTCTTTCCTGTCGAGCAGTTCGTGGCGGCTCATCTCCTCTATCACAGGATTCTCCACGTCGCCCAGCATGCGCGGTATCTCCCTGTCGGTGGCGATGAAGAGCGACAGAGCCGAGCCTTCCACTATCTGCCCGTGTCTCATCCTCACCGCAGCAATCTGCACGATGTCGTCCTCGAAGACATTGAGTCCGGTGGTCTCGGTGTCGAACACCACGATGTCTGACTCATCATATACGGACACGAACTCCTGCAGATATGTGCCGGTGCCGTCATATTCCACGAGGTCGGCAGGAGATATGCCGCGGTCGAGCAGAGCCCTTACAAACCTGCGTGCCGTGGCGTTCTGCGCGAAGACCTTCAGTCCCTTAAGCAACCGCGCCCACGCTATGAAGTTGTTGCCGTTGGCAAGTATGTTGAGATGAGCGAGCAGAAGCTTCACCTCCGGAGACGAGAACAGGTCGGAACCCGACACCTTGAAATGGCTCGTTCCGTGCTCCGTGAGCTCCGCGCTTATGAGGTCGGCGTCGCGGTTGGCATTCACTATGACGGCGGTGGTCTGACCGGCGTATCTGTCGGACAGCGTTTCAGCAGCGTGCGCCACGTCCCTCACCTCAGTGTCATAGTTCTCGCTGGTGAGTATCTTCAGCTCGTCTCCGTCACGGGGGACGTCGTAGCTGTGCACAGGCAGCAGACCGGCATCTATGCCAAGCACTTTTGACGCATACGTGTTGAACACCTCAAGCATGTAGGCTGGCGACCTGTGGTTGACGTTGAGATGATGTACGTTGCCCTCACAGCGGCTCTTCAGCATCGCGAGCGTCTCGGTCTTGGCTCCCATGAACGAGAATATGGCTTGCTGCCCGTCACCGAGATACATCACCGCCAGTGGACTGTCGCCTCCCAGCTCATCGATTATGGCGAGCTGAAGACGGTTGAGGTCCTGCACCTCATCCACCTGAATCCACGGATAACGCTTGTATTTCCCGTCGCAGTCTGCCCTCAGCGAGTCGTATGTCATCACAAGAAGGTCCTCGAAATCGAGAAGTCTGTTGGCACGCTTATACTCTTCATACTGACGCGCGAGCGACATCTTGCGCAACAGGGTGGCTATCATGGCTCTCGTGCCGTAATCGTATCCGTCGCCGTTGGAGGCGTCGCGATAGAACGATGTGTTGTCATATATATCGGTCATTCCCTTTGCATCGAACGGCATTCGCTGCACTTCGCATATCTTGCGCAGCGCGCTTATGTCCTCCATCCTGAGACACTCGGGATGTATGCGCAGGCTTTTGGGGTGTCCGTGTCTTATCTGATGCATTAGAACAGAGAGCTGCATCACCTCAGCATACTCCCTTCGGCGGCGGTTGTTCATGGTTATGTCGTACTCGTCGTCGCCCATTATACGTGCCAGTATGCTCAGAGCGTCCTCATCGTCTATTACAGACGACTCTGCCGCCACAACCCCGTTGGAGAAAAGAAAACGCGAGCAGAACCTGTGAACATTACCCACATAGACGTTGCGGGTGTCCTCGTCGGCAATGTTCGCGCTTATTCTCTCCGCCATGCCGCGTGCAGCCCGGTTGGTGAAAGTGAGGCAGAGCATGTCGTCGAAAGCCACTCCCTCCTCATGCGCCCTGCGTATGCGCTCGGTGAGAATCTGTGTCTTGCCGCATCCCGGAGGAGCAAGCACGAGATGGATGCCGCTCTGCGCTTCGATCACCTGTCGCTGGCACTCGTCAGGCACCCACTCTTTCCTGTTTTCATTCATATATGCCGTATAAAAAAAACGACCGTCACCATCGGGGTGACGGTCGTTACACGATGTTTAAACCCGAATCGGTCATCAGACTTCCATTCTTATTTCGTGCTGTTGTCAGCCGTATTGCATTCAGCTTTATCGAAGATGTAGCGGGCTACATCGGGGAAAAGCTGGATACAAGACGACGGCAGCAATGCGGAAGAAGAGTGAAGAGCTGACAATAAACCTTAAATGTACAATCGGCGTTCTAATGACCGATTTGGGTTAAAGATTGTTTTTCTCTATGTCCTTGAAGTATCGGTAGGTACCTACCTTCAACTCGTCGGTGGAAGCCTCGTCACACACTATGATGCCGTGGGGATGCATCTGAAGGGCACTGATGGTCCACATCTGCGTGACAGGACCCTCCACAGCTGCCTGCAAGGCGCGTGTCTTGGCGTGTCCGTTGACAAGTATCATCACCTCGCGCGCGTCCATCACCGTACCCACACCTACCGTCAGTGCCTGACGCGGCACCTTATTGATGTCGTTGTCGAAGAATCTGGAGTTGGCTACGATGGTATCCGTGGTGAGAGTCTTCACCCTTGTGCGGGAAGAGAGCGAGCTGCCCGGCTCGTTGAACGCGATGTGCCCGTCAGGTCCTATGCCGCCCACAAACAGGTCTATTCCGCCTGCCTCTCTTATCATCTCCTCATATCGGAGGCACTCTTCCTCAAGATTTGAGGCATTGCCGTTGAGTATGTGAATGTTTTCTTTGGGACAGTCCACGTGGTCGAAAAGATTGCGTGCCATAAACGAATGGTAGCTTTCCGGGTGGCTCTCTGGCAGTCCTACATACTCGTCCATATTGAATGTCACCACATTCCTGAAGGACACACGCCCATGTGCGCACGCCTCGGCAAGCGCCCTGTACATGCCTTCAGGTGACGAACCTGTGGGTAAGCCCAGCACAAACTTGCGTCCGCCTTCCGGTTTATAGCTGTTTATACGCTCTATCACATGCTCAGCCGCCCACCGCGACATACTCTCATAATCCTGTTCTATTATTACTCTCATTGTCGTTATATATTATATTTTTTATCGATAGACCTATCTTTCTACTGCCACCTGTGCATCTGCCGGCGACCGTAACGTCAGTTATATTCCCACGGCGAGGTTATCCGGTCGGGCCATAAATGCTTGGCATAAGTCAGTTTGTAAAGGTCGTAGAAGTTCACGAGTCTGTTGAGGCGTTTCAGGAAAGCCTGATAGTCTTTCTTTCCGGATGTCCACTGCACCTCTGCGAGTGCCGCCATACGTGGCAGAGCCTGATATTCCACCTGATTGGGATAAAGCAGATATTCCGCCCATATGTTCGCCTGCACGCCCAGTATGTGCGGTCTGTAGGATTCGGGAAGGTTCTCGTCGCACGGCTCAAAGGCGTAGACTTTATCCACGGGTATGTATCCTCCGCACAGGGTAGGCTCATACTTTGAGTTCTTCTCGTCTGCCTGACTGTAGTCGAAATAGCAGTGTGACGTTGGCGACATTATGACATCGTGACCCGCCTCTGCGGCTATGCGTCCGTGCTTGGTGTCGCGCCAGCTCTGTATTACGGCACTTTGGGAGATGTCTCCGCCCAGTATCTCATCCCATCCTATTATGCGTCTGCCCCGGCTGTTTACGTATTTCTCGATGCGGGAGGTGAAATAGCTCTGCACCTGTTTCACCGTCATGTTGTTGTCCTCGGCTCTCTTGATGCACTTGGGACATTTCTCCCATACCTCGGTAGGCGTCTCGTCTCCGCCTATATGTATGAGTTTTGAAGGGAAAATCTGCATTATCTCGTCAAGGACTCCCTCACAGAAATCGTATATCTTTTCGTTTCCCACACACAGGACATCCTTATATATGCCCCAGCGATGACCCACCTCGTAAGGTCCTCCGGTGCATCCGAGCTCAGGATAGGTGGCAAGCGCGGCAAGCATATGTCCCGGCATGTCTATCTCGGGTATCACCGTGACGTAACGCTGACGGGCATACTCCACAATCTCACGTGCCTGCTCCTGTGTGTAATAGCCTCCGTATGGGATGCTGTCGTCAAGGGCTGTGTTGTAACCTATGACCGTTCCGGAACGGCGCGAGCCTTTTGTGGTGAGCTCCGGATATTTCTTTATCTCTATGCGCCAGCCTTGGTCATCGCTCAGATGCCAATGGAAAACATTCATGTTGTGCATGGCGATGAGGTCAATATAACGTTTCACGAATTCGAGAGGGAAGAAATGGCGCGAGCAGTCGAGCATCATGCCTCTGTGGACAAAACGCGGACTGTCGCTTATCTTCACCGAAGGAAGTCGCACTACCGTTGCCGTGCCTACGGGCAACGACTTGCGCAAGGTCTGCACACCATAGAACACGCCTTTCGGAGTGCTCCCCGCTATCGTCACACCTTTCTTATCCACCATAATGGTGTAAGCCTCTTCACCGCTCACTTTTTTGTCGAGCACGAGCCGGATGCCTTTCTTCGCCTTTCCCGGCACTACGCTGAGAGTCATTCCTGTGGCATCATTCACATACCTGGCAAGAAACTGTGCGTTACGCTCCATGTCCTTATTCCCTTCCGGATAGGCGACTGTGGTTGACGTGGTAAGCTCAAACGGTTCGTCACCGGTCATTGTCACGCTGTTGGGAAGCGGCACTACATTATAGTCTGCCGTAATTACCGGTGCAGCCAGACACGGAATAACGGCACATGCTAATAAAATAAAAAAAAGTCTCCTCATACTGTATTTAGTTTTCAGTCATTCAGAATCAGGCATCATCACAAACCGTCGCCCCTCCTGCTTTTCCGACAGCGGCACAATAAACCAATCTCCGGCAAAGTGATGATGAAACAGACACAAAGATAGAAAAAATTTCTTTTGCAGTCAAACAAAAGAATATATTTCTTCAAATACTGTTAAAGCTACAATCTATAATATATAATAATGTGTAATCATTAAGATTGTCTGCATCCATGATATACAGGTTCGGCGCGCATACTATAAGATTCCGGCATGTACAATATAGAAGTTCCGAGTGCATAATATAGCATTTCCCCATTCGTAATATAAAATATCCAAGTGCGCGATATAGAATTCCTCAGCGCGTAATACAGGATTAATGAGCGTGTAATACAGGATTAATGAATGCGTGATACAGGAGCCATGAGCGCGCAATATAGGATTAATGCACGCGTGATAATAAAGACATGAGCGTAAAACTCCGGCGCAAACAAGCTTTCACACACGCCTTTCAGTTTCTACGCAAAATCAATATTAATTTGCAAATCAATGCTTTTACCGGTCTTAAAACATCAGATTGAATAATCCGTTAAGCCTCTTTAGTATTTTAAGGAAATACATTTGCATATTTTAGAACAATTTATTACTTTTGCGCTCAGATTGTTGACATTACGCATATCACTGCATATCATCAGACAATTTCCGCGTAAAGTCACTGACAAAAGAATTATAATCACCAAACATTAATACATTATGAGAAAACATTTACTATTCACGGCGGTCGCCACAATGGCGATGTCGCTAACGGGGACGTTGTCTTCCATGGCTCAAGGCTATCAGACTACAATCCCCTTCGTCGAGACATTCGATGATGAGACGCATTACACTCTCGGCGGAGACCTGCCGGACGGATGGCTCGGATGCTCCGGAAACGAGGACGAAAAAGGCTTTGTGAAGACTCAGTACTATGACAACGGACTGAAGGCATACTCCGGAGACTACTATGTGTCAAGCGAAGCCAACACATTCAATCACAGGAACGATTACCTGTACACGCCCTTGATGTCTATGCAAGGAGGCAAGGAATACATCGTTTCGTTCTATATGTATGCTACAGCATACAACCCATGACGCCAGCCTTCATTCCAGATTACGGCAGGAACGGCACAGAACGCCGATGCGCAGACTATCGTAATAGCTGAGAAAGAAATGATAATGCATACCGAATGGACGCTTGTCGAGGCCAAATTCACGCCTGAAACAGACGGTGAATACAGCATCGCGCTCAACGCGACGGCTCCGATCACCGGTTCAGGAACAGTTCTTGTAGACGACTTCTCCGTGAAAGAAGGAGAGAGCGTAGCACCTGTCGATCCGTTCATCACGACAATACCGTTCACCGAGACATTCGATGACGCTACACACTATGCTCTCGGAGGCGACCTTCCCGACGGATGGGCAGCATACTCCGGAAACGGTGACACAGGCTTCAAGACCGAGACTTACGAGGACACTTACATGCCCGCATACTCCGGAGAGAACTTCGTGAGCAGCTTCGGAATGCTCAGCGGAAGGCACGACGCGCTCTTCACACCGATGCTGGAAATGGAAGCTGGAAAGAAATACACCGTCTCTTTCTACATCTACGCGACTGACTTCAACTACGCACCGTCATATTCTGTCACCGCAGGAACGGCTCAGAACGTTGAGGCACAGACAATCGTACTCACCGAGACAGCCGAAGTTCCGCAGGGTCAGTATACAAAGGTGGAGACCACATTCACACCCGAGACAAGCGGAGAATACTGTATCGCACTGAATGTGACTGCCAATCTGTCACAAACAGGGTTCGTTAACGTTGACGACTTCTCCATTGAGGCAGAGGAGACAGAGGAACCTCCCGTTGAGGAATGGGCAGCATCAATACCCTATTCGGAGAACTTTGATGACGCAAGCCATTACAACGGTTTGGGACATCTGCCCAACGGGTGGTTCTCAAGCGGCGAGAATCCTTTCTTGACAGCCAACTCTTCAAGTCTGCCGGCAGTATCAGGAGAGTATTACATGGTAGCTCCAAGCTCACCGATAAGCAACCGCCGCGACATAGCCTATACTCCGCTGCTTGAAATGGAAGCCGGTCAGAAGTATACGATATCATTCTATCTCTGCATGCCGGGCAGCTCCTCAACACCATCATTCAAGTTCACCGTGGACCAGGATCAGGCTTACGACATGCAGGAGACAGTCCTTCTCGACCACACCGGTACGATAGACGAGTGGACACGCTACGAATACAGTTTCACTCCGGAGACAACAGGAGAATACTGCTTCGCCTTCTGGGCTCAGTCAACAGAAGCCGGTGACGGTATCATATGTGTGGACAACTTCAGGCTAAGCAAGGCTGATGAGGTCTTCGCACCTGAAACCGACTTCAAGTTCAGCAACACTCTGCACTCTCAGTTCACCGGAGGTCCGAAGCTGTTCAGCGGTCAGACCGTCCAGATGATAAACACTACAGACGATGCCGACAACTTCCTGTGGACCGTAACAGGCGGAGACGCCGTCATATCAGACGCTACAGCGGTCAATCCGACCATCACTTTCAAGGAGTCGGCAAACTACACAGTCACTCTGGAAGCTACCAACGAAGGCGGCAAGAAAGAAAGATCCAAGAGATTCTATCCTGAATTCGCCGCTGCCGGTGAGACCGACTGCGTACAGACAACAGACGAGAATACCGACAAGATATACCAACAGAGAAACACGCCGGCGTTCCTTGCGGACGGCACAGTGGAGGATGACTATACTTACGAAACAAACACCGACTTTGTCGTAGGAGTCAACCCATACTACCGTGCGTTTGCCGAGAGGTTCGACGTACCGCAGAACTGCAACATGGAACTCACCTCAATAAACTACTTCTCTCACAATTATTACCTGTTCGATCAGAAGCTTGGCGTCGGCAAGGACGAGGAAGGCAACGACATATACAGCACCTTCGATAAAGACAAAAAGCTCACAGTGGTAATCTATCCAGAGAAGGACGGCAAGCCGGACGTAGCAAATCCGATATACAGCAAGACCGGTCTGATAAGCGAAATGATAATCGACAACTACTATTCAGTACGTGAGAGCGTGAAGTTCGACGACGCCTCAGAGCCGGTAGTGGTAAACGGACCGTTCTACATCGCCCTTGAGTTCGACCCACTCACCTTGGAGCCATACAGTCCGGACATCCTCTCACGCTCTTATGTTGGCCTTGACACCCGCGTACACGACAACGGTCAGACCACACTTTGGGTGAAACCGGAAAAAGCCATACCCGGAAGTGAGTTTGAGAAGAGCGGCAAACTGAACGAATATTGCCGTGCGGACGAGTTCTCCAAAGAGCTTGCAGGCTACAGCTTCGGTGTGATGCCTTGGGTGGTATATGGCGAGATGGACATCGAGACAGGCATCAACGGCACGGAAAACGGCGGTCAGGCAATAAAGGTATACGCCACTGTAGACGGCGAGAACTTCAAAGTGTCGGGACTGAAACCTGGAACCGCCGTCCGCGTCTACTCTTCCAACGGTTCAGCCGTGTTCGACAGGAAAGCCGGAAGCAGCGAGATGATTATCCCTGCGGGCAACTGGACAAGCGGTGTATATGTGATATCAGCCGACGGACAGTCTATAAAGGTGACAAAATAATCATTGCCTCAGGCAATGCGACAAACCACATTGTAAAATACAACAGATGAACAAACTAATAAGATTATCGTTAGTCATCTGCCTGTTTAGTTTCTTCTGGATGCCGGTACACGCCGTACCGGCATTTCCAGGAGAAATTTCTTATAGGCAGCCCGACGGCACAATAGTGAAGTACAGACTGCGTGGCGACGAGCACAGACACTGGATGGAGACATCAGAGGGTTATCTGCTGAAACGCGCCGACAACGGTTTTCTGATGTACGCGGAAAAGGACGGAGAAGGCATAAAAGCATCATCGCTCCCCTACCGGGGCAACGACTCTGCGGCAAAAAGCAAGATGCGTCTGATCAGGCGCGGCGACTTGGGCGTCTCCACAATGTCTGTGGGCGACCCGACCCTATCCACCGGCAGCACATTCCCCACGACAGGAAAGCGCAAACTGCTCATGCTCCTTGTGAACTTCGCCGACACCAAGCCCGTCATTCCGGCATCCGAGTTCGAGCAGATGATGAACGCCGAGAACTACGAAGGCACGGGCAGCTTCCGCGACTTCTTCCTTCAGAACTCCTACGGAAAGCTTGACATAGAGACAACCGTGGTAGGCTGGATACAGCTTCCGTCCAACAAGTACATGTACAGCACCGAAGACATGACGCGGCTCATATCGGACGCGCTCAACGCAGTGGACGATGACATAGACTTCACACAGTTTGACAACGACGGCGACGGCATACTCGACGGCCTGTCCATCATCCATCAGGGCACCGGAGCCGAGGTTACGGGAAGCTCAAGCGACATCTGGTCGCACAGCGGAGGACTCCTCTCGGAGGTCTATGCGGGCGGTATACGTGTCAACACATACACAATACAGCCCGAGTTGCTCGGCATATCGTCGCCCACACAGAAGATAACGGTGGGCGTGTTCTGCCATGAGTTCGGCCACAATCTGGGAGCGCCGGACTTCTACGACTCCGATTACGAACAGAGCGGAGGCGAGTTTGAAGGCACCGGAGTGTGGGACCTGATGGCTGGAGGTATATGGAACGAATCGCTGCAACCGGGCGACTCGCCCTCACACATCAACATGTGGCAGAAGATGCAGTTCGGATGGGTCACCCCGCAATATCTCAACGAGAGCCGCACTGTGACCGGAATACCGTCGGCATCGTCCTCTCCTGTGGGATACATAGCGCAGACATCGCGCGAAGGCGACTACTTCGTGCTCGAGAACAGGACACAGGAAGGATTCGACAGGGCGTTGCCCGGACACGGCATCGTGGTGTATCATGTGGACGAGCAAAGACTGCGCTCCACAGTCAATATGAACACGATAAACGCCGACTACAGGCAAAGCGTATACACAGTGTGCGCCTCCGCCGGAACCGAACCGGGAAAGACACCAGCGTCATACGGCGACATAAACAGCGCAGGAGCACCGTTCCCCGGTGAGAACGGCATCACGGAGTTTTCCGATGCCACCCTTCCCTCCGCCCACTCCAATGACGGCAAATACTCATACTTCTCCATACGCGACATCAGCTCAGACGGAACCACGGCGTCGTTCGAGTTCGTCAAGGGCGAGGCTCCCGCAACGGTGGGCAACCTCACAGCCACGGCGAAACGCGGAATTGTGTCGCTCAGCTGGGACGAACCTGAAAGCGGAGACATTGACATTTACCGTATCTTCAGGGATGACGAGCTGATTGCCGAGACAAAAGAGACCGGATACGTTGACAATGAACTCACATCCACCGTCGCCACCTACAAGGTGGACGTGCGCTACGGCAACGGTCTCTACTCGCCTTTCGCCACAAGCACGGTCAGAGTGCCCGACAACAAGATAAAGAATGTCGCATCATCGGCGTCAGGACAGGACGTGACACTGACATGGAAACTCAACTCCACCCTCACACGCATGAATCCCGACCTTACCGCCGCAACCGAGAATGCCGTGATAACAGTGCTCAGCGGCAGCCGTCTTGAAGTGGCACAGAAGTTCAGAGCCGCCGACCTGAGAGCGTATAAAGGCTATACCATCAGCGAGGTGTCGTTCTTCCCCTTCACGTCACAAAGCGAAGTGAGCTACAAACTGCGCGTATACAGGGCTGAGGAAGGCGGAGAGCCGGAGGTGATAAGCGAGCGCGACGCCTCAGAATACGGTTCGGGAACATGGCGCACCCTCAAACTGCGCACTCCGGTGACCATCGAGCCGGGCTACGACTACTACATAGGATTCGCCGCCGAAAGCAGTATAGGCACCGTGGCTGTGGTGTGCGACGCCACGACAGCCGACCCCGGACTCGGCAATCTGGTGTGCACCGACGGCACGTGGCACAGCGACATGCTCGACAACAACATATTCCTGCGCTGCGAGCTACAGCCGTGCACTTACTCGGACGGTGACTTCATACAGGGTGAAGAGCCTGTGTTCAATCCCGAATTCGACCCTCTGGCTGATGTGGCGTATCCTCTCGGATTCAACATTTACCGCGACAACGAACTGATAGGGTTCACATCCTCCGGCATTTTCATAGACCGCGGAGTGAGCTCCGGACGCCACACCTACGGCATAGCATGCCTCTACGAGGGCAACAACGAGTCGCGCATGAGCCAGACCACCGTGACAACCACCGCAACAGCCATAGACGGGGCGACAGACAACGGCGGCACTAAGGTCTGCGCCGACGGCAACACCATCATCGTGAAGTCCGCAGCCGACTGCCTGACGTCTGTCTACAACGCGGCAGGAGAGCCCGTCAACGCCACCGTACACGTAAAGGCGGGAGCGGAGAAGGCATTCACCATCAGACAGTCGGGGCTCTACATCGTGAAGACAGAGACATCAGGAAACACAACAACTCACAAAATAATAATAAAATAAAGAATCTGACATGAACAGTTTAATAAGAAAGACACTTGCCATCGCACTGTGCGCATGGGCTGTCACAGCATCCGCCGACAACGGTGTGTGGACAAAACGCAACACAGCACGCAACGCCATCCCCGCCGTAAAGGACGGGACGCCTCTCACACGCCTTGCCACTACCGTCGCTCCGGCACGCGTTGCGGCACAGCGGAACGCCGTCCGCTCAGAAGCGGGAACAGCAAGAGAAGGATTCGTCACAGTGATAAGCGAAGACTTCAACAAGATGACGTCGGGTGCGGACGGCGCGCCCGACCTCAACACAGTCATCACCGGCACTGACGGAACCATCTATCATGACTATGTGCAGACCTACGGATGGGCTGGAATAGACGTCTATCAGGCTGGCGGAAGCTGCTATCTCGCCGACAGCCAGACCTCGCTCCTCATGACTCCCGCGCTTGACCTCTCTGCCAACGGGGGCGACTTCACCTTGTGCGTGACGTTCCGTGCAGAGACGGAGCCGTGCAAGTTCTATCTCATTTCAGGCAACGGCTCCACTCCGATCGACGGCGGATACATCAACGCCTCTACCCAATGGAGCTATGCGGAGATACCCCTTGAAGGCGGACTGCCCCAGACCTTCATACAGTTCTACGGCAACGCACCGCTGTATATCGACGACATCACGGTGATACAGACCATGGAGGAAGAGGCTCCCACAGCGATAAGCGCGCCCGGAAGCGTCAGTGCGACAGACATATCCGAAAGCGCGTTCACTGCGAACTGGAGTGCCGTGACAGGCGCGACGGGCTATCTGCTCGACGTGTTCAGCTACGGACAGGACAACGCCAAGACCTATCTCCTCACCGACAAGGCTGTGGAGGGCACCTCATACGAGGTGAGCGGACTCGAGCCGGGACAAACTTACTTCTTCTCGGTGCAGGCCACCGACGGCACACTGACGTCTGAAGAGTCGCAGCAGTGCATCGTAAGAGAAGCGTCGGGAAGCGTCGGAACACCTACAGCTCTTGAGGCTACAGAGGTTAGCGACGAAGGTTTCAGGGCAAACTGGAGCAGTGCGGAGAACGCGGCATGGTACACTCTCTTCACCTACTCATATCATCAGGTGGAGCAAGACGGCACCTTCGAAGTGGAGAACGAGACGTTCGACAAGATAAAGGACGGCACAACGGAAAATCCGCTTTACAACGATCCCGCACAGACTCTTGACGAATACACCACCCATCCCAACTGGGAAGGCTCGACGACAATACGTGCCGAAGGCATGATAGGTCTGCGCAACTACTATTCAATAATGGGTGTCTACTCCATGCTTTACTCTCCCATCTACATGACTCAGACGGCTTCGGCTTCCGGAAAAATCACGGTGAGAATAAAAGCAATGCACGACAACATGTGCTCTGACGCCACAATGATAGGCGTGGCATGCGTCGACGCCGACAACCAGGAGAGCAAAGTGGAATGGCAGCAGGCTGTCATCACAGACAGGATGAGCGAATATGAGTTCGTCTTCGACGCATACAGCAACTACTACCTTGCCATTGCCTTCAACGACGAGAACAACACCGACTACGGAACAAGCGGCACGGTGTGGATTGACGGCATAAGCATAAGCCAGGAGATGAGCGCGGGCGACATCTTCAGCCGCATGCACTCGTGCGACGTTGTGTTCGGCGGCACATCGTTCTACGTGCCTACTCCCGACCGTGGCAACGACATTTACTCATACTTCGTGCAGGCAACGACAAACGGACCTGACGGAAACATCGACTCCGACTACTCCAACGAGATATACGTGCAAGGCTCAACCGACGGCATAGACGCTGCTGAGAACAGCGGCAAGGTGAGCGTAAGCGGTGCTGACGGACACATCACCGTGACTCTTGACAAGGCTGCCGGAATAAGTGTATACACCACTTCGGGCACAGCCGTAGCCTCGACAGAGGGCAAAGCAGGCGCGAACGAGATGAGCCTGCCGTGCGGAATGTATATTGTGAAAACCGCCGGAACAGTGACAAAAGTCATTGTGAGATAGGTCTGAACGCATTTAACCCGAATCGGTCATCAGACTCCGGTTTGATTATGCGTTAATGTCGAGTGGATTGCTTGCCGTTCCGACGAAGGCGTAGCGGGCTACACCGAGGCGGAACGGTAAGTAAGACGCCGACAGAAACGCATAAGCAGACAGGAGAGTATGTGAAATAAAGATTTATTCAAATATATACGTTCTAATGACGATTAGGGTTTAAGGAAACATCATATGTCATGAGGGCTGTCCAAGAGCAGGACAGTCCTCATTACGTATAAGCCGACGGCAGCACGCGATAAGGATGAAACCGGGATACAGAGCCGGTCAAACCTATCGTGCCAGAACATACCGGCGCGCCGTGCATAAACATTTATTAACGAAAACCCGACACTTATTTAACACATCGTTCTCTCTCGTTCTGTATCGTGAAAGACGCATCCTGCGCACTTACACGGGCATGGCAGCAGCACGGAAAAGCCCGTTTCGCAACCCATATGAGCGCACAGACGGTGCGGAAGAGGCTGTTCCGGGGCGTAGGAAAGGCTCTTCCACATCACGGAAAAGGCTCTTCGGCGGTGCGGAAGAGGCTCTTCTGCAGAACGGGACATTATCTCCGGTCGTGCGGGAAAACGCTATTTCACTATCAGTGAGCGCATTATGCAATACCCCGAAAAATACGCACGAAAGTACGGAAAGCCGCATATCAGAAAACCGGAGGAATTTCAGGCTGTCCCGGCGGCCTGTTTTTTAACATTTCAAGACGTGTTTTCCTCATCGGAACAACTGCCGGACGGGGCATCGCATACAGTAACGGGATGGCGTTATAAAATGGGTCCAAAACCTTTGTGTTTATTGTAAATTATATTATCTTTGCGCTAATATATCACACATTGTGACCGCATACCTGACGCGAGACAGCCTGATGCGGCTCACGAAAGCCCCAAAAACAAATATTTCTAATGAAAGAATTTGTATTATCTGAAGTAAAGACAGAGACCGCAGTGCTCGTGGGTCTCATCACAAAAGACCAGGACGAGGACAAGACGAAAGAATATCTCGACGAGCTGGAGTTTCTCGCCGACACCGCCGGAGCCGTCACCGTGAAACGCTTCACACAACGGGTGAACGGTCCGAGCTCGGTCACCTACGTGGGAAGCGGAAAGCTTGAGGAGATAAAACAATACATAAAGGACGAAGAGGACGCCGAAAGACCCGTGGGAATGGCTATATTCGACGACGAGCTGTCGGCAAAGCAGATACGCAACATAGAGAAGGAGCTGGGAGTGAAGATACTCGACCGCACATCGCTCATCCTCGACATATTCGCCATGAGGGCACAGACAGCGGCGGCGAAGACTCAGGTGGAGCTGGCGCAATACCGCTACATGCTGCCTCGGCTGCAGCGTCTGTGGACCCACCTCGAGCGTCAGGGCGGCGGCTCCGGCTCGGGAGGAGGAAAGGGAAGCGTAGGTCTGCGCGGTCCGGGTGAGACACAGCTCGAGATGGACCGCCGGATAATATTGCAGCGCATTACCCTTCTCAAACAGCGGCTTGCCGAGATAGACAGACAGAAGACCACCCAGCGCAAGAACCGGGGACGCATGATAAGGGTGGCTCTCGTGGGATATACCAACGTGGGGAAATCTACAATAATGAACCTCATGTCAAAGAGCGAGGTGTTCGCAGAGAACAAACTCTTCGCCACTCTCGACACGACGGTGCGCAAGGTGGTGATAGAGAATCTGCCGTTCCTGCTTGCCGACACCGTGGGATTCATTCGCAAGCTGCCCACCGACCTTGTGGACTCGTTCAAGTCGACACTCGACGAGGTGCGCGAGGCTGACCTTCTGCTGCATGTGGTGGACATCTCACACCCCGACTTCGAGGAACAGATAAACGTGGTGGAGAACACTCTGAAAGACCTCGGATGCGCCGACAAGCCGAGCATGATTGTGTTCAACAAGATAGACAACTACACATGGGTGGACAAGGACGACGACGACCTCACGCCGCCGACAAAGGAGAACGTGACGCTCGACGAACTGAAGCGCACGTGGATGGCACGGCTCAACGAGAACTGCATATTCATCTCGGCACGCAAAAAGCAGAACATAGACGAGTTCAGGGACGTTCTCTACACGAAGGTGCGCGAACTCCACGTGCAGAAATATCCTTACAACGACTTTCTCTACAACATTGAAGAACCGTACGAAGACTAAATATTAATGACACTTTATGAACTACAGACAACTTACCGGACAGGAAATAAGACTGCTGGAGGACAACAGCTGCTGGGCTGAGGACTGGTCGGCGATAAGCGTGGCGGAGGATTTCAAGGCGAACTACTTCCACCGCGTGATGTTCTACGGCACCATAAGGCTCGGCACGTTTGAGAAAAGCGTGGAGGTGAGCAAGGGATTCGTGAAACACTCGGGCATCAACAACGCCACCCTGCGCAATGTAACCATAGGCGACAACTGCCTCATCGAGAACATTGGCAACTACATCAACAACTATGTCATAGGCGACGACTGCTACATATCAAACGTATGCACAATGGAGACAACCGAGGGAGCGACATACGGAGAGGGCAATCTCATATCGGTGCTCAACGAGGTGGGAAACGGCAACCTGACGCTCTTCCACGGACTGAACAGCCAGTTTGCCGCGTTCATGGTGAAGCACGCTGCCAACAAACCGCTGAAGGATGCCATAAGGAGGCTCATCAACGAGGAGATAGAGCGCAACTCACACGAGTGCGGAACAATAGGCAACAACGTGAAGATAGTGAACACGAAGGAGATAACCAACACCGTGATATACGACGACTGCGAGATAAGCGGAGCGTCAAGACTGAGCGACTGCACCATCATGAGCTCATCCGACGCCAACGTGTTCATAGGTACGGGCGTGATATGTGAGAACTCCATCATCTCAGACGGGTCTTCCATAATCAACAGTGTGAAGATGCAGGACTGCTTCGTGGGCGAGGCTTGCCAGATAAGCAACGGCTTCACGGCTTCGAGCAGCGTGTTCTTCGCCAACAGCTACATGTCGAACGGCGAGGCGTGCGCAGCCTTCTGCGGTCCTTTCACGGCAAGCCATCACAAGAGCTCGCTGCTCATCGGAGGCATGTTCTCGTTCTACAACGCCGGCTCCGCCACCAACTTCAGCAACCATGCCTACAAGATGGGACCCATGCACTACGGACTGATGGAACGCGGCACAAAGACCGCCAGCGGCGCATATCTGCTGATGCCTGCCAACATAGGCACGTTCTCGGTGTGCTTCGGCAAGCTGATGTATCATCCCGACACGCGCAACCTGCCTTTCTCCTATCTCATTGCATACAACGACACCATGTATCTCGTGCCGGGACGCAACCTCACCACAGTCGGACTTTACCGTGACATACGCAAGTGGCCCAAACGTGACATGAGGGCGCACGGGGGTCGCAAGAGCATCGTAAACTTCGACTGGCTCAGTCCTTTCTCCGTAGGCGAGATACTGCGGGGCAAGCGCATTCTCGAGAGTCTGCGCGAGGCGTCGGGCGACGACGTGTCAACATACAACTATCATGAATATGTCATCAAGGCAAGCGCGCTGAGAAAGGGCATCAAGTATTACGACATAGCCCTGCGCATATATATGGGAGCCGTGCTCAAACGCCACATCCTCGAGAAGCCGCTGACCGATACGGGCACAGGAAACTGGAACGACCTGTCCGGACTTCTGCTTCCAGAGTCGGAGGAACAACGCCTCATCAGTGACATCATTGACGGAACCATAGACACCACACAGGGCGTAGAGGAACGCTTCAGGGACATAAACGACAACTATCCGGAATACCGCTGGGCGTGGACTTACCGTATGATGCTCGACTACTACGGTCTGGAGACACTGACAGAGGAGGACGCCGAGAAGATAAGACAGGACTACGTGACGGCGCGACGCGCATGGATAGCGGAGATAAAGAAGGACGCGCGCAAGGAATATGCGCTCGGAGACATAGAGGAAGAGGTGTTTCTCAACTTCAACGACCAGCTCGACCGTGAGGTTGACTTCGAGAACCAGAAGCTCTACATGTGACGCCACACATGCCGGAACAGACATCCGCACACCCGCTCAGAAACGGCACGGAAAAACGAAAAGGATAATAATCACAACAAATTCAAGACATAATGAAACTGAAACTTATAATAGTCTTTTGCCTGATTGCGCTGTGCGCCACCGCACAGTCAGAACGGCGCGCGTACCAATCGGTGGAAGGTGACCCGATGGCGACACGCATATACACTCTGGACAACGGTCTGAAGGTATATCTGTCGGTAAACAAGGAGAAACCGCGCATACAGACCTACATAGCCGTGCGCACCGGAAGCCGCAACGACCCGGCTGAGACGACAGGACTGGCACACTATCTGGAGCACCTGATGTTCAAGGGAACGAAACGTTTCGGAACGTCGGACGCTGAAAAGGAGGCTCCGCTGCTCGACACCATACAGGACATGTATGAGGCATACCGCACCATGACCGACACGGAACAGCGCAAGGCGCAATATCACAGAATAGACAGCGTGTCGCAGCTCGCCGCGCGATACAACATTCCGAACGAGTATGACAAGCTGATGGCGGCTATAGGCTCGGAGGGCAGCAACGCCTACACGAGCAACGACGTGACCTGCTACGTGGAGGACATACCGGCAAACGAGGTGGAGAACTGGGCGAGAATACAGAGCGACAGATTCCAGAACATGGTGATTCGCGGTTTCCACACCGAGCTGGAGTCGGTGTATGAGGAATACAACATGGGGCTCACCAGAGACAACAACAAGATGTGGGAGGCGATGAACAGGCTGCTCTTCCCCACCCATCCATACGGCACACAGACGACGATAGGCACGCAGGAACATCTGAAGAATCCGTCGATAGTGAACATAAAGAACTATTTCAGACGCTACTACGTGCCAAACAATGTGGCTATATGCATGGCGGGCGACCTTGACTGCGACAAGGTGATGGACACGATAGAGAGATATTTCGGAGGATGGAAGCCCAACAGGAACCTCTCCTTCCCCGAATATGCTCCGGAACGCGACCTTACCGCACCCGTCGACAGCACCGTCGTGGGTCAGGAGGCGGAGAGCATAATGGTGGGATGGAAGTTCGACGGAGCTTCGTCACTTCAGTGTGACACGCTCGATGTGATAGCCGAGATGCTGTCGAACGGCAACGCCGGTCTTTTCGACCTGAACATAGACCAGAAGATGAAGTGCCTTGGAACGGGAGCGTTTGCATCGAACATGAACGAATACTCGCAGTTTCTGCTCTACGGCATGCCGCTCGAAGGACAGTCGCTCGACGATGTTAGAAGGCTTATGCTCGACGAGATGGACAAGCTGAAACGCGGTGATTTCGACGACGACCTGCTGCCGTCGGTGGTCAACAACATGCGTCTGGACTTCTACAAGGCGATGGAAAGCAACGAGAGACGCGCTGACATGTTTGTCGACGCATTCATAAACGGGAAGAAATGGGATGATGTGGTGAACCGCATCAGCCGCATATCAAGCATCACAAAGAAGGACATCACGTCATTCGCGGCACGTCATTTCGGAGAAAACTATGCCACAGTGTACAAGCGTCAGGGCGAGGACACCACACAGAAGAAGATTGACAAGCCGAAGATAACGCCCATTCCCGCCAACCGCGACAAACAGAGCGCGTTCGTAGGAGAGATAATCAGTTCGAAGAGCGAGCCCATACAGCCGCGCTTCATCGACTTCGGTAAAGACCTGACAAAGAGCAGCACGAAGAAGGGACTGCCCATCCTGTATGTACGCAACACCGAGAACGGACGCTTCACGCTTGCGTTCCACTATGCGTTCGGAGAGGAAAGCGACAAGTGGCTGCCGTTCGCCGCATCGTATATAGACTATCTCGGGACGGACAGGATGTCGGCGGAAGACATCAAAAGGAAGTTCTACAAACTGGCATGCTCGTATGGCATAAGCGTGGGAACGGACATGACGACCGTCACTCTCAGCGGTCTGAACGACAATCTGCCGCAGGCTCTCGAGCTGATGGAGGACATTCTGGCAAACGCAAAGGCTGACTCTGAGGCATATGACAAATATGTGGAGTCGGAACTGAAGAACCGCAAGGACGCCAAACTGAACCAGGCAGGCAATTTCTCAGCCCTGCTCCACTACGGCATTTACGGTCCGTACAACAGGATACGCAACATTCCGGGCGCACAGGAACTCAGAGACAAGAATCCGAAGGAGCTTACCGGTTTGCTCAAAGACCTGAGCAAATATGAGCATACGGTGCTTTATTACGGACCGTACAGCGTGGACGAGCTGGCATCCGTAATAGAGAAAAAGCACCGGACGGCAGGAAAGCTTGCTCAGGTGCCCGCAGGCAAGGAATACACAGAGCAACAGACGACGGAGAACGAGATAATGATAGCTCCCTACGAAGCCAAGAACGCCTATATATCACAGTACTGCAACAACGGCAGGAAATGGTCGGCGGAGAAGCAGCCCGTAGTGGAAATATTCAACGAATACTTCGGAGGAGGTATGAACTCTGTGGTTTTCCAGGAACTGCGCGAGAGCCGCGGACTGGCATACAGCGCATGGGCAACATACAACACGCCGGGAAGGAAGAACCACAATGAGTTCGCCCGCACCCAGATTATATCGCAGAACGACAAGATGATGGACTGTATACGCACGTTCAACAACATTATCGACACCATACCGCAGTCTGAAAAGGCGTTCGGACTGGCAAAGCAGGCAATAACAAAACGTCTGGCTGCACAGCGCACCACGAAATTCTCGATACTCAACGCCTATCTTGCGGCACAGCGAATGGGCATTGACTACGACATAAACGAGAAGATATACAACGCTCTGCCGGGAATAACGATGAAAGACATGGTGGACTTTGAGAAGGAAACAATGGCGGGCAAACCGTACAGATACCTGATTCTGGGCGATGAGAAGAGCCTCGACATCAAGTCGCTCGAGCGCATAGCTCCCGTTAAACGCCTGACAACAGAAGAGATATTCGGATATTAAAGCCGGACAGACCGGTATGGTTTGACCCGTGCCGGCTGTCATACCGCCATACACATATTTATATATGTATGTCCGTCATTCATCTCCTTTACACACAGACGATGCCATTCAGGCTCTCACTTTATGCCGGTGCAGCCTGCAACATATAAGAGGAAAGAATGGAAAAGGATGTGTGACAGAAGAACGGAATAAGGACGAGGCATAACGGCTGATTCGTGATAAAAGCGCAAAGGCGGTCTGACCCACTGTTCAGACCGCCTTTTTACGTCTCCGTACATCATCTTCACTTACCGGAGTCTTGCCCGGATTCCGTATTCTTTGACGTGCCGCTCCCGCTCCGTTCCCATCCTCCGCCAAGAGCCTTGTAAAGGTTCACCGTCGCAAGCTGGCTGTCGAGCAGGGCATTGCTCAGGCTTATCTGGGCGTCAAGATAAGTACGCTGCGCGTCGAGCAAGTCCATATAGCCTATCGCTCCGTTGACATACTGCACCAAAGCGAGCGAGAGTGCTGTCTTCGAAGAGCTTTCAAGATGGTATCGTGTCTGATATATTTCCTTTATCTTATTGAAGTTCGCAATAGCGTCGAATGCGTCTCTGAACGCCGACAGCACGGTTTTCTCATAGGCATACACAGCACGCTCGTAAGCAGCCTTGGCAGCCTTATGACGCGCGCGGTTCTTGCCCATGGCGAATACCGGCTGCAACAGATTGACACTTATCAGATGATAAGGTGAGCTCAGCAAGTCTTTCAGCTCCTCACTCTCAGCTCCGAGACTGGCGGTGAGCGTGATGTTGGGGAACATGCTCGTATATGCCGCACCAACAGAGGCGTTTGCCGCTATCAGTTTCTGTTCAGCCTCACGCACGTCCGGACGCCGTTCCAGAAGCGAGGACGGCAGACCTACGGGCAGACTGTCAGGAAAGTTGACCTCCTGAGGAAGCGTAGAGCGTGCGATATGGTGTGGATATTCGCCTGTGAGAAAGGCAATCTCGTTTTCCTTGGAGGTGATTTGCCTTTCAAGATCGGGCAATAGTGTGGCAGTCTTTGAGAGTTCCACCTGCGCCTGTCTGTATGTAACCTCCGAGGTGAGCCCGCCCTCATAGCGTATGCGGGCAAGATGCTCACTCTCCCGTCGTGCCGTCACAGTCTGCCTTACGATGGACAGTTCGTTGTCGAGTGCCACGAGTTCATAATATGCCTGAGCCACCTGCGCGATGAGACTCATCTGAAGTGCACGGCGGTTTTCTATAGAAGCCATGAACTCAGCCGTGCTTGCCTCGTGGTTCCAACGGAGTTTTCCCCACAGGTCAACCTCCCATGCTATGTTGGCTTTCAGGTCGAACTGGTTGTCGTCCGACGGATTGTCACCGCCGTAGTTGTCCTGTTCTTTCTCGCCATAGACACGCAAGTCGAGCGAAGGAAACATCTTGGCGTAATCGATGCGCTTCATTGCCGCAAGCTCTTTAATGCGCGCGGCTGCCATCAGCATGTCCTTATTGTATGTGAGTGCCTTATTAATGAGATTCTGCAGAATAGAGTCTGTGTAGATTTCAGTCCATGAACGGTCGGCAAAAGAAGCCGAGTCTGCACTCTCCTCTTCAGTCAGCGACACGGGCAACTCCACGTCAGGGCGTGTGTAATGATGACCTATCTTACACGATACGACAATAACCGCCGATGCGATTATCACGAGAGCATGCAATATGTATTTCCGTTTATGAGTCATAATGTTTGTTTATATTGTAATGCCTTTGGCTTGTTCTCTTTACGTGACCTTATTTTTCCTCTGTATATTGTTATGAAGAAGAACGGTATGAGCAATATTCCGATGGTCACGGCAGCTATCATACCGAAGAAGACTCCGGTACCGATGGCTCTCCGGCTGGCAGCTCCGGGTCCGGAGGCAATCACCATCGGAAGTATGCCAAGTATGAAAGCGAACGACGTCATGAGGATAGGACGGAAACGAAGACGCGCGGCATGCAGTGCAGCCTTGAAGATATTGACTCCCGAGTCAGCCTCATCCTTTGCGAACTCTACTATAAGTATGGCGTTCTTCGCGGCGAGTCCCATCAACATAACGAGCCCTATCTGGAAATAAGTGTCATTTTCAAGTCCACACATAATGATACCGATATAAGCCCCTAAGGCTGCTATCGGCAACGAAAGCAATACTGCCACAGGGACGCTCCAGCTTTCATAGAGAGCCGCAAGGAAAAGAAACACGAACAAAAACACAAGTGCGAGTACCATTCCGGTTTGTCCTCCAGCCTGTTTCTCCTGATAAGACAGACCGCTCCACTCCAATCCTATATTATCAGGCAAGTGCTTGCGGACAAGCTCTTCCATCACTTCCATAGCCTGACCTGAACTGTATCCCTGGGCGGCTGTGCCACGAATGACGGCTGTGTTGAACATGTTGAAACGCTTTATACTGCCCGGTCCGGTGGTATATTCGGTCGTACCAAGAGCCGTAAGAGGAATCATGTCACCATCGTCACCACGGACAAAGTACAGGCTGATGTTGTCGCGGTGCTCACGGTAAGGAGCTTCCGCCTGGATGTAGACACGGTATATACGGTTGAACATGTTGAAATCGTTGACGTATACAGACCCTGTGTATGCCTTCATTGTAGAGAACACGTCTGCCATAGGGACACCGAGCATTTTCACTTTGTCACGGTCGACATCGAAATAAAGCTGTGGAATCTCCGCCTGCAACGATGAGGAGAGACCCGACAATTCCTTGCGCATTGAGGCGTAATGCATCAACGTGTCGGCAGCTTGCACCAAGTCGTCATACGTAGCGTCCCCGTGAGCCTCGAGTTGCATCTCAAATCCGCCGGAGGAACCGAGTCCCGGAATCACCGGAGGGGTTGAAAGATAGAACTTGCATTCCGGATATTCCTTCAGTTCACGGCTCACTCCAGCCATGATATCGCCTATTGTAGTGTTGTCGCGTTCCTTCCATTCTTTCAGAATAACCGTGAGTTGGGCTCTCGTCTGGCTTGTTCCGACACGCGGACTGGTACCTGTTACATTCTGAACGTATTCCACTGACGGGTCTTTCATAAGATAGTCAATAGCCCGATTGGTGACAGTGCGCGTGCGTTCGAGCGTAGTTCCCTCCGGCATTTCAAGCTCCACGGTGAAATATCCCTGGTCTTCGGCAGGCAGAAAGCTTGTCGGTGTAAGGCGGTATAGTATGAAAATCATTATTATAACCATACAGAAGCCTATGCCGCAACGCTTGGGATGCTTTATAATATTTGTGATTCCGGAAAGGTATTTGGTGTTGCCGAAGTCCAGCCAACGGTTTATGGCAGCGAAAAACCGGTTTTTCGGCTTGCTCTTATCTGCCGGTTTAAGTATCAGTGAACACATTACCGGGCTCAGCGTAAGAGCAACGACCGTGGAGATAAGCACAGATATGACTATTGTAACGCTGAACTGGCGGTACAGCTGTCCTGTTATGCCGGACAGAAAACTTACAGGCACAAACACGGCGGCAAGCACCATGGAAGTTGCGACAAGCGCGCCTGTAAGTCCGTTCATGGCTTTCTTTGTCGCTTCATACGGACTCAGGTGTTCTTCTTCCATAATACGCTCAACATTCTCTACTACCACTATGGCGTCATCCACAACAAGACCGATAGCCAGAACAAGCCCCAACAGGGTCAGCATATTGAGAGAGAAACCGAATATAAGCATGAATCCGAACGTTCCAATCAAAGAAATCGGAACGGCGACAAGCGGTATTACGGTGGCGCGCCAGCTTTGAAGGAACAGGAAAACGACAACTATTACAAGAAAAAGAGCCTCGAACAGCGTCTTGTACACTTCATTGATAGACTCTGATATGTAAGTCGTCATGTCGAACGGAATCTCATATTCCATTCCCTCAGGGAACGTTTTACTTATGTTCTCCATTGTCTCCTTCACTCTCTCAGCCACTTCCATGGCATTGGCTCCAGGCAACATGTACACTCCAAGTACGGCAGCATTGCCTCCGTTTATGCCGCTCTCGGTATTGTATGATTGAGCTTCAAGCGACACACGCGCCACATCTCTCAATCTGATAAACGACCCGTCAGCGTTGGCTCGGAGCACTATCTCCTCGAATTGTGCCGATGATGACAGTCGCCCTTGCGCCGTTATGGGAATCGTAAAGTCAAGTCCCTTCACCGGCTGCTGCCCGAAAACACCAGCGGCAGACTCTCTGTTCTGGTCCTTCAGAGCGTTCTGCACATCCTGCACAGTGAGTCCGAAACTCGCCAAACGTGCAGGGTCGACCCATATCTGCATTGCGTAATAGCGGCTTCCGATATTAGACACGCGCCCCACTCCGGGTATTCGACGCAACAGATCGAGCACGTTCAATGTGGCGAAGTTACTGAGATATATCTCATCAAACTTCGGATCGTCCGACGTAAGGCAGATAGTGAGCAACTGACTCGCCGCCTGCTTCTCTATCTCTATACCGTTCTGCACCACTTCCGCAGGCAAACGGGACTCTGCAAGCTTTATTCTGTTCTGTATCTCTACTGCCGCAAGGTCGGGATCTGACGATATATCAAATGTTACAGTAGCCGAAAACGTACCTGAGTTTGAGCTGTTCGATTCCATGTAAAGCATTCCCGGAGTACCGTTAAGCTCCTGTTCGATAGGCGTTGCCACTGCCTGTGACACCGTAAGTGCGCTTGCTCCGGGATAAGAGGCGCTTATTTTCACCACCGGAGGAGTTATCTGCGGATACTGGCCAATTGGCAGCATCGTGAGTCCGATAAGTCCGACAATGACAATAAGTACAGATATGACGATTGAGAATACGGGTCGGTCTATGAAGAAATTTACTTTCATTGGCTATATATGCTTTGGTTATTTGGCTTTCGTGCGCTGTTTTTTCATCTGCCTGGAAGCCACACGCACCTTCATGCCTGGCGTGAGTTTATGATATCCTTCGCTTATTATAAGTTCTCCGGGTGCAAGCCCGCGCTCCACCACAACCTTGTTGTCGAACTCCGGTCCAAGCTCTATGAAACGACGTTCTGCCGTAGAATCGCGCCTCATCACATAGATGAAAGCCCCACCTTTCTCTATTATGAGTGCCTTCTGAGGCACAACGGTGGCATTTTCACGTACGTCAAGGAGGGCGTGAACCTTTGTAAACTGACCCGGAAGAAGCACATGGTCCGGATTAGGCATTTCCGCACGCACCGAGAACGTGCCTGTCTTAGGGCTCACCTGAGGCTCTGCGAAATCCACCAAACCCTTATACGGATATGTACTGTTGTCCGCCAGCGTAATCGTGACATACGGTTGCCACGACCTCAAAGAGTCACGCTGTCCCAAAATGATGTTACGTTCCTTGCTTTTAAGATAGTCAAGCGCAGTCATACTGAAGTCAACAAGCACCGTGTCGCTCTTTACAATGGTAGCCAGAAGAGACTTTCCGCCCGTGCCGACAAGCGTACCAAGGTCAACAAGACGTTCGCTGATGTAACCTGATATAGGCGAACGCACATATGTGTAACTGAGTTCCTGCTCCGCCTGATCGAGGTCGGCGCGGCTCATACCCATACTTGCCACAGCTGTCTCATAGGCTGCCGTGGCATTGTCGAGGTCAAGACGGCTGGCTGCGTTCTGCTCGAACAACGGACGTATACGGTCAAGGTCGCGCTTTGTCTTGCGCACCAAAGCCGAGTCTTTGCGCAGCTGGGCACGCGCCTTATCAGCCTTTGCCTTATACTGCCGTTGGTCTATGACAAACAAAACCTGATCCTTCCTGACATAAGTACCTTCTTCGAATGCCATGCGTTCAAGGAATCCCTCAACACGAGCACGCACCTCTACAAACTGCTGGGCACGCACACGACCTACGTAGTCGCCATATATCTCGACATCCTCCACGCCCACCGGCTCTACAGAAACCATCGGAGCATCGGGTGTCTTCTTCTCAGGCCATGTAATAATGACATACGCCACGACTATAACAACAATACTGCTAATCATCGCTATGATACGTTTCTTTCGCAGCCTAAGTTCTTTTATCTCCAGAATTTTCCTTATTTTCATACATTTATCCTTTTACCTTAAACTGTAAAACGACAAAAACCGTATTTTATTTTATATTATATCGCACATTTACCAAATAAAAATGAAAAATCCGGTCGTACCACTGTACGATCGGACTTCAGCCCTTACGCATTACCCTACTTCCTCAACAGCACATAGCCTACCACTCCGCCGACAATAGAAGCTGCGAAAATGCCAAGCTTGGCATGTATGAGATAAGCCTCGTCTACAAAAGCGAGAGTGGATATGAACATAGACATTGTGAAGCCGATAGACGCAAGAAAGCCCACACCGAAAAGCCTTCTGACGGTCACCGAAGACGGCATGCGTGCTATTCCAAGACGTGTCAGCAGCAATACGGAGGCTGATATGCCCAACGGTTTTCCTATAAGCAGACCGAGCATCACTCCCACCGCCACATTATCTGAAAACACATCAGCCGGATTTATACCCTCAAACGATATGCCTGCGTTGGCAAGTGCGAATACAGGCATTATGACAAAAGACACCAGCGGGTGCATGGAATGCTCAAGACGCTGCAACGGCGGGATGGCGTCACGTGAATCACCGATCATCCGTCCTATTATCTCCACCTGCTCAGGCTCGAGGGTCGACACACTGTTGGGTTCCGCATTGCGGAAGCGTTTTATGAGTTTCTCAGCCCTTGCCATATAGGCAGGCTCACTTATGCGGGCGTCGGCAGGTATCATAAAAGCCGCGAGCACAGCGGCGATGGTTGCATGTATGCCCGACATAAGAAAGGCTGTCCACACTCCGCAAATGCCTACGACCCCGTAAAATATGACGTTCTTCACTCCCAGTCTGTTGGCAACATACATCACCATAAGGAACGCCACACCCACACCGATGCTGAGCAGGGATATGTCCGAAGTATAGAAAAACGCTATCACGAGCACCGCGCCGAGGTCGTCTACAATGGCAAGAGTGGTAAGAAAAACCTTTATCGACAGCGGAACACGGTCGCCAAGCACATAAAGTATGGCAAGCGAGAATGCGATGTCCGTAGCCATAGGTATCCCCCACCCTCCCGACACGTCGCCGTGAGGATTGAACAGATAATAGATGAGTGCCGGCACAATCATCCCGAACACCGCCGCCCCTATCGGAAGTATCGTGTTGCGCACATCGGCAAGTTCCCCTCCGATAAACTCTCGTTTAAGTTCCAGACCTACAACAAAGAAAAACATCGACATCAGACCGTCGTTTATCCAATGGTGCAAATCGAAATTGAAATAACCGGCACCGTTGAACAGAAAGCCGAACTCCTGCTCAAAGAAGTGAAAATAACTGTCGCTCAACGGAGAGTTAGCCAATACAAGCGCAATGACAATGCTTATGCCGAGCACTATGCCGCCCGATTTCTCCTGATTCATAAAATGTTGCAACGGCATGATAAGCCTGTAACTTAATTTCTCCTGATAATTTCTCATCATATCGTTTTTTGTGTTTTCCGCCACGTACTCTGTCATAATAAAATGCAGAATTACTGTATGGCTGCGTTATCCATGCGCACAAAATTAAGTAAAAAGTTTCATTTCCACAACCCATTTACCCACAGCGTGCTACGGAATACATATTTAATAATGGCGGGTCGCGGCGCGCTAAACATTTATTTGTTTATATTTCAGAATATTCAGAAAAATGTATGACAGCTATAAAGCATCCATCCGGAATGTCCTGACCGCGTTTCAGCCGGACCCATCCCGGTAAAAGCATAAAAGTTTCCGCACGGTGTAGGCATAAAAACATAGTGAAACGTGAATGTTAATTTATGACTGACAGACAACAGTATATGCCACGACTCTCTTATAATTCACTCTCTCCGGCATCCCGTTGCGGCTTATTTATCTGCAAGACACAACCGTCCTGCCGTATCGCAGCCATGATATGAAAACATGACAAATACGGTAGTGAGAAAAAAACGAAACCCGTCTTAATAAAGCGGAAATAAAGAACCGCGTTTCAAAAAAAAATCATAACTTTGCAATCAGCGTTCATGCTTACACCCGTAAGCGGAAAGCCACTCTTCTGAAAACGTACGGAGTATTTCCCGGACGATTTCGCACACACTGCATAAAAGACAACAAGACAACACTTATTACATAAAACAGACATTATGGCAACAACACCAGAATTCAAGTACGCGCCCATGTTCCAGATGGGCAAGGACGACACTGAATACTATCTTCTTTCAAAAGAAGGTGTGAGTGTCGGTGAATTTGAGGGCAACAAAATCCTCAAGGTTAGTCCGGAAGCACTGACCATGCTTGCAAACCAGGCTTTCCGCGACGTCAATTTCCTGTTGCGCCGCTCACACAACGAACAGGTCGCTAAGATACTGAGCGACCCCGAGGCAAGCGATAACGACAAATATGTGGCTCTGACATTCCTCCGCAACGCCGAGGTGGCATGCAAGGGAAAGCTTCCCTTCTGCCAGGACACGGGCACAGCCATAATCCATGGCGAGAAGGGACAGCACGTATGGACTGGCTTCTGCGACGAGGAAGCACTGTCGAAAGGTGTATACAAGACATACACCGAGGAAAACCTGCGCTACTCACAGAACGCTCCTCTCTCAATGTATGAGGAGATAAACACACGCTGCAACCTCCCCGCACAGATTGACATCGAGGCTACGGATGGCTGCGAATACAAGTTCCTGTGTGTCGTAAAAGGCGGAGGCTCGGCAAACAAGACTTATTTCTATCAGGAGACAAAGGCACGCATACAGAACCCGGGCACTCTCGTACCGTTCCTCGTTGAGAAGATGAAGACCCTCGGAACGGCAGCCTGCCCTCCCTACCACATCGCATTCGTCATCGGCGGAACGTCTGCCGAGAAGAATCTCCTCACTGTCAAGCTCGCCTCAACCCACTACTACGACAACCTGCCCACCACCGGTGACGAGACAGGACGCGCCTTCCGCGACGTGGAACTGGAGAAACAGCTCCTCGACGAAGCCCACAAGATTGGACTGGGAGCGCAGTTCGGAGGAAAATATTTCGCACACGACATACGTGTGATACGCCTTCCGCGCCACGGAGCGTCATGCCCGATAGGTCTCGGAGTGAGCTGTTCAGCCGACCGCAACATAAAGGCTAAGATAAACGAGGACGGAATATGGATTGAGAAACTGGACGACAATCCCGGCGAACTCATACCTGAGGAGCTGCGCAAGGCAGGAGAAGGCAACGCCGTGAAGATAGACCTCAACCGTCCGATGAGCGAAGTGTGCAAGGAACTGAGCAAGTATCCGGTATCCACACGCCTCAGCCTCAACGGCACAATCATCGTTGCACGCGACATAGCACACGCCAAGCTGAAGGCTCGTCTGGACGCAGGAGAAGACCTGCCGCAGTATTTCAAGGACCATCCCGTGCTCTACGCAGGTCCTGCCAAGACTCCGGAGGGAATGCCGTGCGGCTCGATGGGACCGACAACGGCAAACCGCATGGATCCATATGTTGACGAGTTCCAGGACCACGGAGGCTCGATGGTGATGATAGCAAAGGGCAACCGCACACAGGTTGTCACCGACGCATGCAAGAAGCACGGCGGATTCTATCTGGGAAGCATCGGCGGACCGGCTGCCGTACTGTCCATGAACAGCATCAAGAGCATCGAGTGTGTGGAATATCCCGAGCTCGGAATGGAAGCCGTATGGAAGATACACGTTGAGGACTTCCCCGCTTTCATCCTTGTGGACGACAAAGGCAACGACTTCTTCAAGCAACTGAAGCCGTGGACTCCAAGCTGTAAATAAACTACAGAGACATACATCGCGACGGATGGTCACGGCATGGGCGCATCATGCTGTACCATCCGTTTTTTATCAACACTAAAACAACCGCAACATGAAAAAGATGATGTTTGCCGCCATGATGGCAGTATTGTCATCATGCGCAACCGCACAAAGCGACAAGGACATAACGCTTCTGCCGCCAGACACAGACAAGGGGGCAAGCATAATGAAATCGCTCGCACAGAGACAGTCGCACCGTGAGTGCGCCGACAAAGACCTGAGCAAGGAAGACCTGTCCAACCTTCTCTGGGCTGCCAACGGCATAAACCGCACCGCGGACAACAAGCGCACGGCTCCGTCGGCACTCAACCGTCAGGACATCGACGTGTATGTGATAAGCCGGAAAGGCGCATACAAATATGTAGCCGCCGAACACCGGCTGCAACTCATCACCGAAGGCGACCACTGCAGCGCGGTTGCGGGAGGTCAGGACTTCGTCAACGGTTTCCCCGTGTCGCTCGTGCTCGTGTCCGAACTGTCGAGACTGGGCGACGCTAAGAACGAACGCACACGCATGACAGCCGCCATGGACGCCGGTTATGTGTCGCAGAACATATGCCTGTTCTGTGCTGGCAACGGACTCGTCACGGTGCCGAGGGCTACCATGGATACCGCCGCGCTGAAGAAAATACTGCGGCTCGGCGACACGGCTCTGCCGCTTCTCAACAATCCTGTGGGCTATCCCAAAGGCAAGTAGATGCTCACACGCCCGCACGCAAAATGCCTTACGCGGCACAAATGGGCGCAGGCATGTCATGGACAATATGCAAAGGAGGTTGCAGACCACATCCGGCTGCAACCTCCTTTCATTATATCTTGTCAGGAGAAAACGCTTTTCACCCCTACAAAGTGCCGTCTTCCATTATGAGAAGCCTCACATACGGCTTGCCGTGTTTCTCCTGTTCGATGTTGAAATAGTTCACCACAGGCGTCTCCATTTCATAATATCAGCCTTTGGTTTAATTGTCGATGTCTATCACCTGAAACTTTTTGTTGAACGTGATTTCCAATCCTGTGCTAAGCTTCACGTCATACTCGCTGCGGTCTCTCTCCATCTCTATGACCTTTGCAGACGGATAATTCTCGTTCACATATTTTTTTATAGCCTGCGGGATGAGCCTTACCGGAACCTGCGAGTATTTGCATTTCAGTTCTGTCCAGTTGCCTTTGCCGTCGAACTCCACCTTGTCGCCGTTGGTGAATATGATGTCATAGCTTGTGTCGAAGAGTCCCGACTCCATCTTCGCCAGCGCAACCTTCATCTTGCCGAAGTCCTTTTTCAGAATCTGCTGAGCCGCCTGGGGAAGCTGCGACACCTCTATAGGCTTGTCGTTTGAAGCCACTGCGTTTACACTCACTACAAACAGGCAGAGCAATGCTGCGATGCCGACTTTCATAAATCTTTTCATATTCATTTCTTTTTAAGGGTTATTACTTCGTCTGTTGTCCTCTCTACGGGTCAGAAACCGTATTGCCGCATTGTCTGACGACCGCTTCCTGCCGTTCTGACTTCCGTACCGCAAAGTTGGGAAGTGAATCTGAAATAACGGGACTTTGCCCCATGATTAACTTTTATTAAGAATAATAGTCTGCCCCTTCCGCCGCCGTCACCGCATCAAGGCATCTCCGGAAAGGTGTTCATCCGCGCCTGTCTGTCACCTCGAACCTATGCATACCGTTCTCGTAACGGTAGTCTATGCCGAAGGAGTAAAGCCCGCACACGGCACTCACCAGCGACAGACCGATGCCCGTGGAGCTTTTCATGCCCCTCGTGTGATAGAAACGGGTGAATATCTTTGTCCTGTCAAGGGCACCGCCGCTGCCTGTGTTTGCCACCGTCATGCCATGGCTGTTTATGCTCACCTCCACATGTCCGCCGTCCACGTTGTGCACAAAGGCGTTTTTCAGCAGATTGCCCACAAGCACCGATGCGAGCATGGGGTTCATCCTCACATGCCAGTGCGCCTCTCTCACGACGCTCACCTCAATGTTGCGCGTCTTCAGCACACTTCCGTAGTCGCCCATGAGCTGCTCCGCAAGCGTGTCCATATCCACCTCCTCCACATCGGTGAACTGTCCGTTCTCTATCTTGCAGAGCAGAAGGAGCGACTTGTTGAGCCTCGACAGCTGACCGAGAGTGCCGAGCGTCTTCACCAGCTCGCCCATCTGCTGCTCGGTGAGATTGCCGTCGTCGAGCAGCATCTCTATGCGGTTCTGGCACACGGCGAGCGGTGTCTGCATCTCGTGAGAGGCGTTGCCTATGAACATTTTCTGCTGTTCGTACTGTTGTTCGCTGCGTTTCATGGAGCGCACCACAGCTTCGTTCAGCTTTCTGAACTCAGTAACGTAAGTCGGATTGTCCAGTCTGCGGTTCTCACGACCCAGCCGGTAGTCGTCCACCCACTTCAGCAGCACAGCCAGCGGACGCATGCTGCGCTTCACGGCAACAAGGTTGAGCACCACGAAACCGAGCAGAATGGCTACGTAAAGGAACAGAAGCCAGTAGAATATGGCTTCCTTCAGGTCAGCCTTGTCTATTGTCGGGACCGACACCTCCACCTCAAAGAAGCGTCCGCCGTCACCGGTATATATATAGGTGATGACCCGCGCGGGCTCAAACTCGCGCTTTTCCCTGATATAAACCGTGCGGTCCTCATAGCGCACGTGCTGATGGCTGCCGGCATACTCAGCCGACACCTCGCGCAGGTAATACTGGTTGTTGGAGCCGCTTGAGGCGGTGGGAAGCGGTTCTCCGGCAAGAGCGCGGCGTATGACGAGCTCGGCGTAGTCCTCCAGAGAGTCGTCCACCTCATCGTTTATCTCGTCTATGATGGCAAAATAGAAGAACACCGACCAGAAGCCCAGCACCACGGCGGCTATCAGCGAGAGGCGAAGCGATATGTAGTTTATAAGTCTCATATCTCCACAAGCTTGTAACCGAAACCGTAGACTGTCTTTATCTCCAAGCCCGCACCGGCTGCCCTGAGACGCTTGCGCAGGTTCTTCATCTGGGCATATACAAAATCGAAGTTGTCTGCCACGTCGATATAGTCGCCCCACACTGCCTCCGCGAGCATCTGCTTCTCTATGAGTCTGCCGGGTCGGTTCATGAAGTAGGTCAGTATGTCATACTCTTTTCTGCCCAATTCCATGGGCTTTCCGTCCACCTCCACCATGAAACTGTCGGTGTGCACACACACGTTTGCCATCCTCATGACGTTATCCCCGTCGTTGCGACTGCGCCTCATGACGCTTTTCAGGCGCGCGTGCAGTTCGGCGAGATGAAACGGCTTGGCAAGATAGTCGTCCGCTCCGAGGTCAAGACCCGTAACCTTGTCCTCTATCGAATCCTTGGCGGAGAGTATTATGACGTTGCACTTCCGTCCCCGAGCCGACATCTCGCGCAGGATGTCAAGACCGCTGCCGTCTGGCAACATTATGTCGAGCAGCAGGCAGTCATACTCATACACGAACACCTTCATGCGTGCCGTGGCGCAGTCGGCGGCTGTCTCCACCACATAACGCTCTTTCTCCAGCGACCTCACGATTATCTCGCGAAGGTCAGCGTCGTCCTCTATCACAAGCAGTTTCATTCTGTATGTCCTCCTTATTTTTACTATTTGCAAATAGTATTTATGTTTCCACAAAGATAATGCAAGGCGAGAGCAGCAGCAAGACGGGAAAACTTCGTTTTCCCGGACTTGATATTGCCGAGCCGAGGCTTATCTTATACAAAGATAGCCCAAACCCTCGTATTGTCAGCGTGCCAGACTCTGAAAACATCCGTCGGACGCTATTTTTTTAACTTGCATTAATGAAAACCCGACTCAAAATTAACAATTCCGGAACACACCGGAAATATTCCCAAAACACCGTTTTTGCACTTCGGCACACCCCTCCGGTGTGTCTTCCATGCATCCGAAAAGGCTTCTGAATTGCCAAAGAGGCTTTATCGCACTGCCGGAAAGCCTCTCCTGATGCATGAAAGAGGCTTTACCGGAAACCCGAAAGCACCGTTTCGCAATGCCGGAAAGCCTCTTCCGCATCATCGACAATATCATATCCATAAACAATAACAGCACAACCGGATGACACACAAGCAATTATCAGAGTCACGAAAAATCGCCTTTTTCACGCCATAATCGCACATGAAGAAAACTCCGAGAATTTTCCGGCATTTTGAAAGGTGTTTTTTTAACACTTGCCTGCGCAGTATTATTACAACATCACTCTCTTTTTCAAGGTTCGTATAAGTCACAATTAGAATCATGAGGCGTATTTTTACGGCTCTTATATGTTAAATTATATTGGCAGAATATACAGTTTGTATGCTTTTTTCTTACCTTTGTAATAAGATAAGCTGCACTCGGGAAATAAAGAGCAAGCTCTCTTTCCGCTCGTTTGCATTATCTTTGTAATAAGAAGAGACATAAACAGTCTGCAAGCTGCGGGGATACCTGCGGCAAATACGAATGGCACATACTACTGAACCACAAGCATAAAGGGAGGGAATGATATGAAACGTACAATGACATTGTTGCTATGCCTCGCGCTCACATTGATGGCGGCGGCACAGACGCAGATACCGCCTGCCGGAACTGATACGCTGAAGCATCTTGAGTTTATGGAGACGCCCATTACAGGCTCGCTCAACTCTTTTGTGAACAAGATGATAAAAAAAAGGCCTCACCTTCTCTAAGGTGACGGAAGATGGAGTCGCCATTTTCAAAGGCGACTTCGGAGGATACAAGGATTGCGAGATATATGTCTATTCTGTCAACATGGGCAAGAGGGTGACAAGCGTCGCCGTGTCGCTGCCGTTCAGAGACACGTGGCCGGAACTGTCGGGCGACTATGAGGACATGAAAAAACTGCTCACCAAAAAGATGGGACAGCCATACGCGTCGATAGAGGTGTTTGAGAATCCCGTGCCATACGACAACCGCATGCTCTACGTCACTACCGACCGGTGCGACTACAAGACCACATGGAGAAGAGATCACGGCGTGATTGCGGTCGCGATAAACAACGCCGAGTACGACCATAAGGACTACAGCAACGTGAGAATAATATTCATGGACTTCCCCGACATGGGCAAACTGCCCGACCAGTCGCTCATCGGGATAAACTGACACACGCTGCCTGACAACGCGCAAAGCATGCTTACAACACATCATATGCAACAGAACAGATTCATCCCGTCACTCGAGTTCACCGACGCTCTGGGCGAGTCGATGAGCAAGCCGATGCAGTTCAGCGGACGTTCGCGTCGCTCCGAATACTGGTGGACAATGTTGGCAATCTGCGTTGTGGAGTCGTTCGCGGTTCCGTTCGTATTCTTCTTCATTCCCACGCGCTTCATCGTAACACCCATAATATTCTTACTGTTTGAGTTCTCAAAGGTTCCGCTCACCTTCAGACGGCTTCACGACACCGGCAGAAGCGGCTGGTGGTACGGCACATTCCTGCTGCTGCCCGTGTTGTTCCTGATGCTTATATTGTTTCAGTCATGCTATTCCTGTGTGGCTGATGCCGTATACGGTGCGGCAGGCTCCATGCACGCGCACGACAGTCTGCACTCAAGCCTGAGGAACGGAAGTGTCTTCATTACTGTCACAGTCGGGATTTTACTTTTCTACATTGTCGCTCCCGTCTACACAATAGTACTTCTGGTAATGTTATGTCAGGACAGCCAGCCGTTCTGCAACAGGTATGGTCCGTCCCCGAAATACATAGAACAGGAAGAGATGCGTCAGTGACAGCCGTCAGTATCGTCCCCTCCAGGCTTTCCGGTGACACAATACAGCGGTGTCTCCGTTTCTTTTCCGACGAAAAAAACGGTTTTTCTTTGCCGTTAAGATTATTTACATTAACTTTGCGTCCGACTTACAGAGAGTAAGTTAAGGGGTGCCGGATATTTCCGGCTGAGATTAAACCCTCTGACCAGATCCGGTTAGTACCGGCGTTGGAATAAGACAACACATGAAAAGCACCCCTTTTTGTGTATTTTTAAAATCATACTATTTAATGGAAAAAACAGTTTTACTGATTGCCGCACTCGCTTGTGCCGCAACAATAAACGCATCCTCGCCGACAGGCGAACGGCTCGACACACTGAGGACATACGAACTTCAGAACGTGCAGGTGGTGTCTACACGTGCCGGGGAAAAGACTCCCGTGGCTCACTCTGACATGGGTAAAGAGCAGATAAGGATACTTAACAAGGGGAAGGACATGCCGTGGATACTCAATTTCACTCCCTCCGTCACCACATCGTCTGATGCGGGAACGGGCATCGGATACACCGCCATACATGTACGCGGCACCGATCCCACGCGCATAAACATAACCGCGAACGGCATACCTGTGAACGATGCGGAGAGCAGCCAGCTCTATTGGGTCAACATGGCTGACTTCGCCTCCAACCTCGAATCAATACAGATACAGCGCGGCGTGGGCACTTCCACCAACGGCGCGGGCGCGTTCGGGGCTACCGTCAACATGCAGACGGAGAACATCAGCGGCAAGGCGTACGGACGGCTCGACCTTTCCGGAGGCTCATACGGCACACACAAGGAGACGCTCAGTTTCTCCACCGGACTGCTCGGAGGGCACTGGGGCTTTCAGGGACGACTGTCACACATAGGCAGCGACGGCTTCATTGACAGGGCGTCGTCAAGACTCAACTCCTATTTCATGCAAGGCGGATACTTCGCCGACAACACTGTGGTGAAGCTCATCACGTTCAACGGCACTGAAAAGACATACATGGCATGGGACTATGCGTCAAAAGCCGACATGGAGAAGTATGGCAGAAGCTACAACCCGAGTGGCATGTACACCGACAAGGACGGCAACACGGCTTTCTATAAAAACCAGACCGACAACTATCATCAGCAGAACTATCAGCTTCTTTGGAACCAGAGATGGTCGCCGGAATGGAACACCAACGTCGCACTGCACTACACACGGGGTGACGGATACTACGAGCAGATGAAGGAAGACCAGAAGCTCTACAAGTATCTCATGACCGAAGCGTCAGACCTGAGGGCAAATATCGTGAGACAGAAAAAGATGCTCAACGACTTCTACGGATTCATTGCCTCAGCCAACTACAACAACCACAACGGTCTGTCTGCCGTCATCGGAGGCGGATGGAACAGGTATGACGGCGACCACTTCGGCAAAGTGCTGTGGGCAGGAAGCCCATACATATGGACGGAGGACGACAGGAAGGAGTATCATGACGGCGGAGTGATACTCAGTCCCGACCACGAATACTACCGCAACAACGCCGTAAAGACCGACGGAAACATATACGGAAAGGTAATCTACGAGTTCGTTCCGGGACTGAGCGCATACGCCGACATGCAGTACAGACACATAAGCTACACCATGGACGGCACGTCGCAGGAGTTCGACGACAGCCATAAGCAGAGACCGCTCGTGCTCGACCGCGACTACAGTTTCTTCAATCCTAAGTTCGGACTTGTGTATGACATCACCCCCGGACACACCGTATACGCCTCTTACGCCATCGCCCACAAAGAGCCTACACGCAACGATTTTGAGGACATGATGGCTGAGACGGATGCCGTGGACCCTAAAGCCGAGCGGCTGAACGACCTTGAGGTGGGTTACAGATACACCTCCGCGATATTCAACGCAGGCGTCAACTTCTACTATATGGACTACGACAACCAGTTCGTTCTCACCGGAGCGCAGGACTCAAACGGCGAGATGGTGGCGCGAAACATAAAGGACAGCTACCGAATGGGCGTCGAGCTGACAGCCGGACTGCGTCCTTTCAAGGGCTTCGCATGGGACATCAACGCCACACTGAGCAGGAACCGGGCAAAGAACATGAGCGTAACGGTGATAAACGAAGACTGGAGCCAGTCATACGCTAACGTAGGAACGACAAAGCTCGCATACTCTCCCGATGTCATCATCAACAACATATTCGCCTACGAATACAAGGGACTACGCGCGTCGCTCATGAGCAAATACGTAAGCGAACAGAACATGACGAACTCCGGTTTTAAGAAGTATCTGAACCGGGACGGCAAGACCTACACCTCCGCAGTAATCGACGCGATGTTCGTAAGCGACCTCGACCTGTCCTATACGTTCAATATCAAAGGGCTGAAAAGCGCGACCGTGGGCGTGACAGTGTACAATCTGTTCAACGAGGAGTACGAGAACAACGGAAGCTGTTCGATGAACTTCAGGAACGAAAAGGGAAAGATAGTGGCGTACGACGGTGGTTGGGCATGGTCGACATACTCCGCCCAGGCTCCCGTTCACTTCCTCGCGCATCTTTCCGTCACATTCTAAGCAACGCGAAAATGAACAGTATAATGGACTGCATAGCCGACAACCGGCTCATGATGCTCGACATCCTGAGCACGGTTGTAGGCATTGTGTACATCGTTCTGGAGTATAGGGCGAGCATATGGCTGTGGTTTGCGAGCATCATAATGCCTCTCATAGACATCGTGCTCTATCTTGAGGCGGGACTGTACGCCGACTTCGGCATGGCTATATACTACGCCGTGGCGGCTGTCTATGGCTTCATCGTGTGGAGATACGGCAGGAAACGCGGACAGAAAACGGCAGGAGAGATGCCCGTAACACACTACAGGCGGAAGCTGATAATACCCTCCGCCGCCGTTTTCGCGCTGGCATGGATCGGCATCTACGGCATTCTCGTAAGATTCACAGACAGTGACGTGCCGCTGACAGACAGCTTTGTGAACGCTCTGAGCATCATCGGGCTGTGGGCGCTTGCACGCAAATATGTGGAGCAATGGCTCATATGGATTGTCGTAGACGTGGTGTGCAGCGTGCTCTATGCGTACAAGGGCATCCCGTTCAAAGCCATGCTGTACGGAGCTTATGCCGTCATTGCGGTGTTCGGATACGTCAGATGGAAGAGGATGATGACCGCGCCAGAGGCTTGAACAGGCTCTTCCGCCGCGCCATACTGACGGAGACGGCAAGCCATAGAGCCCTTACGGACATGAGGAATGATTGTAAAACCACAAAAGAACACAAGACATGAACTATCCGCTCATTGACGGACGGTCGGCATTCGATGCCGTGATATTGTGCGACGGAGACTTTCCCGTCCACCACATACCGCTTTCCGTGCTGCGCGCAAGCACTTTTCTGTGCTGCTGCGACAACGCCGGAATGACAGCGTTGAGCCACGGTCTGACACCCGACGCCATTGTCGGGGACGGTGACTCAATGCCCTCCGGTTTCATAGAAAGCCACCGCGACATCATACACATCATAGAAGAACAGGACGACAACGACCAGACAAAGGCGACCCGATACTGCATCGGCAAGGGATTCCGGCACATTGCGTACCTCGGCTCTACCGGAAAGCGTGAGGACCACATGCTCGGCAACATATCGCTTTTGGCAAGATACATGCGTGACTTCGGCGTCATGCCTGTCATGATAACCGACAACGGATACTTCATACCGGCAAAAGGCGTGAACACCTTCGACACATTCAGACGCCAGCAGGTGAGCATCTTCAACCTGTCATGCTCCCGTCTGACCGGTGAAGGACTGAAATGGCAGCCCTACGCATACACCGCCATGTGGCAGGGAACGCTCAACGAGGCTGCCGGAAAAAGCATAACGCTCGACGGAGACGGTGACTACATGGTGTATCTCACCCACGACGGCAAGAAGACAGAGCCTGCACACACGGCTGGAAGAAGCTTTCCTATCGGTTGACGGAGACGGTGCTCCGTTGCCGTTTCAAGGATTTTTTATTACCTTTACACCGTTTTTTTAATATCAACATTTATGTACAGACCAATTTTCAACACGCGCACAGCTCTTATCTTCACGCATTTCACGCGCAAGAGCTACGCCTTGTTCAATTGTCTGGGTAAGGAAGTGCTCATCGGAACACTTAGCGTCGCAACGCTGACTCATGCCAAAGCGGACGGCATAGCCAAGCGCGGCGTTATCGAGAAAGACTCACTCAGACAAAAGGAGGTGAAGCTCGGCGAGGTTGTTGTGAACGGAGCGTGGGCTCCGCTGGCTGAACAGAAGCCGGCAATGATTGTCTCTGTCACGACAGCCGACGACATTCAACGGGCTGCGGCAGAAAGTGTCAACGATGTATTAAAATCAGCCACGGGCGTGGATGTCCGTCAGCGCGGTGGCTTTGGAGTTCAGACGGACATCTCGATAAACGGTGGCACATTCGACCAGACGGTCATCCTGCTCAACGGCATCAACATCTCCAACCCGCAGACCGGGCACAACGCCGCCGATTTTCCCGTTTCTTTATCAGACATACAGCGCATTGAGGTGCTCGAGGGGGCATCGGCTCGCGTGTTCGGCAACCCTGCGTTCAGCGGTGCCATAAACATCGTGACCAAAAGCAAGGAGCGCAGCAACGCCTTCGCGACAGTAGAAGGAGGCTCGTTCGGCACTGTAAGCGGCGAGGCGGGGGTTACCCTCAACAGCCGCACCACGAACAACCGGCTGGGCGGAGGCATAAGCCGCAGCGACGGAGGAACGAAGAACAGCGGCTTCATAAAACGCAGACTGTTCTATCATGGCAACCTCTCCACCCGCCATGCAGACATGATGTGGCAGACAGGAGTGACGTCGCAGGACTACGGGGCGTCGACGTTCTACAGCGCAAAGTTCGACAACCAGTATGAGGAGACGCGCCGATACATAGCCTCCGTAAACGCTGATATAAAGCCGTTCGGTGACAGGCGTTTTGTATTAAGTCCTGCAATATACGGTCACAGAAGCTACGACCACTTCCAGCTGACACGTGGTAAGACCGGAGCAGACAACGGAGAGAACTATCACCGCATGGATGTCTACGGCGCGACCCTCAATGCAAGGTTGTCGTGGGCGGCTGGACAGACCACAGCCGGAGCCGGTATCAGAAGAGAACACATACTAAGCACCGCATACGGAGACCTGCTTGACGGAGACCGTCAGCACGGCATCAGCGGTTCAACACGCTCATACGACCATGAAGGCAAGCGCACATGCACCGACTTATTCATAGAACACTACATCAGCTTAGGCAGTTTCAGACTGTCGGCAGGAGTGACGGCAGACAGAAACACCGGGCTTGACAACAGCTTCAGACTGTATCCCGGGGTGGACGCGAGCTACAGACCGGACAAGCACTGGACAATATTCGCATCGTGGAACAAGGCAATGCGCATACCCACATACACCGAGCTGTATGCCAACAGCGCGGCGCAAAAGGGCAGCACCGCACTTAAACCGGAGAGAAACACCACCATGAAAGCCGGTGTGAGATACATCAGACCGGAATGGGAAGCCACGGCTTACGTGACGCGCAACCACGGACGGGAACTCATTGACTGGGTATACGAAAGCAAGGAAAGCACAAAATATGAGGCGATGAACATAGGCAAGGTGGACAACACCGGAGTGGCGTGCGACCTGACCGTGCGCCCCGACCTGCTGACAGGATGCCCGATATTCACCCGACTGAAAGTGGGCTATGGCTACATAAGCCAGAAACACACCTCCGAACGCGACATATACAGGTCGCTCTACGCCCTCGACTATCTGCGCCACAAACTCAGCGTGCAGCTCGACCACCGCATATGGAGCAGGCTGACCGCACACTGGAGCATGAGATGGCAGCAGCGCATGAACGGCTACCATCCGTATGCCAAGCTCGACGCGAAGCTTTCGTGGACAGCCGAAAGGTATGACATATATCTGAAAGCAGACAATATCACGAACCACAGATACTACGACATAGGCAGCGTATTGCAACCCGGGATATGGGTTATGGCAGGAGCGAAGGTGAAGATGGAATTTTAACCCGAATCGGTCATTATAACGCTGATTATACATTTAAGGTTTTTTATCAGCTCTTCATCCTTCTTCCGCACTGCTGCCGTCATCTTGTATCCTGCTTTTTCTTGATGTATCCCGCTACATCTTCGATAAAGCGGGGTACAATCTGACTGACAGCAGCACGAAATAAGAATGGAAGTCTAATGACCGATTCGGGATAAAATAAGGATGGAACGCACCCGGACACATTCCGACATACCGCGTTCCATCCTTATTTTATTATCATATCACTCACGCATTGCAGGCATACTGTCAAGAAACCGACAAGACACCCCATTGCACACCGTCCTCATCAGCCAGCCATTTTCGCGCCAGCCACGAGCCGGTCAAGCCTCGCCATTACCGCTGCAGTGGCTCTTCGCGTACATACTGTCTATTATTCCGTCAGCCAGACCTATCACCGGCACATGCACATACTCAGCCTTCACCGTGTCGGCTATGGTAAGGAAAATCCTCGCAGCCGGCACTATCACGTCGGCGCGGTCGGCTTTCAGTCCGTATTCCTTCATCCTTTGCTCAGGCGTGAGAGGCTCAAGCATGTCGTAGAGAGCCTTCAGCTCGCTTACAGGCAGACGCTGTTTCTTCTTGTCCTTCTTCTCCGCCATGCGGTAAAGCTTGTTTATGTTGCCTCCCGAACCTATTATGTTGATGCCGTCAAAGTCGGCTGTGAGCCGCGCGAGGTCATTCCTCATGGTCTCCCACGTCTCCTCCTTCACCGCCCCGCTGAGCATCCTCACCGTACCGATGTTGTACGATAGCGACTGCACCAGCTGCCCGTTGGTAAGGAGATTAATCTCCGTGCTTCCTCCTCCCACGTCCACATAGATGTAGTTTCCCGTACGGTCCTCGAGACACTCAATGTGGTTGTTGTAAATTATCCGTGCCTCCTCCTGACCGTTTATTATCTCTATGTTGATGCCGGAGTCCTTCAGTATGCGGCTTATGACACTCTTTCCGTTGCGCGCGTCCCTCATTGCCGACGTGGCGCAGGCACGATAGTCAGTCACCTCATATATCTTCATCAGCTGCCGGAAAGCCTTCATCAGCCGTCTCAGTTTCTTCGCCTTCTTCTCCGACAGTTCGCCAAGGGCGAACACATCGAATCCGAGTCTCAGCGGCACACGCAGCAAGAGAGCCTTCTCAAGACGTCTGCTCACAAGGTTCTCGTCCTCATCCTCTTTCTTTATAAGCAGTCTCACGGCGTTGGACCCTATGTCTATCGCCGCATAGCACTTTCTTTCCTTATCAGTCGTTTTGTCACACATGTCTTCTGTCTATATCATTATCATTCTGATGCCTGCGTCTCCCCGGCAAGCAGTTCCCTGTAATGCAGGTAAAGCTGTTCCTGCGATCTGAACGCCTCTCCGTCCTCCGTGGTCCACGGTCTGTTCTCTCCCGTGCCGTCGACTATACGTCCCTGCATCGTGTCACGCAGCCCGTAGTCTATCACTTTCTCCAGATCCTCCTTTATCTTAGCGTCGTACACCGGAGTGACCACCTCTATACGGTTGTCCAGATTGCGCGGCATCCAGTCCGCCGAACCTATGAAGCACTTCTTCTCTCCCCCGTTTGCAAAGATGAAAATGCGCGAGTGCTCCAGGTAACGGTCTATTATTCCGCATATGCGGATGTTGTCGCTCTTGCCCGGTATGCCCGTCACGAGCGAGCAGTTGCCTCGCACCAGCAGGTCGACCCTCACTCCGTTCTCCGACGCCTCATACAGTTTCCTTACCATCTCCGGCTCCGTTATATGGTTTATCTTCACCTTTATATATGCCGGCTTGCCCTGTTGCCTGTTCCTTATCTCGTTGTTTATCAGCCTGACAAACTTCTTCTTCATCTCGTTGGGCGACACAAGCAGCTCCTTGAACGTCACAGGCATGTAAGGCTTCTCTATGAACGTGAACACCGCATTGACGTCCTTCACGATGTTCCTTGCCGCAGTCATGAGCATGTAATCGGTATAGACGCGCGCGTTTCCCTCATGAAAGTTGCCCGTGCTGACGCATGCTATGTCGCTGCCGTTCCTCATTCCGATGTGCGTTATCTTTGAGTGCACCTTCAGGTTCTCCACTCCGAATATCACATTAACGCCCGCATCCTGCATCTTCTTCGACCAGTTGATGTTGGAAGCCTCGTCAAACCGCGCCAGCAACTCTATCACCACCGTCACCTTCTTGCCGTTGCGCGCGGCGCAGATGAGAGCCTTCACCACCTTGGAGTCCTTCGCCAGACGATACAGGGTCGTCTTTATGCTCTTCACCTCCTTATGTATGGCAGCCTCCTGAAGCAGACGTATGTAATAGTCGAAACTGTGATAGGGCACGTGGATGAATCTGTCCCCTTCCTGCACCATGCGCAGAACACTGTCGCGACTGCTGTTTGTCTCGGGTCTGACCAACGATTTCCACACCGGATACTTCAGGTCGTCGCGTCCGCAGTCAGGGAAAGCCATCAGGTCCTTATGGTTGTGATAGCGTCCTCCAGCCTGCACAGTGTCGAGCTTGTCGAGGTTAAGCAGGTTCATCACACGCTTGTGCAGAGCTGCCGGCATGTCCTGATCGTATATCACTCTGAGCGCGTCGCCCTTCCTGCGGCTCTTCACTCCCTTCGATATTTTCTGCAGAACGCCTGTCCGCAGGTCGTTGCCTATCTCCATCTCCGCATCCTTCGTGAACTTGAAAGCATACGCCTCAAAGTGCGTGTATCCCAGTCCGCCGAAGATGAACGGCAGACAATAGCGTATCACGTCGTCCAGATACATCAGATATTTGTTCCCGTCACGGTCGGGCAGCCTCACGAACCGTCCGCTCACCTGCACCGGCAGCTCTATCAGCGCGTAGTCGCCCGCCTTCCTGCCCTCGGTGTTCATCTTCACGGCGAGGTATATGCTGTCGTCCGTCTCCTCGGTAAGCTGCCTGGCAGCGGTTATCCACACCGGACTCACAAAGCCGCTCAGCCTCTGCCGGAAGAACCGTCTCACATACCTCTGCTGCTCCTCGTCGAGCTCGTTCTCATTGAGCAGGAATATATGTTCGTCGCGCAGCCTGCTTCTCACTCCTGCCAACGCCTCCTCATATTCCTTCGCATATACGGCGTTGAGCCTGTTTATGCGCTTTATAAGTTTCCGGGCGTGCTCACTCTCTTTCCTCAGCGACTTGTCCTCACACTCCGCTATGCGGCTCAGCGTAGCCATGCGCACTCTGAAAAACTCGTCGAGATTGTTGGAGTAGATGCCGAGAAAGCCCAGCCGTTCCAGCAGCGGCACGTTCTCCCTGGTTGCCTCCTGAAGTATGCGCCGGTTGAAATACATCCAGCTAAGGTCGCGGTCGATGTAGTCTGAATGTGCTTTTTTCCTCCTGTCTGTCTTGTCTGCCATATTCCGTTTTTAGTTTTATGCAAAGGTCGGATAAACATACTACAATAATGCTACACTTGTGTTACAATCCCGATACAGCCATGCTGCCGGGAGCTTTCATGATATTGTCAAAGCCACCGTCCGCACCTTGCCAAGGCATGAGTCTACGGGCGACTGATACGGAGGGCGCGTCCGCCGTCTGCGGCGGCTCATTCCGCCGCTGTTCCGCCGTAATATCTCACAGCCATCTCCGCGATGGCGGCAGGCACGAGAGAGCTTATGTCCCCGCCCTCCTTTATGAGCCGCCTTATCTCCGTGCTGCTCACGTCATACAGTCCGGTGTCTACCACGCGCGCCCCTGCTGGCAGCGACCGCGCGTCCACGTTGTATCCGCGTCGCGGATAAATAAGTATCTCGCACGAGCTCATTATGTCTGCGGCGTGATACCATTGTCCGAAGCGCGCCCAGTTGTCCGCTCCTATCATCAGCACGAACTCCCTCTCAGGAAAGTCGCGCCACAGAGACTGCAACGTGCGCCATGTGTACGACGGCAGGGGCAGCGACATCTCATAACCGCACGCCTTCAGTCCTGCCATGCCCCTTAGCGCCGCGCGCGCCATCTCCATGCGTCTCGTGTCGTCGAGCAGCGAGCCGCGTTCCTTAAGAGGGTTCTGTGGCGACACCATGAACCACACCTCCTCCAGCCCGGCTTTCTCCCTCATCTGCCGCGCTATGGCTATGTGACCGTTGTGTATGGGGTTGAACGACCCGCCGTAGAGTCCTGTGCGTATCTTCTCCATATGTCTGTTGTCCGGTGTCACGGCAGGTGCGCCTGTGTCCGTCGCACCGTGCCGCTTGTCAGGTTACAGTCCGAGAAACTCCTTCACGATGGCAAGTGTCTCCTCCTCCGCCTTCTGCAGGTCGTCGTTCACCACCACCCTGTCGAACTGTCCGGCAAAAGTCAGCTCGAACTCAGCACGCGCTATGCGGTCGTCTATCACCTCCGGGGCGTCTGTTCCGCGCCCTTCCAGACGGCGGCGCAGCTCGTCTATCGACGGCGGCTGTATGAATATGCTCAGCGCGCGGTTGCCGTAATACTTCTTTATATTGCATCCGCCCTTCACGTCGACGTCGAACACCACGTTGTCGCCCTGTGCCGACTGTCTCTCCACCTGTTCCTTCAGAGTGCCGTAGAAGCGGTCTTTGTATACCTCCTCATACTCCAGGAACTCACCGTTGTCTATGCGGCGGCGGAACTCCTCGGGCGTTATGAAGAAATATTCCACCCCGTTCTGTTCCGTCCCTCTGGGCTGTCTGCTCGTGCACGATATGGAGAACGCCAGCCGCAGTTCACTGTGTCTCATCAGCCATCCTATGATGGTGCTCTTCCCGCATCCGCTCGGTGCGGAGAAGATAATAAGTTTTCCGGTTTTCATGTCGCTGTGTGTTATGTGTTATTTATCATGCCGCCATGGTGCGCGTCGGGTCAAGGCGTGGGCACACACAGGCGGCATATGCGTGTCAGAGAGCGTTGAGCACCTGCTCCTTTATCTGTTCCAGCTCGTCCTTCATCTTCACCACGATGTTCTGCATCTCGGCGTTGTTGCTCTTGCTTCCGGTGGTGTTTATCTCCCGTCCCATCTCCTGCGCGATGAAACCCAGCTTCTTTCCCTGTCCGCCGTTCTCTTTCATCGTCTCGCGGAAATACGCCAGATGGTTGGCGAGCCGCTGCTTCTCCTCGCTAATGTCGAGCTTCTCGATGTAGTATATCAGTTCCTGCTCCAGACGGTTCTTGTCGTATTCCACGTCGGGTATAGTCTTCAGCCCTTCCACAATCCGCGCCTTTATCTTCTCCACGCGCGCCTTCTCGTACGGCTCTATGCTTTTGAGCAGAGCTGCAATGTTGTCTATCTTCTCCGTGAACTTCCGCTCCAGTGCCGCACCCTCCTGATTGCGGAACCCGATGAGCGCGTCTATCGCCTCGTCAATCGCCTTACCAGCGACATCCCACTCCTCATCGTCGAGCTCCTCCACATCGCTTTTTGCCGTCACGTCCGGCATGCGCAGCAGTGTCAGAAACCAGTCCTCCGGTTCGGGAATGCCCGTCGCCGCGGCGATGTCCTTTATCTGCCGGTAGTAGTTCTCCACCAGTGCGGTATTTATTGGAGTGGCGTCTGTGGCGGCGTCTTTCTCTATCCATATGGAGAAATCCACCTTACCGCGTATCAGTCTTGCCGTTATCGTCTGCCTTATCTCCATCTCCTTCTCGCGGTAAAGCGGTGCTATGCGGGTGGAAAGGTCAAGCGTTTTGCTGTTGAGTGACTTTATCTCTACATGTATTTTTTTTCCTTTACAGGTTGCGGTAGCCCTACCGTAACCGGTCATTGACTGTATCATATCTATATTTATATTTATTGTGACAGCGCGTCCCGCTGTCTGTGTGAATTAAAAAAATATCCTTTTTACGTAACGTCATCATGCGGTGAGACTGCCGTCATAAGGTTGCCGGATGACGTTTTTATCATTGCGGGATGGTGCATGCGGACCGGAAGAGAGTCTGCCTTCACCATTCCCAAGTGCAGTTTTTATTTCGCGAAGCTAATGCAAGGCGAGAGCAGCAGCAAGACGGTGAGACGAAGTCTTACCAGGCTTGATATTGCCGAGCCGAAGCTTAGCTTATACAAAGCTGATGCAAACGAGTGGAAAGAGAGCTTGCTCTTATTTTCCCGAGTGCAGCTTAGCTTATGCAAAGCTAACGCAAGGCGAGAGCAACAGCAAGACGGGAAAACTTTGTTTTACCGGACTTGATATTGCCGAGCCGAAGCTTAGCTTATGCAAAAGTACAAAAAATATATATCCTCGCATTGTTTCCCGCACTATAATTTTGCCCGACACACACCGCCGTAACAATATTCCGCACTTTTACACCTGCCATACAGACCGCAAAACCGCATAAATATACACCTTCGGCAGTAAAAAATATTGACAATTGAAAATCGGGAAACAGCGCGTCGCACCCTGTCCACTACCCTCATGCCCCACCGTCACCACTATTTCGAAAGACTATAAAAACGGTGTTACAGTACAATTCCAGCCTCGTAACATCGCCAAAAAGCCTTTCCCGCGTCACCGAAAAGGCTCCGCGACATGACGATATACACTTTTCTGCACCACGAAAGAGGCTTTTCCGCAATGCAGGAAAGCCCGTTTCGCATCGCAGCACAGCTCCCTCCGCAGCCACATTCAGTCCATACGCCTGACTGTCAGACACTTACGCAAACCGCGCAAAACCAGCGTATTCGCATCCATATTTCCGTTTGTGGATTTCAAGGGCACTCTCGCGGACTTGCCGTGAATAATTATTCATTATCCGACAACCGTTTCCGCATATTTATGCAATGCCCCGTAACCTCATCACCCCCACCCTCACCAGCCTGTAGAGACGCAAAATCTTGCGTCTCACGAGCAACCCGTCGCGACATGGCAACAGCAAAAGCATCATGAATATATACGCATTTTTTGCTTGGGAGACGCAAGATTTTGCGTCTCTACTTTGGATACACCGCAATATAACATATGGTGTCCTGCGCCATAAAACAATATTCCTCGCCATGTCTGAACAATCCGTCATACACTGTCGTCGCAACTGTAAAAGCCGGCATTTCACATGAAATTGTCATTGCGGAGGCACATTCTGACGGGCGTGATGAAAAAAAAATCGTGTACGGATGTCACGTTTTCGCGTTTCAGACGTTTATATTAATGGAAGACGAAATGAGGACCGACGAATTCAACAACACGATATTACCCATGCGCGGTGAGCTGAAAGGACTTGCCTGCCGCCTTGCCGGTGACACATGCACAGCGGAAGACATGGTGCAGGAAGTGATGCTACGGCTGTGGAGCATGCGCGACTCGCTCGACACCGACGGACACAACCGCGCCCTCGCCTTCACCATCCTGCGCAATCTCGCAGCCGACCGCAGGCGTCACGGACGCTACGAACAGGGGCGCGCAGCCACTTACGAGCCTGCCGCCGACTACTCCGACGCACTGGAAGCACGCGACGAGGCTGACCTCGTGAGGCGCATCGTGGACACTCTGCCTGCCTTGCAGCGCATGATATTCCGCATGAAGGAGATTGAGGGATACGACGCGAGCGAGATCATGCAGATAACCGGCTGCTCAGCGGAGAACCTGCGCAAGAACCTGTCGAGGGCACGCATGAGGATACGCGAGGAGTTTGTCAGACTCACGGCTGTACGCCGCACCTGACGCATACGTATATTTTATCAATACACATACTGACATGAAGAAGAACGACGGACACATAGGCACACTGATAGAACGCTACTTCGACGGCACAACCACCGCCTCGGAGGAACGTGAGCTGGCACGCTACTTCAGACAGGCGGGCGACAACATACCCGACGAGTGGGTGCCCATACGCGCCATGATGGCTTATGCCGACGAGGAACGCGCCGCTGTTGACGCGCCCGACACCACCGGTGTGAGGACTGCCCGCACCGCCGTGATGAGGCGAAGGCGGCTTATCCCTGCTGTCGCCGCACTGCTCGCGGCAGCCTGTGTGGCAGGCGTGCTGCTGCTCACAGGCACTCACGGAGGCAGCGACGGCTACGCGGTGATAGACGGTAAGGTGTACACCAGCCGACAGGTGGTGGAGCGCGAGGCTGTGGAGGCGTTGCGTATGGTGTCTGCCGACGACTCCGACCCCTACTCGGCACTCGACATGATGACCTACTGAGAGACTCTCCCTGTCACATGCTGACGCGACAAAGTGCCGTCAGAACATATAAACGAACAGACGAAAAAAGAAACAGCATATATATGAAACACTTTTATATCGGTCATACACACGGCTCGTGGCACCGCACATTGTTCTCCCGCATGCTGGCGGTGACGGTGATGACGATGCTCGCCGTGACCGTATGCGCACAGAAGGGGCTCGCCGTGGACGAGGTGTTCAGCCGGTTCGGACACGAGCGGGGCAGCAAGATGGTGGAGATGAACAACACCACGCTGCTGGGATACAGGCTGAAGGTGTACAAGAGTCTCATATACCGGAGAAACGCCGAGGGCATAGAGACAATTCTGAAAGCCGACCGCCGCAAGGCGAAGAAGATACGCGAGGTGGTGGAGGACGGACAGGTGGTGAGCGGATACTACATGATGGAGCCCGCCGCAAAGGACGCCAACCGCTACGTTCTCTTCAGCAGGAACGGCAAAGGACGCGGCACCGTGATATACATAGAGGGCGACCTGTCGCCCGACGACATCATGAAACTGTGCTATTCGAGGAAATAACGTAAAACAGAATACATATGGACATTAGAAAAACTCTTCTGCCGGTGATGCTCATACCGCTCACCGCAATGGCTTCGGAACCTTCAGACACCACTCTCATGGTGAACAACAGACAAATAACGGTGAACGACTCGGCGGGCATAACGAGCGTGACCGTCTACGACAAGAGCGGCGGACAGCTCACACGCACATACGAGACGTGCTTTGCCGACGGACAGGAGGTGGAGCGGGTGTATGTCACCTCACCCTTCATCCCTCAGATGCTGGGCAAGAACAAGCGTCCTATGGAGAGCCATTATCCGTTCTTCTTCATGGGCTACAACCTGTTAGCGGACAACGCTTTCGGCTTCAGCGGAAGCTCGGCTCTGCACACGCGCGACTCAAAGTCGTGGGAGTTCGGCTTCACTCTGGCGAGCGTGGCGTTCAGGCTTGGCGGCAATTTCGCACTGACAACTGCCATGCAGACCACATGGGCGTACAATCACTTTCAGGGAAACAACGTCATGACGACCACAGACGGCATGTCGTCGCTGGAGAAGAAGGAGGACGTGAAGGTGAAGAAGAGCTACATCACCTACAGCACCATACGCATACCGCTGATGATGGAATGGTCGGAGAAGAGCTTCTATGCCGGACTCGGCGCGTCGGTAGACATGCGCATGTCGGGCAAGTCGAAATACCGCGCCAACAAAAAGACACGCACACAGACCGACGACATCAACCTCAACCCGCTCGGACTGAACCTTGAGATGCGCCTGGGATATGGTGCGCTGATGATATACGGGCGTGCCGGACTCACTCCTCTGTTGAAGACGGGACGCGCGCCAAAGTGCTATTCGGCATCGTTCGGTATGGGAATACGTCTCTGAAAAGGCATGGCGCGCGGGAAACAGTGCGCGCCATGCCATAGGAAGAGAAATAGAATGCCGACGCCTCGGCATTATTCCATAGATTAAAGACTTATTATGTTGAGTGTGAATCCGAACGAAGTGCCGTTGGAGCAGAACATCCACGGCGCGCAGGACACCCTCACCTTATGCCTGGCAAGCTCACGGCAAGGGTTGCCGGCGAACAGACCTATCACCTCGTTGACGGGGTCTATGAGGAAGGCGACGATGTTGCCGAGCGTCCTTGAACCGCACAGCGTGTAGCCGTTGTCCACAATGCTCCTCTTAAGACGGTAGAAAGTCTCGCCGAGGATGAGCCCCGACATCGGAGTGACAATAAGGTCCTGTACTGACGGAACCTCCATGAACGCCTCTATGCCGTACTCCCAGAAGAGGGTGGATATGGCGGTGCAATAGAGGAAAGAGCCGAGGGCGTTGAAGCCCAGACTGCGTGCGCTCATGTAATAGGCGGCTCCGGCGTAAGGATGGAGCACGTAGTTGAATATGAACTTGTCGCCGTCGAACCTCGGACCTTTCCTCACGTGATTGCTCCAACGCTTGAAGAAGGGCACCCGGCGCAGCTCTTCCTTGTTCCATGCCGTGGCGTTATCGGGCAGAAGCTCGAGCACACCGAGAGCCGTCATGCCCCCTGCGAACAGCACACCCGTGTTGAGCCACATGCGCTTATAGTCGGGACAGCCCGTGCTTAAAGAATAAGGCAGCGCGTAGATGTTGGGCTTCCCCTTCCCGGCTTTCCTCAAAGTGTCGGCAGCAATGACACGTGTCACTGCCGTATCGGGGCTGTGCGCGGCTATGGAGTCCGCCGTCATTGCCGCGCGGCACGGCATTACAGTGACGGCACACAGTGCCAGACTTATTATGCGGTTTGCTTTTCCTTTCATATATATAATGTCTTTGGCGGCGGCAGAGAGTCGTCAATGCTGTGTGAGACGCTGTGTACTGCCGTTCCGGACAGCTGTCCGAGTGACTTTCCTTTTACATGGATAATGCAAACGGGAGGGAAAAGAGCATGCTCCTAACTGCCCGAGTGCAACTTATCTTTGACAAATTTAGGGATAAAAAGGATAGTCAGTACTATGCGGCAGACTAAAAATGACGAAAAAAACTAAAAGGAATTGAAAACCGGAATGTCGTGTTAAGTTTTACTAAAAAGCACTGTCCCATACTTCTTCATGTGTATACAGAAAGGGCGACAGCCGCACTCACCCGGCTTGGAGTGTACGTGCGGCTGTCGCCTTTTGTGTGGTTATATATACCGGCAGCGCGTTGTCAGCGCACTCTCTCGAGCGTGATGTTACCCATGATGAGAGAGTTGCCCTTGCCGGTCTTTTCAATCTGCACCGTGATGGAATTGTCCTGAGAGGTCAGCCCGATCTCTCCCATGCCGGCATCCTCGCGGAAGGTGTCGGTGGCGGAGTGCGTATCGCGCCAGTCTGACACAAGTCTCTGCCTCTGCCATATGCGGAACCGTGCTCCGGAAGGTGTCTCGTGAAAGCTCATACAGAGCCTGTAGCGTCCCTCAGGAATACCGTTGAGCATGACGCGCAGCCTGCCACCGCTTTCCGTGGACAGGCGAAGTCCGCGGTCGTTGTTTATCTGTATGTCGCCTTCGGGCGTTATCTCCATGAGCTGCGGATAGAAAACGTGTCTGTCGGGAAAGTGTTCTCTGAGCAGGTCTCCGGCAGGCTGCATGCGGCTCACGGGCGCGGTGTCCGAGTAGTAGAATGCTATCGAGGTGTAGTCTACGGGATAGCAGTTGTTCACATCACCGTGTTCTATGCCGTGGAAAATCTCTCTGTCGAAGGTCAGCTTGTCGCTTACGAAGAAACGGTAACCGCCGGTGCGCGACATCTGAAGCGAATAGTCGAGACATCCGTGAAGCGGCATACTGTGCCCGCGGTCCCAACGGTCGAGCAGCGCATACCACCCTCCGTTGAAGTAATCCTCAGACCCTGTGCCGTGCATGCGCGGCTTTCCGTCGACAAACGTACTGTCGTCGCCCTCGAAGAAGGTGGTCATGCCGGAGCGCAGACCGCGCGCAAGGAGTATGGTGCCGACGTAGTGTCCACGGCTTTTCGCGCTGAGGAATGTGTGATATTGTCCTATCGGTGTGCGTGTGCGACGCCATGAGGAGTAGAATCTGCCCTCTTTCGCGGCGTCACGACCGGTGGAGTTGTGGTATATCCTCACCTTTACGGTTATGGGCGGCTGCTGTATGCTGTCGTCGCGGAGATAAAGGAGCCTCATGGTGGCGCGTTTGTCGAAAGGCATCGGCAGGTAACAGTAGTTGGTATATCCGCTCCGTCCCATGAGCATCCCGCGCATGGCGGGGCGTCCGTAGGCGTAGCCGAAGAAGTCGGCGACGGGCGCGCATATGGCATCGGTACTGTCATTGTCCCATCGGGCGGTGAGTATGACGTTCCTGTCATTGCCCTCAAAGGCGTTGCCGCCGTCGAGCTCTATCCCCGTGATGCGTCCCGGCGAACCGCTCTCGAAGACCACCTCCCCGTCACCGGGGCTGAGAGTGACGGTCTTCTCGCTCACCGCTGCTCCGGAGGAACGCCCATGCGCGAAAGCCATGGCATCGGGACGGGCGGCAGACCAGGAGCGGCACACCTCGTCGAGCAGCGTTCTGTCGGCATCGGTGAACGTGCCGTCGTAGGTCTCCACCTTCATGCCGGGCAGGCGGCGGTATTGTATCTGTATGAACTGCAAGCCCTCGCCCTCCATCACAATCTTACACGACCGGGCGTAGGTGATGGGCAGATAGCAATAGAAGCCGCCCACCTCGTTGCCGCACAGAGGACTGACGAATGGAAAAACCTTGCCGGAGAAGAGGTCGGAGAAACGGATGCGCAGTCCCGGTTCGCTCTTCCCGTCGAAGTAGAAGCTGAGCATGTTGTCGTTGGGAGTGGGTGTCCATATGCGGTTTATCACTCCCGCGCCCTCCATCTCGGCTATTACGAGTCCTCCGTTTTCCTTGCGCAGGTAGGAGTATTTGCCCGAAAAGCCGTCGTCGTTGCCCCATGTGCGGTCGTAGCTGGAGAACTGTTCGACATGGCAACCGTCCCGATATTCGGGCAGACGGTCGATGGCGCGGAGCAGAACGAGTTCGTCTGTCCATCTGTATTTGTCACTGGAGACGGCACTGACGGTGTAAAGCATGATGCAGGACAGTGCCAAAGGTCGGATGATGTAATGGATTCTCATATCAGTTAAAGGTTTTTATATGTAACGTGAAACCGCACGTTTTATTGTAAAAACGCCCGTACGCATCAAGCGCACGGGCGGTCCGAAATAAACTATTTAACCAAAATAATTGCCAGCCGCTGCCGGACAAGTATTGGTTGAATGTCATTTGTTCACGGTGTCGGGAGTGAACCGCAGCGTGTAGGTGTAGCTTCCGCTTGTGGGGCACTCATATTCCGGCAGGCAGACATCGCCCTGACAGCTGTTGTTTCCGAGTCCGCGCTGCCAGTAGTCGAAGTGGGCGAACACTTTGCCGTATCGGGTCAGGTCGTACGGATGGAGCACATTGCTCCACATTGTGTCGCCAGCATCGCCCCACTGAGCCTCATCATAGTGTGAGAGAGAGAACGCCACGGTGCCCAGAGTCTCCACCTTGAGCGTCGTTCCGGTCTGCGGATTGGTTAGCGTAAGGTCGCGCAGAGCCTGATGGTCGCCCATTGTCTGCGGATGGGTGAGTTCCTCAAACATGTTGTCTACAGTAGTGGCGTAGCGTCCAAGATATGAGCCGGTCTGCCTGTCCACATAGTTTGACCACGGACCTTTGGCGTAATACTCCACTCCCTCGAAGCCGTCAGCGAACTCCATACCGATGCCCAGACGGCGTGCGGCGCGCTGAGGCGAGAGCGTAACACGCATGTCCACCACGCCTGAAGGATAGAACGTATAGGCTATGGTGTAGTTGCATATGGTGCCTCTGCCGCTCTGTGTCATGGTGACATTGTCTCCGTCCTTGCCAAAAGACTTTGTTATGCTGTGGCTTGTCCATTGACTGAGCGCCATGGATTGCAGTTCGCTGCTGCGGTCGTTGTCTATGTCGCGGAAGCAGTTGAAGTCTGGTCCCGCCGCGATGAGCTGCTGTCCGTCGAATGTCCATGAGCTCATCTGTCCGTCACTTCCGAATCTTATCTCGAACGTCTTGCCGTCGGCGGTCGTTCCGCTTACGGTGTTGTTGCCCGAAGTGACGCTTCCTCCGCCGGTGACATCAGGCAGTTTGTCGGCGCGTTCTTTAAGTATGAACTGCTCTTCTGCCGGAGTGTAGCCCGCGTCAGCCCATGAAGCGTCGTCCCGAAGACTCAGTCCCACCATTATGGTGTACTCTCCTTCAGAGTCGCAATCTGTGGTGTAAGGCACCTCTACCGTTCCTGTCTGACCCGGAGCGACGGCAGTCATCGGTGTGGAACCGTTCTCCACGAGCCGTCCGTCATGCAGAACGGTGTATGTAAGGTCGAACTCGCTCAGGTCGGTGAAGTTGTACTTGTTCTTCACGGTGAGCGTCTTTCCGTCCAGACTCTCGAAGTCCGCATACTGATAAACCTTCTTCACCTCGGCAAGTTTTGCCGTGCGGGCACGGTCGGTTGTTATTATTCCGTTGTTCATGAAGTTGCCCTGGAATCCCATATTTATATCTACAATATTGTAGTCGTATCCCGACGTGAAGTAATGGAAGCCTCGGTCGTCCTGCTTCTGCCCTGCGAGCAGTTTCTGCGGGTCGTATATGGATGTGTCTACCCAGTCCCAGATGCATCCGCCGATGATTCCCGTGCTGCTCTCTATCACGTCCCAGTATTCCTGAAGGTTGCCCACAGCCTGTCCCATGGCGTGTGCATACTCGCAGATGAAGTAAGGCATGCCGTTGTTTCCGCTCGAATAGCCGCTCACCTGCGATACTGTGGGATACATGTTTGAGAACATATCGGAGTAGCCGCTTGTGGCACTTCCCGCCTCATAATGCACCATACGGTCGTCCAGTCTCTTTATCGCCTCATATGCGTCGCGCAGGTTGCTGCCGTTGCCGCACTCGTTTCCGGTGGACCAGAATATGACGCTCGGGTGGTTGCGGTCGCGCAACACCATGCGCACATTGCGGTCGACGAACATCGAAGACCACGATGTGTTGCTTGTAAGTCCCTGATTGCAGTGGCACTCAACGTCAGCCTCGTCCATGCAGTAAAGCCCGTAGTAGTCGAACATGGCGTACATCTTGGGCTGGCGCGGGTAGTGGCTGGTGCGCACGGTGTTGACGTTCGACTGCTTCATGAGCGTTATGTCCTTCAGCATTGTCGGCACGTCTATGGCGCGTCCCTTCTCAGGATGGGTGTCCTGAGTGTTCACTCCCTTGAAGAACACGCGCTGTCCGTTGATGTATACAAGCGTTCCTCTCCGCTCGATGTTGCGGAATCCGTATTTTGTGGAGAACACCATCTCCTCGCCTCCGTTGGCATTGCTCTGGCGCACAACCACAGTGTATAGATGCGGTTTCTCAGCGTTCCACGGCGTGAGACCGGATAACTGACGGCTGCTGAGCGTGATGCTCTTCTCCGTCTCGCCCTCAGCCATGCTCACGTTCTGCGACATGCGTGCCACCTCCGAGCCGTCGGCATCGAGCAGCTGCACCTCTATCTGTTTCTCGGCAGCCTCTCCGTCGCGGTTGTCAATCTCCAGAGCGACGTTCAGCGTAGCCTGTGTGGCGGCGGTGTTCATGTCTGTCGCGGTGATGTAATGGTCGCGTACGAATGTCTTGGGAGTCGCCACAAGATACACGTCACGGTGTATTCCAGCCAGATGCCACATGTCCTGTCCTTCAAGATAGGAACCGTCGCACCAGCGGTAGACACGTACGGAGAGCTGGTTCTCACCGTCCTGTGTGACAAAACCGGTGATGTCGAACTCAGCGTCGGTGTTAGCACCCTCGCTGTAGCCTACATACCGTCCGTTAACCCATACCGCCGCGGCACTGTATACACCGTCGAAGTGGAGGAAGACGCGCTTGTCTCCCCAGCCCTCGGGCAAGGTGAAGGAGCGGCGGTAGAAGCCTGTGGCATTGTGATCCTCAACGCCATAGTCCGTCCTACCTTCGCTGGCGAAGGGAGGATTGTTGTAGAACGGATAGCCCACGTTGGTATATACCGGTGTGCCGAAGCCTGCCATCTCCCATGAAAGGGGCACAGTGATGGTGTCCCAATTGGAGTCGTCCAAGCCTGCGGCATAGAACTCGCTTGATCCGGGACCGCTACTCGTGCCCGGAACAAAGCGGAACTTCCACGTGCCGTTGAGGTTGAGAGTCATCGCCTTCTCCGGAGCGAGCCACGGAGTGTTGTAGAACGGGTCGGCGTTCATGTCCGCCGTAGAGGCATAGGGAATGAATGTGGCGTGCGCATCTTCCTTATAGTCGCCCAGCTTCTGCTGGTCGGAGATGAACGATATGTCGAATATGCGCTCCTCCTGTATGGGAGGCTCGCTTCCGCCCTCGGCTTTTGTGAACACATAAGACACCGCGTTGTCCTGACTTGTAGTGCTCACCGGTGAACCGTCAGTGACCGTAAGATAATAAGGAACGCCGTTGAAGCTGACGCAAATCTTATAGCTTCCGTCGTCCTGAGGCTCGAAGCTGAACAGCTGGTTGGCGTTTCCCTTCTCCACCTGCCACTGCAACGGTGGTTTCGTTCCGCCGTCGCACGCCATGTCGAGAGCCTTGCCTGAATATTCGTTCACGAGTCTGTAGCTGTATTCTGACGCTGTCTCCTCATACTCCAGACGCCACTGCTGGTTGGTGGTGTTGGCGAGAGACTCCACAAGGATGGGCGTATCGTTAGCCGTGGAGTTCACCGTAAACACGCTGTTAGGGTTGCCTGCCACGCTGATATAGTACTTTTCGCCCACCGCAGGCGTTCCGTCACCGGTCGTACCTCCGCCATCTCCGCTCTCGTCGGGAGTAATTACGCTCACCTCTTTATATGTAGCCCAGCTGCGGGTGTTGCCTTCAAGGCTTCCCACAGTGAGCGAGCCGAGGGCGTAAAGCTCCCGCATGGCATCCGCAGTATAGCTTGCCATGAGCTCACCGTTGATGTGCAGACCCTCCTTGTCGAGCTCCACGGTGAGGTCGGTGCTGCTCAGCGTGTAGTCGCTCCGCACGCTCGTCTGCTGCATGTTCACCCAGTTGAGCTGCAACCGGCGGCTCGACGGAGTATAATAAAGGTGTATGTTGTGGCTGCCATACCACACGCTGATGTCGCCGCCGATGGAGAGGATGTTCTCATTCTCGTTGAAACTCTGACATGAGGAGAGGTCTATTTCCGCCCGTAATGTCTGCGTACCAAGGTCTATTTCACCTAATGTCTTTGAGAACTGACTGCCATTGGGTGCAAAACTTTCCCACAACACCTCTTTTGTCTGTGCCGTAGAGTTTGTCGTTGCCGCAAGCCATAGCAGCGCGGAGATAACCGCTATTATTATATTATTATGTGTTGTAATTTTCATTGTCCTACGTTTTATTTTATTACGACTTTCTTTCCATCTGTCACATACACTCCAGGTGTCATACCGTCAGTATCGTCAGAGTTCTTTCCAGTACTCTTTCCGTCGATTGTGAATACTTCTCCCGGCTCGCCATCAGAGGTTAGAGTACCCTCGATGCCTGTTGTTCCATCGTCTATTGCCCATGCGTTGAGCTTTGAGCCTGCCGTACCATCGGTAATATAACAGCGGAAACCCTTTGACTCCATCGGAGAGACGAGCTGATATACCTTGTGTCCTGTGCCTATGACGAAAGCGTCAGCAGGGACTTCCATCTTGTTGAAGCAACCGCGCATAAATACCCCATCATGCTCTACATCGAGCGGTTTCTGTGCAAATGAGGTCACTCCGTCTATCTCATAAAAACCACTTTCCGGGGTGGAGTTCTTCGGATTGATGAGATAAGGCTTACCAGCCGTTATACAATCTGCGTATGTAAAATGCATCGTTGTACCATCACAGCTTGTGAATGCGGCAATAAGTGTGCCCTCACCGAATACAGACCGTACCTGCGCGGAGTTCATGTCGAATGGCAGACACAGCGTATTCCATCCTCCGGAAGACAGAGTGCGCCGCAGCCGCACCTTAACACCGCCCTCAGAATCATAAGGCTCGTTGTACTCAGTCGCGTTCTCATCAAACATCACCGTGTTTTCCTCATATCCGCTCTCTGCCACAAGTTTCCATCCTCCGTCAGCATACAACGCATCCGGCATATATGTATCCTGCGTCACCTCACCATTCTCACCACCATAAATATAGGTGAATGCATTGCTTTCCCTGTTAAGATAAGCCACGCGGCATGCGTCCTCCACATTGCCGTCTTCACTTGGTCTGATGAGCCATCGGTCATACTGTCCAGAGCCATCGGAACTAAGTCCGTCATGAGTTGACGCTGTTATGCGTCCCTGAGGAACGGTCATATAGAACGTTCCTGCCACATCACCCGTAGAGGTCAGAGTCACGGCTGTTCCGGAGCCACCAAGTTTCACTGAGCCATCGGGCATGGCAGTGAGCCATGCATTGCGTCCTGTGTTGTAGATATAATATGTTTGTCCATCCTCCGGAGTCTGCGGCGACGACTGAGCGTGTACGGCAGAAGCGGTCATAAGGATGAAAAAAATTGTTGCTGTTGTTTTCATTGCTTTCTGTGTTGTCGTTGTAGTCAAGTCTGATTGCGTGTCACCATTTGGTGTCCCAAACATCAATGTTGTTCTCTTTACCCAATATCTCCGTCGGGTTCTCATGCGTCACTCCTTCTCCTCCAAGTCCGTTCTCCATACTTAGAGTCATATCGGATTCCTCTTCGTGACTTCCCTGCAAGATATCACTCTCAGTCTCCATACCCACAACGACAGCTTCAGGTCTTGTGTAATGTTCTTTTTTCATAAAATGCGTATTTTGTTGTGTTAATGATTGTTTATAGTGCGGCACTATGAATGCCGTCTTTAATAATGCAAAAAAGCCAAGCGTATCCATATCTGGAACGCCTGGCTTTATATGATTACTACGTTATGGCAGTATATATGTCATTGAAAAATTATCGAACAACATGTTTTCTACCATTTACAATATAGATGCCCTTTGCAAGTCCATTAAGTGATGTGCCTTCAGCAACCTTCTGTCCATTGAGGTTGTATACTCCGTTTGCTGTCGCACTCTCCGGTGCTGTCTCTGTCACAATGTTGTTTATGTCGGTTGTCTGTCCATCACCGAAGTCGAAGCTCAGCGCATTGTTTTTTGTTCTATCACGCAAGAGCCACATTGTTCCTGTGAGATTCTCCCATCTACTTGTAAGGTGGTACATCTTGCCTCTTGACACTACGTAGTCTCCTGCTTTTGTAACGTTCTTTGACCAACAAAAAAATCCCTCGTAATCAAGCGTACCGTAATCTGTCGCATAACTCTTTGTCACCTTTCCGAGACTGTAATCCGTACCATTATTCTTGAGAAGATTAGTCAATGTGTATTCGCGTGTCACACCATTAATCTGATATATCGGACCCGTATAAGTTACCTCAATCTTGCGATTTTGACCAAGTTCGTTGTTTGTGACATCAAAAGTATATGGATCTTCTCTTGCCACATCCGGTGCGTTTTTCACCTTGATAACATAGCACTCTCCTGCTTTCAACACAACTTTATTAGGATCAGTATACAAATCTTCAGGTACGAAACGAATCTGATTTCCATTATTTGCCAGTCCTTCAAGTTTGCTCAACTTCACCTCATCACCGAAAGCCGACTTCACTTGTGTTGCTGTAAGGTTAACCGGAAGGACAAGAGCTTCCCACTGGGGATTGTCTATATATCCATTACCGTCTGCATCTGCACCGAAATCACGTGCGAGATTGAACGCGCGAGCGTACCCGTACTGGAACTCATCAATACCTTTTGGATTAGAATTACTCAAAGCAACATTACTTGTACCATATGCGTTGATACCGAACTCACTTGTACCTGAATAATAAACACGGATATTGTCCACATACAAAGTTCCAACACTCTCATTTTTAGCGACACCAATCATGAGAGTACCAGTTCCATCTCCATTTGTATCAGGTACGTTTATTGATATTTGGATAAGCTTGTATGTCATGTTAGGATTATAAATGGAAGCGTCATGATTGGCAGGAATACCACCGGTACCAAGGAAATCTGCAGCAGCAACATTTGCACGGAAGTAATCCTCGCGGCTAATGGTGTAAGCCATCCGCTGATGTTTTTTGTAGTAGTTATCAGTGAAATTAGTCTGATCCGTTTCATCAAGTATTGGGATAAGCGCGCCGTCCGGTGTACCACCTGTCTGTCCATTAGAAGCAAAAAGATAGGCTATATTTCTTTCGTTGGTGATGTCATTATCATCATTGGACACAAAAGCCTGAGCAGTGATTGTATATGTTCCAGCCAGAACTTTATCATACGACTGACGCATGATAATAGGTTCCTTCATCTGTGCCGCACAGAAATTACCGTATTCCTTTGCATAATCAAGAGTACGGTCATAACTGGAATTATGTCCTTGTCCATCATTTTTAATGCATTCTGCGCCAGGTGTCATTGAACGGTATGCTTTATATCCTGGTACACCAAGACTTCCATCCTCTGGTATCTCTGTGGTATAATCATCTCTACTATACCATTTCCAGGAAGCGTTCTTGTCCATATACCGCACGAAACGTGTATTCAAGAAAAGACCGCTCACTTCAAGATTTGTCTGGTGTGTAACACCGAGTATTGCCTCGCGAAATGCATCACGCGGGATAAGCAACCAACGGTTTACATTCGTATTATTAGATCTTGAAGCGACCATTTGTAATGTATTATTTTCACTGTCAGCAGAAAGTGTGTTCGCATTATTGTCCCCGTTTTTTATGGTTATAGTATAATAAGTTTTACTTTTACCTTCACCAAGATTATGGGATTCAGCAGTTAGCACCCATACTGAAGCGTCATTACCTCTGTCAAGGAATACCCTCCCTGTATAAATCCCATCGTTCGGCTCTAAACCTAATAAAGAGCCTAAACCTGAACTTGTATTGAGAAGTGTGCCTTTAAATCGATAACCATCATCATTTGCCTGCTCAACATACATCCTCATACCTCTGTTTGTAACAATGGCTTGCGTCCCATACTCACCACCGGCTGTAACAAACGTGTATGTGCCTTTGGTTGGATTCCAATTACATAAATAGATTCCGTTGATGCCAGGCTTGCCCTCTCCATAAGAATTTATTGCTGTTTTTACATCCACAGCATAATTTATCCAGTCTATATCTTCTTCAGTCTGTTGTGCAGAAGCAGACGTAACACTACCGAATAACATTGTAGCGGCAGCGGCAAAAAATAATGTAAACTTCTTCATCATTTTCTTCTCAAATTTGGTTTTTCTCTTTTTTTACACACTTTATTCCCAAACATTATATCCCTTAGCGTTCTGAGAACCAGGCGTCCACTGGTCGTTGTCACCATCTGGATTGCCATCTACAATGTCTAATGAGGACTCACCGCCATCGGGAGTCCACGATTCAGCCAGCAAGTTTTCACTTTCAACTTGCACAATTTCGCAATGCGGAATTAAATACTTTTTTTTCATCATGCGTTAATTTATATATTATAATCTCACTTGTTCAAAGTGATGCACACCTTAACCATCACCATGTGTGTGCCTGTATGCAGCCGGATATGTTTGCGGCATGCGCTGTAGAGTAAAAGAAAATAGCTTGATTTTAAGATTTATGCCTTCTTTCCGTAATCTGTTTTTTTAATGTTGTACTTGTTATATTCAGTAATACATTCAACAATATAGTAGTACCTCCATATCGGGAAGAACGTGCCGTATTTCAACTAAACTTCTGCAAAGTTAATACTTTTATGAAAACAAAACAAAGAAATGGGGATAAAAATAACACTGAAAAGGTATTTTTTAACAATTAGAGAAAAAGAACAGGAAGGGGAAAATATAAAAATTAAAAGAGTAAAAAGGTAAAAAGGTAAAGGGAAAATAAGATTTTTAAAAGTAAAAGGGTAAAAAATTAAAGAGGTAAAAAGTGAAAAGTGAGGAGGTGAGAGAGTGAGGAGGTGAGAGAGTGAGGAGGTGAAGGAACGTATATTTATGCGTTTTTAGGAGTAAAAAATATTGACAACGGGAAATGGGGAAAGAGGAACGGATATGGTGGGAAATGTGGGTTAAGGAGCAGGAAAAGAGGTGCCGGGGAGGCGTTTTAGGGCTGACGGGCGGGGAAAAATGTGACGACGGAGGACGAAAAAGGCTTTTCTGCACTGCCAGATTGCCCGTATGGCGGTGCCGGACGTACCATATCGCGACATGAAACGGGCTTTTCCGCAAGGCGAAAAAGCCCGTTCGGCAGCGCAGGAAAGGCGATAACAAACGGCAGAAAAGCGTAAAGCGTTGTGTGACATGGCATTGTGTAAAGTCCGCGAGAATCGCGTATTTGCGCCCGGAGGAGGCACTACAGACAAATACGCGCCCTATTCGGAGTTGGCGTGAATATTTATTCATCGCACACCCATGCGTTATGCATGTTTATGCATTTATGCTGCGATGCCGTCACAGTTACGCCGCACCGTTTTCGGCAGAAGGATTTGGACGAACCGTTAATACGTGAGGTAGCTATAACGAAAGCACGATGCCAAGTTCACAAACGGTTCCCGCACAGCAGTTCCCCACACCATCCCCTCAATGGCGACAGCCCTGTAGAGACGCAAAATTTTGCGTCTCACGAGGGAGGTAAGTGCAAGGAGGGATAACCATAATGTGCTGACGACGGGGGCGTTTGTTGCACGGGAGACGCAAGATTTTGCGTCTCTACTTTAGGGGGAATGCGATATTATATAGCGGGAATTGGGATGGAATAATGGTGGCGTAGCCTTGTAGAGACGCAAAATTTTGCGTCTCACGAGGGAGGTAAGTACAAAGAGGGATAACCATAATGTGCTGACGACGGGTGCGTTCGTTGCTTGGGAGACGCAAGATTTTGCGTCTCTACTGGGCTGACGCCATATAATAAAACAGGGATAATGATTATTTTATGCATGTTTTTATGCGATATTCGGCTTAAAACAATTACCTTTGCGTGTCACGGTGAGCCGAGTGCCATACAGGCGGAAGCCGGTGTGTTTACGCATAAACATACCGTTGCATAACCGTTGATACCGCGACAATGGCCTGATAACTTATTTATTGACTTCAAACAAAACACTGACCAATCCATGCAAGACATGTTTCATGACCAATACAGGGTCAGCTCCACGCGAGTGGACTGGACGGATTATGAATGCGGAATATACTTCATAACGATATGCACAGCCGGAAAAGAACATTGCTTCGGTGAGGTGGAGGACGACATCGAGCCACGGATGGTGTTGTCAGAGTTAGGAAAGCATCTGGAGGAATGCTGGTATGACATGCCCCTTCATTTTCCATTCGTAGAGCCGGGACCTTTCGTCGTCATGCCGAACCATATGCATGGCGTTGTCATTATGAACGATGACAACACCGCGACGCACGATTTCACAACGCAGCAAAGCAACGTCTTCGGTCCGCAGTCGCGCAACCTTGCATCCGTGGTACGCAGTCTGAAGGTGAGTGTAACCAAATATGCGAGGCGGCACGGCATACCTTTCGCATGGCAACCACGTTATTTTGAACATATAGTCCGTAACCAAAAGGATTTGAACAGGATAACGCTTTACATTGAAAGGAATGTCACGGTATGGGCGATGAAGGGTGAGGAGTATGAGGAGTCATGGATGGAGAATGCAGCATTACGGTGAATAAGTGATGCGGCATCATTGTCAATGACATTCAACATGTGATATATCCGAATTAAATAATGGTGGCATCAGCCTGTAGAGACGCAAAATCTTGCGTCTCACGGGAAGGTAAGCGCAAGGAGGAAACACCATGATGTGCTGATGATGAATGCGTTTGTTGCTTGTGAGACGCAAGAGTTTGCGTCTCACGGGGAGGTAAGCGTTTGTTTGTCAGCGTATTATAGCGTGTGGATATTGGGATGGGCTGGACGGGAGACGCAAGATTTTGCGTCTCTACTTTAGGGAGAATGCAATATTATATAGCGGGATTGGGATGGAATAATGGTGGCGCAAGCCTTGTAGAGACGCAAAATCTTGCGTCTCACGGGGAGGTAAGCATTTGTTTGTCAGTGTATTATAGCGTATGGATATTGGGATAGGCTGGACGGGAGACGCAAGATTTTGCGTCTCTACTTTTAGGGGAAAGCGGGGTGACAATGGGGGAAACATATAGGGGAGGCGGCGGGGCGGAGGGAGCGGCATACATGTATCGAAAAACAAAAAACGGGGAACGGAAGCATTATTTTGGGCGAGTGTTGACATTTACCGTTTTTTTTTCTAATTTTGTATGCTGAACTTCCGCATCCGAAGGCGGCACGACAGGCATATGACTGCGCCGCGCGGCGGGAGGCAGGATGAAGACAAAACAACGTACAGCAATATGAACACACGCCCGAACATGTCCAAGCAACAGGTCGTGGTGTCGCTGACCTCATTCCCGGCAGCGGCGCCCTATGCGGCGAAAGCCATACAGTCTGTCATCAACGGCTCGGTGACGCCGGACAGGATTGTGCTGTATCTCACATTCGCACAGTTCGGCACGAAAGGCATTCCGGAGGAACTGACAAGGATGTCGGAGCAGAACCCGGTATTCGAGATAAGAAACTACGACACGGACATAAGGTCGTACAGGAAGCTCATTCCGGCACTGAGAGACTTTCCCGACGCCGTGATTGTGACCATAGACGACGATGTGGCATACCACCCCAACATGCTTCGCGACCTGCTCAGGCTGCATGACGAGCTGCCGGAGGCTGTCATCGCCCACCGCGCAAAGCTGATGAAGCCGGGCATGCCCTACCGCACGTGGACAAAATACCGCTGGTATGACTTCCTGACAAAGCGCATACACCGCAGCTACAGAAACATACAGACGGGTGTTGGAGGCGTGCTCTATCCGCCTGGAGCCCTTAAAAAGGATATGCTCGACGAAGAGCTGTTCACACGACTGGCACCCACCACCGACGACATATGGTTCTGGGCGGCAGGCGTGGCTAACGGCACATACGTGGTGCCGGTGCCCTTCGGACACAACAAACCCAAGGGACTGAAGAAGCCGAAGGAGCTGTCGCTGAAAACAGTGAACTACAAGACAGGCACCGACAGGAACGCCGCCGCGCTGAAAGCCATAATGGAGAGGTTTCCGGAAATAGGCGACAGACTCAGCGAAGAAGCCCGGCGCGCAGGACGATGAGCCACGGCGGAGCCTCCGGCAAGGAAGAACAGACATAAGGAGATTATCCGGCAACAATACAATGAATACGATATGGAAAATAAAAATCAAGATATTGACCTCGTATACTTCTGGGTGGACGGCAACGACCCGGCATGGCAGGCAAAGCGCAACGCCTTCATCGGCAATGTGAAGGCGACCGACGAGAAGAACTGCAAAGGACGCTACGCCAACAACGACGAACTGAGATACAGTCTGCGCTCGGTAGCCATGTACGCTCCGTGGATACACAGGATATTCATAGTGACGGACAATCAGGTGCCGGAATGGCTGGACACGTCAAACCCCAAGGTGAAGATAGTGGACCACAAGGAGATATTGCCGGAAGAGAGTCTGCCGTGTTTCAACTCATGTCTGATAGGACATTATGTGTACAGAATACCGGGACTGTCGGAGCGTTTCCTCATGGGCAACGACGACACCTTTATAAACAGGGAGGTGACTCCAGACTGTTTTTTCAACAGTGAGGGCTACCCCATCATCAGACTGAAACGCAAGCCGCTGAGAAAACTGCGGTGGTTCTGGCGGGAGAAGATACGCAAAAAACCGCTGAAGAACTACAGCAAGACGGTGGAACGCGCCTCGCGGCTTGTGGACGAGAAGCTTGGAAAATACTACACGGGCATGCCCCACCACAACATAAACGCCCTCTCGAAGAGCGTGTGCAGGCAGGTGGCGGAGGAGATAATGCGCGACGAGTTTCTCGCCAACAACAAAAACCACATGCGCAGCAACGACGACGTGCAGAACATCGTGTTCTCCTACGTGGCACTGGCGGAGGGACGGGGCGAGCTGCGATATGTTACGGACAAGGAATCGATGCTTGTCATGATTCACAAACACCATCATTACAGAAGGTTTGAGGAACGCAATCCGATACTGTTCTGCATGAACGACTCCGAATATGCTACGGATGAGGACCGCATGATGGAGAAAGCCTATCTGGAGAAACGCTTCCCCGACAAATCGGAATTCGAAAAATAAGACAACAGGACATATGGCGCACGAAACGATGGACATAGACTTAGTATATCTGTGGGTCGACGGAAACGACCCTGAATGGCTGGCGAAGCACAACGCCTGCGTGGGAAAGATGGAGGCGAAATCGGCTACCGACTGCAAGGGACGGTATGCCGACAACGACGAACTGAAGTACAGTCTGCGCTCGATAGAGAAATACGCTCCGTGGATACACCGTATTTTCATCGTGACAGACAACCAGACTCCGGCGTGGCTCGACACGTCCGACCCGAAGATAAGGATTGTGGACCATGCGGAGATAATGCCTGCCGTGAGCCGACCGTGCTTCAACGCCACGGTGATAGAACATTTCATTTGCGACATTCCGGGACTTGCGGAGCATTTCCTCTTTGCCAACGACGACATGTTCATAAACCGTCCGGTGACGCCCGAAACGTTCTTCGCCGAAGACGGACTGCCCATAATAAGATTCAACCGCAGACCGTTCAGGAAGTTCACACTATGGTATAAGGAGAAGGTGCAGGGCAAGAAGCTGAGCAACTACATACAGATAATACGCAACGCGGCTGAACTTGTGGAGAGGAAATACGGGAAATATTACGGCGGAAAGACCCATCACAACATTGACGCATACCTGAAAAGCGACTGCCGACACGTGGAGCGGATGTTCAGAAAGGAGATAGAGCCGACGCTCACCAACCATGTGAGAAGCGCGAACGACATACAGCGCAACCTGTTCGCCTACGTCGCGCTGGCTGAGAAGCGCGCCCATCTGCACTATGTGGGGCAGCGGACGTCGTTCAGACTGCACATACAGAACGAGAGCCATTACGCCAAGCTGGAGCGATACAACCCCATGCTGTTCTGCATGAACGACTCGCAGTATGCCGGGGACGCCGACCGCGAGAGGGAGAAAGCATGGCTTGAAAGGCGGTTTCCGGAGAAATCGAGGTTCGAGAAATAAGTCTCAGTCGTCCTCAATGTCGTTGAGGTCATACACCTTGAAGTATCTTGACGGCACGTTTCTGTTGGTTCCGCTCGCCCTGCCGCGCGCCTGCTTCTCCAGAAACTCCTCATACGACCTCACGGCATAGTGGTTGATGCGTATCACGTCCTGCTGCGGCTCGCGCTCGCGGAAGTTCTTTTTAATGGGATTGCCGTGCGAGTCGGCTGCACAGCCTGATATGCGCGCCGCCTCATGACAGCCTATCATGTTGAACACACGGCGCGGATCGACAATGCTTTTCACGTGTCTGTTAAGCACATGGGATGGTTGCGAGTGGCTTCTGAACCGCTCCATCATCGTGCCGGGCAGCCTCTTCTTGGCTCCGCCGCTGCCGTAGACGAGCCAGTTTATCTCTACCGCCGGGAACGCCTCGAACCTTCTGAGGAACTCAGGAATGGTACGGTCTTTCACCGGAACGATGAACTCGTCCAGATCGATAAAGGCTATCCACCGCGCGTCAAAGCGGTGTCTCCTCAGGCAGTCGTCGTAAGCGGCAAGCTGACGCCTGTATCCCGGAAAGGGGATATACTCCACCAGTCCCGCCCTGACATACTCCTCCAGCACCGCCCTGGTGCAGTCTGTGCTCTCGTTGTCATAGATATAGAACTTGTCCACGCCCCGGCTGCGGTGCCATTCAATCCATTCCTTGAAATAAGGACCCTCGTCCTTGGCTATGGCGCACACCGCCAGATAATACTGCGGCTGCGTGTGGTCGTGCCTCAGACGCCATTTCAGCCTTACGGCATTCAGAAGTCCGAAGCGCAATATGCCCCGCCACCTGTTCCTTGTCATCTTGTGCGGAATCATTCCGGCGACTATCTCAGCCATCACCTTATTCATAAGCAAGTGTCTGTTAAGGTTAAACGGTCATCTCAGCGTTCGAAGCCCGACTTCTCCGGGAGTATGCTTTCAAACGCGGCACGTATGTCTGCCATCACCCGGTCGTAGTTACGTATGTGCACATTGTCGTTGAGACATATCAGCGAATAGGACTGGTTGTATATCGCCCTTATCGCCTGCCGGGGTCTGACCATGAGCGGAAACATCTTCGTATCGCTGTAAGTGTTGTACGGCTCGAAGTTTCCGCGGCATATCTGCCATGTCCGGAACAGCTCGGGAGTGAGGTCGTTGAGTGCGCGGAACCTGTTGGCAGACGTCTCGGTAAGCTCCTTTCCCGCTACAGCCCACACCTCTTCGAAAGTGCTTTTCAGGTAAGGCTGGGCGTTGTGCGGCGTGCGCAGGGTGATGAACTTGCCGTAAGGCTTCAGCAGATAGTTCCAGCGCGCCTTCGAGCCATAGCTCTTATGAAACCACTTGTCGCGGTCGCGCCTCATCACCTCACGCTTGTCGAAATGACGGTTTATTATCTTCAGGTTGTTCTTTATCCTCTTATACCACTGCGACCACGACGGATTGTAGAGGAAGGCGGCTATGTCGCATGGCATGCCGTTCCTGAAGAAGCGGGCAGGAGTGATGGTGTTTATGATATAGAAATCGTCGTTGAAATAGACGAAATGGTCTGCCAGACCGGGTATGCGGTGTATATACCGCTCTATGACAACGGAGTTGTATGTGGGCAGGAATTCCTCCGGGATGTAATCCTTATGGTTCACCAGATTTATCTTAGGGTTGCTTTCGTCGAGCCACTCCAGCTTCTGACCGCTTGTGACGAAGTGTATCCTGCGCACCCAAGGCGCGAACTTCTCCACACCGCGGAACCAGTAGCGGAGGAAGCCATTGTCGCGGAAGCGTGCCTCCGACACCCCGTTCTTAGTGTTTTCCTTCCTCCCGGAATACTTCGAAAAGTCCGCCTGCCACTTCGGGTCGTTCATATCAACCCACGTTATAACAAAGTCTATATCCATGACACTATAGAATTCCTGTTTATGTTTCTTTTATTTTATATTATCATCCCACCTGCTTTCTGGCATGCTTGAAACGCCGGTGCGTCCACAGATAAAGCTCGGGCTGCCTGCGTATGGCATCCTCGAGCATGCGGAAATAGATGGCTGTGAGCTCGAAATCGGGCAACGACGAGGGAGCATCGTGCATCCTCACATACTCAGCCTCGTAATAACCGCGCCTCACACGCCTCACACGGAGAAACCATGCCTCAAATCCGTAATGCTTGGCTATCTTCTCCGTACCCACAAGAACGGGCACCTCATGATTGAGGAAATGCAGGAAATGACGCGAGTCGCGTTTCCTCGGCGACTGGTCGGCTATAAAACCGACTACGCATATGCTGCCGGCGCGCGCCTGTTCGTTGATGTAGCGCGCTGTCTTGCGCATCTCCACACACGTCGCCCCCATACGTTCGCGGTTGCGCATCATGATGCGGTCCACGCTCTTGTTGCGCAGCCTATGGTATATCTCAGCCGATGTGGTGGTCTTCTCGAAATACAAAGGCATGGAGGAACACCATTCCCAGTTGCCGAAATGACCCATATACAGCGCGACGGACTTACCCTCCCGCTGCACGGCATTGAACTCATCCATGTTGACGAATCGCATCCTCCGCCCCATCTCCTCGCGCGAGATGGTGGTCATCTTGAATGTCTCGAGCAGATTGTCCGCAAAGAAACGGTAGAACCTTTTCTCTATATCAAGTATCCCGCGAGCGTCTTTCTCAGGGAAAGACTCCGTGAGATTACTCCGCACAACCGCCCGTCTGTACCTGAACACATGATATATCAGAACATACAACACGTCTGATATGACGTACATCACCCCGAAAGGGATGTGCGACAGGAGCTTCAAGAAAAAATACAGCAGATGATATGTCATATTTCCCAATCCGTTTTTAAAGTACTTTCATTCATCAACCATATGCCGGATGACACGCCACCGGATGCCGCGCGCTGCCCGGCAAGCCTCATCCTGCGGCTCTGAGACACGGGCGTCACACCGTCGCGCCTGTTGAGGCAAGCATCTCACAGGACTCATGCGAGGCACGCCGCCGACAGCATAGCATGCCGTCAGGCACCGTCAGCAGACGCAGCAGACACGCCTCAGACAATCCGGCGCATTATGGTCATATTAAGAATATGTTGCAAAAGTAATCTAAAAATCCCACTTTCAGCCTATTTTATGCGCCAAATATACGATATATGCCGTTTTACTGTTAATCTTCGCGTCATCCGAGTTGGCATATATCGCGCATGAAAGGCTGCCGCACGACAGGATGATACGCACGGAGTCACATATTGCGGACGGCGTCGTTTCGCCATACAGACTGCCTTACGCCCCTGTCGGGACAATTAAGACATGGCGGAATACAGGCATAGGAATAAGACGACTTCAAAGCTTTCCGTTGCAAAAAAACATTTCTTCAAGTTCCGGACTGCCTGAGTCCTTAATCTCTCTGAGAAACAGACGCGCGCACATCTCGGCGTCGTCACCTGCCCGATGATGCCTTCCGTACGGTATCCCGAACTGTCCGCAGAGATAGTCGAGGGTGTTGCAGCGGAAGTCGTAAAGCTTTCTGGCTGCGCGGAGCGAGCAGTAATAGGTTACGTCCGGCTTGTCGAGACCGTACAGTTCAAGCGAACTGCGGATGCAGCTGATGTCGAACGCTGCGTTGTGAGCCACAAGGACAGGGCACGCGCGAAGATATTCCGATATTTCAGTCCACACCTCCGGGAAGTCAGGCGACATCTCAGTGTCGTCCGGGCGGATGCCGTGTATCTGCGTGTTCCAATAACTGTATACATTGCCTTGCGGACGCACGAGCCACGACCGTGTCTCCGCTATCCGTCCGTCACGCACCACGCATATGCCCGCCTCGCATATCGAGGCACGCCTTCCGGTGGCTGTCTCAAAGTCTATCGCAATGAAATCTATTCCTCGCATATAAATATCACTCACGTTTTGCATGTCACATGTCACATGAGAGAGAAGGAGTCACGGGTGCTGAGAGCCTCATCATGAACATGCGCAAATAGTTTTCAAAAAATATCTTTACCATGCAGAACGTCCGCATATCCACCCGACACATGTCGCGGAAGTATGGACAAGCGGATATTCTGATGGTGCAAAGATACTCATATGTATGTAAACAAACGGCAAGAAAATGATTTTTTTCTTAATAAAGGCATCAGCCAGAAGCCGGTGACACCGTTACGCGCATCATCATTTGGCGTCCTGGCGCCAAATGATGGCAAGACATGACAGGACTGCACCGGCATTGTTTCATTGGGACCTGTGCCAGACAGCCGGAACGGACATGTCAGATTACAGAGATGGCAAGCGAGCCAGACAATCCTTTCGCGGCATCCTTGACATTCAGAATGATTGTCCCCGGACTGTCAGAAGCCTGTACCACAACGACCAGCTTACCGCTGAAAAGTCTCATTTCCGGCTTAGTGAACGGCTGAAGCGACGTGGCATCCCCGTTGCAAGCCGCCCGGTAGTGTCCTGCTCCTGTCACCTCGAACGTGAGATTGTCGTCAGCCGTAGGAATCTCATTGCCGTCTTTGTCAACAAGACTCACTGTGACAAAGCACAGATCGTCACCGTCTTCCCAAGTCTTGCGGTTGCTCCACTCCACCGGAAACTTATAGACTCCACGCGAGCTGACGGTTGAAGCGGTCTCCGAACCGAGAAGGAATCCTTTGGGGAGCTGTATTATATTGCGGTCATACTTGTATACGCGATAGTTGAAACCCGGAACATCCAGCACCTGTGCGAAACCGCTTTTCAGAGCCGCCTCCGCATTATCCATTCCCTGAGTGACGGGATGTGAACCGTCCAGATTGTGTATTACCTGTTGCAGACGCTCGCATATGTCCCGTCCTTCCTTACTCCATTGTTCCGGAATTTCATTGCCGATGCTGTACATTATGAGTGAGGCATGATTGCGGTTCGCCAAAACAAGATTCTCCAAATCGCGTTCTGCCCAATCGTTAAAGAACCGTGCATAACCGTTCTTACACTTCGGATAAACCCACATATCGGAGCTCTCAGCCATCACCATCATTCCCAACGAGTCGCAAACATCCATCTGTAACTGTGACGGCATGTTGTGTGCAGTACGGATTGCGTCCGCACCCATATCCTTCATAAGCTTAACCTGTCTGATTATAGCCGCCTTATTGACCGCCGCGCCCAAAGCTCCCAAATCATGATGAAGGCACACACCCTGCAGCTTTCGGCTCACAACGTTCAGCTGAAAGCCCTTGTCCTTGCTCACACTGACCGTACGTATGCCGAACTTAGAGCTGGTTTTATCCACAAGTTTATCACCGTTGTAGAGCAGCGCGTCAACCGTATAAAGGTGCGGTTGTTCCGGACTCCATAGAAGAGCATGGGATATGTCCGCCGTGACACATATGTTCCCATCTGCGTCCATCTCCGTTACTTTCGAATAAACACACTCACCCGAAGGTGAATAGACAAGTATCCTGGCAGACAGTCCGGGAATGACATTCTCTACTTTCTGCCTTATCTGAATGGTGGCACGTGAACCGTTGATGCCGACAGTGCGTACAAACGTCCCCCACATGTCAAAATGCTGACGGTCATAACTCATCAGTCTCACATGGCGATAGAGTCCGGCTCCGGGATACCAACGGGAACTTTCCTCAAGATTTCTCAGATGAACCATAATCTCGTTTCTGCCCTTTCTCCACACAGCATTCTTGATGCGGAAGGCATTGTAACCGTAAGCCCATCCGCCAGCCTGCCTGCCGTTGACATATACCACAGGCTCGGACATGGTACCATCGAAGACAAGTTCGTGCAAAAGAGTTGTGTCACCGATTTCAACTGTCGTCCTGTAATAACCGTCACCTATCCACGGGAGCGCACCGGAACGGCCGCTCTTTTCCGACTTTTCAGTCTCTCCGTTCTGCTCGATGGCCACATACTGAAGATCCCATTTCTTATCGAAAGGACCGCTTATTGCCCAGTCATGAGGGATTCTTACTTCCTCCCAGCTCCGCTTATCGCGGCTGAAGCTCCACTCTCTAAGATTTTTCTCTGTCCTGTATTGCCCTGACGCTGAAACAGAAAACAATATTATTATTCCAAATACATGTAATCTCATAACCAATAAAGAAATGATAACGCATAGTAAAGACTGTCATCACGCAACCCGCTCTACCTGTCTGACATGTCTTTCATCAATCTGACACGAGCGCGAAGACAAGCAATTCACCTATATAAATATAATGTGTATTGCGCGACTTCACATCTACGTCTTTCCGAATCTCAATCACGCATATCGTGAATCATGCCGGACATGTCTGCCACCGATGCTGTGCGGGTAAGCGCGCGAAGTGCCGCAGACGGCTCACCTTTTTCTGTGAAAGCACCGTTGTTTACCACCTTCTTGCCAAAGACACACGGAGAGGTGTGCCAAAAGCCGTCCCAATAAGTATGGTCCCAGCCACCATATATCTCCGGTTCCCAATAAAACACGCCACTGACAACACCAACCATCCGAGCCATCAGCTCTTTCATAACCTTTTCCGCACGCACTTCGTCAACATTGCTATAGCCGGTCTCCACAATCATTACAGGAACGTCAAAATGCCGTGACATAGACTTTGCATAGGCTGCGGCATTGTCAATGTCTTTCTTCCAGCGTTCATGGTCAGGATAGAGAGACAGACCTATCATGTCAAACTTCCCTCCGTGCTGTAGCAACTCGTCATAAAACCACGTCGTGTCATATTGTCCGTTGTCATGATGCACTATAACCGTCGCGTCCGGATATACCCTTTTCACGGCATCATAACCGGCGTTGCTCAACTCAGCATAACGCCCGAACGATTCGGAACGGCAGGAATCCCACATCAAACGTCCTTCGGGCCAGACCATTCCGGATGTTGTCTCGTTGCCCACCTGCACCCATTCCACATCGATGCCGTTGCTTTTCAGTCCCTGAAGTACATCCACAGTATGGTCGCGCAACGCCTGCGCCAGCCCGGTGATGTCATAATCCTTCCAAAGTTCCGGCACCTTCTGCGTTCCCGGATCAGCCCATGTGTCACTATAGTGGAAGTCTATGAGCAGTCTCATGCCAAGAGCCCGGGCACGCTTCGCCTTGGCAATGACGTCAGACTTGTCGCAAAACCCGTCCTTGGGATTGACCCACACGCGCAACCGGATGGCATTCATCCCAAGCTGTCTCATAAGAGCCGTACACTCCGTCTCCACCCCGTCCTTGTTGTAGAATCTCACTCCCTTGGACTCAAACTCCGTGACACTGCTGATATCCGCGCCACCGGCGAACTCAGAAGTCGCTACAGGCGGCGGCACCACCTCATGCTCCTTGAAGTCAAGACGTTCGTCGTCACATGACACCAACACTCCGGCACAGAACACGGCAAGCAATATTGATTTCATATTTTCCATTTTCATTCCTTTCATTTATAATGCGGTAAACTTATACGTGAGATGTTGCATATCATTAAGATTGATTGTCAGGCGATACTTTCCTGTGCCGGGAGGGATGATGTTGTCTCCATCAGGATAACCCAAGACACCGTCACCCTTACTCTTGAGACAGTTGCCCCAGTCACCGTCAAGCAGAATCTGCATGCCCCAACCTATTTCTTTTATGTCGAGCACTGCCGACCAAGTGCCGCTGACAGCATCATATGACATCGGGTCAGATTCTGTATTGGAACCGTTGAAACTGCCTGCCACAGTGACTTTCCCGTAGTAGGTCTGACTCCATGTGTTATCAGCTATTGCACAACCGCGCTCACATAGAGATTGCTGATCCACGGAGCCACCTTGCCGAAGGTATATCGCAGTGAGATGTTGTCCATCTTGAGGAACGAAGCATTCTCAAGATAATAGTCTGACAGACGCTGACGGTGTCTGAATCCTGTCGAGAGATAGCTTGAATGTATGTTATTCAGCTGATATGAATTGAAGCTCACCGACTCCCATGCTCCCATGTTCATGGCATTGCCGTTATATACATAATTGCCTATATGGGAACGGAGGCTGGAGCCATACCTTATCGTTCACCTCCCAAGTAGTGAGACCGTCCTTCCGGCAAATGAGCAATTCAAATTACTACATGAATGAATACATGTACCGACGGGGCAACCCACAACTGGAGCCGACACGTATCTATCAGGCACTACTGTATTCCACCTACAAATGGATAACTTTGTCTGCCGGCTATTCTTTCAAAAAAGATTATATACAATCATACTTTGAGAATAGTGGCAACGACAACATCATTGTCACCACCTACAAGAACTTTGATCATATCCAAAACCTCAATTTCTTCATCAACGTGCAGAAGAACTTTGGCATTTGGTCGCCCTCGCTGACGGTAGGCCTTGACCAGCCTTTCTTCAAAAGTGAATATCTGGGCCGACAGATGCGACATAACAGAGCCTCATTCTACTGTGTTCTGAGCCAAATCCTGAGCCTTCCTCACGATTATATGATCTCTTCCTATATCTACTTTAACAGTGGTGGCAACCAAGGGTCGGTGGAACTTCTTCCGTTCCACACCACCAACATTACTCTGCAAAAGGCCTTCTTCAAAGGCAAGTTGACCATCAGCCTGCAAGGAAGCGACTTGTTCAGAGGTATGAAATTCAGGGAGAAGGACAAAATCGGATCCTTGAACTTCAAACAAACGGAGGATTACCATCTTTGGAAATATTCCTTCAATGTAACCTACAGGCTTAATTCCAAGAATACCAAGTATCGTGGCAAGAACACATTGGACAAGGAGATAAAACGATTATAAAAATAACAACTACAAGAAAATCGATTTATAGCGGTTAAATACTGAATGAATAGAAAGTTTCCTATCTCTTTGCAGCACGATGCAATGTTATGTGGTATTGCATGTTTACAAATGGTATGCGACTTCTATGGCAAGAACTATACATCTAAACACTTGTCAAAACTATGTTCGGTGACCACGGAAGGTGTATCTCTTTTTAGCATAGACGAGACGGCCAAAATACTTGGTTTTCATACATTATGTGCGAGGATTGAAATAAATATATTATTAAAAGTGTCATCCCCTTGCATTCTTCACTGGAACCAAAATCACTTCGTCGTCCTATACAAAGTCAAAAAGGGCAGGAAGTTCTATGTCGCTGACCCTGGCAAAGGTCTTGTAAAGTACAATCTTGAGGAGTTCAAAAGCCACTGGATCAGCACACGGTCTAATGGTGAGGAAAAAGGCATAGCGATGTTTCTGGAGCCCACGCCCAGTTTCTATTCCCACAAGGAGGATGGCGAGGATGAAAAGAATAAGAATCCACGGTCGTTCCGTTTCCTCTTCGGCTATGTGAAGAAGTACAAACGCTATTTCGGACAAATAGTGCTTGGGCTTATCGTGGGCAGTTTGCCATCCGCTATCCCATCACGATAGAGGCGCAGGGCAAGGTAACGAGCAACGGCTCGGTAGAGCTCTTTGTTCCTTACAAATACCTTTATCTCTTTGATGAGCCCCGCACAGCACGCATCTCCGTGGAAGGGCAGGACAAGGATGCCATGCCCTGTGTGTGTCGGATTAACTACTATAGCAGGAATTTGATTGTCGTGGAAGGTAAGCATTATTTTCGTGCCACGGCCTCCATCCGCTCTTCTGGCTTCAGCGCGCAGCCCGGACTGGATGTCTTTGCCCGCATCGTTGTCAGCGATAAAACCTTATGGCAGCAGGTGTTCAGGTAGACCGTCTCTCACTGCCTTTGGCGCTATCCCACTTGCCGCGTCTTTAACTTCTTCAAGTCGATGCGGTTGAAATCGTAACAAAGTACTCAATGATGGGAAAAATTCCACCAAAAGGTGTAAGTTTCTCAAATTATATTCGTATTTTTGCCATGTCTTGCTGGTGATTCGTTTTCTTTTTTGCAGCACCAAGAGTTAGGTGAATTTTCCGACATGGCAAAATCCTGAGCAATATTTTGCTGCTTAGGAACTTATGAATAAATCTAAATTATAGTGCTGCGGAATTTAGAGTATATGGACAATAAAAGAAGCGAAACGAACAATATAACTTATAGTAAGCCAAAGTGTGTTAGCAGGATTATCGTTTTTTTGGTGATATGCTTGGTGAGCTCGATCTTAGTTGCTGCACCTTTTATGGGCCTTTTCTTAAATAACGGGGACAACGCAGTCGCTTCCAAATTGGCACCAGATCTCATGGCTATGGCCTGCTCTGCATTCCTATTAGTCGCGTTGGCCATAGAGAATAAAATAGAAAAGCTTGACTTATGGATGTTGCGGCCATCGGCACTTCAAATGAAAGTGGTTTCGATTTCCATTCTCTTAGGTCTGCTTTGGCAACTTGCCATATATCTCATTTGTCAGTTGAGCAATACGGCCTATCCACATCCTACTGCGGAACCATCCCCACTGCTCATTTCTATTGTCTCGACAGGCCTGTTAGGTCCTTTCGCTGAGGAAATGCTGTTCAGAAAATGGCTCGTCAGCATGATGGAAAGAGGTGGCTTTAACCCCGTTGCTATCATTGTGTGCAGTTCCATCTTGTTTTTCTGCGCCCATCTTGGAGACTCTTTCTTAAGAGTTGACACGCTTGTCTTTGCAATACCTTTATGCTATCTGTTTATCAGATACCATGATGTGAGATATTGCTTCATCGCTCATGCCGTCTGTAATCTGGCAGGAATAGTTTTCCCTCTTCTCATTCACTAAATCTTAAGTTCGTGGAAAATATTATTGCGTTGGTTGTTTGTTGCCTTTTAGGTGTAGAAGCAAAGGCACAAGTACAAGTACAGTTCAGGCTGTTAGACAGCCATACACGGCAACCTATTGAATTCGCATCGGTCTTCAATGCAAGAGGAACACTGCTGACGAATTCAGACTCCGAAGGTTATATTCGTTTTAAGGACAGTGTTCCTAAGTTTTCCGTATCCCATGTGGCCTACCTGAACAAAGATGTTGACACCGACACTTTGAAGGACAAGGTGTTGTACATGGATACCCGGGAGCAAGCGCTAAACGAGGTGTTAGTTGCCACGAAACGTCCTGAATACGTTGTGTTTGAGGCTTATTTCAGAGCACCGCAGTTCTATAACGGACAACTGGAGTATTATTATGATGGCGTGGCTTACTACTTTGTCAAACTTAAGAATGGTAAGGTAGACCATCGTACGCTTGCCGCAAGATATTTAGCTGACGACAGCATCAAGAAAGAAGAATGCAGGAATGGAAGTCTTTTATCATACGCACCTCCTTTTCCCGTTCCTGACTTCTATGGTGTTGGCAAAAACAAGGAAGCGATGAATCCGGCATTCTGGCGAACAGACACGCTCGCTGCAAAAGTGCTGCTCAGTTTCGACCATCTTTATCCTGACACTGTGAAGTCCTTGTCTCTTGGCAAATATAATCAGCAATTAAGAAGTTCCCACTCCAGCGAGGTTTATGCGCTTCGTCCTGATGGAATCACCTATACCGATATGGTCTCCAGCCGGTGGTCCCGACAGATGACGGTAACCATTAAGGACGTCCGCAAGATATATGACCAATGGGAAGAAGTGTACATCACTAAGGCTTTTTTCGCCGACAAGCAGGATGTGAAGAAGTTCAAGGACGAGAAGATTGGTATAGTGGATGTGGACCAGTTCATCGAGCAGTCCGCCATACCTCCGATCAGCAACAGCATCAGGGCCAAGCTGCCAACGATGACAGCCACAAAGCGCTAAGCCACCTGCTGTCCGCAGAATTATTCTGGCAATATGAGCAGCTGCCGATGCTCATAATCAAGTACCCATCTTTTTCCCATAAGAAAGCTCGCGTTAAGGCGGGGGTAGTCTGAGCCGTCTTTTGTCTCTTTGGTGAAGTCAATCTTGAAATGACAGTCAGCAATCTCTACGGGAATATTCTTGCATTGCGCAGCCTTCTTGTACGTTAGCCCATTTGCTATGTCGGCGCAGGGAAGCTCTACATAAGATGTCGGTGTCAGTTCGGATGTGCGGAGCAGTCTATTGAATCGGGAACCGGTGTCAAATAAGATACGTGTCTTCTTGCCCGCAATCTTGCCTTTAAAGATAATCATGTTCAGCCCATCGTCAGCATGACGCTTCCAAGCTAAGGATGTCGCAACGTTGGTGGGTAATTCGTTTAAAGGTTGAAGTTGGCAGATCATTAGGTCAAAGCACCATGGATGCCTTTTTAAGATGTCACCACCGATAATAAACTTAGGGGCGAACTGCTTCAGCTTCCCGGTCAAATCCACAATGAAGCACCACACATGGGTGTATGTGGAGGAAGCAAAGGAGATGCTGTCCAAATAGACATAGGACGATTTAATGCTTTGTCCGGCCGTGTTGTCCATTATCTTGTCTCCTTTTAAATCCTTGATGTGGCATGAGTCTACGGCATAGGTAGAATCGATGATACAGACCGAACATCCAGTATCTACCAATCCCGGGACGTTGTGGACCGAGCCGCCGTCAGAAAGAGCTACATCAGTATACATCCAGTCTCCCTTCATCGTTATCTTTGATTGACTCCAAGCATTTAGAGATAACAATGCCAGGGTGAGCATCAGAAGTAGTTTATGGTTCATTGCCTTGTATCCTGCTTTATATGATAAGTATGCAAGTGCAAAGTTAGATATAAAAGCCGAGCTGGGCAACAATGTTCTAAAGAAATTCAGAGTTGTTGTACAGCTTCTCCTTTCCGATTCTTGCCCAATATTAACGCCTTATTAACACCCTGAGAAAGAAAAATCCCTTGTAAATCATTGATTTACAAGGGATTTGTAGTGTAAAAGGGTACCCAGACCCGGGGTCGAACCGGGACGGATTGCTCCACTGGTGTTTGAGACCAGCGCGTCTACCGATTCCGCCATCTGGGCATAAATGCGTGTGCAAAGGTAGTGTTTAATTCCGAAATAACAAAGAAAACAGGCATTTTTTTGCTTTACGGAAGACATCGGTAGGGGCAAAAGAAGATATTGGCAGGGGTAAAGAAAGACATTGAAAGGGAATAAGAAAGGCATTGGCGGAATAAAAGGAAGATATTGGAAAAGGTAAAGGAAGGCACCGGTAGAGGCAAAGAAAAATACAGGCAGGGCTTATGATGTATGGCAGCATTGCATAAAAAGAACGGGAATAGGGTTTTAAATGAAAAGGAAGGATGCGTATTATGAAAAGGAATGGTGCGTATTTAAAAAAGAAAGAGTGCGTATTATGAAAAGGGAGGAAGTGTATTATGATGGAAGACAAGGTATAAGGCGATGTGCCGTGCAGCATGAAAAGGCACGAGGCGAGGCGCAATGAGGCGCATAAAAACGGTCGGGAAAGCCGGATATATTGTGCGGAGAAAGCCGGAGTCATCGTACGGAAGAGCAACAATGCAGGCAACGTATGCCTGATGCGCCACATCCGCACCGTCACCTCAGAAGCGGAGAAGCTGCCGGGCTCTGTGGGGTACATGGCTGCAGAACGTCGTGACACGATATCTTGCAAGCCATGACACGATATCTTATAAACCGCGACACGATATTTTATAAGTCGCGAGGAGATATCTTATAAGCCGTCGCATGATATATCATAAACCGTGATACGATATCTTGCAAGCCGTGACACGATATCTTATAATTCGTGGTTATTCTTAAAATAAATCTAAAAGTCTTGGCTGTATCAGTGGAACTTTGTACTTTAGCTGAAGTAAACTATATATAAACCCAAACGTCATGAGAAATAATCATAAAAACAACTATTGCGTTATACTGGCAGGAGGAAAAGGGCGCAGGCTATGGCCGTGGAGCCGCGAACAGTATCCGAAGCAGTTCATAGACTTCTTCGGATGCGGGCGCACACAGCTGCAGCAGACATTCGACCGTTTCTCAAAGATTGTTCCGCATGAGAATATATATGTAAACACAAACATCAACTATGCCGGCATAGTGAAGGAACAGCTGCCGGAACTGCCTGAGCAGAACATCATGGCGGAGCCGATACACCGCAACACGGCGCCAAGCGCGGCATGGACAACCCACAGGATACTTCACACCAATCCGGAGGCGAGTATCGTCATCACGCCGTCCGACCAGATAGTGCAGAATGAGGAAATGTTCGCAAAGAACATAAACGAAGGGCTTGACTTCGTGAGCACGCACGACTGCATACTCACAATGGGCGTGAAGCCCACCCGTCCAGAGCCGGGCTACGGCTACATACAGGCAGGCGAGCCGGTGGGAAACGATGTCTTCATGGTGCAGTCGTTCACCGAGAAGCCCGAGCGGGAGTTCGCAAAGATATTCATGGAGAGCGGAGAGTTCTATTGGAACACGGGTCTCTTCTTCGCCAACGCGCGCTATGGCTTCAAGCGATTCGGCGAGATACTGCCCCATGTCCTCACCTCGTTTGACGAGCAGCATCCCGACTTCACCGTCGAGGACGAGCAGAACTTCATACGCGAGAACTTCCCCTCATATCCCAACCTGTCGCTCGACTACGGTTTTCTGGAGCAGACCGACAATGTGGCTGTGATGAGATGTGAGTTCGGATGGGCTGACCTCGGCATGTGGCACAGCATATACGAAGCCATGCACAAGGGCGAGGGCGACAACGTGGTGATGGACAGCAACGTGATGATAGACGACGCCCACAACAACGTGATAAAGCTTCCGAAAGAGCGGCTCGCCATCATCAACGGTCTGGAAGGATTCATCGTGGCGGAGAAAGACAACGTGCTGCTCATATGCAAGAAGGAAGACTCGTCGGCACTTGTGCGCAAATTCGTCAACGAGGTGCAGATGAAGAAAGGCGACAAATACATCTGACACACGCCCGAACATACCTGCCACAAACCGAAAATGCCTTATACCGCGTCACCAGAAGTGCGGCATAAGGCATTTTCCTTATTCCTGCGGACGTGTCATCCGGCTATTTTCTCATACTCGGCGAGTATCTTCGCCGCTATAGCGGCAAACTCCTCATCGCTGAGCTTGAGTTTCGGAGCAGAGAAGTTCATGTCCTTCTCCGACTGCATCGGCACGAGGTGTATGTGCGCATGAGGCACCTCAAGCCCCAGCACAGCCTCCCCCACCTTCACGCAAGGGAACGCAGCCTTTATCGCCATAGCCACTTTCTTGGCGAAAACCTGAAAGCGCGCTATCTCGTCATCATCCATATCGAAGATGTAGTCCACCTCGCGGCGCGGTATGACAAGCGTGTGTCCCTTCACCATAGGGTTGATGTCGAGAAACGCATAGAACTCATCGTTGGCGGCACACTTGTAGCTCGGTATCTCTCCCGCCGCAATCTTTGCAAATATTCCCATAATCTTACGCTTTAAAACCTGTCATTATCTCATGCGTCACTCTATCGTGATGTTGTCTATGCGCAGCTTTATCGTTCCGCGCGGAATCTTTATCTCAGCCACGTCGCCCACCTTCTTGTTGAGCAGTCCCTGGGCTATAGGAGTCTTGATGGATATCTTTCCGGCTTTCAGGTCAGCCTCGTTCTCGCTCACGATGGTATAAGTCATCTTCGCCTTTGTGGTCATGTTGGTCATCTCCACCTTCGACAGAATCTGCACCATGTCCGAGCTGAGACGCGAGGTGTCGATGATCTTTGCCTCGGCGATGGTCTGTTTCAGCTTGTTTATCTTGTCTTCCAGATGAGCCTGAGCCTCTTTGGCTGCATCATATTCGGAATTTTCACTCAGGTCACCCTTATCGCGGGCCTCTGCAATAGCGGCCGATGCCTTTGGGCGCTCCACAGCTTCAAGCTGTTTCAGGTCGGCAACGAGCTTCTCGTAGCCTTCTTGTGACATATAAGCCATAATCTTGAAATTTTATAAGTTAGTTTTTCCTGGCAGACAAAAAAGACAGAATTCCGACACGCGAGCCCTGCCGTCGGAATTCCTTAGCCTTTGTCCCCATAAATAATATTCTGATGCAAAGGTATGAATTTATTTCCTCCGGCACAAATATTTATACAATTAATAACAATAAGGGAGAATTTGTTAAAATACGACAAATACACGGATATGCGCCGCCTCCGTGTCTTTTCCGCGACGCCACACATCATGCGGCTGCGTGATTACGCACCTGTGCAGGCAGTGTCCGAGCGTCGCACGAAGACGAACAAAACTCCAACGCGCGCGAACTTCCGCCCACCCATAAGTCCGCGAGAACGCTCTATTTGCACCGGAAAGAACATCATAACGCAAATAAACGATTTTCAGAGCATCATGCCAAACCGTTGACACACAACGCATTAGCGAAAACATCCCGACAGGAAGCACTTCTCCGCATTGCGGAAAAGCACGTCTCACCATACGGAAGAGCCTCTTTCGCAGTGCAGGAAAGCCTCTTTCGCACATCCATAAAGCCCGTTCCGCACCACGGAAGAGTGTCTCCGGCACTGCGGAAAAGGCTTTCCCGCAAGTCCGACCCATAAGAATACCCTCACCATAAAAACCGTTCCGCCCGGAAACACGTGCGGAAAAGCACTTTGGACGGGTCATGACCCTGCCATACAAATCTGTTTCATGATTTTCAGTTGTCAAAATTCTTTACTACCTGCGATGCGGAACCTACGGTCTGACGTCACACCGTCAAAGCGGTTTTTTCACATTACCGCCACACCTAAGTTCCCCTTCCGCGCAGCCACCATCATCATGCTTTCCGCATTTACAGTATGTTTCACCACACATCGCGTACATGAAAGCAAGCCCACAGGCATGGCGGCGGCACGGAACGCGGTATGAGCAGGGTGACACACTCATGACTCACACGCATCCGCCCCGTCACCGCGGCAACGGCGGATACGGATTACGCTGCGCCGACTGGTATGAAAAAGAGGGCAATGTCTCGCGACACCGCCCTCTCGGAATATCAAACATTTGGAAAAAAAAATTAACTATTACTATGTTCAAATATTAAACTTGTATCCTAATGTTATCTGGAACACGCTGTTCTTGCTTCTCTCAAGGTCGGATATCTTGGTCAAGCCGAAGTTATAACGCCCGTCTATCACAACGTTCTTGTACTCGTACGACAGACCGATAGGAATAGAGAAATCGAATGATTTGATATTGTCCAACTTACCCTGGGCACTTATGTCGCCATTAGAATATGCCATTTTGCTGTTCACATTGAACGCCGGCTGTATGCCGAGCTTGACAGCCAGATTCTTCACTACGTATACATTTGCCAGTATAGGAATGTTTATATAGTCAAGCTTCACGGTTGCCGTGCCGTCGAGTTTGTTTCCGTCTTCATCCAACGGGTCTCCCTCGGCTCCCTGCTGAGAGTAAAGCGCGCCTCCGGATATGCTGAGTATGTCTGTAAGCTGATACTCGAGCTCTGCTCCCACAACAACTCCTATCCTTGGGTCTGAACCGTCTGCCTTGGTAAGGTTTGCGATGTTCATACCGATTTTAGGCTGTAATGTCAGACTGCCTACAGGGCGCTGCGCGAATGTGGCTACTGATGCGAGCATCAGAACTGCCATGATGATAACTTTTCTCATAATATTCATATGTTTAAATTAAACTGTCCTCCACTGCCGGAATTCATCCGGATGGGGCTGGATGCCTCTCCGCTCCGTCATGCCAGAAGCCTGTCCGGGCACCATGAAAGCGTCGCTCACAACGCCTTCCGCGCTCCGTCCGGCTGACAGGCGGCACGTTCATTCCGTCCGCAAATATAGAATAAAAACAGAATACGCTCAAAGGTTTTACGCGACTTTTTCGCCTCTGCCACACACTTTTATCGACTCCGCGCTCCGGTTGGTTACAAACGAAACAATAATACCGACAGACCCTCCATCAGCACCGTAACGCCGCTCATTTCTGTCTTGTCTGTAAGGTGACGGAAAGACGGTATTTCCTTTCTTTGAATATGTCCCCGTCACCATCTTCCATATTGTATTCACACAACCGAATCCGTTGCCAGTCATGCGGCGGATGCGGCTTCACCAAAAGCCGGTCATCAGACAGTCATAACGCTTTCTTACTTTATTGCAGACCTACCCATCGCGCTTCCTCACCGCCGCCGTCATCTTGTCTCACGCTTTTTCCGGATGCAGCACGCCACATCTCCGATGAAGGCAGGAACCAATATTAATGACAACAGTACGAAATAAGGATGAAGTCTGATAACCTATCAGGTGTTACACGGTGTGGAAAGACACAAAAAAGAGGGCAATGTCTCGCGACACCGCCCTCTCAAAATATCAAACATTTGGAAAAAAAATTATCAGTAACCTTATTTAAATATCAAACTTGTATCCTAATGTTATCTGGAACACGCTGTTCTTCGAGTCCGCATGCTTGTTTATTTTGGTCAGACCGAAGTTGTAACGTCCGTCTATCACAAAGTTCTTGTACTCGTATGACAGACCGACAGGAATGGAGCAGTCGAACGTCTTCGTTCCTTCTATGGAGCCCTGTACGCTCGCATCGCCTTTTGAAGCCTTTTGCTTGCTGTTCACATTGAACGCAGGCTGCAAACCGACCTTTACCGCCAGATTCTTCACTACATAGACATTTGCTAATATAGGAATGTTTATATAGTCAAGCTTGTTTGTCCTTGTACTGCCGTCCTCAGACCATTCACATCCCTGCTGGGAATACAACGCACCTCCGGAGATACTGAAGATGTCACTGAGCTGGTATTCGAGCTCTGCTCCCGCAACCAGTCCTATTCTTGACTCAGAGTCGTCCGCTTTCGTAAGAGTTGCGAAATTCATACCGATTTTAGGCTGTACTGTCAGACTGCCGACAGGACGCTGCGCGAATGTGGCTACTGATGCGAGCATCAGAACTGCCATGATAATAACTTTTCTCATAACGATTAAATGTTTAAATTAAACTTTACTATACCGCCGGAATTTCTCCCTACCGGGCTGGATGCCTCTCAGCCCTGTCATGTCTGAAGTCTGTCCGGACACCATGAAAACGTCGTTCACAACGCTTTCCGCGCTCCGCACGGCTGACAGGCGGCATCTTCATTTCGTCCGCAAATATAGAATAAAAACATAATACGCTCAAAGATTTTACATGACTTTTTCGCCTCCGCCACCCACTTTTGTCGGGTCCGCGCTACGGTTGGTTACAAACAAGACAATAATACCGACAGACAATCCATCCCAACCGTGGCGTCGCTCATTTCTGACTTGTATGTAAGATGACGGGAATACGGCGTTTCCTTTCTCTGAATCCGTTCCTGTCACCATCTTCCATATTGTATTCACATAACCGAATCCGTTTCTGATAAGTGTCGGATGCGGCTTCACCCATAACCGGTCATCAGACAGTCATGACGTTTTTTTACTTTATTGCAGACCGTCCCATTCCTCTTCCTCACTGCCGCCGTCATCTTGTCTCACGCTTTTTACCTGTGTGGCACGCCACATCTCCGATGAGACCAGGAACCAATATTACTGACGTCAGTACGAAACAAGGATGAAGTCTGGTAACCGATACGTGGTTACGAGGTGTGTACATCTATAAAATAAAGAGGGCAATGTCTCCCGACACCGCCCTTTCGAAATATCAAACATTTGGAAAAAAATTATCTATTACCCTATTTAACCCGAATCGTCATTAGACTTCCATTCTTATTTCGTGCTGCTGTCAGCCATATTGTATCCTGCTTTATCGAAGATGTAGCGGGCTACATCGAGAAAAAGCAGGGTACAAGATGACGGCAGCAGTGCGGAAGAAGGATGAAGAGCTGACAATAAAACCTTAAATGTATAATCGGCGTTCTAATGACCGATTCGGGTTTAAATGTCAAGTTTGTATCCTAATGTCAGCTGGAACACGCTGTTCTTCGAGTCAGCATACTTGCTTACCTTGGTCAGACCGAAGTTGTAACGTCCGTCTATCACTATGTTCTTGTACTCGTATGACAGACCGATAGGAATGGAGAAGTCGAACGTCTTTATTCCTTCGATGGAGCCCTGTATGCTCGAATCGCCCTTTGAAGCCTTCGCCTTACTGTTCACATTGAATGCCGGCTGTACACCGAACTTTACTGCCAGATTCTTCACTACATAGACATTTGCCAATACAGGAATGTTTATATAGTCAAGCTTGTTTGTTTCTGTTCTGCCGTCCTCAGACCATTCACATCCCTGCTGGGAATACAACGCACCTCCGGAGATACTGAAGATGTCACTGAGCTGGTATTCGAGCTCTGCTCCCGCAACCAGTCCTATTCTTGACTCAGAGTCGTCCGCCTTCGTAAGAGTTGCGAAATTCATACCGATTTTGGGCTGTACTGTCAGACTGCCGACAGGACGCTGCGCGAATGCGGCTACTGATGAAAGCATCAGAACTGCCATGATAATAACTTTTCTCATAATGGTTATATGTTTAAATTAAACTTTCCTCTCCTGCCGGAAGGTCTCCGGACAGGGTTGATTATCTCTCAGCCTCGTCATGCCTGATGTCTGTCCGGAAACCATGAGAATGTCATTCAAAACGCCTTTCAGACTCCGCACCGTCGGACAGACGGCATGTTTGTTTCTTCCGCAAATATAGAATAAAATAGAATACGTTCAAAGGTTTTATTCATCTTTTTTTATTTTCGTCACCAATTTTGGCGGAGTCTGCGCCCCGTATGGTGACAAACAAGACAACAATAGCGGCAGCCGTCCGTCCGCATCATATTGTTCCTCATCCCCGTCTTGTCTGTAAGGTGACGGCAGGACGGTGTTTCCGTTCACAAAGTCCACTTCATATACTTGCCGTCACGCCTGATGCGCTCCATCAGACCAGCGTACACATCGCTCCCGGAGAGTATCTCCGGATTGCCCGTGATAATCATCTGGCGGCGCGCTCGGGTGAGCGTCACGTTGAGCTTGCGGTCTATCACACGTCCGTTCTCCTCAAAACTGTTAGCCGTGAGGAAACCGAGCTGCGCGTCGCTGTTCACCGTGAGCGAGCAGATTATCACGTCGCGCTGCGAGCCCTGGAATCGTTCCACAGTGTCGATGCATATGTCCGGAGCATCACCGGGGCAGCGGCGTTCCATCTCGCGGCGTATCATGGTGATCTGGTTGCGGTAAGGCACTATCACGCCTATGGTCTTCTCGCAGCTGAACCCGTTGCCTGCCATGCGTCGGATGCGCACCACGAGGTCGGCTACGATGCGCGCCTCGCAGGCGTTCACCTTGTCGGAGCGTCCGCCGCCACCGTCCTTCTCCGACGGAATGAATATCACCCTCTCCCTCGACAGCACCTCGTCAAGTCTGTCGGCAGGCGGGACAGGATAGCCCGGAAGAGCCTCCGTCTGATGAGGACACGGCACTGGCTCGAGCCGCTCGTCGGCATAGAACATCGCTCCGGCGTAGGCTGCTATTGCCGGATGCATGCGTCCCTGACGGCGCAACACTCCGATGAAGTCCTCGCGGCGGGCTTCCCGCTCTGTTCTTACGAGCCGCTCGAACAGCGAGTCGCGGCAGTTTCTTATCCCCACCCTGTTAAGGCACGGCTCGTTCACGGCAGATTCCTCCACGCTCTGCTGCACCACCGCCGGCAGCTGCTTGTAGTCGCCGATGAGTATGAAGCGGCTTATCGCAGGCTCGTCCGCATTCTCCGGACTGTGCGCCGAGAGCAGTCCGACGAGTCCCGGCTCGGTTATCTGCCCCGCCTCGTCGACCACCGCGAGCGCGAAACGCTTCAGGGCGAAGATGTAAGGGCGCGACATGAGTGTCGTGACCGTGCCCACATACACTCGGGCAGCCATGAGCCGGTCTTTCAGTTTGTCCAGACGCGGTGTCTGTTCCACCATGTTGCCAACGAGGAAAGGGCGGAACCGCCCGTCGCAACTGTACTCGCTGCCGAGCCGCAGAAAGCTGATGCCCGCATCGCAGAGCATGGAGCATATCTCGTCCACGGCACGGTTGGTGTATGCCGTAAGCAGTACCGACGGCTCCCCGTCGGCTGCCAGCTCCTCCTCTACGATGTAGCGCATTGCCGTGGAGGTCTTGCCCGTGCCCGGAGGACCCACAAGCAGGAAGTAGTCGCGTGCCTGCATGGCGCGCAGAAGAAGCGGGTCGAAATATCCGCCGTAGCTTTTCGTGAGCCTCACACTTGTGTCACGCCGTGGTGAGCGCGCGCCAAGCAGCAGGGCGCGGCGTTCGGGCAGAGAGGTGACGAAGTCGAAGAGCGTGCGCATGACCGCCGCCCCGCCCACGTCGCTTCCGGCATGCTCAATGGCGTAGAGCAGCCGTCTGCCACGGCTGTCGCGCCGTGCCATGACGTCGGGATTCTGCAGCGCGTTGCTCAGAAACACTCTCACGCGCTCCGCCTCTATGCTCACCATCACGCCCTTGAACAATATGCTCCGGCGCACGTCGGGCTTTTCGTCTTCCGCATAAGCGTATACATACACCATGTCACCGCTCCTGAAGTTGGGCGAGAAGTCGTCGCCGCAGTCCGGAACGTCGAGTGTAAGCATGTCGTAGCTGCCTGTCGCCTCGTTTATTGCGAGTCCGGCAAGCTCCAGTCCCACGTACATGCTTCCGGCGTCGAGCTTCTCCTCCACACTCATGCGCCACATGTCAGCCACGCTACAGCCCGCTCCGGCAAGACAACCCGTCTTCGCCAGCTGCTGCTCTTTGAGCACAAAGGTCATCATGCGGCACAGATAGGTGCGCTCCAACTGCGGGAGCGACGCCAGCGGAGAGGTCACCTCCTGAAGCTGCGGCAGCAGATATCTGTCATAAAAGAAACCGCTCATGCCGTTCACGTTGAGCGTTTCGGGCGTCAGCCGGTCTATCGCCGAGGCAAAACCGTCGCTTGTCATGGCGTGCTCCTGCGCCACAACGAGATTGCGGAAAGCTATTGCCTCGCGCAGTTCAGCCTCAAGATGTCTCGTGCGTATGAGTCCCTCGGGCATCGGATACTTCGAGTAGAGCAGCATGACCTCGATGTCCTGCCCGTCCAGACCGAAGTTGTATTTCAGCACTCCGTAATAAAGCAGCAGCTGGACATAATGTTTTTCAAGATACTTTCCGCCGCTGCCGTTTTGCCTGCCAAGCTCTATGTATCTGTTTCTGCCCGACTTCTGCTCCACGAGCATGCGTCTGTCGGACGTCATCATGTCCACACGTCCCTGCACACCGAGCATCTCACACACGAACGAAGGCTCGAGAAGCACTTTCGACCTGTCGTATATGCCGAACAGGGCTGATGTTGTCTGCCTGATGTTACGTGCCTGTGCGGTAGCGTCTTTCTTGAATGTCTCCGGACTGAACTCACCGCACGAGGCATACTCTATGGCTTTCTCGCGGAAGTTTTTCCTTATTGTGTCGTTCAGAGAGAAGTGCGGGCTGTTTATCACATCGTCGAGCACCATGCCCGCGAAGTTACCGAGTATGATGTGATATGTGTTCGGGCGTTTTTTCAGACGGTTGAGCGTGTAGAGCAGCGGATGGTGTCCGAAGTCCTCGAAACATGCCGCCAGCGAGCTTATGTCTACCAGAAAATCGGGCTCGACGACTATCTCGCCCGCCACAACCTTATTGTCCACCATGCGCGTGTCAAGCAGATTGAGCTGCATGCCTCTGCGTAGTATACCGCGCAGATAGCCATACTCGTCACCGCCTGGCGCGGCACCGTATGACACGCGCAGCTCCCTGCCGTCTCCATCATTGCCTGTCACCACAGTGAACGAAGCGGAGTCATGGCTCCGCACGCGGCACCGTATGTAACGGGAGTCAGCCGGATGTGTTTCCGTATTCACATATCTGTTGTCTGATTTTGTCATTTTAAGAGTAGTTTATCGTGCGTTTTACGGCGCACAACACTGCCGGAAGGACGTCAGCCTCAGCGTGCGCACTTCCTTACATGTGCCACACCAAGTTGCCACACCGCACATTCACAGACACGCGGCACACCTGCTGAGAGTACGGCAGAACGCAAAGTTAGTCATAATTTAACGAAAGTTTCTGAAAAAGACTTACATATTTTGAAATCAACATATATAATATATGTATACAGCCTGTGCACCGTCATATTTTAATATGCCATGTTTGGAAGGTCGGGAAAAATTCAGTAAGTTTGCATCAGACAACAGACGCGCTGCCCTCACACGGCAGCCCATTTTAAAGAACAGTCAACATGGCAAAGGAACAATCATCCATACGCGAACGCGAACACACCGGAACGTGCGAGCCCAGAAGGTATAAGGTAATCATGCACAACGATGATTTCACTACGATGGAGTTTGTGGTGACGGTGCTCAAGACGGTTTTCTTCAAGACATCGGAGGAGGCTGAGCGTATGATGCTCAACGTCCACCGCAACGGACAGGACGTTGTGGGGATATACAGCTATGACGTCGCGCTGTCAAAGATAAAGAAGGCGACACACATGGCACGCGAACAGAATTTCCCGCTGAGGTTCAGTTGCCAACCGGAATAGATTATGGAAGAGTACGCAAATCTGAACAAGATACTTTCGCTCGCGCTGACATACTGCAAAAGACAGCGCAAGGAGTTTGTCATGCCGGAGCATGTGCTCATGGCACTGCTCAACTACAGACCGTTCATAGAGGCTCTCTACACCGTTGGGTGCGACGTGGAGGAAATGTATAAGGAGCTCAACGAGTATATGGAGACGGTGGAAAGCGTGCCCGGGAAAGCCGAATACAGCCCGGAGGCATCGGTACAGCTGGGGCAGATGCTGGAGATAGCGACAGCCCAGGTGGAGCATTCGGAGGCGGCAAGGGTGGACATCCCTCACCTCACCGTGGGACTGCTCAACCTCACAGACTCCGAGGCGACAATGCTGTTGAACAAGTATCTCGGCGACAACGTGGGCGACTTCATCAGCCTGCTCATATCCTCGCACCCGTCACAGCACGAGGACAACAGGCAGGAGGAGCATCCGAAAGAGGCGTGGAGAAGCCTCGTGACCTGCATGAACGACATCGCAGACTCGTTCACTCCGCTCATAGGGCGCGACGAGGAACTGGAACGCACCATACAGGTGCTGTGCCGCAAGGACAAGAACAACCCTCTGCACGTAGGCGAGCCGGGCGTGGGAAAGACGGCTCTGGTGCGCGGTCTCGTGGCGAGAATAGTCAGAGGAGACGTGCCGGAGAGGCTGCGCGGATGCCATGTCTACCAGATGGACATGAGCACAATGCTCGCCGGAACCCAGTTCAGGGGCGACTTCGAGAAGAGGATGAAGCTCGTCATGGACGGAATAGCAGCCGAGGGAAACGCCATTGTGTACATAGACGAGATACACAACATGATGGGAGCCGGACGGGGAAGCGACGGCGCGCTCGACGCTTCGAACATGCTGAAGCCGTACATGGAGAACAGCAACATACGCTTCATAGGCTCCACGACCTACGACGAGTACAACCGGCACATGGCGCGGAGCCGGGGCATAGTGCGCAGATTCCAACAGATAGACATCGCCGAGCCTGATGTGGAGGAGACGATAAGGATAATCAGCGGACTGAAAGACAAGTATGAACAGTTTCACGGAGTGGAATACACTGAAGAGAGCATTGCCTACGCGGTGAGGATGGCGGCGCAACACATATCAGACAGGTTTCTTCCCGACAAGGCGATAGACCTCATCGACGAGGCGGGAGCATACCGCGCCACACATCCTTCGGCAGGGGAAAGGCAGCTGGTGGACAAGAGTCTGATGACGGAAGTGCTCATGAAGATGTGCAAGATAGACGCCGCCGTGATGAAGGAGGACGACAACACCAGACTCGCATCGCTCGAGCAGAACATCAAAGCGAGGATTTACGGTCAGGACGAAGCCGTGAGCCAGGTGGTGGAAGCGGTGCAGATGGCGAAGGCGGGGCTGCTCGACGACAACAAACCGTTGGCAAGCCTGCTCTTCGTAGGACCCACCGGAGTGGGCAAGACGGAGGTGGCGCGCGTCCTCGCAGCCGAGCTCGGCATCTCGCTCGTGCGTTTCGACATGAGCGAATACACCGAGAAGCACACCGTGGCGAAGCTCATAGGCTCACCGGCAGGATATGTGGGCTATGAGGACGGAGGACAACTGACCGACGCCATACGCAAGACACCCAACTGCGTGCTGCTGTTCGACGAGATAGAAAAGGCTCACCCGGACATCTACAACATCCTTCTGCAGGTGATGGACTATGCCCGGCTCACCGACAACAAGGGTCAGAAGGCTGACTTCCGCAACGTTGTGATCATCATGACTAGCAATGCCGGGGCGCAGTATGCGTCGCGCGCTCAGGTGGGATTTGCCGGAGGAATATCGCAGGGCGACGCAATGATGAAACAGGTGAAGAAGACCTTCAAGCCCGAATTCATCAACCGGCTGTCAGCCACTGTGGTTTTCCACGACATGGACATGCACATGGCGACACTCATAATGAACAAGAAGCTCGGCGAACTGCAGGAGAAGCTCAGCCGGAAGAACATCACCATGAAGCTCAGCGAGGCTGCGCGGCAGTGGATTCTGAAGCGGGGATTCACCAAGGAATACGGTGCGCGCGAGCTCGACCGCATCATCAGCCGACACCTGAAGACCATGCTCACACACGAGATTCTCTTCGGACGGCTTGCCAAAGGCGGTGAGGCGGAGATTGACATAATTGACGACAGACCGACACTGGCACAATGATATTCCGCATAGACAAACGACTGGCATTCCCGGACCCGAGGCTCGGCGATCCCGACGGGCTGTTCGCTGTGGGCGGCGACCTGAGCACAGACCGCCTCATACTGGCATATTCCAACGGGATATTCCCATGGTATGCCTTCCGGTGGGCGGACGAGATACACTGGTATTGCCCCATGGACCGCTTCGTGATATTCCCTGAAGAGATTCACGTGTCGCATTCCATGCGCACACTCATGAACAAAGACTTGTACACTGTCACAATAAACCGCGACTTCCACAGCGTGATAACCGCCTGCGGACAACTGCGCATAGGCGAGGCGGGGGCATGGCTGGGCGATGACATGACCAGAGCCTACGAGGAACTGCACAGGCAGGGATTCGCGGCAAGCGTGGAGGTGTGGGACGGCGACAGGCTCGCGGGCGGACTGTACGGCGTCTGTCTGGGCAGATGTTTCTTCGGAGAGAGCATGTTCTCGCTTGTTCCGAGCGCGAGCAAGCTGGCTCTCATACACCTCGCCCGTTACATGAAGGAGCACGGCGGAGCGATGATTGACTGCCAGTTTGAGACGCCCCACCTCAAGTCGATGGGCGGACGGCACATCAGCTATGACGAATACATGAGCATTGTGCGCGGTTAACGGCTCACTAAAAACAGACTATAAGAACATGAACAACACATTCCGGAAAGGAATGGACATAAAAACGACTATTATGGACAAGAAAGAACTCATGCGCAGGGCAATCGCCCTGTCGGAAGAAAGCGTAAGAAACGGCGGCGGACCGTTCGGTGCCGTCATCGCGCGAAACGGCGAGATAGTGGCAGAGGCGTCAAACAGCGTCACTCTGGACAATGACCCCACCGCCCACGCGGAGGTGAACTGCATACGCCGCGCCGCCGCAAAGATGGGCACGTTCTGTCTGGATGGGTGCGAGATATACACTTCGTGCGAGCCGTGCCCCATGTGTCTGGGAGCGATATACTGGGCTCGTCTTGACAAGATATACTACGCCAACAACCGCAAGGACGCCGCGAAGATAGGATTCGACGACGACTTCATCTATCAGGAAATACCTCTGCCGCCCGACGAGAGACAGAAAAAGATGGAGCTGCTGCTTCCTGACGAGGCGATAAGGGCGTTCAGGATGTGGGAGGAAAGCGGCGAGAAGACCGAATACTGACGGTCAGAGCGTGCAGAAGAACGTGACGAGAAACGGCACGCTGAAGTCGGTCACGAAACCGTGAAAGACCGACAACACCACATACTGCGGTCCCACGCTGCGCGTAATGACGGGCAGCGTGGTGTCCATGGTGGTGGCTCCGCCCACGGAGATGGGTGCCAGAGAGCCGAACCTGCGGGCAAGGAAAGGAGCGAGGAGCAGCGCAGCCAGCTCGCGCAGGATGTTGGCAAGGAGTGCCACAGTGCCAAGCTCAGCTCCGCGATACCCGGTTATGAATATGCTGGAAAGCGAATAGTAGCCCATGCCTGAGCCGAGAGCAAGACAGTCGGAAAGCGTGCGGTGGGGCAGGACGAGCGATGACGCCATGCTGCCGGCAAGCGTACCGGCGATGGTTACGAGCGGAAGGAGGGCAAGACGCGGATTGAGCCGTCTGAAGCTATGCAGCGTAGCGGAGTCGCAACCTATCGACATGCCGACGCTGAACATAAGGGCGCACAGCACCAAAAAGCTCGTGCGGCTGCTCACAAAGCCTTCTGGTATGAGCTCCGTCACGCCGCACGCCACTCCGGCGGCGAAGAAAAGGGTTATTATTATGCTTCCTTTCATTTCCTGTCATCGTTTTCTTCTCCGCGCACCATACGCCACATCACCCACGAGAACAGCACACACCCCACGACACTGCCTGCCGCTACGGCAAGCGCGTCGAGACCGAGTGTGAGCACATTACCGGTGATGCGGCGGTCGGCTCCCACCTCCACGCCAAGCATGAAAAGCAGAATCCATATGAGCGCTGTCACCACACGCGACACCGCAGGACGGCATCTCATGCCGGCGACACGCCCGGCAAGCACACCGCAAAGCATTATGATTATTACAGTAAACATCCTTCCGGACTTGTTTTTATCCCTAACCGGCAGACGCCCTTAATTCACTATCATCTCCTGAACAGCACACGCGATGACGTCACTGTCCGCCAAGACGGTCGAAAAAGACTATTATCTCCTCCCACGTCTTGAACTCGTCGCTTCCCCACACCACCGTGGTGCCGATGAATCCGTCGCTCTCACGGTCGGTGATGAGATAGTCGCCGTAGAGCACCTCACGCCGGTTGGCGAACACCACACGGTCGTGGGCGGGAGCGCTGAGATATCTCTCCACCCACTCCACCGTCTCCGCCATGCTGCCACGGTCGTTGAACGGCGCAGGAGCCACCACGTAGACGTCATATCGCTCGATAAGAGCCTCATACGCCTTATGCATGCTTGCCGTGGCGTTGCGGTAGCTGTCGGCAAGTGTGGAGATGTCTATGAGCACCGTGGGACGCTGTCTGCCATCCTGACGGTCGTCTATGCGGCGTATCAGGGGCACGAGATAGTGTAGCGCGACCTTGTCGGTGAGCCTGTGACCGCCGTGAAAGTGTATGGCTTCGGGGTAATGCTCGCGGAACAGATCGAACGTGTGTACGACGGGATCCTCATCACCGAACAGTCCCGTAACGCGGCAACGCTCCTCCGGAGTGATGTCCTCGAAGCAGTGGGACGTAGCCTCTGCATATTCCTTCACGAGCGACTTGGTGACGATGAACTCCTGTACACCGTCGGCTCTGGGGTTCTGGAACGTCTGCTTGCCTGTCATTCCATGCTTTGTCATGGTCTCGCCCATGCGGAAGGCAGGGTTCACAAGGATGCGGTCGTAGCCCTTGAGCTGCTCCGTGTACATGCCTCCCATCGACGTGCCGATGATGAGATGGGGCTTCTCTTCCTCACACATGGCACGCAACATGTCCATCGCCTCGGCGGGATGTATGGGTATGTCGCGCGCCACAACGGTGGCATCAGGCATGAGAGTGCGCAGAAGCGTCACCGTGCCCGACTGCGCCGACGAGCCGAATCCGTGTACATACATTATCTTCTTTCCGGACATGAGCCCGGGAAACTGCTTCACATATTGGTTTTCCATATCTCTCCTGTTTTTATATATCAACGGTACGGACGCTCCGCATTATCCGCCTGCATCCATCGCACCGTCTGTCCTTACATCCGGCACGTGACGACCAGTATGCCGCGGAGCACCTTCCGGCAGAGTGCAAAATTACACATTTTATTCCGCCCGACCGCCATCCGCCCCACACAGATTGCACCGCCACCGCACAAAAACAATCCTGCATATTCATGCAATTCCGTCCGTCGCTTATGCATAAACCGTCTTTCCCAACTCAACGAGAGCGCCTACGTTTCGCACAAAAGCATTCGCGCCCCCATACACGCGGTTCTCGCAAAGAACAAGTAAATCCCTGGCAACCAACCGTTTACCAAGAATCGTCTCACAGAAAACGCTTTCCGCCACTGCCAAAAAGCCTCTTCCGTCTCACCAAAGAGCCTCTTCCGCAACACAAGAAAGGCTTTAATGCATCGCCATAAAGCCCTTCCAGTCACATCAAAAAGTCTTTTCCACACCGTATGCGATGCTTTTCAGCCCTGCCGTAGCATTTAAATGCACTTTTTATTCACGTTTTACGGTATTACAGCTTCTATTTTGAAGATTTGTTTTGTCAAAATAAAGTCAAGCCGGGATGCATAAATATACATCACGGACGTATAAAACACGTAATGTCGCGAATATCGGAATTAATTATTACTTTTGCAGAAGCTATAGCCTCGACAGTGGCAATGACACGCGGATTGCGTCATCGGGGTAGCGGCATAAAGCACGGACGACGCTTGTGCTGGCACAAGAAAGACACGCCTCGCAGGCATCGACACGTATATTAACGACACATAAAAAGAAACGGAACAGTTATGGAAGGACTTATAATAGCACTCACACTGCCGCTGCTTGGCACGATGACAGGCGCGGCGTTCGTATTTTTCATGAAGCACGAGATGCCGGCGCTTGTGCAGAAATCGCTGCTCGGATTCGCCTCGGGAGTGATGGTGGCAGCCTCGGTGTGGTCGCTGCTCATACCCGGCATGGAACTGAGCGGCGGCGAGGGATGGGTAAAGGTGATGCCGGTAGCCACAGGCTTCCTGTGCGGCATAGGCTTCCTGCTCGCCATCGACTATCTTACGCCCCACCTGCACATAGGCGGAGCCGCTCCCGAAGGACCGCGCAGCCGTCTCTCGCGCACTGCGATGCTCTCGCTTGCCGTCACCATCCACAATCTGCCCGAAGGCATGGCGGTGGGCGTGGTGATAGCCGGAGCGATGCAGGGAGAGGCAGGCATAACGGCGGCAGGGGCAATGGCGATGTCGCTCGGAATAGCAATACAGAACATACCCGAGGGTGCCATCATATCGATGCCGCTGCGGGCGGAGGGCAACAGCCGCACGCGCTCATTCGCGATAGGGTCGCTCAGCGGTGTGGTGGAACCGATAGGGGCGGCTGCCGTGATACTTCTCGCATCGGCAGTCGCCCCGGTCATGCCCTATCTGCTTGCCTTCGCAGCGGGCGCAATGATATATGTCGTAGTGGAAGAGCTGATACCCGAGGCGTCAGAAGGCAGTCACAGCAACCTCGGCACCATAGGTTTTGCCATCGGCTTCACACTTATGATGATGCTCGACGTGGTGCTCGGGTGAGCACCGCGGAGTCATTTCAGCATCACCTTACGCACGGTTCCGTCTGAGTAGCGGATGATGTTCAGTCCGCTCTTCGTTCCCGACTGTCTCACACCGTCGGCGGAATAGATGCCTACAACCGTGCGCTCACCCGTAACAGACGGTGAGGATATGGCGGTAGATGTCTTTTCCTGACGCGAGAAGGCGAGCACCGAGAGAGTGGCGTCGTTGCGCATGTTTATCGTGACAGACTTCACCTGACGGCTCTCGTCGCAGCTTATGGCGTTCTCGAAGAGACAGTAATGGCAGTCAGTGCCGTAAGAAGAGTCTGACAGGGTCATACAACCGAGCTGCGTGACAGCCTCGTCACCTACGGGATTTCTCACCGACCAGTCTCTCACAGTGAGCATCTGCGGCGATGAACTCGTACCGTCAGCATAGTTAACCACAGCCTCTATCTCGCTCTGTCCCCTGCCGCTGGTTGCCAGCATGCTCAGTTCGGCAGTGGCGAACGGCTTGTCAAACACCAGTTCTCCCGTCTGTCCGGAGCTTCTGAGGTGCAGTGAGTTGTTGCCGTCGTAGGCAGCCAGCCTGTACTCAATGTCTGAGTTGGACACTATCACGCGCGAGTCAGGCAGTCCGCCCTCGCTCTTCAGCGATTCCGAATAGAACGACCGGTTGTCGTCGATAGCCCCGGTGGCATGCCCCGATGCGGGCAGCGACTCTATGATGACGTCTCCGTTCCACCCCTCCGAAACACTCACCGGAACATAACGCAACGACGGGTCGCGCGGCAGAAGCTGCTTGTCCATGAACTTCACACGGTTTCTTATCCAGTTCTTCAGATAGTCTATCTCGTCCCCATAGGTCTGACCTACATAATAGTTGGGCCACACCTGACGTCCGATGACGTTCCACGCGCTCTGGTTTCTGTTGAGTGCGCCGCCGGAGGTGATGACGTTTGTGAGCGAGTCTATCTTCGTCTCGATAGCCTCATCGGAATATTGTCCGTTGCGATATTGCTGCCAGCGTTGCTTCACATTGTCCATGAAACTCTTGTCGCGGGTCAACTTATACCACCAGAAGGGCACGAGCTGAGGGTCGCCTGTGCGGGCGTTGAAGTCATACTGCCACAGGTCGGTGCGCTCGCCATAATTATAGTTGGCGTTGCCGTAGGCTATGTTGAAGTCCCATAACGACATCTTCCATCTGTGGTCGAGTCCCTCGCGTGCGGCGCGCGTCTCGCTGTACTTATACAGATTGGTGCTCAGACGGTAGCCGTCGATGTTGAACGAGAGCTCTGTCGCGAGCATGTAGTCTATGAACGAAGTCTCGTCGACGTACTTGCGGTAGCCGCGCTCCGGGTCGCTGTAGTAGCTTGTGCGGAACGAAGCCTCCATATCGTCTATCGCCTTGTGCAGTGCCGCCTCCGTGCCGGCAGGCAGTTCGGCGAAGTCATCGTATTCGGGAGACTTGTACTGGTATGTTATCCAACTCGAGGACAGTTCGTTTCCGCTGCCGTCCACGGGATGATACTTCGACCGGTAGTACTGTGGCTCGTCGTCGCGGTCTATCTCCACGTGGAAGTCTCCGGTGAGATCGCCATCGTCCTCGCCCGGGTCGTTAAGGTTGAGACGATTCTTTCCCTTGCCCACACGTTCCGACATGATGAACACTCCATAATAAGTGCCGTCGAGAACGAGCTCGCAGAACTTTGCGTGAGGCACATAGTCGAAATACGGGCGCGCCAGTTCGAAGGTGAGCACATCGCGTATCATGCTCTTGTCGGAGAACGGGGCGAGCAACGCCCAGTCGTTGTCCTTGCCCATACCCATTATCTTCACCTTCTGCTTCTTGCCTCCCTCCTCGAGCGGTTTGTCCAGCGGGCGGAACGAGTATGGCTTCTTTTCAGAGCTGTTGAACGACGAGTTGCCTCTGTATTTCAGCCCCACATATCCCTCATAGTCCACCTTCTGGTCAGGATGGGCTATGGTGTCGCCGTAGTTGTACTGTCCCTCGCCGTTGTCAATAATCTTCACCCGCGCCGTGACACGGTCCTCACGCTGTATCATCTGTCCGTCTACGTTGATGAAGACAATAGGCATGTTGGTTCTCGTAAGCCTCACATTAGGATTGTTAGTAGGCTTGTAGTTGTCTGAACGCTGTGCGTGCGATAACACCGCAAGCAGCATAAATGGCATAAGTAAAAGTATTCTTTTCATTTAAATACGTATTTAATTATTAAGTCATTAAATGGTCTCTATAATATAATAACAACCGAGAAAGGTTTTTACTAAAAATATAAAACATAAAAAAACATAAAAAACAATGTGACGGCTCCTGCTACCCGGAAAACCGGCGGATGCCGTCACATTATACATATATATTAAGAATGGTATACAGTCTTACTTGATGACGTTCAGCTCACGGCCCACCTTGACGAACGCGTCCACCGCCTTGTCAAGATGGCTGCGCTCATGTCCGGCTGACAACTGCACACGTATGCGTGCCTGTCCCTTCGGAACGACGGGATAATAGAAGCCCGTCACGTAGATGCCTTCCTCCTGCATGCGCGCCGCGAAGTCCTGCGACAGCTTGGCGTCATACAGCATCACGGCGCAGATGGCGCTCTGTGTGGGCTTTATGTCGAAGCCTGCGGCGAGCATCTTGTCGCGGAAATATGTCACGTTGTCCATCAGTTTGTCGTGCAGCGCGTTGCTTTCCTTCAGCATACTGAACATCTCTATGCTCGCGCCTACTATGGAAGGAGCTACCGAGTTGGAGAACAGATAAGGACGCGAACGCTGGCGCAGCATGTCGATAATCTCCTTGCGTCCTGTCGTGAATCCTCCCATCGCACCGCCGAAAGCCTTGCCGAGCGTGCCAGTGAATATGTCGATGCGTCCGTAAACATCGTAAAGCTCGGCAACACCGTGACCTGTCGGGCCCACGACTCCGGCTGAATGAGACTCGTCAACCATCACAAGCGCGTCATACTTCTCGGCAAGTTCGCATATCTTGTCCATAGGAGCCACGTTGCCGTCCATTGAGAACACGCCGTCGGTTGCGATGATGCGGTGACGCTGTGCCTGCGCCTCCTTCAGGCAACGCTCGAGGTCTGCCATGTCGGCATTGGCATAACGGTAACGCTTAGCCTTGCAAAGGCGCACACCGTCGATTATGGACGCATGGTTGAGAGCGTCTGATATGATGGCGTCCTCGTCTGTAAGCAGCGACTCGAACAGTCCGCCGTTGGCGTCGAAACACGATGCGTAAAGAATCGTGTCCTCCGTCTTGAAGTAATCGGAAACGGCTGCCTCGAGCTGTTTGTGCAGGTCCTGGGTGCCGCATATGAACCTTACGGACGACATACCGAAGCCGTGCGAGTCCATGGCTTTCTTTGCGGCGTCTATGAGACGGCTGTTGTCAGACAGCCCCAAGTAGTTGTTGGCACAGAAGTTAAGCACCTCTCCGCCCTCCTTAACCTTGATGTCGGCGCGCTGCGGAGTGGTTATCACACGTTCGTTCTTGTACAATCCGGCAGCCTTTATGTCTGCCAGTTCCTTCGCGAGGAATTCTTTCATTTTACCATACATAGCTTTATGATTTAATATATTGTTTAAGCACCATTGTCATGTCGCAAGACAAAGTTCATATTTTTTTTGTACCTGACAAAAAAATAAGGTAAAAAAATGCTTTTTTACCGCCAAAACTGCATACCTTTGCATAAGATAAGATGCACTCGGGAAATATAGAACAAGTTCTCTTTCCGCTCGCTTTCATTATCTTTGCATAAGATAAGATACGCCCGGGAAATAAAGAACAGGTTCTCTTTTCCTCACGCCTGCATCATATTCTCTTACAGAAAGACTATACAAACAAACCTCGACAATGAAAAATATTCTAATCATCGGTTCTACAGGACAAATCGGTTCCGAACTCACCATGATGCTGCGCAACCTTTACAGCGGCAACATCGTTGCCGGATACATTCCCGGCGCAGAACCAAAAGGGGAATTGAAAGAAAGCGGACCGTCTGCCATCGTTGACATAACCAACCAACAGCAGATAGCGGATGCGGTGGAGAAATACCACGTCGATACAATCTACAACCTTGCAGCACTGCTTTCCGCTGTGGCGGAAGCCAAGCCGCAACTGGCATGGAAGATAGGGGTGGGCGGACTGTTCAATGTGCTCGAAGTGGCGAGAGAGAAGAAGTGTGCCGTATTCACACCGAGTTCCATAGGCTCGTTCGGACCTTCCACACCGAAAGACAAGACTCCGCAGGACACCATACGCGACCCGAAGACAATGTACGGGGTGACAAAAGTGACCGGCGAACTGCTGAGTGACTATTACTATACACGCTTCGGCGTAGACACGAGAGCCGTGCGTTTCCCCGGACTTATCTCATACGTGACTCCTCCCGGAGGCGGAACCACCGACTACGCGGTTGACATCTACTACTCCGCAGTGAAGGGAGAGACATTCGAATGTCCCATCGCCGCAGGCACGTTCATGGACATGATGTACATGCCGGACGCCCTGCGCGCTGCCATAGAGATTATGGAGGCTGACCCGGAGAGGCTCGTTCACCGCAATGCTTTCAACATAGCGTCGATGAGTTTCGACCCGGAAATGATATACAACAGCATCAAGGAGGCTGTGCCCAACTTCAAGATGGTGTACAAGGTGGACCCTCTGCGGCAGGCCATAGCCGAGTCATGGCCCAACTCTCTCGACGATTCGTGCGCACGGGAGGAATGGGGTTGGAAGCCTGATTACGACATGAAGACAATGACAAAGGACATGATTGAGAAACTGAGGATAAAACTCGGCAAGTAAAGATTATACATATTATATATATAAAACGGATGTGCCCGTCAAGCGGAGCACATCCGTTTCAGTTTTCCGGGAACGTTATCAGACCGCCGGAAATATCTTTTGACACGCAACAGGCGTAAGGATACTGACAGAGGAAGCCCGATGAAGTACGGCATGATTGGCTTTCCAGCTGACAGCCGGCTTCTTGTCAGGCATCACTCGACGCCCCTGCATCACTTCTTTACAATGGCTGTCTCAATGTCAGAATAAGCCACCGAGGCACGTATGGTGCCGAGTGCGTAAGCCGCAACATCGTAAGGCTGGTAAATGAACGTGACACTGTCCTTGCCCAAAACGAAATTGTCGGGCACGTAAGGCTCTCCCAGAGCGAACACGCCATTGTCCTTCAGACCGTCCAGACCGTCTGTCTTATATTGTGCTGAGAGGCTTTTGATTATTCCTTCTGTCACCACGCTGTCAGCGTCTGCGGCAAAGAAGTCAGCCTTCCCTATCTTCGCGCCGGTGGCGGTGTCGAAGTTCATCGCCTTGACAAGGTTCATGCCGTGCGCTCCTCCGGTGAACGAATAGATGTCAGACTGATATGTTATCACGCCCGGACGACCTTCCTTGGCTGACGTTTTCACAATATACTCATAGTTGAGCGACGCTCCGCTCAAACCCTCATTAACCATCTTGCCGCACTCCTCGCGGTAACCGGCGATGTATGAGGCGACAAACCGGTCCACAGCCTGCCTCATCGTGATGCCCGAGTCAGGCTTTTCCGCAGCCTTCCACATATCTGTCAATATGCCGGAATTCATTATCGAGTCGTTCACGGCATCCGCATTTGCTCCTACGGCATAAAGAATGTTCATTTTAATTTCGCACCTCACGGAGTCGTTATCACCGTTGAGCATAGCCACAGTATCGACTACGATACTGTCGAAAACAAGACTGTCTGCATCGGAAGAGCCTTTGCTCTGACCGCCGCATGAGCTGAGCGCCGCAATGATGAAGGCAGACAGCACAGCAACCGGGAACATAATCTTTTTCATAATGATGGAGTTTAAGAGTTTGAATTATAAAAATTGAATTATAAAATAACAGTATCAACGCAAGTATACCATCTTCTCAGTCTCGCCGGAGTAGGTGTTTATCCTTATCCTCACAGCGTCGGCATCTATGTCGGAGGTCCTTATGCTCAGATATTTGCGCACCGAATAATATTCCGGGACACCTCCCTGGTCGTGCATGAACCGCAATACGGCGCACCTGCCTCCGTCGGGCAAGTCCTCGGTCCGCTCTCCGACGACACCTACGGTCTGCACTCCTCCGTTGTCATCTGACGTCCCCGACTTCAGCACCACGCACATGTTAAGATACCTGCCTTCTGCCGACAGCCACACGCTCTCGAACGTCACGGGGTCGGCGGGCACGTTGTCTGTCTGCCGCAAGGGCACTATGTTCAGTACAGGCACCCTCACCACCGACAGAGCCTTGGCGCAGGCAGTACCCGATTCGTTGAAAGTCAGGTTGTAATACATCAGTGCCCTGTACACCGAATCGGGCACCGTTATCCACGACAGAGTGAAAGGCGGGTTTGTGACGAGTTTCTGTCCGTCGTCAGTCACAACATAGTCGACCGACTCCCCGGCATCCGAATGCATCTCCACGAAGTCTGCGCGCATGTACGAATACTTGCCGTCACCGCTCTCGTATCCGTCGGCTGAGCATCCGGCGAGCACAACCAGAGCCGCCAGCACGCCTGCTATATGAATGAAGCGCGTCTTACACATCATCCCCCATCACACTGAAACGGTTGCGCGCCGGATTGGCATACATCGTGAGCATGCGCTCGCGCAGGAATGAGTAGTCAGGTTTCTCCAGCTCAATCCTTGCAAGCTGTGTGTCGATATATTTCTCAAAGGCAGCCTTCTCGGCTCCGGTATAATGCGCTGAGAGAGCGTCTGAGCCTTCGAGCATGTCGAGTGCGATGTAGTTGTTGGGATAAAGCCGGTAGCCGGAGAATATGTCGCGGTCGATATGTTCAGCCACCGCATGGTAGAAGTCGCCTTTCGGCATGTCTTCGTCGAGGGTCATGAGCCATCCGTCCATGCATGGCGCGCAGTGGTAGTGTATGCGTCCCTTGTAGCCCATGATGCCGGTCTGCATGCTCACGATGTCGTCCTGCGACGACTTCTTCCATCCCTCCACGTCGCGTTTGAGCTGGAACTCCCTCGCCTTGAGGAAGTCGCACGGGTCGAACTCATACGATATAGACAGCGGGACGATGTGCAACGCCGCGATGCGGTCTCTCACCGTGCCTTCCCCTCCCATAGCCATCATCTTCAGTATTGCCTCCTGCGTGCGGTCGTCGGAGTCCTTGGCGCGTCCCTCGCGCTGCGCTATCCACACACATTCCTTCTTCTCCGCTATGACAAGATGCATGTAGTCGGACAGCCGTTTGCTTGCCGTGAGCATCTGTCTCATAGACAACGCCCGCTCGACAATGAACGACTTGTTTATCCTCACGATGTCCTTCACCCACGGCAGAGACAGAAGATTGTCGCCGATGGCTATCTCGCACGTCGTGGAGAAATGCGAGTCGAGCAGCATCATGTTGAGCAACGCCGAGTCGAGCACTATGTCGCGGTGGTTGCTCACAAACGTGTAGTTGCGGCTGTTGTCTATCGCCGAGCAGTCGATGTCGCATCCCCGGCTCGCCTTGGCGAGCAGTCCGGAGAGGAACGGATAGCAGAACGTGCGCTGGAAGTCGAGGTTCGTGCGGCACGCACGCATTCTCTCAGCCAACGTCTCAAACGGGATGTCGGGGAAGATGGCGGCAGCCACCGCCCTGAACTGGCTGTTGGCGACAAGGCGCTCATACACTTCCGGAAGCTCTTCCGGCTCGAACGGCCTTATCGCATCATACTGTCTTAATAACTCGATGTTCATAATCACTTAATTATCAGGTAGGTAATAAAGTAGAGCCACGTTCAGGCGCCGGTTCAGAACTGGTTCTCCACTATGTCTGTCAGCACGTCCTTGATGTCGAGTCCGGCGGCACGCACCTGCTGGGGGATGAAGCTTGTGGCGGTCATACCCGGTGTGGTGTTCACCTCGAGCATGTTTATCTTGTCGTTGCCGTGTTCGTCTTTCGTTATGATATAGTCCACACGTATTATTCCGTTGCAGCGGAGTATGTCGTAGATACGCGATGTCTCCTCAGCCACACGCGCCGCCGTGTCGGGCGATATGCGCGCCGGAGTGATTTCCTGGACCTCTCCGTTGTACTTGGCATTATAGTCGAAGAACTCGTTGGCGGTGACAACCTCCGTGGCAGGGAACACCACCGACTTGTCCTTTGTCTTGTAACAGCCTATCGATATCTCCGTTCCGTCGAGGAAACTCTCTATCATCACCTCGTTGCTCTCCATGAAAGCCACGCGCAGGGCGGGCGCGAGCTGGTCGGCGTTCTTCACCTTCGACACGCCGAAACTGCTTCCGTCGGCGGCGGGCTTTACGAAGCACGGCATACCGATGATGCGTTCTATCTCCTCCTCGCTGTACTTGTTCTCCTCCCCGCGGCGCAGCAGCAGACTGCGTGCCACGTTTATTCCATAGCCGCTGAGGTAGCGGTTGAGCACATACTTGTCGAACGTCATTGCCTCGACGAGCACTCCGCTCGTGCTGTAAGGCACGCCTATAAGCTCGAAGTAACCCTGCATGAGTCCGTTCTCTCCCGGTGTTCCGTGTATGGTTATGTAGGCATAGTCGAACACCACAGCCTTTCCGTCCTTGACGAAAGAGAAGTCGTTGCGGTCGACGGGAGCGGTTGTGCCGTCCTCGAAGTTCACGTGCCAGTTCTGTCCCTCCACGTCAACGATGTACACGTTGTACCGTTCCTTGTCGAAGAACGAATAGAGTCCGTTCGCCGAATTCATCGACACGTCGTGCTCCGACGAGTCGCCGCCACACACGATGGCTATATTTCTCTTTATATTTTCCATTTTTTCAAAACGTTGCTTACTGATTCTCAAATGTGTTGTTATTTGTCCCGGATATGTATACGCGCCACTTTTCTATCAGCGCGGCAAGGTCGGCGGGTGGCGGGGAGTCGAAGTCCATCTGCCTGCCTGTGAGCGGATGGCGGAAGCCGAGGGTGCGGGCGTGCAGTGCCTGACGGTCGCAGAGCTTGAAGCAGTTGGTGATGAACGCCTTGTAAGAGGAGCTTCTGTTGCCCCGCAATATCTCGCATCCGCCGTAACGCTCGTCTCCGAAGAGCGGATGACCTATGTGCCGCATGTGCGCCCTTATCTGATGTGTGCGTCCGGTCTCAAGGATACACTCCACAAGAGTGACATAGCCGAACCGTTCCATCACCCTGTAGTGGGTCACGGCAGGCTTTCCTATGCCCGAGTCGGGAGGGCAGACGGTCATCCGCAGACGGTCTTTCGGGTCGCGGGTGATGTTTCCCTCTATGCGTCCTTCGTCCTCGTTGAAGTTGCCCCACACCAGAGCCACGTAGCTGCGGTGGGTCGTCTTGTTGAAGAACTGCGCTCCGAGCGACGTCTTCGCAGCCGGAGTCTTTGCCACGACGAGCAGTCCGCTCGTGTCCTTGTCTATCCTGTGGACCAGTCCCACCTCCGGGTCGTTGGGGTCGAAAGAGCCCACGTCCTTCATGTGCCATGCCACGGCGTTGACCAGCGTGCCGTGGAAGTTGCCCACACCGGGGTGCACCACCAGTCCGGCGGGTTTGTTGACAACCATCAGCTCGCTGTCTTCGTAAACTATGTCGAGCGGTATGTCCTCCGCCTCTATCGTGGAGTCGAAACGCGGACGGTCAAGCATCAGCGTCACCACATCGCCCGGACGCACCTTGTAGTTGCTCTTCACGGGACGGTCGTTGACGTGTACGAACCCAGCGTCCGCAGCCTTCTGTATGCGGTTGCGGCTGGAGTGCTGGAGCTTCTCGCACATGTACTTGTCCACGCGCAGTGCCTCCTGTCCTTTGTCCACCACGAAGCGGAAATGCTCGTATAGCTGTTGCGCCTCCTCGTCAAGTTCCTCTATGTCCTCTATGTTGTCTGCCATGAATTGTCATGATTTTGTTTTCACACCTATTTATATATACTACCGGCTCATTCGGCAGCCGGTTCTTCATCAGGCAACGGAGCTGTCACTACCTGGAACTCGTCCACGTCGCCCTCGTCCACAGGCTCGAATGCGTCTACATCCACATACTCTATGCTGTCCGACTCGTCGCGCATGCCGCTTCCAGCCTGCACCGTCACGACGTCGTCCACCGATATCCTGTCGCCTGCCACCACCTGTCTGCCGCGCACCGTCACACCGTAGACCCAGTCGCGCTCGCCCGGCACATACTCAGGCTTGCCCACCTTGAATCCCATGGCGGACAGTTTCGCCATCGCCTCGCGCAGCGAACTGTTGTCTATAATGTCCGGAAGGGCTATCATGGGCGAATGTTCGGCGTTGACGATCACCGTCACCACACGTCCGCTCTTCACCTTCTCGCCAGGTGCGGGCGTCTGTTCGAGGATGCAGTCGGGCGACAACGTCTTCACATAACCCGTATCGCTCACCACAACATCGAGCCCCAGCCCCTGCAATATGTGCTGGGCGTCCCTGAACGACTTCTGCCGCAGGTCGGGCACCACTATCGCCTCACCGTGATGGGTGTACACTCCGAGCCAATATTTCAGCCCGAATACCGCCAGCAGCACCACAAAAGCCATTGCCGCCAGATTGCCCCATAGATACCAGCTTTTGAACTTTTTGAAGAAATCCGTAGGTTTCATCTCACATCATTTTGTACATAGGATATGCGCACAAGGGAAAAGCAGACATATCATTTACTTTCCCGGCGCAGCCTGTTTCGTGCAGAGACAGTGCCAGCGAGCGCAATGAGAGCTTGCTCTCAGATTGCCGAGCGCAGCCTGTCTTATGCAAAGATAACACTAACTACTCAATGAACAAAATAAAAGCACAGATAAAGTGTAAAAAAACACCGCCACATCAACTACCCGGCAGTCACCCTCCGCTCCCGTTGTACGGCCACGCCCCGACCGCACGAGGCACGCATCACCCGTGCCTCATGCTCCATACGTCCCCGCCATCCGTCCCGTCATCCACCGCCCTTACAGAAAACCCGGAAGCGGAGACGCGCTCTTTTCTTGACTTTTTCTTTACAAAACAAATTCGCGAAACAGACATCCTGACAACACAAAAAACTACTTTCCGGGCACCGCTCACGCCCCTCCGCCATGCCTCTACCCCACTCCCGATACTTCAAAACGTGCTTTCCGGCTCACCGCAAAGCCCGTTTCATGACGCGGAACGTGCCGTATCACAGCGCGAAAGAGCCTCTTTGACGGTGCCGAAAAGCCCGTTCTGCAATGCAGAACAGTGCTTTCCGCGTTGCCAGAACCACTATAAAGAAAGCAAGCCTCTGAATATCAACAACTTGGAAAAATCTCTTGAAAATCGCATTTTTCGCATCAGAAGAAAGTCACGGAGCAAACAGCCCATTCTCGCGGACATAAGACAGAAAACCCGAGCCTGCCAAGTCACGCCCCAACCGCACAAAAACGGCTTCTCACACCGCACCGTCACGGAATTCTTAAAGAGCATACAGGCATGCCGGACACCCGTCATACGCCATAAAAAAACAGCAAGGAGCAGGTACTTCTCCCTGCTCCTTGCTGCTCACAATAATCCCGTCACCGACGGAACTCCGGCTTATTTGCCGTGGTGCTCGTCTGATACAGTCAGCTTTTTGCGGCCGTGAGCACGACGTGAAGCCAATACACGGCGACCGTTCTTTGTCGACATTCTCTCACGGAAACCATGCTTGTTCACTCTCCTTCTGTTGTGAGGCTGAAACGTTCTTTTCATTTTCTATCTATAATTTTATTTGTTATTATTCACGCTTTGGGCTGCAAAATTACTCATTTCTTTTCAAACAGCCAAGAAGAATGCGATTTTTAGAAGATTTATTTAGGTTTTTTTCTAAAATAAACGTAACTTTGCAGCGAATTAAGGAAGAACAAACGAACAATTCAAATTTAGACAGACACATATGATCAATTCACAGGACATTAAGAACGGAACCTGCATCCGCATGGACGGCAAGCTGTTCTTCGTCATCGAATTCCTGCACGTGAAGCCCGGAAAGGGAAACACCTTCATGCGCGTGAAACTGAAGAACGTTGTCGACGGACGTGTGCTTGAGCGCCGGTTCGACATCAGTGAGAAACTTGAAGACGTACGCGTGGAGCGCCGCCCATACCAGTATCTTTACAAAGAGGGCGACGACTACATCTTCATGAATCAGGAGACATACGACCAGATTCCTATCGCACACGACCTCATAACAGGCGTCGACTACATGAAAGAGGGCGACGTGATAGAGGTTGTGTCAGATGCGTCAAACGAGACTGTGCTCTTCGGCGAGATGCCGGTAAAGACAAACCTCCGCATAACACACTCTGAGCCGGGCATAAAGGGCGACACCGCAACCAACGCCACAAAGCCAGCGACGCTCGAGACAGGCGTTGAGGTGCGCGTACCGCTGTTCATCAACGAGGGCGACCTCATTCAGGTAGACACCCGCGACGGCAGTTACCTGCAGCGCGTGAAGGAATAAAAGGAACACAACTCACTTATAAGGGAAAAGGTAAAAACCGGACACGCAACGCTGCATGCCGCTTTTTACCTTTTTCCGTTTTCATAAGCAGATGTTCAAAATCAACCGATATTATAATATTACTCATATGTTATAGATATCTTTGTAACCATCCTGTGCGCCCTTCATGGCTTCATTCCTGAGTCTCATAACTCTTCAGACCTTTAAATGCAGCCCTGGACAGCACACAATATGATGGCAATCAATTCAGAACATCTGCTTGACAGAAGACGCCGGAAACACTTTCCGGCACTCCAACCGGAAAATATTGGTGACTATGAAATACAGCTTCATCATTCCAGTTTACAACCGTCCCGACGAGGTGGACGAACTGCTGCAGAGCATGACACGCCAGACGCTCTCCGCATTTGAGGTGATTGTCGTGGAGGACGGTTCCGTGCGCGACTGCAAAGAGGTGTGCGCACGATACGCCGGAAAGCTCGACCTGCACTACTACATGAAGGAGAACTCTGGTCCGGGACAGAGCCGCAACTATGGAGCGGAGCGCGCGCGGGGAGAGTATCTCATCATACTCGACAGCGACGTGGTGCTTCCCGACGGATATCTCAGGCATGTCGACGACGAGCTGCGGCGCATGCCGGCAGACGCCTTCGGCGGACCTGACCGTGCCCACTCCTCGTTCACGCCCACACAGAAGGCGATATCCTTCTCCATGACTTCCTTCCTCACCACGGGAGGCATACGCGGCGGGAAGAAGAAGATGGACAAGTTCTATCCCCGCTCGTTCAACATGGGCATACGGCGCGACGTGTACATGAGGCTCGGAGGATTCTCACGCATGCGCTTCGGCGAGGACATCGACTTCAGCATACGCATATTCAAGAGCGGATATTCGTGCCGCCTGTTCCCGGAAGCGTGGGTATGGCACAAGCGGCGCACCGACTTCCGCAAGTTCTACAGGCAGGTGTACAACTCCGGCATTGCCCGCATAAATCTCTACAAGAAATATCCTGAATCGCTGAAGGCTGTCCACATGCTCCCGGCGGTGTTCACCGTGGGCGTGTTCATGGCTCTGGCGGTGCTGGCGGCAGGCACGTGCATGAGCATCATGTCGGCTGACCCGGTTGTCAGGGCGGGCGGCAAGCTGCTGTGCCACATAGGAAGGCTGCCTCTCCTGCTGTTTGCCGCAGCCGTGTTTCTCGACTCCATTGTCAGCCGGAACACCGTCATCGTGGCTCTGCTGAGCGTTCCGGCGGCTTTCATCCAGCTCATGGGCTACGGCGCGGGATTCCTCAACGCATGGTGGAAACGGTGCGTCAGGGGACGTGACGAGTTCTCCGCTTTCGACAAGACATTCTACAAATGACAGACAAACTCAACATAAACCAATGGGCGGAGGACGACCGTCCGCGTGAGAAATTCATGCGCAACGGAGCCAAAAGCCTGTCAAACGCAGAGCTGCTCGCCATACTCATCGGCTCAGGCTCGACTGACGAGAGTGCCGTGGAACTGATGAAGCGCATACTCGGAGACTGCAACAACAACCTGAACACTCTGGGAAAGAAAACCATACACGACCTTACAGCATACAAGGGCATGGGACCTGCAAAGGCGGTAACGGTGCTCGCGGCATGCGAACTGGGCAAGCGCAGACAGGCGGAGACCACCGAACAGCGTCCGAGACTCGACTCGGCGGATGCCATCTACGCGCATATGCTCACCCGGATGCAGGACCTCGACGTGGAGGAGGCGTGGGTTCTGCTCATGAACCAGAACTTCAGGCTCATCAAGGAAGAGTGTGTCTCGCACGGAGGCATCAGCGAGACGGCTGTCGACATACGCATCATCATACGCGAGGCGATACTGCACAACGCCACGGTCATAGCCCTGTGCCACAACCATCCGAGCAACAACGCCAGACCGAGCGCCGACGACGACAGGCTGACACAAAGACTGAAGAAAGCCTGCGAAGTGATGAGGATTCATCTGGCAGACCACATCATCGTGACCGACGGGCAGTATTACAGCTACTGCGAAGAAGGAAGGATGTGACAGCAAAAACACCGTTTTTTCATTGCAGGACAATTTTTTTTCATATCTTTGTATAAGATAAGACTGCATAAAACAGTTTACATCATACCATCACCGCGCCCGCTTTCGCCATTCCTGCCTGAGACAGGCTCGCATGCCGCCAATGCAGGTGCCTTAATAAGGACATAACACATGACACAGGAAGAAAAGACAAACATAGAGGAGCGCGTCGTCGACATGCTGAAGACGGTCTACGACCCTGAGATTCCGGTAAACATATACGACCTCGGACTCATTTACAAAATCGATGTGAGACCGACATACGACGTCGTGATAGACATGACGTTCACCGCACCATCGTGTCCGGCGGCAGACTTCATAATAGAAGACGTCAGACTGAAGGTGGAGACGATTGACAAAGTGAAGTCGGCGACGGTCAATCTCGTATTCGAACCCGAATGGGACAAGAGCATGATGACCGAAGAGGCACGCGTTGAGCTGGGCTTCGAATAGACAGGCCGCACACCGGCACGGCACACATCGCGGCACAGACCGTGAGAAGACCGGCACCGGCATATGCCCGCACGCGACACATCAGACACATCCCTACGCCATCTTTCATTATGAACAAAAAAAACATATACTTCCTTTCCGACGCCCATCTCGGCTCACTCGCCATAGAACACGGGCGCACACAGGAACGGCGGCTGGTGAGATTTCTCGACAGCATAAAGCATAAGGCTGCCGCGATATACCTGCTCGGCGACATATTCGACTTCTGGAACGAATACAGATACGTGGTTCCGAAAGGCTACACACGGTTCCTCGGCAAGCTCTCGGAGCTTACGGACATGGGCGTGGAGGTGCACTTCTTCACAGGCAACCACGACATATGGACATACGGCTACCTTGAGAAGGAGTGCGGACTCATCGTACATACGCAGCCTCTGACGACGGAGATATACGACAAGGTGTTCTTTCTCGCGCACGGAGACGGACTGGGCGACCCGGACGCACGCTTCAAGCTGCTGCGCCGTCTGTTCCACAGCCGCACGTGCCAGTGGCTCCTCAACACCATACATCCGAGGTGGGGAATGGCTTTGGGACTGAACTGGGCAAAGCACAGCCGCCTCAAACGCGCCGGAGGAAAGGAACCGCCGTACATGGGAGAAGACAAGGAGTATCTCGTGCTGTTCGCAAAAGAATACATGAGAACGCACCCGCAGATAGACTATTTCATCTTCGGGCACCGGCACATAGAGCTCGACCTGATTCTCTCACGCAAGTCGCGGCTGATGATAATAGGCGACTGGATAACGCAGTTCACCTACGCCGTGTTCGACGGAGAGCACATGTTCCTCGAGGAATATGTGGAGGGCGAAAGCAGACCATAAACAAACTATATAACATCTATTATGATTTCACTGAAGACAATAGTGCTGGCAGCGGCATGCTCGCTGCTTACATGCACCACGGCAACGGCACAGAACCACAACGACTTTGCCAACTACAGACGCTACGCTCAGGAGAACGCCAGACTCGGAAAGCCTGCCAAGGGCGAGAAAAGAGTGGTTTTCATGGGCAACTCAATCACTGAAGGATGGGTGAACACGCACCCGGAGTTCTTCAAGAAACACGGTTACATAGGACGGGGAATAGGCGGGCAGACGTCATACCAGTTCCTCATGCGGTTCCGCGAGGACGTAATCAACCTGGAACCGAGGGTTCTCGTGCTCAACTACGGCACCAACGACATAGCCGAAAACACCGGTCCCTACAACGAGGACATCACATACGGCAACATTCTCTCCATGGTGGAGCTTGCCAGGGCACACAAGATAAGGGTGATACTCACATCTACCCTGCCTGCAAGAAACTTCGGATGGCGGCCGTCTGTGACCGATGCGATGAAGAAGATACGCAGCCTCAACGCACGTGTGAAGGCTTATGCGGAGAAGAACGGAATACAGTATGTGGACTACTTCACAGCATTGCTCGCTCCCGACAAGGAAGGGATGGACAGCAAATACACTCCTGAGACAGTGCATCCCAACGGTGCCGGATACGACGTAATGGAAAAACTGATTGTACCCGCAATAGAAAAGGAACTGTAAAGGCTGCCTTGCGTATCCGCAAAACATGCTTTGCAAATACTTGAAAACCGATTTTCTGATACGCAAAGACATTTTTACAGATATGCGACAACAGCTTTGCCAATATATAAAAACCGGTCTGCGGATACTTAAAAACCGGTTTGAAGATATAAAGAAAGGCATGTCACTCTTCATGATGACATGCCTTTCTACTTTTAATATGTTCTTTTCTCTCACTTCTGAAGCAACGCCATGGTGTCCTTGGCAATCATTAGCTCCTCGTCGGTAGGTATCACGCATACCGTAACCTTTGAGTCGGGAGCAGATATGACAGCCTCCTTGCCCTGTGTGTTGTTGGCTTCATGGTCTATCTTTATGCCGAGGAACTCAAGTCCCTTGCACGAGTCCTCGCGCACATCGGTCTGGTTCTCGCCCACACCGGCGGTCCAAACGATGATGTCAACACCACCCATGGCGGCGGCATACGCACCGATGTACTTCTTGATGCGGTAGCAATACATGTCCAGAGCAAGGCGTGCACGCTTGTTGCCATCGGCTGCCGCCGCCTCCACCTCGCGCATGTCAGACGACACGCCGCTTATTCCGAGCACGCCGCTTTGCTTGTTCAGATACTCAGCCATCTCCTGCGGCTGCAGTCCGAGTTTCTCCATGATGTATGTGACAGCCGATGCGTCGATGTCACCGCTGCGGCTTCCCATCATCACTCCGGCAAGGGGAGTGAGTCCCATTGACGTGTCCACGCACTTGCCGAACTTCACTGCGGTGACGCTCGCGCCGTTTCCTATGTGGCAGGTTATGATGCGCTGCGTGCTGATATCGCGTCCAAGGAACTCGCATACACGCTGTGACACGTAGCGATGGCTCGTTCCGTGGAATCCGTAACGGCGCACATGATACTTCTCATAAAGCTCGTACGGCACGGCGTAAAGGTACGCGTAATCGGGCATGGTGCTGTGGAAGGCGTTGTCGAACACGCATACCTGCGGAACGTCGGGCATCAGTTTGTCCACAGCACGAATGCCTTTGAGGTGTCCGGCGTTGTGCACCGGAGCAAGGTCACAGAGGCTTTCGATGCCCCGTTCCACGCTTTCGTCCACGATGACACTCTTCTCAAACAAGTCGCCGCCCTGCACAATGCGGTGTCCTACGGCGTCTATCTCGTCGAGACTCTTTATCGCTCCTATCTCCGGATCGGTGAGCAGACTGAACACGAAGTTCACTCCCTCCTTATGGTCGGGCATGTCGTGCATTATCTTTTTCTTCTCTCCATCGGGCATCGTCACCTTTACGAACGCCTCATCGAGCCCTATCCGCTCCGCTCCTCCGGCAGCCATGACCGAGTGGTCGTCCATGTTGTAGAGCTTGTATTTGATGGACGAGCTGCCGCAATTAAGTACTAATATCTTCATTTCTGCTTTTGTTGTAGTTTGAAAAATAAACCATGCCGCCCCGGGAAAGCGCATTCCGCACAATGGAAGAGTACTTTTTCCCGACGCGGCATGCTGATGTCTATTTGGCGTCTTGCGCCTGACAAGCCGTGATTGCCACCATATAATATATGTCATCGATGGAACATCCGCGGCTGAGGTCGTTCACCGGACGTGCGATACCCTGAAGAACAGGACCTATCGCCACCGCGTTTCCAAGACGCTGGACAAGCTTATACGATATGTTTCCCACCTCGAGGTTGGGCACAATGAGCACGTTGGCATGTCCGGCGATGGTGCTTCCCGGCGCCTTTTTCTCTCCCACGCTCGGCACGAGAGCCGCATCCGCCTGCAGTTCTCCGTCAAGATGAAGCTCAGGATCGAGCTCGTGGGCAAGCCGTGTAGCCTCCACCACCTTGTCAACATTCTCATGCTTGGCGCTCCCTTTGGTCGAGAAGCTCAGCATAGCGACCCTCGGGTCGGTTATTCCGGCTATGGTCCGTGCGGTCTGAGCCGTACATACGGCTATCTGAGCGAGCTGTTCGGCAGTCGGAACAGGCGTTACAGCCACGTCGCCCATTACGAATATGCCGTCCTCTCCATAGCGGTGCTCGTGCGTGATTACAAGCATCGCGCCGCTGACACATGTCACTCCGGGCGCGCACTTGATGATCTGCAGAGCCGGACGCAGCGTCTCACCCGTCGTGCTGAGTGCTCCGCTCACCTGTCCGTCAGCCTCCTCAAGCTTTATTATCATACATCCCAGGTAAAGAGGATTCCCCACCAGCTTGCGGGCTTCCTCTATTGTCATGCCCTTGCTCTTACGTATCTCGGCAAGCTTTTCGGCATACATCTCGCTCTTGGGATTGTTCTCGGGGTCGATGATGGTGGCTTTCTGAATGTTGGAAAGTCCCCACTGCTGTGCAAGACGGCTTATTTCACCGGGGTTTCCTATGAGAATAATGTCGGCTATGTCGTCAGCCAGAACTCGGTCGGCGGCTTTAAGGGTACGCTCCTCAGTAGCTTCGGGGAGCACGATGCGCTGTTTGTTGCTCTTGGCATGCGCTACTATTTTCTGTAATAAATCCATGGTTATTCAGATAATATGTATTTTGTAATTTCTATTTTGCAAAATTAAGAAAAATAATCGGAACAGAACGATGTTTTGGCTCTGTTTTTTTCGCACTTTCAATGATGTGACACGCAAATGGCGGAACACGGACGGCGGAGCGGTGAAAAGGCTGTCCGCAACGCTAAGAATCAGACTGTTACATCATCACACACAGTGAGCCGCGCCCCCGTTCCGCCACTATCCGAGCACTGCCGGGCACCGTCCGCAAGGCGACAATGACGGCATGCCGCCACGCCATTGACCGCATTGGCGGCATACACACGGCACAATACAGCGTATGCGATACCGGCATACACGACGTGAAACGTCACGTCAAGCCGCAATGACACATATACACCTTATTAATATATACACATCTGACGACGCTCCGCAAACGACCAATGAAGCGACACATACGGAACACAAAATCCGTGTATTCCGCAACAAAACCCCACCGAGTCTTCAACGCTTTTACGCTTTGTTTATAACGTATGTCATATCAGCCTTAAATAACATGTAAAAAAGAACTTTCTTTCGGATTATTTGTATATTTTTGCCGTCCGCCGATAGAGAAACGGCAGTATGCAATCAGGTGTCTTTCAACACGAAACGGCGCAGCCGGTTTCCTCAGGCGCACAATTCAGGAACACTTAAAGACTATTGTATATACATTGTATTTAGGATTACAGATTATCAAACACGTCAGAGAATTATGAAACAAAACAGAAAAAGAGACTACATCTGTCCGCAATGCGCAGTCATACGGGTGGAGGGCGGCTCGCTGCTGGCAGGAAGTGTCAGGTTCGACGGCACTACAGAGAGCGGAGCCGACAACAGTCCCAAGGAGACAGAATGGGACAACCAGACCGTAGGAGGAGACGGATACGGCATTGGAGACGACAATTGGGACAACTTCTGACATCGGTATGCAGGAAGTGATGAGACCTAATGTAAGAACAGCATCAATCGAACTAAGGACAAACATTAATTTAAGAAAGCAGACAAAATGATGAGAAAAGCAATCAGAAACATGATAGGAAGGATTCGTTTTCAGCGTGCCGCGACCGTATTACCGGCACTGCTGCTTATCATGGCGGGCATGTCGTCGTGCTCGGAAAACGAAGATTTAAACGACGTTCCTGTGCCTTCGGCTAAAGGCACGGGCGTGGAGTTCGCTCTTGGAATGGCAGGATGGAACGAGAGCGGAGCAGCAACGAGGCGCGCTCATGCCGCAGCGGCGCAGGCGAAAGGACCGTCCGACACGGAGACAAGGACAGCCGAGCTGGCTCCCGGAATATCGGCAAGCGTGTGCATGACGCAGGAATACGCTACCGGCAAGGCGCGCGGACCAAGAAGAGCGGCTGCAACGAAGACACTCACAGCAGGTACATACACCATCATAGCCTATCAGGGAACGGCTGAACAGCACACTGAGAAGGCGAGATTGACGGCAGACTGGGACGGCACAGCGTTCACCCTGCACGGCTCAGGAGGCAAGAAGGCATACATGGAACTCGAACCGGGAGATTACACCTTCGTATGCTTCAACGACCGGCTTGAGGAGAAGGACGGCGCGCTCGTCATAGCCAAGGACGGCACAACGCCCACATCCGACGACTACGCACAGGCTCTCGCCGGAACAGCCGCAGCCACAGTGAGCGACAAGAGCACGAAGGTGAGCCTCGTGCTGAGCCATCCGTTCGCAAGGGTGACGTTCAGGATAGTGGGCAACGGACTCGATGTCACAGCCAAGGACTATGACTACAGCGACGTGCAGAACCCCAAAGAGATAAGCTATACCACCAAGATAGGCACCAACGCATACCTGTCGTCAGCCACGGAGACGCTCGACCTGCAGAGGCTCAACCCTGTGAGTCTCTTGCCCGAAAAAGCCGATGCCTCCGCCCATACCGCCGACGGCGCAAGCGGCAAACGCCCCCTCTCCTTCGGAGCGATAGCCACAGGAGCCACCACAGACGCACCCGCAGCGTGGCTGAAGCAATTCCAATATGCGCAGAGCAACACCCTCTACTTCCCCGCCGGGACAAGTCTGAGAAACTATGACGTGACAGAGGACGGAGGCACGGCTACCATGATATACGGCAAGACGGTGAGTCTGGCAGATCTCTTCAACACCGCCATGCCCGACGGGACGCTTCAGGCAAACACCTCATACACCGTACTCATATACGTGTCTTACAACTTCAGATACCTCTTCAACGACGGCACCGTGGGCACACTCGCCGACAACTGGCGCACGAAAACGCCCATCGCCATTGTCACGAGCATGAAGGAGAAGGCGGCGATGGCGTTGAGAGACGCAGGAAACTCCACGTGGACGACCCGTGCAAAAGGAAAAATGAACAACAGCACATTCGGATATAACACCACGCCAATGTTCACCGACCCATACGGTTATGAGTATTCGTGGAATCCGGCATACTCATACGACGGTGTGACGGTGAAGGCGACAAGCGACGAGTTCCCCGCCTTCAAGATGGCGGCACAATACAATCCCGGCGCGGAACTTACCGCAGAATGGCTCAAGAATCCGTCGGACAATGTGTATGAAAGGGCTGGCAAGTGGTACATACCGTCATATGGGGAGATTCGCACGGCATATCAGAGCATAATGCACGGCAACTTCGCGCGCAAGAGCGGAAGCAAAATAGAGATAAGAGAGTTCACCCGAGGCGACAGCGAGTACTACCTCTTCAGAGGCAATCTGCTCAACATCGGTTTCAGCCAGGCAGGCGGAAAGGCACCGTACGGAACATACTGGAACAGCACGGAAGGCTATATTAACGGTCCGTCATACTTAGGTGCGATGTCGTTCGGCACTGGAACGCTCACATGCAGCACCCACGCCAGCGTGGCAGGCGGCAATCTGCAATACAAGAGCGTGCGTCCGTTCATCCACTTCAAATAACGTGAGACACACTCATATCTGCCACTCCGGAGCATATACGTCACCCGAACATCCTGCCGGATGCGTATGAGAGAGAGCGGCAAACACGATAAACGCCACGAGGCGACGCCCGTAGGACACGATGTCCCGACAGGCGTCGCCTCGTCATATATATCCCGTTGGTGTCCTATCCGCTCATCTCGCGCGTGAGCAGGCTCTCGAGTTCCTCCGCCGACAGGCGCAGGCGGAAGTCGCCCTTTATAGCCACCGATATGCGCCCCGTCTCCTCCGACACCACCACGGCTATGGCGTCGCTGCTCTGCGATATGCCCAGCGCGGCGCGGTGGCGCAGACCCAGGTCCTTGGGAATGTCGTGGCTGTGCGACACGGGCAGTATGCATCCGGCGGCGCGGATGCGTTTTTTAGCTATGATCATGGCTCCGTCGTGCAGCGGCGAGTTCTTGAAGAAGATGTTCTCTATGAGTCTCTGGTTGATATTGGCGTCTATCAGGTCGCCCGTCTCCACGATGTCGTCGAGCCTCACCGTGCGCTCTATGACTATGAGCGCGCCCACCTTACCCCTCGCCATGTCGATGCACGCCATCACTATGGGCATGATGGTCTGCTTGTCAGCCCCGGTCTCCTTCGAGCCGTTGCCCGAGAAGAAGAACCGCGTCACCATCTGGAAGCGGCGGTGTGTGCCGAGCGTATATAGAAACTTGCGTATCTCTTCCTGGAAAAGCACGATGAGTCCTATCACACCGACGCTCACCAGCTTGTCCATAATCGACCCGAGGAGACGCATCTCTATAATCTGGCTCACGAAAAGCCATACTATCACGAAGACGATGATGCCTATGAAGACATTGAGCGAACGGCTCTCCTTCATGAGGCGGTAAACATAATAGAGCATCATCGCCACAAGGACGATGTCCACCACATCCTTTATTCCGAAATCTATCATTGCTGTCGGTTTTTTCAGTTATACTTCATTACATGTCCGCACTGCCTGTCAGCGGTCAGAGGAGCCGTCCGCACGCATGGCTTCCACTATCCTCACAGCCTCCACACACTCCCTCACATCGTGCACGCGCAGTATGGACGCGCCCTTGAGCAGGGCGATGGTGTTGAGCGCGGTGGTGCCGTTGAGCGCGCCGGAGGCATCCGTATGGAGCAGTCGCGATATCATGCTCTTGCGCGATATGCCCACGAGCAGCGGCAGCTCAAGCTCGTGCAGGCACTCCAAAGAGTCCATTATGCTGTAGTTCTGCTCAAGCGTCTTGCCGAAGCCGAAGCCCGGGTCGAGTATCACGTCCTTCACGCCAAGGTCGCGCAACTGCTGCACCTCCTCCGCGAAAGCCTTCATCATGCTGTACAGGTCGGGCTTTACAGACATCAGTATGTAAGCCACACCGAGGCGCGCCACAGTCTCAAACATGCTTTCCTCCTCATGTATCGGCGTGTTGACAATGCCCGTTATGCCACCCTCCGACACGTCGTTTATGATGTCGGCTCCGAACTCCTCCACGCACATCCGCGCCACCGAGGGACGGTAGGTGTCGACAGACAGTACGGCGTCGGGCTGTTCGCGGCGCACTATGGCGAGCGCGCGCCTCAGCCGTTCGGTCTCCTCCCGGCAGCTCACCTCATCCGCCCCGGGACGTGTGGAGAACGCGCCCACGTCTATTATCTCTCCGCCCTGCTCCACTATCTCGTTAGCCCTGTCGGCTATCTCCGCCTCCGTCTGCCGCCGGCTTCCCTCAAAGAACGAGTCGGGTGTGGCGTTGAGGATGCCCATCACCTTCGGTTCGGACAAGTCGAGGAGTCTTCCTCCCGCGTTTATTGTGTATGTAAAAGCTTTCATAACTTCTGTTTTTTCTGATATATAATGCCTGTCTTATGCAATGACAGTGCAAGGCGAGTGCAGCGGCAAGGCGGGAAAACGGAGTTTTACCAGACTTGATACTGCCGAGCCGCAGCCTGTCATATGCAATGATAATGCAAACGAGGGCAATGAGAGCTTGCTCTCATATTGCCGAGTGCAGCCTGTCATATGCAATGACAGTGCAAGGCGAGTGCAGCAGCAAGGCGGGAAAACGGAGTTTTACCAGTCTTGATGATGCCGAGCCGCAGCCTGTCATATGCAAAGATAATATAAAATACTTTATCCTACTCCTCCCCTAATGTTATTTTCCCATAAAACTCCCGACTCACTCTTTATGCCAGCCATTAATGCGACAAAAACCTTCCGCAGACCCGGCACCGCTACCCCTCTTATGCGAAAAACATACTATTATTCACGCACTTACATCATGTCCCAACTCGGCGAGAGTGCCGTCGGAATGAAGAAAAGCGTCTGAGGCTGCAAATACGCGAGTTTTCAGCGTTTTGCATAACACTCTGATATACAGCTATATACACAAGTCCGGCAGTCCGAACAGTTTTTCTGACGATGCGGAAGAGCCTTTTCCGCGCTGCCGGAAAGCCTCTTTCATGGCGCAAGACATGCTTTTCCACAGTCCGGAACAGCCTCTTCAGGCATGCTGGAGAGCCTTTTTTGCACATTGGGAATGTTAGAACCGGATGATTATACATATTTTTCCGACTTTTATTCACGTTTCAGCCGCCGCGTCACTCTGTTTCAATAATTCCGGCTGTCAAAATATTTTACTTTCCTATATGCATGCTTGCATAAAGCAAACTGCGCCCGGCAATATGAGAGCAAGCTCCCATTGCGCCCACCAGCATCGTTATTTTTCACCCCGAATAACCCCGTAATGCGGAGCGCGTACATTCCCCTGCGGATGGCGGAAAGCAGCAACGGCATTACAATTTTAATAATATTCGGCTTTGGATATATATTTTTTGAATTATTTTATTTATTTTTGCACAGCGTTATTACGCACACTCCAGTTTATAGGAAATTTGGAATAGCGATACCAATAATTCTCTATAATATTCACATAAATCAAACATCAAAAGTTAACAATGATTAAGAAAAACATTAATGTTTTAGCTGCCGTCGCTTTGATAGCGACAGGTGCTATCGTCGCCGGAGCGTGTTCCGACAGCGATTATGATTTCGACGAAATCGACAGCACGGTAGGCATCGGCGGAGAACTTACCATTCCGGCAAGCACCACCGACACAATCAGACTGGAAGACGTGCTCGACCTCGACAACAGCGACTGCGTGACAGTGAAGGACAACGGCGACTACGTGTTCGAACAGCAGGGCGGAGAGATCGACGTAACGGAAATCAGAGTGGAAGGTTTCACCATTATGGAAAAACTGACAAGCGGACAGGCTTTCGTCATCGACCTTGAAAGCCTTGCCGGACAGAACGCCAAGGCGCGTGCAAACACACGTTTCTCAAACACACAGCGGATAAGACGCTTCACCTACGACGGCCATTCGGACGACGTGGTGGACCTCACGCGCGTGAGCATCAACCCCGCCTCGATGGACCTGAGCGTGCAGTTCCCCGACGGACTGAGCGCCGTCATGCCCGTGATAGACAGGCTGCAGCTCTTCCTGCCGGGCTATATCGTCGTGACAGACGTGAGGGGCAACGGCAACGGAACGCTCTCGCACAGCGGTCCGGTCATCACTCTGACAGGCGTGAACACATCGCACGACCTATCGCTCACGGTGACGACAGACGAGCTCGACTTCTCCGCGGGCAACACGGAGAACGGTGAGCTGAGCATAGAGAACGGAGACATAACACTTACAGGAGACATAGACATGAGTCTGGACGCCACGCTCGACATCACAGGCGTGCCCTCGCAGACCCGCTTCGAGATAAACAACACGTTCAGTCTGGACACGTTCCGTCCGGTGTCGGCGTCGGGACGGTTCAACCCCTCAATCAATCTTAACAGTCTCGGAAACATAGAGATAACCGGCATACCGGAGTTCCTGACCGACGGCGACGTGCGTGCCGACCTCGACAACCCGAGGATAATGGTGTCGATAGACAACACAATGAACGCCACGGGACTGGTTTCGGGCACCATCATCGCCACAAAGGACGGACACGAGAGTGCAAAAGTGACCGTGCCGCAGATGACCGTCCATCCGGCAACGACCACCCGCATATGCATCTGCCGCAAGAAAACGGCGGAGATAGAGGCTGAGTATGGCAGCAACGCATATGAGGTGCCGGACCTCTCGACACTCATAGAGAAGATACCGGACAACATATCCTTCGACGCGAAGGCGATGGCGGACAAGGACAGGGAAAGCGAGTTCATGCTCGACCACACCTATACCATCAAGCCGAGCTACACCGTGGAGGCTCCCATAGCGTTCGCGGAGAACGCCAGCATCGTGTATAAGGACTCGCTCGACGGATGGCACGAGGACCTGGAGGACTACGACCTGAGCGACGACGCAGCCGTATGCGTGACCGCAACGATAGAGAACCGCGTGCCGGCTTACCTCACACTGACAGCCACTCCCATCGACACGGAGGGCAACGACATCAGTTCTGACGTGAACGTGGAGGTTTCCAACACCGTCATAGCGTCACCCGACGGGGAGAACTCGGCATATACGCCGCTCACGATAAACATCACCAAGAAGACGGCGGACGCCATGAGAAAAATCGACGGTCTGCGTCTCACCATTCAGGGCAAGGCAAAATCGAACGACGGAACGGAAAGCGTGACGGGAAAGACGCTCAATGCGAAGAAGCATTTCCTCATCGCACGCGACCTGAAAATAAAGATTACAGGCAAAGTGATAGCCGACTTCAATTAACCAACAAACCAAAGACAGAAAAATGAAAACCATATACAGAAACATCCTCACGGTGATAATCGTGATGACGGGATGCTGTGCCACGGCGCAGACCCTCAACTCGGCATACTTCACAGACGACTACAAGTACCGCCACATGCTCAACCCGGCGATGGGAAACGAGCAGGGCTACGTGTCGCTGCCGGCACTCGGAAACATCAGCATCAAGCTAAGCGGCAACTTCGGATATCAGGATGTCATCATGCATAACCCCATGTATCCGTCGCAGAGCGGCAAGAAGATGACCACGTTCATGAATCCCTACATATCCGCAAACGACGCTCTGAGCGGCTTCAGCAAAGGAAACAACCGCATAACGGGCGACATCGGGCTGACCATACTGTCGGCAGGATTCAAGGCTTTCGGCGGATACAACACCTTCGAGATAAACTCCAAGAGCACTGTGGGATTGTCGCTGCCGTACGGACTGTTCGAGTTTGCCAAGAACATAGGCAACAAGACGTATGACATAGGCGACATAAACGCGCACGCGCAGTCGTATGCCGAGATAGCGCTCGGACACTCCCGACAGATAAACGAGAAGCTCCGGGTGGGCGCGAAGGTGAAGGTGCTGGTGGGTCTGGCACGCGCCGACGTGAGAATGAAGAACATAAAGGCTGACCTTGCGGGCGAGGACAAGTGGTCGATATCGGGCGAGGCTGCGGCTGACGTGTCGATGAAAGGCTTCTCCTATGTCTCTGAGGAGAAGGAATATAATGTGGAAGGCAGCGGCACTTACGAATGCGTGAACGACGTCGACGTCGATGGCTTCGGCGTGGGAGGCTTCGGTATGGCTGTCGATCTGGGCGGAGTGTACGAGATAAACGACGACTGGACGGTCAGCGCGTCGGTTCTTGACCTCGGATTCATCAACTGGTCGAACGACATGGCAGCCGAGAACAGGTCGAAAAGCTTCATCTTCGACGGTTTCCACGACGTGTCGGTGACATCAGACCACGGTGAGGAGCTCGACGTGAAGGCTGACCGCTACGGCGACCAGATGGCTGACTTCGCCAACCTCACGGACATGGGCGACAAGGGAGGACGCACCACCGGCATAGGAGCGACAATCAATCTGGGCGCGGAATACACACTGCCGGTATACCGGAAGGTGTCGTTCGGCGCGCTGTGGTCGTCGCGCATAAAAGGTCCCTATTCATGGACGGAAGGACGGCTGAGCGCGAACTACGCTCCGCTGAAGTGGCTCGACGGAGGCGTGAACTTCGCTGTGAACAGCTTCACGGCAAGCATGGGATGGGTGCTCAACATCCATCCGAAGGGCTACAACCTCTTCATCGGAATGGACCACATACTGGGCAAGACAAGCAAGGAGATGATTCCGCTCAGCTCAAACGCAAGCATCACTCTGGGAATGAACATCGCCTGGTAAGCGGGCACACATAGGAAAGCGGACACGCAAGGCTCTCCGTCACCGCCATAACGCGGCATATACGGGTCAGCCTGTGCGTGTCCGCTTTATTTATATATGTGTGTCTGACTTATTTATATATATCCGCAGGAGACCGGACGTCTCCATACGGATGCATATCATTTCTTTATTGTCCCGAGCATAAGCCTCACAGCCTCCTCAAGCTGTCGGTCCTCGCCTCCGAGCTGCTGCTCAGGTGTGTTGTATACTTCCACGTCCGGCTCCAGCTCCTGGTTCTCCAGATAGTGTCCCTGCATGTCTCTCACACCCACCTGGGGTATTCCGAACACGAGCGAGGGGTTTATCTGGGTCTCCCACCACACCGCTGTCATGGTGCCGGGAACAGGCGCGCCCACGAGCTTTCCTATGCCGAGAGTCTTGTAAACCCACGGGAAGCCGTGCGCGTTGGAGTAGTTGTCCTCGCAGACAAGCACGCATGAAGGCTTGCACCACTTGTTGTACGGATCGCTGCCGATGTATTGTCCGCGCGGCGCAAACTGCTGATACTCCTTTCCGCTGAGCAGTGTGGCGAGGTCGTCGTGCAGCCATCCGCCGCCGTTATGGCGTGTGTCGACTATCACGGCTTCCTTGTTGCGGCAGCGGCCGAGCACCTCCGAGTATACCTCACGGAAGCTCTCGCTGTCCATTCCCTTCACATGCACATATCCTACCTTGCCTCCCGACAGCTCGTCCACCTTCTTACGGCAGTTCTCAACCCACCGTTTGTAGAGCAGATTGCGCTGCGCTCCGTAGCTGATAGCCTTCACCTGCTGCTCGAAACGCTTGCCTGTGGCAGGGTCGTAGACAGCGAGCAGCACTTTCTTTCCGGCTTCTCCGGCAAGCAGCGGATAGTAGTCCTCACCGGCTTTTATCTCCTTGTTGTTTATCTTCTCTACTATGCAGCCCGCCTTTATCTTCGAGTCTGCCTTGGTGAGCGGTCCTCCCGCTATCACCTCCACTATCTTCAAGCCGTCTCCATCATACTTGTTGTCGTAGAAAGCACCGAGACATGCCGTCTGCTGCGCGGCTCCCGTGCCGCCGTAGCGTGCCCCTGTGTGTGAGCCGTTCAGCTCGCCGAGCATCTCCGAAAGCATCTCCTGGAAGTCGTAGTTGTTGTTGATGTAAGGCAGATAACGCGCGTACACATTCTTATATCCGTCCCAGTCCACACCGTGTATGTTCGGATCGTAGAACTTGTCTTTCACCTGCCGCCACACGTGATTGAATATATAGTCGCGCTCTTTTGCCGGACGCAGGTCGAACTCCGCCCTGAACGAGATGTTGCTCACCTTGTTTCCGGCTGTCTGTATCTTCTTCATCTGACCTCCGGTGCACAGATACAGGTTCTCGCCTTTCTTGTCCTGAATCATGCTTCCGCCTCCTATGCCCTTTATTATGAGCTTTGTTGAGTTCTCGCGGAAGTTGCGTTCCCAAAGGTCGAAGCCTCCCTCGAAAGCCGCGCAGTAGTAAAGCTTGTCGCCCTTTGGCGTGAGCACGGCGTCGCCCATGCGCGATGAGTTTATCGTAAGACGCATTATCCTGTCGCGACGGTTGGCAAGATCGAAGACAAGGTCTTTCTTCTTGTCGTCCTTCTTGGGCTTTTCGGGCTTTTTGTCGTCGTCCTTTTTCTTGTCCTCTTTCTTTTTCTTGTCTTTTTTGTCGGCCACCGGGGTGGCGTCCTTGGGTTCGGGCTTGGGCTTGACCTCATGCTTGGGCTCAGGCTTGCGCTCGACCTTGGGTTCGGGCTTGGCCTCCACCGGACGGGCTTTGTCCGCCGTGGGGTCGGCCTTGACCTCCGGCCGTTCGGGCGCGGCCGCATCGGCCTTTTTGGCCGGGGGCGAGACGTCCTTGGGGCCGTCCGTGGGCTTGCCCATCTTGCCCAGGATGCTCGAGGGCGTGCGGTTGCCGCCCGGAGCGCCGTCCACCAGGCTGATCATCACCGGCGGCGTTTCCAGGTTCACCGGAGGCGAGCTGGGCCAGAACATGATCAGCAGGAAGACCGCCAGATGCAGGCAGAGGGAAAGAAGATACGAGGCCCAGTTCATCGCTGACTACTTCCCGCCTTTGGCGGCTGCCGCGGCGGCAGCGGGCGACAGGCTCTCGGAGGAATCGGCCACCACGCCGAGCTTTTCGATGCCCACGGCCTTGATGCGGCCCATGACATCCACCACCACGCCGTAGGGGACTTCCTTGTCGGCACGCAGGAAAAGGGTCTTGTTCTTTTCCTTGACCAGGGTCTGGAGGTAGCCTTCCAGGTCATCCATGGTCTGGACCTCGTATTCGTCCAGGAAGATCTTGCCGTCGTGGCGGACGGTCAGCATCATGTTGTCGTTTTCGGTCGGCAGCACTTCCACCTGTTTGGTCTGGGGCAGGTCCACTTCCAGCCCCTGGCTCATCATGGGAGTGGCCACCATGAAGATGATCAGCAGCACCAGCATGACGTCCACGAAGGGCGTCACGTTGATCTCGGAGACAAAGCGGTTGTTGCCGCCCACGCTGGCGCCCATCTTACATCTCCGTGGCGCCCGTGCGCTGCACGGGACGGTGGGCATTGAGTTCGCGCTGCACGCGGTTGAGGAACACG
>ENA-OUQW01000032-OUQW01000032.1-human-gut-metagenome-genome-assembly--contig:-NODE-32-length-162640-cov-9.648528_pt1 | contig 162640 bp, 136 predicted proteins | sample MGYA00248464_ERZ548849 | MGnify/ENA primary metagenome ERZ548849 (study PRJEB26491, sample SAMN04978193) | human gut metagenome | host: Homo sapiens | study: EMG produced TPA metagenomics assembly of... | reverse complement strand
AGGCTTTGCGAGCTTTTGAAAATTATTCAAACTCAATCGTTCCAGGTGGCTTACTCGTCAGATCATAGAATACTCGATTGACTCCTCTCACCTCGTTTATAATCCTGCTCATAACTGTCTGCAGCACTTCAAATGGAATTTCTGCTGCTTCTGCTGTCATGAAGTCTACTGTGTTGACTGCGCGCAGTGCAACGGCGTAGTCGTAGGTTCTCTCATCACCCATGACACCTACTGAACGCATATTGGTCAGGGCTGCGAAGTACTGTCCAATGCTTCTGTCAAGTCCTGCCTTTGCAATTTCCTCACGGTAGATTGCATCTGCATCTTGTACGATACGTACCTTCTCAGCAGTTACTTCACCAATGATACGGATGCCAAGTCCCGGTCCTGGGAAAGGCTGGCGGAATACAAGTTTCTCAGGAATACCAAGTTCCAGACCTGCCTTACGTACCTCATCCTTGAAGAGATTACGCAGTGGCTCGATGATTTCCTTGAAATCTACGTAGTCAGGAAGTCCGCCTACATTGTGGTGGGACTTGATAACTGCGGATTCTCCACCCAGTCCGCTTTCTACAACATCGGGATAGATAGTTCCCTGTGCCAGAAAGTCTACCGCACCAATCTTCTTTGCTTCTTCTTCAAATACACGAATGAACTCTTCACCAATAATCTTACGCTTGCGCTCTGGTTCTGTAACTCCTGCAAGCTTGTTATAATATCTCTCCTGCGCATTGACACGGATAAAGTTCAGGTCGAACTGACCCTTGTCGCCAAATACAGCCTCTACCTCATCACCTTCATCTTTACGCAGTAAGCCATGATCTACGAATACACAGGTAAGCTGCTTGCCGATTGCTCTGGAGAGCAGACCTGCTGCCACTGAGGAATCTACACCGCCGGATAAAGCCAGCAATACTTTGCCATCGCCTACTTTTTCACGGATATCACGGATTGTATTCTCTACAAAGGAATCCATTCTCCATGTTCCGGCACAGCCACAGACACCCCTTACGAAATTATGGAGCATCTTCGTACCTTCCTGTGTATGGAGTACTTCAGGATGGAACTGGATTGCAAAGAGCTTCTTGTCACAGTTCTCTGCTGCCGCTACGGGACAATCTGCTGTATGTGCAGAGATTCTAAAGCCCGGTGCTGTCTTGGAAATATAATCAAAATGGCTCATCCAGCAGATTGTCGTGGATGCAACATCTCCAAATAAGGGAGAAGTCTTATCTACCATAACTTCTGTCTTACCATATTCTCTGACAGGTGCTTTCTCTACCTTTCCTCCCAGTACATGCATCATAAGCTGTGCGCCGTAGCACAAGCCAAGTACAGGGATTCCCAGTTCGAACAGCTCTCTGGTATAGGTCGGAGAGTCTGCTTCGTAACAACTGTTTGGTCCTCCGGTAAGGATGATTCCCTTGGGATTCATTGCCTTAATCTGCTCAATGCCAGTCCGGTAGGAGTATATTTCACAGTAAACATTGCATTCTCTGACACGCCTTGCAACGAGCTGGTTGTACTGGCCGCCAAAATCAATGACGATTACCTTTTCCTGATCCATTCTTTCTCCTCATTTCTGTGCTGCCATACTATTTACCCTGCGGAATCATACCGCAGCACAGGCATAAAACCGCATATCTATTCCAAAGTATATTATACCTTCTACCCAATTACAAGCAAATATTTTACAAGTATCAGAACAGCAGACTTTGCTGTCCGATCACTTCTATCTGGGAAGTTACCATGACCTCCTCTTCAATACCTCTTGTATGTTCTCCACGCAGATACTGCATGCCTCCTCTTAATCCCGCTGTCACAAGATTCAACACATAGATATTGTCGAATCGGCTATAGATAGAATCTCCTCCAAGTCCGGAAAGACATATCAGCTGTGTGTCTGTTTTCTTGGCCATATCCATGAGCGGTTTCAGCAGATGGGCTGCATTAGTCTGTGCAAATGGGTTATCCATGACCAGAACCTTACCTTCTTTCTTATCTGCGAAAATATCCGTGTCGTCCCTACGCATATAATGCAGCAGACTGGATAGAATGACAAAAGCCGACAGGAATCCTTCACCGCCTGAATTCTTGGCAACTTCTGCCCATGTGATTGGATATTCCCTTTGCTCCTCAATCTTGTAAAGCTTAATCTGGATATTACTAATTCCGACAGTCGCGTCATAAATATTCTTTGTAGTGATGCGTGTTCCTATATATTCTGCCGAATTCTCATTCTTTTCATAGATTTCCACACCCTTTTGAGTCAGCTCACTGATAAGATCATCCAGTCTCTGATGATATAATCCTTCATTTTCTTCCCATTCAGGCATTTGCAGACGAAGCATTTTTATAGGACGTTCCCTGATCGTTATCGTGGAATTATTATCTATCTTACCCATGTTGCTGTGTACATCTTTTACATAATCCTCCAACAGACCTACAATCCTCTTCTTCTCCTCGCCTATGATTGATATATCTACTTCCAGTTTTGCCAGCTGGCTTTCATAGGATTGGAGTGTAGTCGTAAGCTGTGCAAGCAGCAAATGGGCTGATTGTGACACAGACATCATGGCATCCAGTGGTTTCCTGTAGAAATCATCCTGATACTTTTCCTTACATAATAATATCTTCAGGATTTTTTCTGCTTTATCCCGTCTGTTCTTACCTTCCTCACAGCTATGCCTGTAATCGCGCCGGATCATACCCGCATACTCTCTCAGACATTTGGAATCCATCTGCGCAATATCTTCCTCCCATTGGATTTCTTCCTTCTGTATGAAATCATCATATTCTGTAAAGGATGCTATATTCTCCTGTACACTTGTCAGTTTCTTTTCCGTAAGCTTCAGGGCACGTTCTGTTTCCTTTATCTGGTAGAGAAGCTGGTTTCTTCTTCCATCAAAGTCAATTGTACGTATTTCTTCTTTGGGTAATATCTCTTCTTTACCACATTGCTCCAGCATCAGCTTATTCTTATCATCTATTTTACTGCTGATGATACCAATCTGCTTATCCTGTTCATTCCACTGGGCTTCTTTGAATTTATACTGCTTCTTCCGTTCTGCAAGCACACTTTCCTGGTGCATTTCTTCTTTTTCATCATAATACAGTTCTTTCCAGTCATCTTCTTTGAGAAGAAATTTGTGCTGTAATCTGGCCAGTTCCTCTTTCGCCCTGTTCAAACTGCCGTTCGTTTTCTGCAGTTGATGCTCCAGATCCTGTAATTGAAAAGACATCTTCGTTGTAATGGCTTCGTATCTGGCTTCCATCTCAGACACCGGCCTATTCTGTCCTTCCAGGGCAATTGGCTCATACTCCTGATACAGAATATACTTCTTCTGTATATTTTCAGTCTGTGCTTTTAATTCCCGCTGTCTGCTTTCCAGTGTCCTCTGCTGTTCACGGTACTTTTCCAGTAAATCCTGCGCCTGCTTTTTATTATCTTCATATTTTGTCTTTTCTTTTCGATTCTTTTCAAGAGTGTCGTGCTTCTCCAGATATGAATCATATTCCCGGCAGAAATAGTCAAAATCTGATGCCCTTCTCTGGTTCCACTCCATGCATTGTTTCTCTTTCAGAATAATCTGTACAAGCTCACTCCTCTTTTGTTCCAGCCTGTCCATTTCTTCTTTATCGTGGATAATCTGATTGTCGATTTCTGATATTTCCTGCTCCGTATCCGTAATCTGCTGACGATTCTTCTCTACTTTCTCTTTTGTGATACTTTGCCGTTCCAGCATCTGCTTTCTGTCGAGTGCATCCTTATACTCAGTCTTTTTATTCTCCAGCTGCTTCTGCTTTTTGGTCATCTCTGATTCTTTGTTCTTGATCAAAACACGTAAAGCATCTTCATCCAGTAATTTCTCATTGAACCATAAATAGAAGCTTATCCCCGATAATTGGACCATACTTGTTGGCTCTTGTGCCAATGTCCGCTCCAGTTCTTCTCTTGGAATGATAGGAATGGGAAAGGACGTACAGATATCCTGTCCATGTAACTCAAGCTGCTTCATTTCCTGCCTTGGAAGAATCAATGCATATGGTATAAAAGGCTGCCTTCTGACAAGCTCTGTATTCTCTTCTACAGAATATCCATTCTTCTCCAGCCAATTCATTCCATACACCGGATGCAGCTCCAGCCGGGTAAGTAATTCCTGAAAATCTTTTGGTAGTTCCAGTATTTCACCTGATGTCAGTTTTTTCCATTCTCTTTCCAGCAGATTATGCTCTTTCTCCAGTTCTGCACGTACTCTGTCACATTCTGCGATCTTACGGTCTGCTGCTTCCATGATTTTCCCATCATTCCATAAATACGTATCATCCAGCTCAAGATACTGCATCATGACCTGTCTTTCCCTGATCTGTCTGCTATATTCTTCCCCTTGTTCCGTAAGAGTCCGCAGTTCATATTCTTTCTGCATCTTCTGGTTATTTCTGTCCTGCAGGTTTCTTTGCATTGATTTTACTTTTTCTTCCGTTTCTTCCTGCTGACGTTTATGCTGCATATTGTTTCTATGCAGCTGCTCCTGCTCCTGCACATACTGTTCTTTTTTGATCTGAAGCATTCCCGGTTCGTATGTACCAATGATATTTCTTACAAAATGCTCCTGATAATCTCTGTTGAATACCTCTTCCTGCCGGTCAAAGGATGACAGTCTTTCCTGGTCTTTGGCTATTTCAGCGATTAACTCCTCTATTCTGGTCTGATATTCGCATTCCTTTTCTATCATCTCCTGCTGTCTGCCAAGGTTGCTGTCATATTCCCTTTGGATCTGTTCAGCATTTTGCCCTGCTTTGCGGAACTTGTCCCCATAATGAGTATGCAGATATCCACCCAGTTTTTTTCTTTCAGGCTCATACTCCTTCTCGTTTTCACGATAAACTGCAATCTTTTCCACAAGCAGTTCGTTATCTCTGGTATATTCATCCACAATTTTCTGCTGTTTTGCACAGGCATAGCTGTGGATAAGCTTCTCAACATACTCTGTCTCCAGTTCCAATTCATTCATTTCCATGGAAATCATATCTCTGTTACCGGTATGATACTTCTTCTGCTCCATCAGTTCATATATTTCCATGGACAATTTTTCATACATGATGTGCGCCAGTTGTTCTTCCATCCCTGCCCTTTGCTGCTCCTGCTCTGACTGCCGTGCCACCGTGTCCTTTTCAATCTGCGCAAGCACACTTCTAAAGGCTGCTATACGGTTCTCCATAGCATGGATCTGCTTTTCTGCAATCTCATACGCTTCACCATACTGCTGTAGTTCTTTCATATCTGTCTGGAATTCCAGAATAGTATCTCTCCGCTCTATTTTTGATTTATTATCTTTATAACTGATAATATATTTCTCCACGATTGACTGAAATTCCTTCATGCGGTCTTTTTCACGGTTCAGCTTGCTCTCTATCGAATCCAGAAACCATTTTTCAATCAGTTCTTTCTCATTCTTACAATCAGAAAAAAGCTCAGACAGACCTGATTCTTTCAGATTTACCTTACGGATGATCGTTTCCCATTCCTTATAATAAATCTGATACTCTGCCAGCTTATCAAAATATTGTCTGGATTGAGCATAATTATTCATATCGTAATAATAGAATTTCTTACTGCGGTCCTTCTTATAGCCTTCAAATAACTGTCTGCAAAATCCATAATTTTTAAGAACAATTTCCTTTTTTCCTTTTTCTACAACCGGTAAATGATAAATATCCTCTTCACATCTTGTTGTATATTCACTGATAAAATTTACAATTTCCAAAGGTTCTGAAGACTGTTCTTCCATAATCTGGCTTTTTCTTACCATCATTCCAGTCAACACATAACCTGCTCCACCGTCCAGCTTCCATTCAACCATAATGAAAGTAGGCTTGGATGACGTAAAATAGCTTTCAAAAGGTCTGTCTTTTGTCTTTCTATACTGCTTATGCACAAACGGGGCTGTCATCATCTGTACCAATACAGATTTGCCACCCCCATTCCGAAGGGACAGGAGTGTACTTCTTCCTCCCATTTGAAAGGTCTCATCACTGATCCTGATCGCATTATTATTATAATTAAGATTGATAAAACGGACTGCGTTGACTTTACTCATGCTCCAATACCTTTCTGACTCTCTGATAATTATTCTGGTTTAAAAGATTCCAATCCATCAGATTATCCAGCTTCTTACTTGTTTTTACCATCTCATCCTCTTCCACATACTCAATCAGCCCCTGCTTCTCAAGAAAAGTCAATATAGAATAGAGAAAGCCTTCTTTGGTGGTCTTAGCCCTTGAGCCTTTATCATCTGACCGGAGTGCCTCATATGCTTCCAACATATTTCTGAAGGCAATTCCCTTCTGCTCCTCTTCTTCCTCCGAGGTATTCTCTACACCCTCCTTAAGTCTGGCAGAGATACAGTTCTGCAATTCTCCTACCCGGATATACTCTCTTGACCTGCTGCTGCTTCCCTGTCCATCATAAAATTCCACAAGCAATGTCAGGATCACGAACTGTGATAAGTAGAAATCCTTGTCTGTAGCTGCTGATTTACACAATGTCTCCTTTAACTTCGCTTTGGAAAATCCCAGAAAAACATTTTCTTCCTTCGGGATCAGATAAATCACATCCCCATATCTTTCCACTGCGCTTTCTGCTTCCGCTGCCTGGGATTTTACAAGATTCTGTACCGCCTCTTCCTCTGTATAAGCCCGGTATAGTCTTTCTTCCTCTTCTTCACGCAGTTCAAAATGCTCTAACAGATAATAGAAAATCTGCTGGCTTAACCTGATTTCTTCAATTTCGTATGCCATCTTTGCCCACCTATTCTCCAATTTCCAATGCTACATTGGAACAACGTACTGTTTTTCCATCACCGGTCTCATTCCTGATATTTCTAAACTCCACTACACCACCATCTTCAAGCCTGTATATATCTATCTGATGGATGTGCTTCCTTCTTTCATCCTTATCCACTAACTCCAATATCATCTCATTTAGCTGGAAATCCAATGTTTCCTCTGCAATATACTCGCTCTTTTCCTTACGCAGCGCATCTATATCAATATGACGGCTTTTTATCAGCTCTACCATGATTTCTTTAAATATATCTATATCGGGAATTAACGTGTTCTGTTCTTCTCTGCCAAGAGACGATGCCATCTCCTGCAGCGTAATTTTGCCTTTTTCCATCATTTTATCCAGTACAAACCCAAGACTGTTCTCATACTGCATAAGGCGTTTGCGCTTTCTTGCTGCATATTCTTCCTGCCATTGGTCTTCATCAAAGTCCAGTACTTCTTCCTCTTCTTCCTGCTGCTTCTTCCTGATTGGACGCTGAAGCTGTGTCGCTTTCTGCAGATTATAAATTTTATCCGGAGCCTGATGAAATAACGGTCTTAAAAATATATCTATATTATCCAATCCGGAAGCATCCTGTAATACCTTATCATAGAGATCTGTCCTTAATGAAAATCTCTGGATCAATGACATTTGCGACAACAGTTCCAGTTCTTTTTCATAAAGGATTTTCAGGTCAAAATGCGAATTCAGGATTTTCTGGTGCTCATCGATACCACGGTTAAGATAGCTTTCAATGATTCTGAGATTCTCCAGATTCTCCTCCTCCTGTGCAGATAACTTCCTTACATTGATATTCTGTTCTTCCAGTTCTTTGGCTCTTTTCCTTACAGTCTCCCTATAGCTTTGGAACTTCTGCTTTGTCATATCAATAGATTCCATATTTTCACCAAGAAGCTGCTCATAGTCCGAAACAGAATAGCTTAATGCATTTCTACGCACACGCAGCATGGCATCCTGGATCTTCTGGAGCTGTATCCTCAAGAGGTTAAATACATTTTTAATCTCATCGACTGCCTTGTCGTAGCTTTGCTTCTCCAGATGCATTTTGAATATCATCTCATGAATTGTCAGCTTCATATTGTTCTCGATTTCCAGCGTGGAAAGCAGCAGATTATAACCGTCCTCCGTCAAACGGTAGGATGTCCTTTTTACATCCGAATCCAGATATACGATTTCATTTGACACATAACTGATATTCATGATTTTATATGCTCTCTGCTCAAAATCATATCCGTCAAAATACATTGCCTTTCCTTCATTTGACAGAATTACATTAATAATGAAATCTCCCAGCTTTCTGCAATCGTCAAAAGACATCCATGTATTAAAATACGTCATATTAAGGTAATCCAGATATGCCCCCATATCATCCATGGTACATTTTTCCTCTTTTAAGGACTGCTCCATGATATACAGCATGAGGGCAAATATAATATTGATCTGTTCATCTGTTTTCAGGATTCCGTATTGTTTCCATGTCTGCTTCTGGCTGCTGTTCTGCAGCACTAACGCATACATTCCCACATGCTTCATTCGTTTGGGGAACTGTTTCAGAAATTCATATTGCATTGTTAAAATCCTCACCATTTAAGATTTCCTGTGGAATATATCTGTTCTTTGCCAAAATACCATTTATATACTGTCTATCCTGCATGGAAAAGTATTCCAGGAATTTCATCCCGATATTGTGATTCTGCTTCTCCTTCATATGAGGTAAACGCTCCTGCCCCCTCAGTGCTGCCTTATGCAGCATTGCATGATATCCCGGTACAAAAGGTTCTATGATACAAAAGTCCAGAAAATTATCAGCCAGTTTCTCATAGATCATGATACCTTCATAATCTAAGTCCCCAAAGTACAGCAATCTGTTCGCTTCGTTTTTCATATAAGGTTCACAGCACAATGTAAAATCCTGGAAAGAGCGCAGAATACCCTTACCGGCACCATATATAACTGTTCCGATAGTGATTCCAAGTATTTTGTTTTTTCCTGCAAGCAGATTCCTTCTTATACTGTAAAAGGTATCTTTATTTTCTACAAGCAGAATATTCTGCGGAATTTCCTTTGTATCCGTATAATAAGCCAAAGGTTCCGATGTCTCATAGAGATTGAACATTTCCAGGGGAATACCACACCGCTTCAGTATTTTTCTGCCCTGTTCTTCTTTCAGGAATTTCTCTCTATGCCAGATATCATAGCTTCTCTCGTTCAAAGACATGGGGAACTCCAGCAGGCATTTATGTTCCCTTAGATATTGATCCAATAGCATAAGCCATTCCCGGTCTTCACGATACTGCTGTAGATGTTTCATATAATATCCTGTGGCAATAGCAGGCACATATTGATAGGAAAGCTCCTCTACCAATTCATCTTCGTCTCCCCTTGCCTGTTCTATCAGCCAGTACTCCCTGTATAATACAGGTTTTTTACCGTTTTTACCAGATGCTTTAACCGGTTTTATCTCTCCAAGTTCAATTCTATGCAAAACAGCCTCATACAGTTGTTGATAATCCTGAGGGTGCAATGCATGTTCCAGATCATCCAGACTTATTCTTTTCATATCAATCTCCATTTTTATATCTATCATATACCTTATTTTAACATGGACTTTTTAAAATACAATTTATTTTATTGCATGTGTATTGTTGTCACTTTTTACCATACTATGTTATAATATTAACAGTTTTTTTGTGAAATGTACCATTACAATTTGTTTTTTATTATATTAATTTCACAGCTTAAAAATAAAATATACGAGGAGGTTTTCCATTATGAGCAACTTACATAAAGGCTTTGTATTTACCAATGAGAACTGTATCGGTTGTAACAAATGTATCTCTGTCTGTCCCGTCATTACAGCAAACCGCGCAGTAGGAAAAGACGGTCGCACTGTTATTGAGGTCGATGGGGATAAATGCATCGGTTGTGGTGCCTGCTTTGATGCCTGCGAACACAATGCCAGAAGTTATTATGATGACACAGAAGCATTCTTTGCTGATCTGGCAAAAGGTCAGAAAATATCTCTTCTGATTGCCCCGGCTTTTGCCGCCAACTATCCAAATGAATACAAGAGTATCCTTGGCGGGCTTAAAAAAATGGGTGTGAACCGTATCCTCAGTGTAAGCTTCGGTGCGGATATTACTACCTGGGCGTACATCCGCTACATTACAGAACACAACTTTACCGGCGGTATCTCTCAGCCATGTCCAGCTGTTGTCAACTACATAGAGCATTATATTCCTGAACTGCTTCCCAAGCTGATGCCTGTACAGTCTCCTCTGATGTGTGCAGCAATCTATCTTCGTAAATATATGAACGTTCAGGATAAGCTGGCTTTTATCAGCCCCTGTATTGCCAAGAAATCCGAAATCGATGATCCAAATAATAACGGCTACGTAAACTACAATGTAACCTTTGACCATCTTATGAACTATGCACGCACCCATCACATCAAGGGTGATCCTGTCGGCACAGAAATCGAATATGGTCTTGGTTCCATCTACCCAATGCCTGGTGGTTTAAAGGAAAATGTCTACTGGTTCTGCGGAGAAGATCTGTTCATCCGCCAGATTGAGGGTGAGAAACATGTATATCATTTTCTGGATGACTATGCCAAACGTGTATCTTCCAATAAGGAGCTGCCTTTTATGGTAGATGCACTCAACTGTGCACAGGGGTGTCTCTACGGTACAGGAATAGAGCCACAGAAATCTGCTAATGACGATATTCTCTACGAGATTCAGCGTATCAAGGCTTCTTCCAAGAAGAAAAAGGCAGGAAGTCCCTGGAAAGAGAACAGCTCCCACAAGCAGCGTCTGGCAGCACTGAACCGACAGTTCAGACAGCTTAATCCCAACGATTTTGCCCGCAAATATACAGACCTGTCTGCCGGCAACGTGATTCAGCGTCCTAATACGCAGGAACTGGAAGCTATCTTCCAGTCCTTAAACAAAAATAGTGCCGAGCAGCGCAAGATTAACTGTAGCGCCTGTGGTTACTCTACCTGTCAGGATATGGCATGTGCAATTCACAACAGCTGCAATGTTCCATCGAACTGTATTCATTATGTAAAAGACACTGTAGAGCAGGAAAAGGCACAGTTACAGGTACTTTCTTCTGAAATGGAAGCTGCCAACAAGGAAATATCCGATAAAAATACTGCAATCGGCGAAATGGTTTCCGATGCCGAGAAACAGTTCACTACTCTGAACCAGTCTATCACTGAAATGGTAAATGGTAATAACAGTAATGCAGAAGAAAGCAGTAATATCAGCAGTCACATGGCTGACGTTGTCAACTTCTGTAACAGTATGCAGGATTCTTTCCATATGATCAGTGACCTCTTACTGCAATTAGAGGATAATAACAACAGTATTACCCAGGTGGCGAACCGTACCAATCTGCTCTCCCTGAATGCTTCCATCGAGGCTGCCAGAGCTGGCGAAGCTGGTAAGGGCTTTGCTGTCGTAGCTGATGAAATCAAGCATTTAAGTGAGACCAGTAAAGATACTGCACTGGATAGCAATAAGAATAAAGATGCGATTGTTCAGGCCATTGAACACCTTACAACAGAGGCAGATCACTTAATGGAGATCGTAGATGATGTCAATGGCAGAATCAGCAATCTCGCTGCCAGCACAGAAGAGATTGCCGCTTCTGCAAGCATGATTGGTGAAGTGTCTGATGAATTGAAGAATAAATTTGAAAAATTAAATAACTTATAAACAGGTAAGAAATAAGCCAGCCCTTTCGGACTGGCTCAACTTATATTATTCTTTTACTGCTCCGGCAGAAACTCCGGTCACAAGGAAATTAGACAATGCAAAGTACAGAATTACAATAGGTACTGCAATAAAAACAGACCCTGCTGCAAATCTAGTAAACTGTGTTTCATCCAGATGCATCAGTCCTACTGCCACCGTCCACAGATCTTTGTTCTTTAATAACAGGTTAGGCAGGATAAAGTCACTCCAGGGCCATGCAAACTGCGTAAGCGCCGTATATACAATGATCGGTTTGGACAGCGGTAAGGTTACACTGCAAAACACTCTCATATTAGTCGCACCATCCATTCTGGCTGCCTCATAAATAGAATTGGATATCGTATCGAAATACCCCTTCTGGACCAGATAACCCATAGGCGCTCCTGCCGCATAGATGAAGATCAGACTCCACAGACGGTTTATAAGATTGAAATTCACCATCAGCAGATAAACTGCCGTCATTCCCATAAAGCTCGGAAACATGGACAATACCAGTGCTGACTTCATGAATGCCTTCTTGCCAGCAAACTGAAACCTGCTTATTGTATATGCAGTCAGGATGACCAGTACTGTACCGATCAGACTGGAGAATACCGCAACAAAAAGTGTATTTTTCAGCCACCGGGGATAATCATACATGCTGGTATCCATAAAAAGCCTGCGATATCCCGCCAGACTGAAACTGTCCGGGAAGAATCCACCTATATCATAGATAGAGCCGCTCCTGGAAAAGGATGCCATAATAAGCCATAACACAGGAAAGAAAAACACGGCACATACTGCGATCAGTACAATATGCGTCACAATGGTATCTGCTTTTTTATGGCGGGTTGCATGTGTTGAATGATTCATCTAAACGTGTCCTCCTTCCTGTATGCAGAGCTTCTGACATACACAGTCAGTGAAATTACAGAGGTAATGATAAAGATGATCAGGCTTACTGCTGCTCCGATTCCATAATAATTATTGTCAATCGACAGATTATACAGCCAGTTGATCAGCAGATCCGTATCACTTGCGAGGAAATAGCCATCCATATACAGACCACCTCTGAGGAAGTAAAATACACCGAAATTGTTAAAATTTCCGATGAAGCTCGTAATAAGCACCGGCGTGGTGGAAAAGATAACAAATGGCAGCGTAATTTTAATGAACTGTTTCCATTTAGTAGCTCCATCAATGCTGGCTGCTTCATACAAATCTGTGTTCATATTGGATAAAATACCTGTTGCCAGTAACATAGAGGTGGGAATGCTGATCCAGGCATTGACGAACAGACCAATCAGTTTGGCTTTGATTCCTGCATCAATATCCAGAAATCCTACTGCGCTGCCCCCTGCTGATGTGATGTAATAATTGATTGGTCCTCCGTAAGAGAACATGAACTTAAATGCCAGCAGGGTAATAAATCCCGGTACTGCATAAGCAAGGATGGGAAATGCCCGCCAGAACTTTTTGCCTTTCACACACTCCTTGTTCAGCAGCAGTGCAAGCCCCAGTCCACCAAAATAATTCAGGAAAGTGGAAGCAACCGCCCATATCAGGTTCCATCCCAGTATTTTGAAAAAGGTGTTCTTGATATCAGAAAGTGCCAGTATCTTGGTGAAATTACCTATCCCGATCCAGTCAACCAGTTTGGGAGGGACGATATCTCCTCCATAATTGGTAAATGCAATGAGAATCATGAATACTATGGGAATCACCTGAAAAACCAGAACCCCCGCAACAGGCAACGCCAGTGCCACAATGTAGAATTTCCTGTCGAGAAAAATACTGACAGCTTTACCAAAGGCAGGAAGTTCCTTGCCCATATGTACTTTTTTATCACATTCTACTATGTCCTTTACATTGGAACGGTACACCAGAACCACTGCTATCATCACCATAAAAGAAAACAGTCCACGCAAAAGCATAATGACTGAATCATCGCCCTGTGTTCCAAGCCATGGATCTGCTTCTACAGTTCCCAATGTAAAAAAGCCGATCACATCTGACACTCCTGTCAGTATAAAGTATAGAATTGCTGCAATCAGCACCGCCAGATATAGAAAGCCCTTGATCCACTGATGATACATGAGCTGTCCTGTTCCCATCACGATCATGGAAGCCTTGACTTGAACTGACATATGTGTCATTTTATTCTTACTTTTCATTTCGCTCCTCATTTCCGTACTTACTATTCCGAAAGTGTATATACTGCATCATAAATATTTTTATTTACTGTCTGCAGGGCTGCCAGCACATCAGCCTCACTGCTGTACTTCTGTGTTTCACCATTCCTGCTTCGGTAGGCATCCTTTGCCATATCTCCCATTAAGGTCTGAGCAGGTACCCATATCTGATCAACTGCCTTAACAGATGGCATCAGATAGATTCTGCCCTCTGACAGGCTTTTGAATATTGTATCTGCCGTATCTCCACATTGGCTGGCTGCATCAGAACGGGCAGGCGCAATTCCAAGCATATTCGCTCTTTGCAGGATCATATCATAACTGGTTGCAAAATTAACAAATGCAATACAGGCTTCCCGGTTCTTCGTATAGGAACTGATTCCATAACCATTCACACCACCCATGACAACTGTATCGACCCAGTCAGAGTCCTTCATCTGGGCAGAATCCCTGCTCAAGTCTCCATCGGCTGGCATTTTAGACGGCAGCTCGATCATTTTCAGGTTATTTTTTGCCTCTTTTTGTGCTTCTTCCTTTGACATTCCTTCTTTTTCATAATGAAGTGCCAGTTTCTCTATAAAAAGGCTGTAGGTGTCAGGCGTAGAAACAGTACAGAAATAACTTCCATCAGCAAGCTTTTCATAGCGGTTCAAAGTGATCGTATCATCAATGCAACCTTCATTCATAAGCCCTGCCATCTGCTTAAGCGCCTGCATTCCCAGAACAGTATCATTCGCCGCAAAACCGATATCCTGTGTATTAAGCGTTCCATCCTCATCCTGTCCGAATACATATCCTCCATAGGAGAAGACAAACTCTGATGACAGATACAGGTTATTTAATGATGCCATGAATCCATACTGACTGTCCTTTCCGGCACTCTCATCTTCTTCCCGAAGCTGTCTGGAATATGCATACAGGTCATTCCAGTTCTCAAAAAAGTCAGCAACACCATTTCCATCCTTATCCCAGTTGCTCTGCCAGTCATCCGGCATTTGGTCTTCCCTGTAAAAGAGCATTGGTTCCTGAATATTGACCGGGATTCCACAATAGTAGGTATTACCGTCTTTTACCATGGAAAAGGCATCCCATGCCTGCTGTGGAACCGTTTCATAGCAATCATAATCTTCGATATTCAATGCCAAAATATGCTTATCCTCCGCATAGGTCATAAGCTTGTCATTTGCCTGATACAGTACATCGGGGCCATATCCATAAGGTCCATTTGCCGCCAGATCTGTGTATTCGTCCATGTTGGCATCTACTGCCTGTATTCCCTGATCTGCATATGCTTCATTAAAAGCTGACAACAGCGCATCCAGATATCCTTCTGACTTGGCTGTATCATTCTCCAGAATATGTAATACTACCGTTTCACCCTCTTTTGCGTCTGTCTGCTGTACTGTGGTCTGATCAGAATCTGCACCGCATGCACATAGACCGGATGCCAATACCAGCATCATTGTCATCGTTGCCGTTTTCTTCATTGCTCTACCTCTTTTCTTCATCCTTCTATTACAATACCTTTATTTGACTGCCATCTGCAAGCTCTTTTACCACCATATAACTTCTCTTCTGTATCTCCTGTCCTCCAAGAACGGCGCGCGCATCCGTATTATTGATATATAAATGCAGCTTCTCAGACGACATATGCTGCGTCAATATAAATACGCCTTTCTCCTGCCTGATATCGGTACTGATTTTCTGATGGGCATATTCCTTTCTTAACTGTGCCAGACGACTCAGTAATTCATAAATATCCGCATACTCACCCTGTCTGTCCGTCCGGCTCCAGTCCATGCATCTTCTGCTGTCAGGGTCATAGCCGCCAGGAGTCAGTATCTCCGTTCCATAATAAATGCATGGAACACCCGGGAAAAGATAAAGCAGACACAATGCCGCCTTCATCTGGAATCTCTTTCCACCTACTTCACTGATGAATCTGTGTGTATCATGACTGTCCAGAAGATTGAGCATCATTGCATTTACCGTATCTGTATTTCTCATTAACAGGTCATTGAGCTTCCATGCAAAATGTCTGGCATCCATACTCTCCTGTGCAAAATAATCCAGACACGCCTTGGTAAACGCATAATTCATAATACTATCATACTGATCTCCCCTCAGGTTAGAATATGCATTATGCCAGTTTTCTCCGATAATAACAGCATTTTTATTGCAGCCCTTGATTGCCTTTCTAAATGCTCTCCAGAAATCATGGCTGACCTCATCAGATACATCCAGTCTCCAGCCATCTATTCCATATTCTTTAAGATAATGACAGCCGATTCCGATAAGATACTCCTGCACTCTGGGATTGGAGGTATTAAGCTTGGGCATATAATCACAGGAAGCAAATGTTTCATAATTATATCCATGCTCATTTCTCTCAACCCTGTCTCCATGAATGAAGAACCAGTCATAATATTTTGATTCTCTGCCTTTTGCAATTACATCCTGAAACTGCATCATCCTGTCACTGCAATGATTGAACACCGCATCCAGGACTACATGCATGCCCCGCCTGTGTGCTTCCTCCACAAGTGTTTTCAGATCCTGTGCCGTGCCAAATTCAGGATCGATGGCATAATAATCACTGATATCATATTTATGATTGGAAATCGAGCGAAATACAGGCGTAAGATAAAGTGCACTGCATCCAAAGGACATAATATAATCCAGTTTCTCTGTAATTCCCCTCAAATCTCCCCCTGCAAAGGAAAAAGGCGTGGGAATATCTCCCCAACGGCAGTTAATATACGAGGTATCTTTCTCCTTATCTCCCATATAGAATCGGTCTACAAATATCTGATAAAAGACAGCCTCTTTCATCCAGTCTACTTCTTCCATAATATCCGCCCGGTTAATATAAGGGTATTGAAAGAAATTATAGAAGCCCTTCGTATAGTCATAATCTCTGGTAATGCCATCCTCTGAGAAAAAGCAGCTCTCGTATCCATCATTGACATAGAATACATATGCCAGTCTCGTATCCTCCAACTGTAGACGTATCGTATAGTAATCAAACAGTTCACTGCTGTATGCCCTGTTCATACGCGCCCTCTTCTGTGTCATGCCAAAGACATATTTGCTTTCATATATAAGCTCTACCCATTTCATATCATCTCTTGCCGTCTGCAAACGGATCTCTATTTCATTCTCCGATATGGGAAAACAAAAGGAAGAGTCCATGATATGCTGCATTGCGTATCTGTTCATGTTCCTGTTATCCTTTCATCCTATTGTGCCAACGGATCTGAATTACGCACAACTGTTACAGTATCCAGTGCGGGATTATCCGGGTTGGTGGTAAGCGTGATCGTATAATTACCATCTACCAGAACATTGACATTTGCTGTATTGGCGGAATCACCCAGACTGCCTCCACTTTCCATCTGTGTCTCATCCAACTGAGTGAAACATCCATATCCTTTCTGTCCACTCCAGTTCCAGTCGGGAATGACCTGAAACTGATCTCCAGCATACAGATCCAGTGTAATGGCAAATTCATTTACCTGATTACCGGTTGAGTTTAATCTGAACTTTTCACGATCTGCTTCTGCCACATCACTTCCAGCCCAGTTATTATCCTTTAGGATTCCAGTCTGGGAAGTTCCCGCTACATACCACTTACGCGTATCTGCTGCCACTTCCTTTGCCTCAAAGCTTCCAAATAACGTAGTATTTTCGTCGAAGGTATCCTGAGTCAGATCTTTCTTACTGCTTTCAAGGAATCCCGGTGTCTCATACCAGCCAAGGAATGCAGCCCCGTCATCCTTTTCATACGCTTCATATGCATCAGACTCTATGATTTCTCCTGCCAAAGTCTGCACCGTTCCCAGAGTTTCCTCCCCCTTCATAAAAGTTACCGTAATTTCCTGCGCCTGCTGTGTCTGCACTGCATCTACAGCAGAAGCCTCTTCGGATGTCTGTTTGCTGCCGCATCCACATAATGCTGCTATCATCCCAATTGTTATCCACATTATTTTGGTCTTTTTCTTTCTCTGCGCTTTCATGATCTTCACCTTACCTTTCAGTCATTTACAAATACTGCCTTTTTTGCTGCTTAACCGTTTAACTTAAGTGGTTAAGTCGATAGTAGCACAGGAAACTTTTTATGTCAATATCATGTTGACTTTTTTTTCGTCCGTCTGTAAGATACACTTATACGGTTCAATGAACGTGTATCGAAAACATAAAGGAGTCAAAAGTCTGTATGGAGAAAAAAGTGACCGTAAGAGATGTTGCCAGAGAAGCCGGCGTTTCCGTTGCAACTGTGTCCTATATCATGAATAACCGGACAGATATGAAAATCAGTGAAGAAACAAGAAAAAAGGTATTGCAGATCGCTAATCTGCTCAATTACAGACCAAGCCAGGCTGCCAAGAGTCTCGCAACCGGAAGGAACAGTATGATCGGACTTGCCTATCGGCTGAATCCCGATACTCCCTCACGAAATCTTGATCTGATCAACTTCGCCAGTCTGTTAATTGAACGTCTCAACAGATTGAAACTGGACGTACTCTTCCTTCCTGTAAGTGATACTCTGGTGATTAACCGAAATATTGACGGCATTATTGCCATTGATCTGTCTCATAAGGACTTTGCCCTGCTGTCCAATAACTGTTTTGTTCCTATCATAAGTGTGGACATGCTCATCAATGACAGTCTGTTCTACCAGATCTATTCTGATATACCTGTACTGATTAAACGGGCGCATGAACGTCTGGGAAATGACTTTGCTGTTGTTCTGGAACCTTATGAGAATGAAGCTTACCTGGAATACATTACACAGAATATTCCCGCCGAAGACATTATTCTCACTTCGTCTTTTGATGAAACAGTATCAAAAATAAAGGGCAGGAAAGTCCTGATTATCGGAACTTGCCTTGCCCTTATGTTGCGTTCTTATATATCCGATTCTGACATGACTGTCATTTCCTGTAGTGAATATGAGCCGCCCTTGCCAGAATCTGTCTATGTGTATCAGAATGATATTACCAAAAAAGCCAATCTGACCATTAATATTCTGCTTAATGCTCTGGATCGTAAATTTGAAGTAAAGCACGACCACAAAATCGCGCCTTTGTAATCCCATATATTGTCATAACCCCCCAGAATACTTCATACAATGTAAAAAAGTATTCTGAGGGGTTACTTCTTGAAGGATTATATTGAGGAAAGAGCGATCACCATTGCTAACTATATCATCGACCATAATGCCACTGTACGCCAGACTGCCAAAGCTTTTGGCGTCAGCAAATCCACTGTACATAAAGATGTAACGGACAGACTGGTACAGATCAACCCGGCACTGGCAAGACAGGCTCGCTCTGTTCTGGATGTGAACAAGTCTGAGCGCCATATCCGTGGCGGACTTGCTACCAGAGAAAAATATCTTCATCTCGATCACCATTGATAAAAGGGAGCAAAGCCTCTGCCATGAGACTTATGCTCCCCTCTTCTTACTCTGCGGCAACTTCTGCCATGAAAGCTCCGATTATTCTGATCATACCTGTATCTGTTCCGCCAAGCTTTGGAGATCTGTTGAAGAAGTCAAATGCCACAACTGCTGCTGGTCTGCCTTTCCGAACAGCCATGAACTGTACGAATTTTCCATTTTCCTGGCTTACATACATCCTGCCTGCTTCTTTATAGGAATCTTTCAGACGGCTCATAGCGCTTTCCATGTATACGCCCTGTTCATCAAACAGCTCCTGATATTTCTTATCCATTGCCCATGTCAGATTCTGAATTGGATTTACATATTTACCTACGGATATGCTCCGATGCATATCATCGCCTGTATACACAGCCGCACCATCAATATCAAAGCCCGCACACACAGCCTCCAGAGCAGATTTTAAAGCACCGGCACCTTCCTTGTGCAGTTTTAATGTCAGCTCCTGAACAATCTGTGCTTTACGGCTGTCACTGACTATCGTAGAACGGATGCCGCTGTTTTGCTGTATTTCTCTGTCTGTAACTATATTTCCATGTTTACGTTCATCGTATATGATATAGCGGTTCTTGCCTTTTGCCTTTGCTATATAAAGTGCTTTATCAGCTATTTTAAAAAGCTCTTCCAGGCTGCTTCCATCCTCAGGATATTTTGCAATTCCCCAGGAAGTCGTAACAGATACCTCTTTATCAGCAAAAGCCCATTGGATATTCTTGGTGATGGTTTTCAGAATAAGTCGAAGCTCCTGTTCTGATTTTACATTTTCAAACAGTACCATGAACTCATCACCGCCGAATCTGCCGGCTACACCTCTTGCATTCAGATCACTGCGGATTATCTCAGATACCCTGGACAATACTTCATCACCGAACATATGCCCATAAGTATCATTTATAGTCTTGAAATCATCTACATCAATAATCGCCAGATACAGTCCTTCATGGGTATTCTGACAGTCCCGTATTTTTTCTATTGTATACTCATTGATTGCACGCTTATTGAACAGTCCTGTTCCCGGATCATATGCACTTTCCGTCAGATAATAGCTTTTCCTTTCCTCTGTACCTTCCAGCGCAGTGATGATCCCCACTGATAAATATCTGACTCCATCCTTATACATCATCCGTCCCTTGAAACGGCGTCTGCGGTCTTCTTTACTGCCTTGCACTGTTCCGTCAAAATAAGAGGGCAGTGTTATTGTAACATCGAACTGATCTTTTCCATGCTTCAATACTTCGTAAAGCACCTCAAACTGCGTCTTCAAAGAATCCGGTTCATCACTGGCAAGCAGCTCATTTCTGGCCTTTTCCAATGGGCACTTGATAATCGGTATGCTGCGCACATTGATATAATGATAAATATTGATTTCATCTGTCTCCAAAGAATATTCAAAGTAACACTGTGACAGCAGTCCGAGGAATTCCCTGTACTTTCTGATCAGATGCATATAAATGGCATACCTGTCCTTTAGCTCCATAAACTCGCTCAGTTCCATATCTATTGTATCAAAACCATCTATATTCCTTCCATTTCTTCTCATTTCCAGATAAAGATAATGGTATTGCTGGTCATAACATCTTATCCTGGCGGTCAGATATTGTGTTCCTTTCCCCAGCATTTCTACTGCTCCCAGGAAATCATCCAGATCATCCGGATGAAGAAGCTCTGTCATAGAGTAGCAGGAATTTGTACCTATCAGCGCATAAAACGGTTCATCACCATCCACAAAGCGGTATCCCTTTTTTAATGTTGCCTTACCGTAATAACATTTATATCCATCCCCACGGTTTTTATACTCTGTAATATTCACGATATTCTTATCCTTCTCTATGTAACAATATAGCACGTATATTTTATCCCTTTTACATAAGTTTGGCAAGTATCGTATTATACCTCTTCCATAAAATATATTCTGGCATCGTAATCCTGATAAAGCGCTGTATTCTGTCCATATCCGGTTCCCGCATAATTCTGCGCCAGAGGTACTCCATGTCGGTTCATGACAGCCCCGCTGACCACTTTATCTTCTTTCTCACCATCGAGACGTATGAATTTTGATATGGCATCATGCAGCAGGGAATCCTGCTTTACATGGACAGGCGCCATTGTATTAATCAGATCTCCCATCCTGTGTATATCATACTTCAGAGCCCGGTTATAGAAGTGATACTTTTTCGCGTCATCCAGTCCTCTGGTTTTGAATACATGATGACTGTAGTTTGCCAGTGTCTCTCCCTGTAGCATAATACCTACGGCTTTGCTCTTATCCGCAGATACCATATTCCATCTAATGACATCCATGTCATAAACAGATTTCTTATCCGCTTCTTCATACAGGCGATACCAGTCACCGAACTGCAGCACATTGCGCCATTTCTTATACAGTTCTATCTCCACCTTGATTTCTTCCATATCTTCCATGGAAGCATCACTCAGATTACACTCATATCCAAGAATCCCCACACTGGCAATTGCAAATCGTGATGTAAGCGGTGTTCTGCGCAGCGTCTGATGATTAGGACACCCGGATACATGGGCTGCAATCACAGACTGCGGATAACCATAACTGTAACTGTTCTGTATTCTGGCTCTGCTGATGGCATCTGTATTATCACTTGCCCAGATCTGTGGCATAAAACACAGCATTCCCAGATCAAAACGATTACCGCCAGAAGCACAGGCTTCAAACAGAATGTGTGGAAATCTGTCTGTCAGTGTCTGGATTACCTGATATAATCCCAGAATATATCTGTGCGCAAACTCTCCCTGATGCCTGGGTGCAAGTCCCTGGCTGTAATAATCCGACAGATTACGGTTCATATCCCATTTAACGTAATCTACCTTTCCTCTGGAAAAGACATCGGACATGCTCTCTATAATATAATTACGCACTTCTTCTCTGGTCAGATCCAGTACCATCTGATTTCTTCCAAGAGCATGCTCCTGTCCCGGTATCCGTACCGCCCAGTCCGGATGCTTCCGATAAAGATCAGAATCCTCACTGACCATTTCAGGCTCTACCCAGATACCAAATTTCAATCCAAGCTTATGGATTTTCTCAGAAAGTCCAGCCAGTCCAGTCGGCAGCTTCTCCTTATTGTCATACCAGTCACCCAGAGATGACGCATCAGAATTTCTTTTACCAAACCAGCCATCATCCAGCACGAACAGTTCCATGCCTGCATTCGCTGCTGTTCTGGCAAGCTTGAGTATCTTCTTCTCCTGCACATCAAAATACATGGCTTCCCAGGAATTGATCAGAATGGGACGTTCTTTATGCTTCCATTCTCCTCTGACAATATGCTCTCTGACAAAATAATGCAGTTGTCCACTTACTCCCTGATATCCCTGATGAGAGTAGGTCAATACTGCCTGTGGAGAGCAAAAGGCTTCTCCTGCTTCCAACTGCCAGCATAAGTAATCAGGATTCATCCCGGCAAGAATACGCATCTTGCCATGTCCCCCTGCCTGTGCACTTTCTCTATGATTCCCTGAATACAGCAGATTCACAGCATAGCAATCTCCATACTCCTGTGTTGTCTCTGTATCTGCCCATATAAATAAAGGATTGGCTCTGTTGGACGAGAAACCAACACTCGTGTCATTTACATATTTCCCCTGACGAAGTATTGTTTCATTCTTAGCCATCTCTCTTGCCCAGTCTCCATGGAAATCTGTAATCTTCAAGACTCCTGCTTCCATATCCAGCTGCATACTCATAAGTCTGTTGACTGTAACTGTCTCTTCCCCTGAATTAACCAGTCTTCCATATCGAACCAGACAATCACAATCTTCCATAACGCCATAGACAAGCTCCAGCTTTACCTTGCTGTTTCGGTCTGCCAGAGTAATAACCAGTGACTGTCCATTTCCCTTCTCTTCATAAGCCCCCGGCAATCCCTCCGGTGTCAGCAGACTTTCCTCTATTCTGTAATTTTCATAACGAAAATCACTGGTGCTGCTGCCATCAGCCAGTACCAGTTCTACATAAGGCTCTCTCATATCACCTTTTCCACGGGAGGATATCTCCAGACATACATCATCCAGGCAAAGATTGGGCTGTGCAGTGTCTGCAATCAGACTACAGCCGTTTTGATTGGTAATGACCGGCGCCATAATCTCACATACTTTGGCAAGTCCTTCCTCTTCTATTTCTATTTTCTCCCCGTAATAGAGATGCAGCAGATTCCCTGCTGCATCCTTCCTGAAGATATAACTTGTATGGGGAGTCTGCAATGCAAAGCATCCATCCTGTACAATAATCATACTTTTTCTCCTTATGCTTTATGTCTGTGTGCAAGTTCCTGATTGATCTCTCCTAATTTCTCATCCGTCAGAATATACTTCTTGGCAAAGATAAATACTGCAACCAGTAAGCCAATAATCGGCAGAACTGTCATTGTCATACGAAGGACAGCTACTGAGGTGTAGGAATCTGATACCATAGCTGCTGCTTCTGTTGAGGTATCATTGCTGATATTGCTGATTGTCAGACAGATAGAAGCGATCATGGCAGCCACACCACTTGCCAGCTTGACTACGAATGTCTGCATGGAGAAGATCACGCTTTCATCACGTCTGTTATTCTTCAATTCGCCATAATCCACGGTATTAGCCAGGAATACTGTTGTCAGTACAGTCAGCATACCAAATGCTGTGAAAATGAAGAATCCGGGAATCATCAGAATATAAATATTAGTACGGTTCGTAAACATCAGCGCAAGCAGCACTGCGTATCCGCCAATTGCCATAACGAAGCTGACGTAGAATACCTGCATGGCACTGATGAACTTACGAAACAGCGGGTAGAACAGCATCATGGAGATAATCTGGATTCCACCGCCGAAAGTATTGAACAATACATAATTTGCATTCCAGCCTGCGCCACCGATATCATATTTAAAGAAATAGATCAGCAGGTTTGATGTAATGTAGAGAGAACAGTTAATTAATACAATTGTGATAACTACTGTCATAGCCTGATCGTTACTGACCAGAGCTTTGAACATCTGACCTACAGATGGAGCTTCTACATTCACTGTTGACTTTTCCTTAATATTCAGACAGGTAATCACTGTAAAAAGGATAAATACTGCTGCAATAATCAGTGCAAACCACCCAAAACCTACTCTTTCAATCTCTCTTTGTGAAGTACTGTCGCTGAATATAGAACCAAGAGCCGGTACGCACAACATGGTAATGATCGTAATCAGGGCAGAACCTACACCCGCACAGGAACGGGCAAGTGTGGACAGATTCTCTCTCTCCTTACCACCCTCTGTAAACGCCGGGATCATGGACCAGAAAGGAATATCCATCATTGTATAAGTAACACCCCAGAGAACGTAGAATACTGCCGCATAGGCAACCAGTCCACCACCATTCAGTGCAGGCGGCGCCATGAACATCAGATACAGAATAATGGCATTCATGACCGTACCGATCAGCAGCCAGGGTCTGAACTTACCCCAGCGTGTCTTGGTCTTTGCTACGACAACGCCCATAATCGGGTCATTAAAGGCATCAAAGATACGTGCTGCCATAAGGATCACACCCATGGCAAAAGCACTCACCCCCATAATATCCTGATAGTAATATAAAATATAATTGGCAGAAAGCATGTATACCATGTCTTTTCCTACCGCCCCTAGTCCGTAAGATACTTTTTCCTTCTTTGTCAGTCTCATACTTCTATTTCTCCCTTTTTCAATGCAAACGCTGCTTCTACTACCTTGTAAGCCCCATCATATATACCAAGCTTCTTATTATTTACAATATTGTGGCACATGCTCTCCAGCATACCCGGATCTCTCAGGAACAGATCAAGCATCTGTATGGTATGTTCAATATCACGGCATTCCAGTGTGCCATCGCCCAGCTCTGCTGAATGCACAGCCCCCCACTGCTCATGTCCTCCTACTCTTCTGATAAAGAGCTTTGGAATCGGATAAAAGGCAAGCTCACTTGGTTTGGTCACAAGTACATCCGCACTTCTCATCAGCAGATTCGTACAGTATACTGCTTCAAATATATTCTCATGGTAGAAGCCATGGATTCCTGAAACCTTTCCTTCCAGTGCTTCTTTGGCAAAAGCCACTGTATCTTCCCAGTTATCCATGTGCTCTGTGGTAATGCCTTTCATACCGGGCAGATTAGCCTTGATCATTTCCCAGATGTTGCGGTAGTCGCCCACATTCACATATACAACGGCTTTTCCGGCAATGACATAGGGAATCAGATAATGCAGTACTTCACCGAAGATCTCCATCTGTGCGCCGGCGCCGCCTACTGTCAGAAGGAATCTCATAGCCTCTCCATTCTTCAATCTGGATAATCGTGTCTCGCAGTCCTTCTCGATATTTGCTGCCAGCTCATGATCTATATAATGTCCTGTATACATCAGATCCTGTGGTGGCATTGCCTGTACGACCTTGTCTTTCATCATACCGTTACCGATACGATAGCCCTGATATGCATAGTGGGTCTGTACTGTATGAAGACTGCCCTGCGCATAATGTAACGCCATTGGCCAGTTATCAGGAATCGCATTGACTACATGTTTCATGCCTGCATGAACTGCTGCCTGTGCGGGCCATACGTGTGTGGCAATAACAGGAATATCCTTAGGCACACTATGATATACAGGTGCCATCAGTTCAGCATTCTTCTGATCTGCTGCATTGTAGGAAAGCTGTCTGAATCCTTCATAATTCACAGGTTCCCATACGAATTTGTTAAAAAGCTTACTCTTCTGGGAGATTCTTGATCCCAGAGAATATAATTCATTCTGTGCACTGATCAGCTTCGTACAGGTAGTCTCCGGATAAGAATTCAGATCCATCCAGTATGGTGTATATCCAAGAGCGTGTGCAGCAGATGCAATTGCCATGGAGATACGGTAATGTCCAAATCCCATACGGATATTTCCTACAATTACACCCTTCTCCTCATCGAAGCTTCCTTTTCCCTCTTTTCTGGTGACAACTACATTCTTAACACCCAGTGGCCCTCCGATGCAGGAATTATCCCTGATGATGCACTGATAATTGACCTTGGAATCATCACCGTATTTCTTCTGATTCTTTTGCTTGCTCTTCTGCGCCTTACGTATTACTTTCTTACTCATTGGATTCCCAAATATCTCACTGGTTCTGTCTTTCTTTGTACTGGCTTCTACACGTACTTTTTTCATACTGATTCCTTCTTTCTGTTACTTCTCTACCCTGATTCCATGAATAATAATCTGTATCATCTCATGTAATGCGTCTTCATAGCTGATCCCATGCTCCACCAGAATGCTGTCTGCAAAAAACTTCTGTATGGTGCTCTCTACCATTGCCTGCAGAACCGGAAGCGCAATCGGACGAATCTTCCCTTCTGCCACACCCTGTTCGATCAATGCATTAGTAGCATCCCAGTCTGTAGACAGATACGCGGATACTCTGGTATAGATATTGGGATATTTCTCACTGAGCTGATAGAGATTACTCAACCCTATATTCTGATACCTTTCCGGTAATACCACCAGTATCTGCTCTATCTTATCTACCACATCCAGATCAGGATTCTCTACGATTGCCCGCTCACTCTTTTTGATATCTGCAAAACAGTAATCAGCCAATGCTAACAGCATAGCCTCTTTGTTATCATATACATGATACAGTGTCTTCTTACTGATACTGAGATTTTTGGCAATGTCATCCATGGTGAATTTCAGACCTTTCCTGCCAAACTCTTCAATTGCAGCAAGAAGTATTTTCTCTTCTAATTGAGACTGCATATTTCTTATCTCACCTTTCTTTGGAAACTTGAAAACTGCTTTAAGTTTCTTAGTTTCCTTTATTATATCATTTACAATAGGAAATACTATTCACAAATAAGAACAAATTTCCCGTGCTTTTTCAGTATAAATGCACAAAAAAAGACAGACATTTCTGCCTGCCTTCTTTCTTATACAATTCTTCTGACACTTAATATCTCTCGATAAGTAGCATATCCTATCTTGATTCCAGTCTTCACACCGCTGGCGTGTACAATCTTTCCATTACCAATGTAAAGAGCCACATGTCCTGCGTAGCAGATGATATCTCCCGGCTGCGCTTCAGTGAAGCTTACCTCTTTACCTGCTGTCCTTTGTGAATACGAGCTTCTTGGAATGCTGTATCCATATGCTTTGAATACAGACTGGGTAAATCCTGAACAGTCAGCACCATTGGTCAGGCTGGTACCGCCCGGCACATAAGGGTTTCCAACAAATCCACAGGCGTAGATTGCAATCTGTTTACCAATATCACTACCATTGGCAGCCAGGATTTCTGCTGAATTCACTGTTGCTGTTCCCTTGGGCTTACTGGTGGTCGTAGTAGAAGTGTTATTCTTATTCTGCGCTGCTTTTCTACGGGCTTCTTCCTCTGCCTTTTTACGGGCTTCCTCTTCTAGCTTGGCAATCTGGGCATTCTGCTGCTTAATCTGTGTCTTATAGACCTCTGCCTGCTGTTTCGCCTTACTGATCTGTAGTGCATAATCATCACTGACAGCCTTCAGCTCTGCCATTGCAGCCTCCATGCCTTCCTGCTCTTCCTTATATTCGTCCTGCGTCATTTCCAGCTCGGATTCTTCATCCTCCAACTGTGCCTTCAGGTCTTCTATCTTTTGCCTGGTTTCCTGATAGCGTATCAGCAGCTGCCTGTCATAATCATATATTTTCTCAATATAATCAGCCTTGTTCACCAGATCTTCCATGGAGCCGCCTTCCATAAGAAGGTTTATATAATTCATGTCGCCTTTTTCATACATGAACCGGATACGGACTATCATCGCATTATACTGGTTCTGCTCATCTTCCCTGGCAGCCCCCAGATCTTTCTCCGATTGTGCAATCTGTTCCTTCTTCTTCTGAATGTCTTCTTCGATCAGGCTGATGCTTGCCATAATATCTGCAATCTCAGCCTGCAGGGAATCCATCTCGCCTTTGATTCCCTGCTGTTCACCGGCTAATTCATCAATCTGGTCTCCAAGCTCGTCCAGCTTATCCTGATCCTGTTGATTTTTTTTCTTCAGATCACTGATCTGATCTGCATACGCACAGACACCCGACTCCATAAACACTGTGAATGCCATAACCAGGCACAACAGATGCTTCAAACGTTTCTTCATCTACTACTGATACCCCTTTTATATACCAGTATATACTTACTGTGCTGTAGTGGAGGATTCTTCTGTCTCTTCTACAGTCTCTACGTTTGTCATGGTTTTAAGCTTTGCCATAACATCGTCCTGAAGCATATACATTCTGTAAGTTGTCTTACCGACCTCATCAAGAAGTGCTTCAGCTGAGTCATATCCATATTCCTTGGCTTCTTCTTCAGCCTTCTTGTTAATATCTTCGTCTGTTATCTCAATACCTTCCTGTCTTGCTACTGCTTCGATTACAAGGTACTGCTTTACTGTTTCCTGTGCCATCTCTGTCAGCTGCGCATTGTACTCATCCATCGTCATCTGATAATATGTGGTAACAAATGTCTCCAGATCACATCCATAGAAGCTGACACAGATTGCTTCCATATATTCATTATAATTCTGAACTTCCTCATCTACAAGAGGTTGTGGTACAGAAGTGAACTGACTGTCACTTACCAGCTGATCCAGAATGGCATTATTGATATTGGTCTGGTAATTGTTCTCTGCCTCTTCTTCTACACTCTTCCTGGCTGCATCCCACAGAGCTTCCTTGGTCTTATATTCCAGTCCCATCAGCTCCAGCTGCTCTGGTGTTACATTCTCATAATCAGTAGACTCAAGAATATTCTGTACTGTAACAGTAAATACAACTGCCTGTCCAGCCAGATCCTGGTTTCTGCTGTAGCTTTCAGGGAAAGTCAGATTCAGATCTACAGTATCTCCCGGCATAACGCCAATCAAGCCTTCTTCAAAGCCATCAATAAATGTATTGGAACCGATCTTTAACTGATAGCCCTCTGCGCTGCCGCCGGAAAAGGCTTCTCCATCCTTCTTGCCTACATAATCTATTGTAACCAGATCGCCGTCTTCTACTGCTCTGTCTGTAACAGGATATGTAGTGAGCATATTGCCGTTGATATAATTCTCGATCACTTCATCTGTTACTTCTGTCTTGGCAGCCTGCACTGTCATGTCCTTATATTCGCCCAGTGTTACATACTCATCTACATCCAGATCAGCCAGCGCTACATAATCAGCTCTTTCGCTTACCTTGGTTTCCTCTTCGGAAGCTGTCTCTTGTGTTGCTGCAGTCTCGCTGCTCTGTTCTGTTGTCTGTGCTGCATCAGATCCTGTCTGTGTACTCTTATTACCACAAGCACTTAAACTGACAGCCATAACACCTGCGATACACATCATTGCCATTTTCTTTTTCATTATAATAACTCCAATCCTTATATATAGTAATACCCTCAAAAAAAGATATAACAACTCATTTATATCACAAAAACCCGCTGTTGAAAAGGGAATCTCCTTGCACTTTTGCATATTTAATGATAAAATTCAAAGTGATTGCAGTGAATTGATTCACTGACTGGTAGGAGGTCAATTTATGAGTCCGGTTTTAAAAGTTATTTTAATTGTTTTGGTCGTTCTGGTAGCAGTCATTGCAATCCTGTATTTTCTTGGACGTAAAGCCCAGAAGAAGCAGGCAGAACAACAGGCTCAGATAGAGGCAGCCAAGCAGACCGTAACGATGCTGATTATCGATAAGAAGAAGTTGCGGTTAAAAGATTCCGGTCTTCCAGCAATGGTCATGGAACAAACGCCCAAATATTTAAGGAGAGCGAAATTCCCCATTGTAAAAGCTAAAGTCGGCCCACAGATTATGTCTTTGATCTGTGATGCATCCATCTTTGATACGGTTCCGGTTAAGAAGGAAGTGAAGGCAACTATAAGCGGTATTTACATCACTGATGTGAAGGGTATCCGTGGCAGCCTGAATCAGCCTACCGGCAAGAAGAAGGGCAAGTTCAAGGCATGGGTTGAGAAAATGCAGGAAAAAGCAGGTGCGAAACCATTAAAGTAAACAATAAAAAAGGAAAGCAGATCGGTTCTCCCGATGCTTTCCTTTTTTATTTATCACTGTTTGCAGTAACCACTACTTCAATATGACAGTCCGCTATATACTGGTAATTCGCTTCCAGCGTATAATCAATATGTATGCGAAGCTTATCCTGCGTCTCTTCTGCTACTTCTACTTTGGAGGTATCCAGCCCTATCAGGATCCCCCCCATTGGCGTGGCATATTCTGTAATGGTTTTCTTACCCTGGGTAAAAATCATCTGTACGTTGACTCCACCACGCTTGGTCAGAGAAAATTCGTCCCCCCTGACTTTTATCATATTCTTAATGGGCTCTTCCATTCCCTCTACCAGTTCTTCATACAGAATGTAGTGGGCATTGTTTCTGTAATAGTATTCACCGGCACAGATCGTTTCAATCTTATCCAGTTCTTCATCATTTTGTGCTTCTTCTTCAAACTGCAGTCCCTGTATGCACAGCAATACATCTTTTGTCATACTGCAATCACACCTTTCTATCTCTTCTCCAGCCACTCTGCCAGCAAGCTTCTGTATACGATCTCATGCTGGGGCTCTCTGTCTTTTTCCTCTGTATAGAACCATTCTTCCAGCAGCTGTTCTGTCTCTTCTTTGGTCAAAGCCCTGCCATTCTCGTCTGTCAGACATCCGGTTCCCTGTTCTACATATATCTCCGGTCCCAATATACCGATCCACAGCAGTATTCCAGCCATCATGAACCACTGTCTCCATATCCTGCTCCATTTCATATCCATACCTCCATTTACTGATATCAGTATGGACTGTTCTGATGGCTTTTATTCCACTATTGTTTATCTTTTCCCAGCTGAAGCTGTCTGGTGATGGCTTCCTCCTGGTTGTCCACATGGCGGGTCACGACTCTGGCTGCAGTTTCCTTATCCTTGCGCATAATGCTCTCATATATATCATTATGCTCCTGGATAAGACGCTCATACTGCGTAGCATCCTTAATATATTCAAAGCGGTAACGATACATCTGCTCAGCCAGATTATTGACCAGCTGAATCAGACGGTCATTTCTTGTTGATCTGACAATAATATCATGAAGGCGCACATCTGCCGCTGCAATCTTACGCCAATCCTGTGTCCTGGTCGCTTCCTTGAACTCTGTACATGCCTTGCCAAGCTCTGTCAGCTCCTCCTGCCGCATACGGTCACAGGCAAGCTCAACTGCCAGGACGTCCAGTGCCCTTCTTACCTCCAGTACATCCTTGAGATTCTTCCATGTGATCTGTGCAACCTCTGCACCTCGTCTTGGTATCATTACTACAAGACCCTCAAGCTCCAGCTTACGGATTGCTTCTCTGATTGGTGTTCTGCTGACTCCAAGCTTATTTGCCAGATGAATCTCCATCAGTCTCTCGCCCGGCTTCATTTCACCCGTAAGAATCGCCTGTCTGAGGGTATTAAAAACTACATCTCTTAACGGTAAATACTCGTCCGTTCCATTTACCTGAAATGCATCGCTCATATACTGCCCTACCTTTCCCCATTGTAAAACTGTGTTACTTTGATCTGCTTGGCCAGTCCCATCTCTCTCAATGCCTTCTCTGCGGCCAATGCCTCCTGTTCCTCTTTATATATACCAAATACAGTAGGTCCGCTTCCGCTCATTAACGCATTCATCGCTCCATGTTCTTTCATGAAGTCCTTGATCTGCGCAATAACAGGAAACTGCTCTACAGTAACGGTTTCCAGTACATTATCCATTCTGTCTGTAATTCCCTGCAGACTTCCCTGCTTCAATGCCTCTATCATCCCATCAATATCAGGATGGCTGCTCAGTTCATCTGCCTTTAGGCTCTGGTACACCTCTTTGGTTGATACCATAATAGGAGGTTTGGCAACCAGAATAGATGCCTTGGGCGGTGCTGGCAGTTCGGTAAGCTTCTCCCCGATTCCTTCTGCCAGTGCTGTTCCTCCCTGAATACAGAATGGAATATCCGCACCCAGACGCAATGCCTGCTCCATCAGCTGTTCCCTGGTCTGTCCCAGTTCAAAAAGCTCGTTCATTGCCAGCATGGTAGCAGCGGCATCTGTACTTCCGCCAGCCATTCCTGCTGCTACGGGAATATGCTTCTTTAGATGAATCTCTATTCCTTCTTTGATGGAATAATACTCTTTCATCAGTTTTGCTGCACGAAATATAAGGTTATTTCCAATATCTCCCAAGGGATCTTTACTGTCTACGGATAAAATAATATCCGGATCTTTACGTTTGTTGAATTCCAGCTCATCATACAGATCAATTGCCTGCATGATCATTTTCACTTTATGATACCCATTGGGCAGACGTCCACATACATCCAGTCCTAAATTCACCTTGGCTCTTGCCTTATATTTCAATTTATCCATGTTTCTTCCTTCCATGTGCTGCATTGTACGTTACCGTAATCATTGTACTTCATTCAGTACAATATACATTTTGTATTCGATTATATACAATTTCTAAAGATTCGTCAATATCCATCATTTACTATTAAGTTTTCTTACAGGCCTGTCGATATATAAGATGAGAGTTAATGTATCTGTTTCACAGTAATGCATGGATGCAGTGTGAAATATTTCACACAGATTTGTGCCCGCAGTTCAAGGTCTGCAGGCTACAGAAAGGAATGGTTATAATTATGGATGTAAACGGACTTACTAACACAATGTCAGCTGCTGTATCTGATATCAAAAACGTGAAAACTGATACAGCTGCGAAAACCGACAGTACACAAACAAAAGATAACAATACAGATCAGGCAACAGCCACCACTCCAAAGCAGGATGATACAGCTGCTGTCTATGATAAGAGCAAACTCAGTGAAGATGACAGAAAAACAATTGTAGAACAGCTAAAAGCCGATCAGGAGAAGCGCCAGACTCAGCTTACTGATCTTGTAAAAAATATGATGTCCAAGCAGGCTGCTACCTTTGGACAGGCTACAGATATCTGGAAGTTCCTTGCAAAAGGAGATTTTACTGTAGATGCCGAGACCAAAGCAAAAGCCCAGAAGGATATCGCAGAAGATGGATACTGGGGCGTTGAGCAGACCTCAGACCGTATCGTTTCCTTTGCCACAGCATTGGCAGGTGACGACAGCAAGGCTCTGGAGAAAATGCGTGATGCATTTGTCAAAGGCTATAAGCAGGCTGAGAAACAGTGGGGCGGCAAACTTCCTGATATTTCCCAGAGAACTTATGATGCTGTCATGAAGAAATTCGATTCCATCTCTTCCAAAAAAGAAGAAAAATCCGACAGCGATGGCAAGGTCATCATCAAAGACAATACAACAACAGAAGATACCGCTAATCCGTTAGCTTAATCAAATACCACCAACAAGAACGGGGCTGTTCAAAGCCCCGTTCTTTATATTTCCCCGGATTTTACAATCAGCAGCTTATCTCCCGGCGCAATATCTTCACTGGTAAGCTGATTGACTTCCTTAATTTTATCTACGCTGACATAATATTTTCTTCCTATCTGCCAGAGTGTATCTCCTTCTTTTACAAAATATATGGCAAAACCAGGAAGCTTCTCCAATTTGGAACTGTCCAGCTCTGTAATCTTCAGATCAGTCAGAATCTCTTCCTGTGCCTCACCGTAGAGCATCAGATGCAGGGTCAATACAGCCTGCCATTCTATCCTTTCCCCATCCTTCATAACCACATGCAGCTGTTCCAGCTGTGGTTTCAGAGAACAGTTCTCTATATTATACTCCATATCCTTGCGGAGTCCTGATAACTTCCTGGTTATGGTAAATGGAAGTCTGCTCTCAGCCATGGCGAAATTATTACCATCTTCATTATTCAGATATAAGACCTGTACTTCGGCACTTCCCCTGATCTCTATCTCATCATCTCCGAAGATACAGTTCTCAATCTCAGGCTTTGCTTCACTATGGCATATCTGTAATATTTTTGTATCAATTCCATCCGGCTTTACCGTGCCGGTCAGTTTCTCTTCCAGATAGGCATCCTGTTGCAGCTGTCTGAACTTCTTCGGACTGGAGATCGCAGCCACTTCACAGCTTACCCCATAGACGTCAGCTACGATAGGGGAGGACTCCTTCTGCAAAAGCTTGATTTCCAGTTCCAGTGCCAGCTCCACTCCAAGCATTCTGGCTTCGCCATCGCTGTCTTCCCGTACGGTAATCTCCTCATGCCCTACTTCATATGCAATGTCCGCTGTCATCATCTCTTCACAGCCCTGACATTCAATGTTTCCGCTAAAGGGCATCGTTGTTTCATACCAATTTGTCCTGCCACTGATATCCTCTTTATATATAAGGAAAAGAGACAGTTCACCACCTACTGCAATCTTTCCCGAAAGTGGCTTAAAATTTACATGTTGAATTGCCGTACTTCTCCAGATAACCGTTCCCACTGCCGGTAATCCTGCTGGCAACTTGTTTTCTTCGTGGATTCGAAACAGATCCCGCTTACTTACTGCTGTTTCCAGATAGTCCAGCGGCTTCTTGCGGTATTCCAGCTCTTTTCCACCTTTTGCCTGCTCCTTCTCTGCTCCATTCAAGTCCACGCATACTTCTTCCTGGGTATTCTCTTCTACTCTGGGCATAAGACTGATTACAGCCTGAATACTCAGCTTTCGTGAATTGATAAGATTCACTCTCATATCTTCCAGATTGGTGTTACAGATAGCCCTGTCTGTGCTTTCCACCATATCCATGTAGATTTCTTCCATGAAGGGCAGTTCACCCTCCATCCCGGCAAGCCCGGATTCTTTTCCTTCTGCAAGATATAAAATCTGATACACAAGTCTGCCTTTTACCCAGACCTTATTGGTTCCGGACTTTACTTCATCTACCTTGATTTTTCCTCTGGTAAATACAGGCTTGCCAACATCCGGTCTGCTGTCCGATACATTAATATCCTCTTCCAGCGGAATCTGCAATAATGCCTTTGCCTTGATCCGTTCTGTATGTATATTCTTTTTCACAAGTTCCATATTTAAAAAGACCTCTCGAAGAATCCTGACTTATCACATTCTATTCTTCGAAAGGTCTTAATATGCGTATTATGCGTATTATCTGACTGCACCGACCAGTTCTGTCAGATTCTCCACATGGTAACGCTCCATGTACTCTTCTATTCCTTTCACAACTTCAGCAGTTGTATAAGGATTTACAAAATTCATAGCGCCTACAGCAACGCCGGTCGCTCCTGCCAGCATGAATTCAATGGCATCTTCTGCGTTGGCAATACCTCCCATACCAATAATAGGAATCTTTACTGCCTGCGCTGCCTGATAGACCATACGAACTGCCACAGGCTTAATAGCAGGGCCTGAGAGACCACCTGTCTTATTTGCCAGTGCAAACGCTCTCTTATGGATATCTATCTTCATACCTGTAATAGTATTGATCAGTGAAAGGGCATCACTTCCTGCTGACTCAGCCGCCCTTGCCATCTCTGTAATGTCTGTTACATTAGGCGAAAGCTTCATAATAATGGGCTGTTTTGCCTTGGCTTTGATCTGCTTCGTAATATCATAGAGACAATCAGGATTCTGTCCAAAGGCAATGCCGCCATGACTTACATTAGGACAGGACACGTTGATCTCCAGCATATCAACCGGCTGATCCCCCAGCTTTTCCACAACCTCTATATAATCTTCTACTGTTCGTCCACATACATTCACAATAATTTTGGTATCGAACTGTTTTAAGAATGGAATGTCTCTTTCAATAAAGACATCAATTCCCGGATTCTGTAATCCTATTGCATTGAGCATACCGCCATATGTCTCCATCACTCGTGGAGTAGGATTCCCTTCCCAGGGAACATTGGCTACGCCCTTGGTCACAACTGCGCCCAGACAATTCAGATCTACAAATTCAGAGTATTCCATACCGGAACCAAATGTTCCCGATGCTGTCATAACAGGATTCTTAAATTCTACACCTGCAATCGTAACTTTTGTATTTTTCATCAGATATCCACCTCACTTGCCAGATATACGGGGCCATCCGTACAGATTCTTGCATTCTTCACATGGGAATGTGCGTCTACGTTTTTGGTCTTCACTACGCAGCCAAGACAGGCGCCTACGCCACATGCCATTCTCTCTTCCAGGGAAATATAGGCTGGAATATTCTGCTCCTGTGCATATTTCTTAATTGCACGAAGCATTGGCATAGGTCCACATGCAAAAATAACATCTGCTTTTAAATTATTCTCTGCAATTGCATTCATGACATTGCCCTTAGTTCCCTCACTGCCATCTTCCGTTGCCACATACAGATTACCATATTGCTTCAATTCGTCTGCCAGGAATAATTCAGAATTACGATAACCTGCAATAATATCCTTCTCACAATCCAGCTCCTTAGCCAATTCAAGCATAGGAGGGATTCCAATACCACCTCCCATTAAGAAAGCTTTTTTGCTTTTGGCAGCTTCAAGAGGGAAGCCATTGCCCAGTGTACCTAAAATATCAATCGGTGCTCCTGCATGATATCCTGAGAATTCTGCGGTGCCCTTACCTGCTACTCTGTATACAATCCGAATTCTGCGATTCTCCCTATCTACCTCACAGATACTGATGGGGCGTGGCAATAACGTTGATCTATCCTGTGTATATACACTGATAAACTGCCCCGGCTTCGCCTGCAGACTTAAATCCGTTGCTATCCACATATCATAAATGTCCGTTGCAATTTCCGTTTGACTCACTACAACAGTAGTTTCTTTCTTCTTACCTGACATGCTCTTCCTCCAATTCCTTACATGGTATATTTCACACTAACTACAGTATAAAATAAGAAGGGATGATGTGCAAGCACATCATCCCTTCTCTGTACGATAACCTATTTCTTTTTCATTCAATGTCTCTTCTTCTACGAGAAGATCTGCATAGACACCGCCAGCTTCCTGCAAGCCTTTTGCAATCAGTCCGGCAAACAATACTGCCCCATCATAACGAAGATGTGTATTATCGGTCTTGCCATCAGGATAGTTCTTGTACTCTCCCTTGGAGAAATACATAAACCACTTACGGCTGCCCATTTCACCAGCCTTCTTTAACTCCGTACGGCTCATGCTGTAGAGGTCTGCCAGCGGAACATTACATTTCTCTGCTGTCTGCTTCATAGCTGCTACATAGTCAGAATGGGCACCTATGCCAAGGTGCTTATCATCCACAAAACATCTGCGTTCCAAAGGTGTAATCAATACAGGGTAAGCACCATGCTTCCTTGCCACGTTGATAAAAATCTCCAGATTCTCCATAAATGTGGAAAAAGGCTCTGTATATCTAGCAGGGTCCTGACTCTTCTCATCATTATGTCCGAACTGGATAAACAGGAAATCTCCTGCACCGATTTCTTCATCAATCCTCTGAAGTCTGCCTTCGTCAATAAAGCTCTTGGTACTTCTTCCATTTTTGGCATAATTTACTACCGTTACATCGTCTTTTGTATACAAGGAAAATACCTGTCCTATGCCAGTCTGTGGGTAGGTCATAAACTTATTAGTCTGAACTGTTGAATCTGATGCCCAAAAAATTTTCCTCATTTATTCTCCCTCTCCTTTATTTCAATAAGAAAGGGGGGACTTAACGCCCCCCTGGATATTACTCTTTTACAGCTCCGATATTAACACCGGTTACAAAGTATTTCTGTAAGAAAGGATACAATATCATGAATGGCAGGATTGCTGCAATGATACCTGCATTGAACAGTGTATTCTGTGATACATTGTAAGCCGTTGTAGGCGTATCACCGTCCATAATCATGTTTCTTAACTTATACTGGAAGTTAACCTGATCAGGGTCTGTAATGTAAATCTTAACTGTTGTGTAATCATTCCATACTGTTACGGCAAACATCAAACCGATAGAAGCAAGTGCTGCCTTAGACAGAGGAAGAACGATCTTGAAGAAGATTCCCATAGGAGAACATCCATCGAGTTCTGCTGCTTCATATAAGGAATCAGGAATACCTTCAAAGAAGTTTCTCATAAGTACAAGGTTGTAAACGTTCATACCATGCTTGAATACAAGAATCCACATATTGTTTACAAGACCGATCTTCTTCATAACGAGGTATTCAGGAATCATACCACCGGAGAAAATCATTGTAAACAAAAGCATGTATGCAAGGAAGTTACGTCCAGGCATGTTGAACTGTACAAGTACATAACCACCAAGTGTAGATAATACCAGACCAAGTAAAGTTCCGAGAATTGTTGTTACTACGGAGTTAATGAATGGTCTGTAGAGTGCAGATGTCTGAATAATGGTCTTATAACCATCAACAGTAGGATGGCTTGGCCATAACTGGAACTGATATACACCAACCGCATTGAAGGAGTCTACCAAAACTTTCCAGATAGGAACCAGAACCAGTAAACCGATTAAAATAAATACGATGTAGTTTACAACGTCAAAAGCGTGTAATCTTTGTTTACGACTAGGTTGTTCTTTTGCCATTTTCGTACCTCCTATACAATACCGCGGCCACGAGTCTTCTTACTTGCCCAGTTACATACAAGAACAAGGAAGCACCCTACTAAGCCCTTGAAGAGACCAACCGCTGTGGAATAACCATAGTTAGGCAGTGCAATTGCGAATGTCTGACGATAAATATATGTAGAAATAACATCAGATACATCATATACTGCATTGTTATATAATACGAATACAGATTCGAACATGTTCATAACCTTAGCCAGGTTCAGGATCAATACAGTGATAATTGTATTGCCAAGAGCCGGTACTGTTACGAAACGGATCTTCTGCATACGGGTAGCACCATCAATATCTGCTGCTTCGTATAATTCAGGATTAATACCTGACAAAGTAGCCAGGAAGATGATTGTTCCCCAACCTGTTTCCTTCCAGATATTAATAATGTAGAAGATTGGACGCCACCATGTTGTACTTGCAAGGAAGTAGATGTTCTTATCAGCGTCTGTCAGGACTCCCAAATCTCTCAACCAACCATTTACAAGACCTGTACTGGATGGAGATAACAACAAACTGAAGATAGATGCAACTACTGCCCATGACATAAAGTGTGGCAGATATATAATAGTCTGCAAAGTTTTCTTTGCAAAGAGATTTCCCATTTCATTTAAGAAGATAGACACTACAACCGCAGATACGTTTGTAATGATCAACTTAATAATACTCAACCAAAGTGTGTTCTTGAATGCCGTCCAGAATGCTGCTGTAGCAAACATCTTCTGGAAATGTGCAAAGCCTACAAAACTTGGTGATCCTACGGGCTTATAATCGTAGAAAGACCATTTGATACCAATCATTGGCCAATAATTAAAAATAAACAGAAATATCAAAACCGGCAGGAACATTACATAATAGCCCCTGTTATTCCAGATACGAAGCTTCAGCGGTTTCTCTCGAACTTCGACACCTGTAGAAGTCATAACTGTTTTCTTACTCATACCGTTCTTCTTCCTTTCCTACTTCCTCATACCACTTTTCCTACTTGGCCGGATAGAACGGCCTTTACTCTCTCATGAATAACTGTCCTGCTCCGGACAGGAACAGGACAGTCTCATATGTAACTTTTCCGATTACTCGGCTTTATCTTACTTAATTATATCTTACTGATTTAACTCAGTTAAGCACTGATCAACGATAGAACCAACTGTATCAACGTATGTCTGCATAGCTGCTTCAACATCGCCGCCGTCAACTACAACTGTTGTAATGCATGCAAGCTTAGCGTCATAGATTGTACCGGACTCGTTTGTAAATGTCTCAGATACAGGTGAAGCAGGAGCATCTACACAGTTGCTTGTGAAGAATTCATTACCTGCTGCTGCAAGCTCGGACTGGTCAGCATAACCATTTGTTAAATGGCATACAACCAATGCAGGGTCAATTGCATTCTTCTTCCATACAGAGTTAGGATCGTTAGGAGACTGCTTTAAGTGGAACTCACCATCAGCGTACTCATATGTCTTTTCCTTATCTGTACCAGCGTTAATTGTGAATGTTTCAGCCTCTGTAGACCAGTGAACGCCTTCAGCACCATATGTCCAAAGTGTCTGAACCTTGTCACCATCCATCATTGTCTCGATTAATGTATCGAAGATAGCCTGCTCACGGGAATTATCTCCGTCACCGTCATCAATGATAACCCATACAGGAGCTTCTCTGTTGAGGTAACCACCAACAGTATCCTTAATCTCAGCGATAGGAGTTAACTGAACTAATTCAGAATCAACATCATTCTTTACAAGGTTATCTGTAAGTGTCTGATACCAGGAACCTGCCCAGTATGTGAATACACCTGAGGAACCAGTCTGATCATTGGAGAACCACTTTTCACGGGCAATCTTTGTAGATGCTGTAAGTGTTTCAGGATCGATAGCGCCATCAGTATATGCCTGCTGTAATCTTAATAATGCAGCCTTAGTCTCTTCGGACTGGAATCCATCATACCATGTACCATCTTCGCCCTGAACGATTGCTGGGTATGCATCCTGCCAGAATTCAGGTAAGTAGTTGATGTAAGGAGCTTCGTTTCCAACGAAACCTGCTGCAACTACACCATATGTATCGCCATCTACGCCGTTTCCATCAGGATCGCCGTTGTGGAAAGCAAGTAACATATTGTAATAATCATCATATGTCTTAACATCTTCAGCGTTGATTCCAACTGCATCTAACCAAGCCTTCTTAACATATGTAACACATCCGTTACCATATGAGTTAGCGAAGCCGTATAAATGACCTTCACTGTCCATCAGGCTCTCATTAATCTTAGGTAAATCCATACGTGACTGGAAATCAGCGTTCTTATATGCATCAGCCATATCCCAGAGAAGACCTGTAGGTGCATACTGCTTGAACATATCTGCTGACATGATCATTGCATCAGGATAATCGCCACCTGCGAATAAACGTCCAACTGCATCTGTATAACCTGAATGGTCTAACTGCTGGATGTTAAGCTTAACATCATGACCAAGTTCTTCGCTTACAGCCTTTTCCCACTGCTCAACGAATGCCTGCTGTCCATTATCAACTGTTGCTGTTAATGTACCGTTTACTACAATGTTAAGTTCTGTCAGATCATAAGAGGATGTTTCCCCTGTAGATGCTGTTGTAGAAGCTTCTGCGTTTGCAGCTTCTGTAGATGAAGTAGCGTTTGAATCTGTAGCTGTGCTTGCGCTGTCAGAAGAGCTACCACATGCAGCTAAGGATACAACCATAGCTGATGATAAAAGTAAAGATAATGCTTTCTTCTTCATTTCTTACTTTCCTCCCTAATATAAAATTAACTGTTCCGAACCTTGGGGCTGTGCCCTTGCTCTGGAATCAACATATCATTTCCCCTCTTTTAAAACAAGTTACAATTTTTGCTGTCACGTACATTATTTGACTGCGTTTCCAAAAAATCCCCATTTTTCAAGGGTTTCATGTAAGTACTTACATGTTGTTTTTTTTATTTAAAACTGGTACAATACTACTATACAAACTGATAATTTATAATATCATGGAGAAAACCTTGATGATTTTGAATAGAAAAGAAACGAAAAATAATACAAATTCCACAACGGACAAACAGTCCCTCATGCTGCGTATGGTAACCTCTTACAGTATCTTCCTGCTGGTCATCCTCATCCTGTTCCTGTATCTGTATCAGTCTACTTTCCGCAACGTACAGCAGCAATATGATTTCCAGCAGAAATCCACTATGGTCAGTAATGTAGAGCTCTTTGAAAAAGACTTAAAGATTATGGATATCTATTGCCGGCAGCTGCTTCAGAATAATACATTCCGAAAGCTGATTGCCTTTCATGATCCTGATGACAAGGGCTTTATGGATATGGGAATTGCCCTTGCGACCACGCTTTCTACAGATGTGTACCCTGAAGCACTGCTTCCCATTGAAGAAGTGTACTGTTATCTGCCTAATACGGACTATATTCTGTCTCCCAACTATTTTATATCCGCAGAAAGATACTATAGCTGGATGAAAAGATATGCAAATCCCGAATATACCAACTGGCTGAAAGCACTTTCAGAAGAATCCAATTATTACCAGTTTCTTCCTATGGATAATGTCGCACCGAATTTCAGCAAAAACTACTATATGTATATGGTAAACATGGATGATCTGTACTATATAGATGCCAACGCTGTAGTATGCTTTGTCCTGGAGAAAGAAGAGCTGGCTTCCCTATTTACCACGCTCTCTTCCGACAATTTCGATACGGACTTTATTGTTGCAGTAAATGAGGATAATGTTCCTTTTATGAGTCTGTTATCCAATCCGGATTTCTCCGTAGATAAAATTATGAATCTGCATTATACTAACAATTTTTCGCATAATCATGGTTCACTCACAATAGGAAAGTATACGTCACAGCTTACGGGCTACACATACTACTACAGTTTTCCTGCTTTTAGTTCTACTTCGAGCACGATTACAAAACAGGTGTTATATATCACATGTTTTGTAATTGCTTTTCTCCTTGGAATCTCTTTGATTATACGGTTTTCAAGAAGAAATGTAGCACCTATCATAGAGCTTGGTCAGGAATTGAACGAAGCCGTGGAAGCACAGAATCATTTGCAGGAAGTGGTAGACAGTCAGCGTCCCATTATCTGTAACAGTTATGTAAGGCAATTACTGACCGGCTTGATTGCTTCTGAAGAAGAAGCTTCTTATATTAAGGAATATCTGAATCTGGTCGGAGAACCTCTATATTATAACTGTCTCTACATTGTAGCATATAACAATGCCGGTGATTCCAGTGAAAATGCGCAGCAGATCCGTTCTTCTGATGACTTCAATCATGTTATCACGAACGCACTGCAGAATTATCTGGGTTCCCCTCTGTATTATTTTAATCCGGCAGACAGAACCTATGCACTGCTTCTGGCATGCACCAAAGAAGATGAAGCCAACCTGATCATCAAAACAAACGAAACGATTGTCCAGCTTCATAATTATCTGCTGGATACCTATGGAATCTGGTTATTTGCAGGTATTGGCAGAAATACGGACAGCCTGACGAATGTGTGGGAATCTTATCAGCAGGCTGTAGAATCTATCAGTTATACCAGTAAGAATTATTTCTTCTTTCCGTATGAATTTATTAAGAAGGATTCCAATGCCTTCTATTATCCACCTGAATTGTCAACGAAGCTGATTCACTTCATTACGACCGGCAATACTTCTCAGGTACTGGAATTATTCAATCTGATTCATCAGGAAAATATCGAAGAACGTTCCCTGCCAATCAATCTGTTGAAGTTCCTGCTCTCTGATATTCGAAATACTCTGTTAAAAGCCAGATTTGCTCTGCCCAGTGGAATTTCCGCAGAAGTCACTGCCCAGTTAGACGAACAGTTCAATGAACACGCTACATTCAAGCTGTGTGAAGATATTGCTCTGACTCTGTGTAAGCTCTTTGCCGTAGAATCAGAAGATACCAATCTGGTGACTGCAATTGAGAAATATATTGAAAAGAACTTTATGGACCCATCCATGGGTCTGAATAAGATATCTGATGAATTCCAGATATCAGAAAGTTATTTCTCGCATATGTTCAAGGAAAAGACCGGCGTGAACTTCTCCACGTATCTGGAGAATATCCGTATGAGCGAAGCAGCCCGTATGATCAAAGAAACAGATATCAGTCTGAACGAATTGTATATCTCTGTAGGCTACAACAATGCCAACACCTTCCGACGTGCTTTCAAGAAAATCTATGGTGTTACCCCAAGCAGCATGCGTGAAAACAAAGCTGACAAATAAAAATAGGCATTCATCAAACTCAAATCTGATGAATGCCCATTTTTTATCTCACTGGGTAAACATTACCATTTACAATGGTATATTTGATAACGCCTGTTAGTTTATTCCCAGCAAAAGGAGAATTAGAAGATTTGGATGCAAATTTTTCTACCGTCCATTGTGCTTTCGGATCAAAAATAACTACATCTGCTGTAGAATCAATTGCAAGATTTCCTGCATTTAATCCATACATTTTGGCAGGATTGCACGACATGCAAGCTAAAAGTTGCATCATGCTTACTTTTCCTGTATCGACCAGATTGGTAATGCCAAGAGAAAGTGCTGTCTCTAACCCAATAATTCCACTGGGAGCTTCTGTCAGCGGCTTACTCTTCTCCTCTACGCTGTGAGGTGCATGGTCTGTTGCAATAATATCTATTGTTCCATCCTGAATACCTGCAATAATCGCCTGTCTGTCTTCTTCCAGTCTAAGAGGCGGATTCATCTTGGCAAGTGTTCCATGCTCTACCACCGCTTCCTGTGTCAGGCTGAAATGGTGTGGCGTTGCTTCCGCATGAATCTTAGTACTTTTCTGTCTTGCCTGACGCACCAGCTCTACGCCCTCTTTCGTACTGATATGCTGTACGTCAAGAATAACACCTGTTTTTAATGCTATATCAAGGTCACGGGCTATTAAATCTATCTCTGCTTCTCTTGGTGAACCGCCAATACCGAACTTCTTCTGTGCGATATCGCTATTTACACCATTATTACTGATCAGCGCCGGATTCTCTTCATGAAGACTGACCGGCACACCAATACTGGCTGCTTTCACAAAAGCCTGCTCCAAAATATCGACATCCAGCAGCGGTATACCATCATCTGTAAACCCAGCTGCGCCCTTGCTATACAAGAGAGCCATATCTACCAGTTCTTTGCCCTGTAATCCCTTCGAGATGCTGGCACAGCTGTATACATGAATCGGAGTATTCTTTCCCTTCTCCAATACATAATCAAGTGTCTCTTCATTATCTACAACAGGTTTTGTATTTGCCATCAATACCACGCTGGTAAATCCCCCCTGCAAAGCCGCCTGTGCTCCTGTATCAATATCTTCCTTATAGGTAAATCCCGGATCTCTGAAATGAACATGCACATCTACAAGCCCCGGTGCAACCACCATACCCGTGGCATCAATTACCTCGCACCCCTCTTCCTGAATCTCACCACATGGTGCAATTCTGGCTATCTTGCCATCTGCAATCAGAAGATCCCCCTTCTCTTCTCTCTTACAGGAAGGATCTATTATCGTTCCGTTTTTAATTAATATCATATGTTATTTTACCTCTCAATTCAGCATTTCATCCTGTAAATACCAAAATACGCTGTCTGAATTTCAGCATTACAGGCTTACACCTTGATTACAAACCAAGTATAGCATACGTATTATCTAAATTCTACGGTCTTGTCGGCAATCCCCTCTGTTTTTATTACCACATAGGGATAAGATGCCACCTGTGCTGCCTGTTCTGATGTCTGCGGTCCAATCAGAGTCGTATCTATCACAATCGTGTTCTCCGTCTCAAATAATTCATTCACACTAATGCTATAGCCACTACTCTCCTGTTCTCCATACCCCACCGCAATATAGAGATCCTCCCCTCTCGTATAACTGATTTGAAAAGGCTTCTCCTTCTTCTCCCCAATCACATCACGAAGCGCATCCGGCTGCTCTTCCTGAGATACCACCGTAAACTCCAGATCCCTAACCTTCCCCTCATCCTCCTTCTCTACCGCACATCCCCCTAAAATCCCCATTACTGCTATCCATCCCACAATAATAACACATGTTTTTATATTTCTTGTCATACTTTTCACAATTCCTATTCCCTTCTGTCTGATATTCTTATTATCTTATTCCTATTCTATTACACAAAACACCCCGTTATGTCTCTAATATGTTGCATTTCATATTCCCCTATGCTACACTTAATTTCATGTGTTATCAAAAACTAACACGGCGTTTTTCACGTAGCGAGGGCGTGCCTGTGTTGCATTGTCCAAGCTGTGCAATTCGTCCCTCTCTTTACCCCCTTTCACATTTAAAAAATATAATTTAGGAGATATAACATGCAAAATCATCATAAGAGAAGCTCTTTTTCCGGGAAACTCGGATTTGTCCTGTCAGCAGCCGGCGCCTCTGTAGGACTGGGAAACATCTGGCGCTTTCCATACCTGGCAGCCAAATACGGCGGCGGCATATTCCTGCTCATCTATATCATTCTGGCATTGACCTTCGGCTACACAATGATCATTGCCGAAACATCCATCGGACGTATGACCAACAAAAGCCCTGTTGGAGCCTTCCATTCCTTTGGCAGATCCAAATGGCTGTCCTTTGGCGGATGGATCAACGCCATTATTCCCATCTTAATCGTACCCTATTACTCTGTTATCGGTGGATGGGTCATTAAATATCTGTTTGAATATATACTTGGACACAGTAATAATCTGGCTCAGGATGGATATTTCTCAGGCTTTATATCTACTGGCAGTTCTACTGAAATCTGCTTTCTGATATTTGCCATATTTACTCTGAGTATTATTTATGCCGGTGTCCGCAATGGTATTGAACGTGTTTCCAGAATTATGATGCCAATTCTTGTTGTTTTATCCATTATTATTGCCATTTATTCTGTAACAAGGCCAGGAGCGATTGCCGGTGTGAAGTATTTTCTCATACCGAACCTTCATAATTTCTCATGGATGACAGTTGTCACAGCAATGGGTCAGATGTTCTACTCCCTTTCCATTGCCATGGGTATTCTCATTACTTTTGGTTCTTATATGAAAAAAGACATTTCCATTGAAGAATCTACGGAAAATGTCGAGATATTTGACACAGCAGTTGCCATCATGGCTGGTCTGATGATCATTCCTGCTGTATTTGCCTTTTCCGGTGATGACTCCAATACACTCCAGGCAGGACCATCCCTTATGTTCATTACCATCCCGAAGGTTTTTGAAAGTATGGGGCTTGGTACTTTTGTTGGCATATTATTCTTCCTGCTTGTATTATTTGCTGCGGTTACAAGCTCTATTGCCCTGACAGAGAGCGCCGTGTCTACCTTCGAGGATGAGCTGGGCTGGAATAGAAAGAGATCAACGCTTCTGATTGGTGTTATTATCATTGCACTGGGAAGTCTCTCTTCCTTAGGCTATGGCCCTTTAGCCAAGGTAAAAATTCTGGGTATGCAGTTTCTGGATTTCTTTGATTTCCTGACAAACTCCGTCATGATGCCAATTGCTGCCATTACGATCTGTCTTCTGGTGTCACGTACAATCGGTGCGGAAAGAATCGAAGAAGAGGTAACGAAAGAAGGAAAGCCCTTCCGTCGTAAAAAGATATTTTATTTTATGATTCAATATTTGTGTCCTGTTTTTGCTGCAATTATTCTGATCAGCTCCGTAGCCAATGCCTTCGGACTGATCTCCATGTAGTACAACCCTTGCTTTTATAAGGTTTCTCTACTATAATAAAGAAAAACACGAAAGCAGAAAGGTATAGAGTATGATCCGATTAATTATTGTAGTACTTTTTGTAGTTCTATTTCTGATACTCAGTATCCCCATTATGTTCATAGAATGGATTATTGGTAAATTCAATCCGGGTGTGAAAGACCGTTCCTCTCTGGCAATTGTCAACTGGGCTTTCCGCGTTGTCCTTTTCCTTGCAGGTACTAAAGTTACTTTCATAGGTCTGGAAAATGTACCTACAGACACCCCAGTCCTCTATGTCGGCAATCATCGCAGTTTCTTTGATGTTGTAATCACTTACACGAAGGTAGCCCGTGTAACCGGTTACATTGCCAAGAAAGAAATCGAGAAGGTTCCACTGCTTCGCAACTGGATGCGCAACCTGCACTGCCTTTTCCTTGACAGAAAAGACATTAAAGCCGGCTTAAAGACAATTCTGGAAGCAATTGAATTGATGAAATGTGGCATTTCCATCTGTATCTTCCCGGAAGGAACCAGAAATAAGGTGGCTGATACCTTTCTTCCTTTCCATGAAGGAAGCTTTAAGATTGCCCAGAAAGCAAACTGTCCTATCGTACCGATTACGATCAATAACAGTGCTGCCGTCTTAGAGGATCATTTTCCCAAGATCCGCAAGGCACATGTCGTTGTAGAATATGGCAGACCTATTTATATAAATGAGCTTGCTCCTGAGAATAAGAAACAGCTTGCTCCCTATGTACAGCAGATTATCAGTGATACTTATTTTAAGAATAAAGAAAAATATGCTGAACTTATGGCAAAATAAAAGAAAGGGCGATTGTCCTTTCTTTCTTATTTTATGGTTTTATGGCTGTAATTCAATGATAAATGCTTTGGTATATCCATTCTTTGGGGATGTCCGAAGCCAGATCTTTCCACCATGCATTTCAACGATTTTACGGGCAATACTCAAACCGAGTCCACTGCCGCCTCTAGTGCTTCTCGCCTTATCCCCTCTGGAGAAAGGTTCAAAAATATGTTCCGCTAACTCAGGTTCGATGTTTCTTCCCGTATCCGCTATACAGATTCTGTATTCTTCATCCAGTGTAACACTTACCTTCGTACCGGCATCATTATATTTCAGGGCATTATTGAGAATATTGGTAATCACTCTCGTCATCTGGCTTTTATCCAGCTCTATGGAATCAAGCTTATCTGGAATCTCTATCTCCAGTTCCATGCCCTTCTCTTCAAAATCCGTATACATCATGGCAATGACTTCCCGAAGCAATTCACATACATCTGTCTTTTCTTTATGCAGTGTAAAACCTTCACTGTCCATTTTAATATATTCAAAAAGCATCGTGACCAGTTCGCTCATACGCATGGACTTGGCATAAATCGCCTGTAGATATTCCTGTCTTTTCTCCTCACTTAGAGGAATCACACCATCCGTCAGCGTCTTCGCATAACCACATATAGTAGTAATCGGCGTCTTAATATCATGAGTAATGTCTGACAGCATCAGATTTCTTGCCTTATCATATACCTTTTTCTGCTCCTTCTCCTGCTGTAAAAGTTCCTCTAACTTGTGAGATATCTGAATATAATACCACATAATTGCCAGAACATAGGGCAGTAAGGTAATTGCAAAAAGCACCAGAAAGATTAATATTACGCCAAACTGATAGAATCCTGCCCACTTATCGCTGTCTGCCATTGGTATGGCTGATGTGTCAATTCTCAGCTGCCAGGCTCCTGCCATAATCTGCTGTAATTTGTACTGTATAAGTCTGGCTATCTCATCAGGCAGCAAACCGGCGCATACATAGAGAACGATCTGTAGCATTAATAATAAAATACTGCCCTCACTCTCAATCCCTACTTCATTAATATGTAAAACTACGAAAAGCCCCGGCAGAAACTTACGGTACACTATGCCAATCAGCTCCTGCGATAAGGCTATAAAAATCAGGGCAATCAGAAAACGTTCAACCAGAAACCATTTCAGTGATTTGTTCATACTGTGTTCTCCAACCGGTATCCTAATCCACGAATGGTACGAATATACGCATTTGGATCTTCTGAAAGCTTACCTCTCAGCTTACTGATACACACCATTACATTATTATCGTCTGTGTAGAAAGCATCTTCCCAACCCTGTTCATAAAGCTGCTGCTTGGTGAATACTTTATTCGGATTTTCCATAAATAATCTCATAATACGAAATTCCACAGAAGTCAGATCTATCGTTTCTTCACCCTTTTTCAGAATACAGGAATCTACATGCAACGTCAGATCTCTCACCTGTAATATTTCTTTTGGCTGATTCTCCCCTGCTCCCAGAGAATAGAACCGCCTAAGATTGGATTTGACTCTTGCCACTGCCTCAAGAGGCTGAAAAGGCTTCGTAATATAATCATCCGCCCCCATATCAAGCCCCAGTATTTTATCAGAATCATCGCCTTTTGCCGACAGGATAATGACAGGAATATTGCTGTTCTCACGTAATGTCTTCAATACCCGGTAACCATCCAGCTTCGGCATCATGATATCCAGAAGCAGAAGATCCGGTGCTTCTTTCTCAAGAAGCGACAGGGTCTCAAAACCATCTGCCGCTTCTACTACATGAAATCCAGCCTGCTCCAGATACAGGTGCAGAATGTCACGTATCTCTGCTTCATCATCTGCAATCAAAATTGTATATGCCATACAAATCCCCATTTCTTTGCACATTTACTGTGCAACACGAGTCAAAATTGAAGCAGTCTGTAATTTATCTTATAACTGCATCATTGTCGTTGGAACCGGCTGTGCATCTGCCAAGTCTTTCCGGCTCAATCTGCTATACAATGCTGCATCTGTCAGATTCACATATGGTGCTACGTAGAAAATCTCTGCCAGTCCACAGGTAATGCCCCCAAGCATATGCCACAGAATGAAAGACAGATCCAGTACGAAAGCATCCCACTTCTGACCATCCATCATATCTTTACTTCTCTGCAGGACTTCCTGATATGTCATATCCGGATTCTCCCCCAAAATGTAAGGTACCATACGGTACTGATAGGCTTTGTAGATACCCGGGACAATAAATAACAATGACCACAGTACCACATACAGATCCTTGAAGAACATCACTTTTACGCCATTCTTGTAATTATGGTCAAAGGTATATCCCACTTCCGCAATTCTGGCTGTATCGTCCAGGCTCTTTACCATAAAACGGTTGATACCTACCTGAACAGGATTCAGCAGTAAAACATCCAGTGCAATCCCTATTGCAAGCACTATGGCTGCAACTATCAGAACCACAATTACAGTGAAAGCAACCGCAACAATGTCCTGAGGCCTTATATCCATCTGGATATCATCCAGTACCGCTTCTGCACCTTCCCAGTCTACATCATCATTTTCATGCTCTGTGAAATGCTCCTTTACATTATCTGATGCCATGTCACGGATATCACTTCCACCGCCGGAGATTCCCGAACTGCCCAGTCCCCCACCAATCAGCATTCCAATCAGTGATACCAGTACAATCTTCCAGTAGTTACGTTTGAGCGCTTCCTTCGCTCTTTCCTTTAGTTCTTTTCTTGTCCACATCATGTTACATCTCTCCTTTATATACATCCATCATGTGCTTTTTGTTCTTTGATGATATTATCATAACATGACTTCCTTAAAGAAAGAGAAGTGAAACCTTAACAAAACCTTAAACCCCATCACGCCAGTATCTGTGGTATCTGCTTCACCACTTCTTCAAAATGCATACCATGGGAAGCCTTTACCAACACAGTATCACCTGTATGGAGAATCTCACCTAAATGCTCCAGCATGATGTCCCTGTCTTCAAAATAGTAAGCCCTGCTGTCGGATTCTACAGCTTTCACGCCATCATACATATGTCTGCACAGATTACCCACGCAGATCACACAGTCAATTTTATGGTATGCCGCATAGGTTCCAACCTCTTCATGCAGAGCCTTCTCATTGTTCCCCAGCTCAAACATATCTCCAAGGATTGCGACCTTGCGGGTATTTGCCATGCTTAACAGATCGATTGCCGCTTTCATGGATACCGGGTTGGCATTGTAGCAGTCATCAATGATTGTTACCTTATCCTCATGAATGACGTGGCTTCTTCCACCAACAGGCTCTACGGAGCTTATTCCTCCCGCAATCTCTTCATCAGACAATCCCATCACAGTCGCTACCGCCGTAGCAGCCAGGGCATTGTAGACCATATGCTCTCCGGGGAGTGGAATCTTAACACCAAAGGTTCTTCCTTCTCTATGGATATTGGCAGTACTTCCTGCAAGTCCCTGGTTCACATAATCTGTTGCATATATTTCATTCTTACTGTCTTTTCCAAAGAAAAGCGGACGTTTACCGTGCACCTCGGTTACTGTCATCAGCTTATCATCATCACCGTTTAAGCATACCTTACCATCCGGCTGCATGAAGTCGAAGATCTCTGTCTTGGCTTTAAGAATACCATCCCTGGTTCCCAGATTCTCCAGATGGCACTGTCCTATATTGGTAATCACGCATACATTCGGCTGTGCAATACTGCTGAGACGATGCATCTCACCAAAATCACTGATGCCCATTTCCAGTACAGCCACTTGGATATTATCTCTGATACGCAATACCGTAAGGGGTAAACCTATTTCATTATTAAAGTTTCCTTCAGTCTTTAATACCTGATAATGTGTTGCCAGTGTTGCTGCAATGAATTCCTTTGTGCTGGTCTTACCCACACTTCCGGTAATTCCCACTACCTTGATATTGAGCTGTTTTCTGTAAAAGGCAGCCACATCCTTGAGTGCCTGAAAGCTGTCTTCTACAACGATATATGCTCCTTTTGGGTTTTCGGGTGCTTTCTCGCAGATTACACCAAGTGCGCCTTTTTCAAAGACAGCGTCAATAAAGGTGTGACCATCCACACGCTCGCCTTTTGTAGCAATAAATACATAACCGGCTTCCACCTTGCGGGAATCCAGCACAACGCCTGCTGCTTCCTCTCCTACATGTTGCTCTGCATTATGTAAAGAACCATTGACTGCTTTTGCGATGTTCGCCAACGTCATATTTTTCATGTTTTTTGTCACACCTTTCTCTTTTATTCTGCTTCGTTGTATTTCTCCAGGGAGATTCTGATAATTTCTTCACACAGAGCATCAAAATCTACTCCTACCGCTGCTGCTTCCTGAGGCAACAGGGATGTAGGTGTCATGCCCGGAAGTGTATTAGCTTCCAGACAGTAGAAATGATACTCACGGTCCATACGGAAATCTGCCCTTACATAAGTATGCAGGCGAAGTGCCCTGTATACTGCCTCTGCACAACGCTGCATACCCTCTGTTACTTCCTCTGGCAGCTCGGCAGGACAGGTCTCTACAGTAGAACCAGCCTGGTATTTATTCTTATAATCATAGAAACCTACCTTGGGGGCAATTTCGATGATTGGCAGTGCTTTGCCATCCATGACACCAATGGAAAATTCCCTTCCATCTATGTATTCTTCAATCAGGACTCTTTTTTCAAATGAAAACGCCTGCTTTAATGCATCCTGCAATTCCTGTGCATTCTCTGCCTTGTATACACCAACACTGGAGCCGCCTCTGTTGACCTTAACGATACATGGATAGGTATCCCATTGTGCCTCCTGTCCTACAGTGAGGGTAATTCCCTTTGGTGTAGGAATATCATATTTTATAAATAATTCCTTGGAGATTACCTTATCCATAGCAAGGGCGCTTGAGAAATAATCTGTTCCTGTATACTTGATGTGCAAAAGGTCAAACATTGCCTGTACCTTACCATCTTCTCCATTCTGTCCATGCAGTGCAAGGAATACAATATCACTCTGCTTACAGATATCAATGACATGAGGTCCTACTTCATTATAAGGATCGTCCTTTCTCATGGCTCTTACCTGCCTGATATCAGGATTCTGGCTGGAAATTGCCTGAATGCTTTCACTCCAGTCTTTCTTAATGGAGAATACGTCTGTATAATCTGCGCCATCATAGCCAAGATACAAATCCACCAGAACCACCTGATGTCCACTCTTTACCAGAGATTTATAGATCATCGATCCCGTTACAAGGGATACGTCTCTTTCTGTACTTGTTCCACCTGCTAATACTGTTATTTTCATACTAATTACCATGCCTTTCCATAACCTTTAAACTATTGTAGTATACTGTTTTTTGCTCACGTTTCCTATCTTTCTGCCAAAAATAAACACTTTCGGTATACCTCACCGCACTATTTGAACAGTATCTTAATTGCCTGTATCATCCAACAAGTCACTTAAAGCAAAAAGCAGAATGCCATTCCACTCCGGTGTACGATTCTGTGTCTTCTCCGCTTCCATCCAGGTACCATCTTCCCCCAGATACCTGCTGCCTTCCTCATTCCTGCCTTCTATATAATGTATGGTATTCTCCATGACTGACGCATATTCATTGCTCGGTGTAATATAGTCAACGAAACAGATCAGCAGTATCTTATGCAGATTATCGGACATATCTCTTGTGTATACACCGAAATTATCCTTTCTGGACGCAATGCAGATTTCTTCTGTCTCACTTACCAGCTTCTGCATCAGTCCGGAACAGATACCTCTATCCGTATTACGTTCTGTTCCCAGATAGACTATCGCCCCATAAAAGGAAAACCTGTCTTTCATAATGTCTGCTTCATGCTGCTTCAGATAAGATACTGCTACTTCCTGACTCTTCGAGTCTCCTTCTGTCCGAAAACGCTGTGCTGCTGCATAGAATCTGGCATTTGCCTGTTTACTGTTGCTTTTCTGCTTCTCCATCCAGTTCCAGGATTTCCGTGAAGCGTCCAGATATGCCTTGGCTGCTTTCGCATCATATTTGCCAAATACATTATGATACATTGCCATAATACCACAAAATACAGCAGTTGCTTCATAATCTTCATAAATACTTCCCGTTTCGGCATCCTGTACCGATAACATCCAGTCTGCTGAGTTAAGCAATTGAGGAACCAGTGTCTTGTTCTCTTCAAATACACTGCCGTGACACTGTAATGCCAGCAGCATGGCATGCATGCCAAATCCCAGATTGATAATGCCCTGTGGGCTTTCTTCATAAGTAAAATGCTGTTCCTGCTCCATCAACGCCTGAAACAAGTCCCGATATACCTGCTCTCCTATGGAAAATGTATAGGATCGCCCGATTCCATCTGTTTCTATATAATATGTACCTTCCACAGTAAAATCAGAAAAATCTCCCTTGCTGACAGTCTGTGCGCCTGCATCATCATATACAGTCTTCGTGATGGTACCGGTATAGACAACCTCCCCGGACTGCTCTTCTACAATACGAAACTCGTCCGAAAGATGCTCTCCAAGGAAAAGCACCTTCTTATCCCTATGGGGCAGATAGCCGTCCCTGTCCAACAACACTCTTACTCTGCTTACAGGAAGCTCATATGTGGCCGCTGACTGATACAGGGGCTGTGATACGGTCTGTACCGATATATTATCAGACTGCGGCTGCCCCTGTACTGTGGCTGCTGCCGTATTGCCGCAGCCTGACAAGAACATACAGACAGTCAAATACAGACAAAGTAATCTGTTTCTTCTCATTTACGTACCTCAATAACAATTTTCTCCTATTGTACACGCATTTTAATGACAAGTAAATACGCAAGCCTCTGCATTCTCGTTTCGATATACGATCTTGCCATCTATAATCGTCATTAGCGTATGGGTAAATATCTCCATAGGATTCCCATCATAGACTGCAATATCTGCATCTTTACCGACTTCCAGGCTTCCCACTCTGTCTGATACTCCACAGATATCCGCTGCATCAATTGTAATTGCTCTGTATGCCTGCTCCATATCCAGTCCATTCTTGACACATAGTCCTGCACACAACGGCAGTGACTGAATCAATGAGACCGGATGATCTGTTGTAACTGCTACTTTTACACCATGTCTCGCCAATACGCCAGCTGTTTTAAAAGCCATATTCTGCACTTCAATCTTATTTCTGCTGGCAAGATCCGGCCCTACGATTGCAGGAAAGCCTTCTCTTGCGATCTCTTCGGCGATCAGATGTCCCTCACTGCAATGATCCAGTGTCATCCGAAGGTGGAATTCATTGGCAATGCGGATTGCGGTGAAAATATCATCTACTCTGTGTACATGCGCTTTTAAAGGAATCTCTCTTCTGATGACAGGAACCCAGGATTCATAGTGGAAATCATAGGGTACTTTTCCCCTTTGCTCAACATATTGTGCAGCCCTGGTCAGCTCCTGCCGTAACATCCCTGCAATTGCCATACGTGTTGTAGGAGAAATGCCCTGTCCCGCATAATTCATCTTGGGATTCTCCCCAAATGCCACTTTCATTGCAGATGGTGATTTCATGATCAGATCATCTATTCTCCTGCCCTTGGTCTTAACGACTGCGAACTGTCCGCCTACCACATTGGAGCTTCCCGGACCGATCATTGCCGTAGTGATTCCTGCTCTCACGGCATCATCAAAAGCCGCATCCATCGTATTGATTGCATCAATTGCCCGTAAAAAAGGAGTAAGCGGGTGGACGGCCTCATTGCAGTCGTCCCCCTCCTTTCCCTTCTTCTCCTCTGTAATGCCCATGTGGCAGTGTGCCTCTACCAGACCGGGCATAACCAGCTGATGCTTCATATCTATCACTTCACAATCCGCTGACTGGGGCAAGTTAATCCTGGGCGCTAATTCCAGTATCTTACCCTGTCCAAGCAGGATACTCCCATTTATGACTCCTTCTGGCCCCATTGTACGGATTGTTGCATTCTCTAATAACAGCACATTTACTCCATTCTGCTCAGCGGATTCACTGGCTGTCCATCCTTGGTCAGCTTAAAATACACATTACTGCCTTCTACAGAATAATAAATGGTGGGCTTGGCAACTTTACCCACAATATCTCCTGCCGATACTACATCACCCTCTGCTAATGTGATATCTGTCAGCTGTCCATAGGTAAGCTCATATCCATTTCCAAGGTCAAATAAAATACTGTTTCCAGTCTGGGTATCATAATATACCTTCTCTACTACACCGTCTGCTGCTGCTGTAATCGTCTCATCCGGTGTCGCTGCAATGACAATGGCAGGACTATAGCGGTATTGCTGCATTGTTGCAAAATACACTGCCTTGTCCATGCTGTAGTTGACCAGCACTTCTCCTACAATAGGCCATTGCAGTACATCTCCTTCTCCAAAGGAAGGTTCTGCCACAGCATTTTGTGTCTCTGGTTGTGCAATGACAGTTTCCTCTACAGGGTCTTCCTGCACTACAGAGGATGGCTCTCCTGCTATATCCTCACCGAATCTGGCATCTGTCATCTCATTTCTGCCTGCATTTCTAAGGTCTTCTGCCTTTTGCCTGTCATTGGTCACGCCTGCTGAATTCGCCTCAGTATACTGCGGATCCACATCCATATCATCATTCTGACTCAGCTCCTGGTCATTTCCAAATCTCTCATCAGCCAGCTGCTGTTCCTGTGCCTGCTTTTCTATCTGAGCAAAATCTATTCGATTGTCATCCTCCCCGGAATCTCCTATGGACGCCATATAGACTCCCGTCAATGTAAGGGCTGACAGCACAAAGACAGAGGCTGCGATCATACACACCTTCTCCTTCTGTAAAGGACGCTTGTTGTTACGTCTGTTCATACTAACACCTTGCCTTTCTCTAATCTGCTTCTGGGACGTAGGTACAAGTACCTCGTATTAGTATGATTGCCTGTATTTCTAAATCTATTCACATGCATTATATCTTTTATCCAGCATTATATCTTTGTAAAAATATTCCAGTATCTGCCGATATTCCATTCCCTGCGCATCCAGCCTGGCTCCGTAACACACATCAAACCCTATCCCATGGCCTATCCCTCTGGTTCTTATCATAATAAGGTTCTCTTGTTCCTCCCAGTCAAAATCGGGCGACCGTAGCTCCATTACCTGACACAGAGCATCGGCTGTCAGTACCATTTCTTCTCCAGTACAATGTATAACCTTCACATATCCACTATCATCGCGTTCCAGCTCCATATCCTGTAAACTGTTGCAGAATTTCCATCCGCTGATTTCTTTGATTCTGGCATAAAAATCCTTTTTGCGGTAATGATATTGCAAAAGATACTCTTTATCATAGAGATTGTCACTACAGTCCACACTTTTTAAAAAAGGCAGTCCCGTATCTCTGGTCTTGCCACTGCTCATATAGAAAAAAGGAGCAGGAATCACTTCTCCCTCATACGTAAGTACGATTCCTACCGTATCTGCTGCTGCCTGCTGCATATGATCTGTTATTTCATCCCTGCATGCCATTCCTGTATCCTCAAGGATAAGCTGCCCCGGTCTGTTCTCCTGCTGCCATTTATAGACCAGATTGGTGCGGCATATGACAGCCGCTGCCCGACACAGCTCTTCTCCCTTCTGATCTACCAGCATGGAAGCCATCATAAAGGGCAGCACCTCCTCCGGGTCATAGCAGTAACTTCCATTCTGCATCTCCACAATAACAGAAAATCCCGCCGTAGAAGCCATCCTTTCTTCCCTTTGTGGTCTTTCATCTTCTGCCATAAACAGATTACCGAGCAAAGGGAAGCATAACAGGATTGCCAACAGGCGGGGTAATTTCTTCATATATACCTGCACAGTTCGTTATTGCATAGTATATGCTTCTTATTTTTATTTATTCCTGATTCGTCGGATTCCACTTATTAGTTTATCAAACAAAACACCGCATACTATTACTACGGTATTGTCATATATAATTCCAAGTACAAGGCTGACCGCAAAAGCAAGCACCACCGTTACGGCAATACCACCTGCACAGCCAAATCGTAGTGCAGTTATGTGGAATCTGCCCTGCACGATGACAAATAATGCATACCAGTGGATCAGGATAATTGCATAGCTGTATCTGGAACATAAACGGATAACTGCATTGTCTTTGCCATCGAACCAGCTCTTATGGCGAAGCATCAGTGCAAAGATACCACAGGAGAGCAACTGCAACGTAATGGCATTATGATAGACATAATTCATATTGGCAGAATTGATAAATACAACAATAACCGACACAATAAATGCAACAACAGCTGCTGCCATGATTTTCTTATCATAGCTTCTGGTCTGGTCTTTTGTCATAATATATCCCATAAGGAATACGCCTTCCCATCCGGCAAGGAAAGTAGATATACCAAAACCAATTCCTGCCAGCGGCAGATACAGCGTTAATGCGTTGCATACCAGAATAACAACCGCCATTGCAAACAGCATTTTATCAGTAAGATGCTGCATCATAACACGGAAAAATGGTGTAATCAGATATAAAGCAACTATTGTATAAATCAGCCACAGATGCGGTCCTACATCCGGTGCGCCCGTCAGGATTCTCTTAAATGCCGCACCCAGATTCTTCGGTGGCAGGAAGCCTACCTCATGATTCAGAGACAATAACAGTAAATAATATGCAATTAAAGGAATGATGACTTTGGATGCCCTTCTTATATAGAAAGAACCCACTGATTCTTCTTTATGGGAGTTTAGCAAAAGTGCGCCGGATAACATGACATATATCACATTACAGCTCAGTCCAAGTGTCAGACCACCTACCAGCAACAGCCGCTTCCAGCCAGCATCAGCCAGATCCACCATCGGGGAACAGGCATGAGCCAGTATAACCAATACCGCTGCCAGTACACGCATATAATCCCAGCACACCTCTCTGGATGTCTGATTCTGATTCTTCCCTGATAATTGCAGCATATAATTGTGTAATCCCATTTCCCCGGCTCTTACCTTATGCGCCCAGAAGACAAGCAATATGGCAAGCAATGCCACAGGACAATATATAAGACATTGATGTAAAGTACCTGCTGATATTACCGGACTAACCTTAGTCTCACCTGCATATACTGTTATTTCATTTAATGTAAAATCACCATCTATATCCAGTCTGAAAGAATCATACTCACCTAACGGTATTGGAATACAACAAAACGTCCTGCCGGACTCTATAACAGTCTGAAAAGAATGTTTCTCTGTGTAATTCTCTCCGGCTTTTGCATAAAAGACCTGTACCGGCAGATCCTCACCGCTATTGGCACGGCAAAGGATGCGCATTCCTCCCACTGTTCCTTCTGATTTCAAATATAACTGCGGATCTTCACCGGTTACCCGGTAAGCATTATCTTCTACCTCATAATTTGATACGCCCACATAGGAATCCTCTCCTATCGTAGTCTCCAATCCCTGAAAGGTATATTGATAATCAAGATTCTTCCAGAAGATGACCGCCCAGCTTATCAGTACGATAACAGTCAGTATTTCCCATTGCCTGTGTTTTTTCATATTTATTGACCATGCCTTTCCTTCCTTTGTAAGCCCATACAGTTTCAGTGTATCAAAAAAGGCAAAAGCAGTCCATTACTTTCACCTTTTTTTGATACACTTATTATAGCTATTCTGAATACACTTTAATAATTCTGTAAATCCTTGGCAAGCTCGTAGATTGATTCAAATATCTGCTTGCACTTGGCAACCTCTCCCACTGTAATATTGGAATTATCAAGACCTTCTCCTGATGCAGCAGCTACTTCCTGGCTGGATGCCGACAGCTGTGTAATATGGTCATAAATCGTATTAGAGGATTCCAATGTCTGTTCCATACTGTTCTTGACATCATTAATATATTCTGCAAGAATCTTTACTTCGCTTTCTACCTGTGCAAATCTCTCCTTACTCTCTGTTATCAGCTCATTCTGTCTTGCCACACTATCAACAGAATTGCTGATACTTTCATTGGCACGCTTCGTATCTTCATTTAATTCCTTGATGATATTGGTAATATTATTGGATGCTTCCTTGGTATTCTCCGACAAAGTCCTTATCTCTTCTGCGACAACAGAAAATCCACGTCCTGCCTCTCCTGCCCTTGCAGCTTCAATGGATGCATTCAGTGCAAGAAGATTAGTCTGGCTGGATATACTGATAATGGAATCCACAAATCCTGCCACCTGTCCTACCTTCTTAGTCAGCTCATCTATCACTGCTTCTGTTGCAGCACTGCACTGGCTTACATTATCTGCCTGATTGCCAAGCTCCAGCATGGAATTCACGCCCTCTTCTACTGTCTGGGATACCTTATCGGAAGAACGTATCATCTCTGAAGCAAGACTCTGCGCATGTTCTGCATGCTCCCTGATATCTCCTGATATCTCCGCCTGTCCCTGGATTGCTTCTGCAGTACTTTCCGTACTGCCTGCTATGTTTTCCATAGAAGTATGGCTATTGGAAAGGCTTGTCTCCAAGGTATCCATCATATCCATTGCTTCGCCAAAATGTTTCATGATATTATCTGCAACCTGGATCATAAGATCATGGCTTTCCTTCTGCTTCTTTGTACGATGCAGGATCTCGTCCGTATTTTCCTTATTGAACTTAATCAGAAGGCCGATACATCTGATAGATGCATACGCAACCAGAATACTAACCAAAACACCGACAAACCTTGTCGCCCCACCGACTCCGTTATCCATCATACCGGAAATGTGAATGATAAGACGCAGTATATTTGCAAACACAACTACGGCATTGCTCACGATAAGTGTCTTTATATCCAGGTATACAACCGTAGCAAACAAAATAGGAAACGCATACATGGCATTATCTTCTGTCGTCGATACCAGTCTGAGTATCAAATATACTGTCAAAGCTGACCCTAACATTGCATATTCACACATACGGCTGTTTCTCTTGATAACAAAAAAGACTACATTGATAATGATTGCGAGCAATGCACTAAACAACTGCAGATACGATGCCATTGTTACCTGCCCCGGTGTGGCTTTGATAAATGCAACTAATGACAAAAATACATATGCCATTATAACTGTCAATACAGGAAATATTACTGTATTGGCCCTTTTATATTGTTCCTCTGTCACTTTTTATTCCTCCTGTTGTTTTTAATGTACTCTCGGAATCTTCTTCAAGCGAAGCATTCTGAGAGTACATTTTATTTTTTTCATACATATCCTTTTTTCTGTATATAATAATACTACTATTTTATTCTCTTGTATACATTTTTTGAATATTTTTTGTTTTTTAAATCATTAACTGTCTAATCATTCTTTGAATCATACACTCTACAATGATGAAATTCCGGCATCAATTTAAATAAAAAATAAAAAAAGAGGATTGATTTATTATACGCTTAATTATTATAGTATTTACTTTATTTTTTGTTCAAACTATGTTATATTTTAATTAATAGAAATTTCGGAAAGGACGTGACATGATGCTGTATTTTCAATCTGTTGGCGAAGCAGAAGCTGTATTTAAAGCACTCAGCACACCTATGCGACTGAAGATCATGGAAATGATCTATAAAAACGACTCCCTGAGCATGAACGACCTGGCTGAAGCCCTGGGATTAACAAACGGTGCAATCTCCATGCATGTAAGTAAGCTGGAAGAAGCAGATCTGGTAAAGATCAAAACAACCTCCGGTAAAAGAGGTACTATGAAGATTGTCCGTCCCAAATACGACAGACTGATGATTGACCTGGCTCCTTTAAAAGAACCAAGGCACTGCTATACAGACGATATCCGTGTAGGCTATTATACTGCATGTCATGGTACTCCGACCTGTGGTCTTGCTACAAGCAAAGAGATTATCGGTTCTCTTGATGATCCGCGCGTTTTCTCTTTCCCGGACAGATTTAATGCAGGTATTCTATGGTTTGCAAGCGGATATGTGGAATATAACCTTCCCAACCATCTGCAACCCGGTCAGACTTTGAATGAATTGCATATTTCTTTTGAAATATCATCTGAGTGTCCTAATACCAATGAAGATTACCCCTCTGATATTTATTTTTCTATCAATGATATCCCTCTTGGTATGTGGATCAGTCCTGGTGACTACGGTGCCAGAAGAGGTTATGTATCACCGGCATGGTGGCCGGAACCTCTGAACCAGTATGGTCTGCTCAAGACCCTGATCATCAATAATGAGGGGACTTTTATGGATGGCACTAAGAAGCTCTCCAATATAACGATTCAGGACCTTAACATTGACTATAACAGCTATATCACTTTCCGTTTTGAAGTGCCTAAGGATACCGCTAATTGCGGCGGCTGTACCCTGTTCGGAGAAGATTTTGGCGACCATAATCAGGCAATCCGCATCAAAGCCTACTATGATGAAGAGAATGAAACAGACACATCCAGTCAGGAATAATCATAAGCCCCTGCAAAGAATGATTTTGATTCTTTGCAGGGGCTTATTTTACTTAGATCCCCATGCGGTAACATTATTACCAAGTACCGTAAAGGTCATGACAACTTCACGTTGCTTCTGATTAAAATAAAGCTTCTCACTTGGCATTTTTAAGAATACTCCCTGATATGTTATGTCCTCCAGAGTAATGGTCATATTGGGGCTGCCTTCTTCATAAGTCCAGCTTCCTGTCAATTCTCCTGTCACACTGCCATCTTCGTTCAACGTAATATGAGATGGCTGCATGATTCCTACCGTGGCTTTTCCAGCCTTCTGATAATAAGTAGTTGGTGTATGAATAATGAATTCATATTCACCACACATCTGCTCCATATCATAACCGGTCTTGGATATATGCTCTCCTGTATATTCATACGGTGCTGCCACAAGCCAGCCTGCTTCATTGACAAAAAGCTGCTGCACTCTGACCTCATGTGCCTCTGTAATGCCATTTTTACCCTCGGCAAAACGACTGTGATATACCATGTAAATCTCGCCGTCTTCACTGACATAAGCTGAATTATGTCCCTGTGCGACACGGGTCTCACGGTTGCCCGACCAGTCATAACTGCCCATAATACGAACACCAATGTTGGTAAACAGATTGTTCTCCTGGCTGGTATAGACTGCAGAATTACCTGCTTCATCCACGTATGGACCTGTTATGTTCTCAGAACGGAATATTCTGATCTGATAGCCGCCTTCTGCTACCAGTCCACCGTAAGAAAGGAACAGATAATAATAACTATCCTTATAAATAATGAACGGTCCCTCACCGGATACGCTGCAGCCACCCGCCAGTTTATACCCATAATAGGCGTCTGACTGATTCGGAACGGTTTCATAGGTTGTCGCGTAATCACGCAATCCCGTCTCTTCATCCAGTTTTAAGAGATAGATACCGCCAAACCAGGAACCAAACACCATCCACAGGTTTCCTTCCTCATCATAGGTCACACATGGATCAATGGCATTAAGCTTCGTGTTGGTCGTGGACTGATATCTGGTCAGATCCGCTCCCTCACCTAATACCTGATACACATCTGTAAGCTCTGCCGGATGCTTGTCTCCTGCATCAAATCCAGAATACACCACTGGACCTCCATATGCATAAGGTCCTTCTATAGAATCTGCTGTCAGCATGACGATGACAGAATTCCAGTCATCACCATTCACACTCATATACATGCAGTATTTGCCCATTTTCTCATTATAAATAACATCCGGCGCCCATAGATTACCCTTCAGCTCCGGGTTGGTATCCGTCCTGCAATAGTTCTCCCATTCCCTGCCGAATAACTCCGGGTATTCAGAATTAATATTCATGGTAAAGCTCTGCCAGTTCATCAGATCTGTACTCTTTGCCCATGCCATATGAGAACCAAATACATAATATGTTCCCTTATCATAAACTACCGATGGATCATGCACAGTTACTCTGCTTACTGACACTTCTGTCATTTCCTGTGCTGCTTCCTCCTGCTGCCTTGTTTCCTGCACTGTCTCCCCCTCCTGCGTTACACTTTCTTCTATAATGCCTGTCTCGGCTTCCTCTTTCTTGTTTTGTTCCACCGTACCTGCACAGCCACAGCAGCCTATTATAACTGCTAATATAACTGCCGTTATTTTATATGAATTTCTCATTCTACGCCTTTCTGAAAAATGGGCATCAATTGATGCCCATTTTCATCACCCATTCTTAGTAATTCAATTCAATCCCGATCATTGCATAAGCTTCCTTGGCAGCTTCCAACGCAGCCTTGTTAGCCTCATTGCCTTTCTGCTCAAGCTCTGCTACGAAATCGTTGGCGTTCTTACCCTCTATGCGAACCTGATCTTCAACACCTAATGTATCGCCTACTGCGAAGTAAGAAGTGCTCAGGAAACTGGAGAATCCAGGAATCTGGCAGTCACCGAAAGGAACCGGATTCTTGCAGTTTGCAAAGAAATCATCGAAGTACTTACCATATTTGGTATCTTCATCAGCAGTTACCAGATCTTCGCCATTTACAGGATCAAATACGGACTGATAAGTTCTTGTCTGTGCTGTAGGATAGAAGGACTGCTGGAATTCTTTCCAGATCTCTTCATCCATTGTAATAGGGCAAGGCATTGCCTGTCTGTATAAAGGCAGCTCTGCATATGTCTCTACATCCTGATAAGCATCTAATTTAGCCTGCCAGCCTTCTACACCCCATCCCATCCATTTGAGCAGTTCATATGCTTCTCTTGGATGCTCTGTAGAAGAAGAAATACCACCAAAGTCAAGTACGCCAAATACATAGCCATCATCACTTACAGGTGTTGTATAAGGTACCCATTCCATACCACGGTTTCTGTAATCCGGTGTATCAAAGAGATTCAGATATGTCCACCATGCATCTAACTGGAAACCAAGCTTACCTGTGTAGGCAGCCCACATTGTTCTGTCTCCTGTCCAAGCTTCCATCTCATCTGTATCACCATAAGGTGCATGATACTTGCCATTTACCAGCTCTGCCCACTGATTTACACCGGCTGCCCACTGTTCCATGTTATAACCTGTGCCATCCCAGCCAAATTCACCGATACAACCTGAACCGTGAGCGACTGGATAATAAGTTACCAGTGAATGATACTGGTTGAAACCATAAGTTCCTGCATCTGTATTGGTTGCTGCCTTAAAGGAATCAATCATCTCATCCCAGGTCCAGTTCGTAGAAGGTGCTTCGATATTCAATGTCTCAAATACGTTCAAATCACAGTAAATAGCATCCGGGAAGAACTTGATCGGAGTTGCCAGCTTCTTATCTGTTCCATAGTATCCCAGCTTTGCATTATTAATAGAAGGCAGGATATTCTCATTCTCCGGATCATTCTCCCAGTATGGTGTCATATCACCCAGTAATGCATTGGAAAGGGCAAAGTCACAGTTACCAAGGATCATGAAGCAATCCGGCATCTGTCCTGACTGTACCAGATTCAACAGTGTATCGTTATAGCCATCTGTTGAGAAAGCCTGTGTCTCTACTTTAATATTAGGATATTTTGCCATAAAAGCATCTGCCACTGCATTGACAAGCTGTTCATTATCAAAATGCATATAAGTCAGTGTGATCTCATCTGTCGTCATTTCCGGCAATGCAGAAGCCTCTGCCTCTGCTGCTCCCTCTGTTGCTGTGCCTTCTGTCTGCGTTGTTGATGCATCAGCCTGTGTCCCATTGTCTGTTGTCTGCACCGGTGCAGCAGAGCTGCCACATCCTGTCAGCATTCCCGTTACCAGAGAAGCTGCCATCATCATACTTACTACTTTCTTCTTCATTTCTTTTCCTCCTTAAAATTTATATAATGTTTTTTCATACTTTATTCCCCGGTAATACCTGTTCTGTCTACGCTTTCTACGAACTGCTTCTGCAATACAAGATACATGATCAGCAGTGGCAGAATACTTAACATCGTACCCGCCATCTTAATAGATTCATTGATATCCACCATACCGCTTCCTGCTACACTTCTGGCTGTATTATAGCTGTTTTCAAAGTTCTTGAGTGATACGATAAGTGAACTCCAGTGATATCCCGGGCTGTTATTGGTAAATGCTCCTACCACGTAGAGCTGTGTGAGGTAGGACTCATTCCAGTACCATACAATAGAGAACAGGAACACGACCAGAATCGCCGGTGCTGCACTGGGCAATGCGATTTTATAAAAAGCCTTGAAATGTCCTGCTCCATCAATCTTTGCCGCTTCGATCAGTACCTTTGGCACTTGACGGAAGAAGTTATAAAAGATCAATATAAATATCTGTGCTTTCAGCCCCTGTCCAAACAGAGCCGGAACAACAAAGGCTTTGAGGGAATTGACCAGTCCTGCTTTGGTATAAAATACATAAGTAGGCATCATTGTTGCCTGTGGCGGCAGAATAAAGGAAAAGATCAACAGTCCAAGCAATATTTTCTTTCCCTTAAAATCATATCTGGCAAATCCGTATCCCACGATAGAGCAGATCACTACATTAATCAGCGTGGGAATCCCTGCGATTAACACAGAATCCTTAAATGTTTTCCAGTAATCCATGGATTTCAGTGCCTGCCTGTAGTTCTCCACATAGAGCTGACTGGGAATCCAGTTGATTGAAGTATCCAGCAAATCATTGAGATTCATAAAGCTCTTGCTCACCATATACAGGATTGGATACAGATAGATGAAGCCAATACTGATCAACAGCAGATATACCACTGTCAATTTACCGGTTCCCTGTGTATCCTTGGAACCAAAAATAAATTTCTTGAGCTTATAACGCATCTGCTCCCGCTGCCTTGGAGTAATTCTCCTGATTTTATGCGGATTTTCTGCTCTGCTTGCGTTTGTAGCGCTCATAGCGTCGTTCATGGCGTTCACCTCTCTTTCTGATCTTCTTCTCCAGACGTTGTTCCTTCTTCAGTTCCCGTCTGTATTTCTTCGCTCTTCTCTCGTAAACATCCTTTCTGCCAACGATCAGTACTGCGAAAAATGCTACCAGTGCTGACTCGATCACCGAATACAGCCATGCCATTGCTGATGCATAGCCATAACCTCCTGTTGCAGAGAGCATCGTATCATAGATCAGTACGATCAGACTGTTCTGTTCATTATTTGACATAAAGATCACGGTATAGATCACATTCAGCAGAATCATAGGTTTAATAGTCGGAAGCGTGATCTTCCAGAAACATTCCCACCCGGAACCTCCATCAATCTTGGCAGCTTCATACAGTGAGGTGTCAATCTTCTGCAATGCAGCAAGGAATATCAATATCTGTACTCCTGCGTACCAGAGCAGTGTAATCATATTGTTAAATACACTGGTCAGACTCGTTGCCAGAATATTTGGCAGATATTCGTCCAATAGCTGCTCTATCATTGTCGCATTCATCATAGGAATGCTGGCTGCCTCCTGGTCTGCAAGCTGCTGCATGACCGGACCGCTGGCTATGATGATAGGCAGGAAAAAGATCATTCGAAACAATCCCCTGCAGGCGATCTTCTCATTTAACAACATCGCAATGATCAATGCAAATGCTACAATGACCGGAACTGCTATCAGCGTTTCTGTCAGATATGTCTCCAGTCCCATGATAAAATCTGGATCGGTAAGAAATATCTGACTGTAGTTTTCAAAGCCTACATAGAGCTTCGCCATTCCCTGTGGGAGCAGCTTGATCTTATTGAGCGAATACTGAAAGGATTGAATCATAGGCCATGCTACCAGAGCAAGGAAGCCTATCAGCCACGGCAGGATGAACAAATATCCCACCCGGTTTTCACGGCGTTCCAACTGTCCCGGTTTTACGACTCTTTTGCCTTTTGCCATACTCATCACCTCCCAATCACATAATCAGATGCTTCCACTGTAATGCCATCTGTGCTCAATGCCTTATCACTATAATTGATATAAATTGTGACGCCATTGTCATAAGTTACTTTGACCAGACCATTAGCCAGCTGCTCATGCTCATCAATATAGCTTCCCGCTACTGCCTCATTTACAGCTTTGAGTTCTTCATAGTAACGGACGATCTGTTCCTTGTATACAGAATACTGTGAAGTATATACATCACTGGAATTGGTATAGATCAGTGCCGACGGGTCTTCCCAGGTCAGGTAGAAGGAAGGATAGATACCCGTTTCCACCAGTTTCAGGAAATATTCCCTCTCATTGGCTTCAAAATTCACATAGTCGCTGTACATGGGCATTATGCCTTTTAATGCAATAGACAGAAAAGGAACGCTCTGATCTGTATAGATATAGTTGGAGTCTGCCGTAGGCATATCCGTCATTGCTTTGGTATACTTCCAGTAGCATGCAGCCGGAGTCTCCAGCAGAAGCTGCGTATTTCCGCTTAACTCTTCCAAAGTCCTGTCATAGAGATACTTGGATACAGAACGTGTCTGCATGGTATCACCTAATGTATAAGTAAACAGTGTATTACATACTCCGCCAAGTGCCAGTTCATGAATATCCTTCTTTGCCAGATTCTTCTGCAACGTCATCAGATTCTCATAACTTTTCTGGGGTGTCCAGAATACGAAGGTATCATATACTGTCTTGTATTCCTCTTCCTCATACAGACGTTTATCCATTTTCTTCACTGTATTGAAAGTCGTATTACCAGTCTCTGGATTGGCTCTGATACCATCTGTATACAAATAAAAGTCAATGCCTTGCTCTTTACTGTCTGCAATCAGTTCTTCCAGTGATTTCCTGCCGCCAATACTGCTGTCCACATCCAGTTTCGTTACAGGAAGTGCACAGATACCGCCGTCCTGCCAGCCTTTATACTGTGTCAGGATGTCTGTCACGCCTCTGGCTTCCAGATCATCATAGATTTCTCTGATATTGTCTACTGTCGTTACAGGTACTGCCTTTTTCCAGAGCATCCAGTTCTCAACATCACTGCCCAGGAAGTCCAGTCGAATCCTGAATTCATCTTCCTTCTGGGATAACTCGCCCTTTTCCAGCAGGTAATTACGATACCTCTTGGCAAGTCCTGCATAATCTGCTTCTTCCTCTTCTACGAACAGATAGCGGATTTTGATATCATACTGGATTCTGTCTGTTACCTTCGTTACTGATCCACCGGAATTAGAGGTAGGCTGAATATAAGTAGTACTTTTTCTAAAAGAAGCCGTTACCCAGTTATAGTCAGAATAAGCACCATTTGGAGTCGCATAGATAGATGCCTCTTCCTCTCCGTTCTCTATCACTGCCAGATATCCCATACCGTCAGTTGTATGTACCATGCCATACACTGGTGCAAGAATCTGCTCCGGGTCATTGTGTGTCTCATATTGGCTCCACAGAAGTGACAACACATAGGATTCTCCAACACCTACATCACTGCCATACACCTTCTGGACATATCCCGAATCAAATCTGCCTTCCTTATCATCCAGATAGATCAGTGCTCCGTTACCATCGGGTACGAACATATAACCATCTACTTCGCCCAGTTTCGTATTACCAAGCAATGGAAACAGGTAGATATTGCCGATTTTTTTGTTCTCTGCATTTTCATAGATAGAATTCTCTGGAATATAAGCAGTAATGCTGCCGTCATCATAGAGCTTAACTTCTACTTCAAAACCCAGCTCATATGATGGATAATCCAGCCTGGCATGAAATCCGCCGGGAATCTTTTCTACCGAAACCCTGGCACCACTACTCTCCAGACCGATCTTCTTCTGCATGGTATTGGTATCTTCCTGAAGTTCTACTACGACACCGGACTGTAAGAATCCTTTCCAGGTATCATTAACCTTGGCAAGGCTTTCCTCGTCCCGCACTGTAGATTCCATGACAGCTCCTGTCTTTTTATTTCTTACCAGAATGGACAATGCCGGTTCATACAGATATAACTCATAAGTGTCGTTTGCCGCCACCAGTGTATGTCCTTCCAGAGTCGCCTGTTCTACTGCCTTATCACTCAATGCCGCCACCGGTTCTGCAATCTGTTCTTCCACATCTGCAAAAGAAAGCGAATCACTGCTGCCCGAATTGGTCACTACATGATAAATTGCTGCCGCTGCGACTAAAATGACAATCAGGATCACAATTGTCAGGACTCTGCGCTTTAATTTCTTTTTAGTTTCCAATTCGATACACCACCTCTCGTACGACTGTAATTACGAAGTCGATTACCTGTGAGAATAACACATAGATGATACATACCAGCAATGTCAGAATCAATACGGTAAAAGCCGTGATCGCCAGTGCTTTGGCTGTCTCTCCTACTGTGAAATTATTGATTTCCTTTAATGTCAGCAATATCAGTATCACTACCCAGGTCCAGACTATAATATTTGCAAAAGAGATCAGGAACACTTCGTTATACGTCAGGACGTTACTTAACAGAATGACAAAAGGCTTGATGACAATATAAGGAGTCAGGCAGTATGCGTAGGCACAATACAGATCCTTAAAGAAGCCTTCGCCTTCATGAATCGTAACGACCAGATAATTGCAGGCTGTCAATCCAATAAAGATAACCAGCACCTTGCCAATATCTGTAATCAGATCATATCTGCCTTCCCTCACTGTCTTCACCAGGAATCCACTGCAATATTTCTCCAGAATCGAGATCAGAATAAACGTACCCAGTAATATATTGGCACACCACCAGGAATTCTTGCCCTCTTTCTTCACACCGTAACAGCCGTCCATCGGATGTCTCATAAAGTACAGACTGTAACGAAGCTGTCCCAATAATATATGCTCTCCTGTCTGTGTTGTGGGACGATTAGCATATTTCTTACGGTACAGAGACTTGCCGCCCCGAATCAGTACAATCACGGCTGCTATCGCAAGGACTGCTGCTACCAGATAATTACGGATCCAGATATTTCTGACTTCCCAGAACGCATCAGAGTATCCTTCAAAGGATTTGGCAAGTCTGAAATATTTCAAAGCCTGCTCATAATTTTCCTCCTGTAAATATGCATGACCCATTGCCTGGTTCGCATAGTCAAACATACTGTTCATCTGCAGGACTTTACTTAGCGGTTCCTTACTCTGTGTATACTGTCCTTTGGAGAACAGATACAGTGATTCATGTAACAGGTTCGTAAATTCAGTGGGTTCAAATATATGAATCTGCTTCTTATCAGAATCCAACAGATATATCCTGTCATCCTCATCCACTGCGATGGCTTCTACTTTATTACACAGACCTACTCTTTGTCTGCCGTCATCTCTTCCGCCGAACATGAAGAGCAGTTCGCCGTCTTCGTTATATTCATAGATATATCCATCTGAGTCAGCAACCAGAATATTGTTATAATTACCAGTCGTAACTGCTGCCGGAAGATCTGCATAATATGGATCAGAGTCCAACAGATTCTTACCTGCAATGTTGAGCTTCTTTAAGCTGGTTTCCTTATCACCCTGCGTTACTGTATAGATCAATCCCGTATCATCAATATGCAGGTTGGTCGGTGTGGAGGGAATATTGCTCAGCATCTGTGCCCTTTGCGCATCTGTCAGAATCACTCTCTGAATCATCTGGAAAGGACTCAGTGACGTATAATTCGTTCCAAAATATCCAAGGAAAGAGCCACCCTCTACCGGGCTTAACTGAACGATACCATTCATATTGCCTTCACAGATGATGTACATGGTTCCCGTCTTGTTGGCTACTACCTTCGTTGGCTTAAAATCCATACTGTTTCCATAAATCGGAGAATCGGGTTTGCCGTACTCTGCCGTCACATTACCCTGAGCATCGAATACAAATACCTTCTTTGCATCCTTATCCGCTACATAGACTGTGCCATCCTCTGTGACATACACCCCTGTAGGAGTCTGTAAGATGCCCTCACCGATACTGCCTACCTGCTCTCCATCACGGGAGCAGATCAGAATCACATGCGCACCGGCATCTGCGATATAGAGATTACCGTCCTTGCCAATTGCCATATCCATAGGAGATACGAAAGCTGTCTCCCCTACTTTGGTAATCGCCGCCAGTGGATTATAGGCTGACTGTGTTTCCAGAACATAGCCATAACCATCTACTGTATAAGTCTTATATGGTGTCTCTGCAGAAGCTGTCATACCCGCCATCATAACCAGACACAGGAGCATTGCAAAGATTCTTCTTAATTTTTTCATACTCTGCCCCCTTATTTGATGCCTGAATGAGCCATGGTATTCATAAAGCTCTTTCTCAGAATTAAAAAGATAGCCAGATTCGGCACAAACTGAATCAATACACCTGCTGCCAGAATACCCTGTCCTGCTACGTTATTATTTGTATTAGCCAGTGTGTTCAGGTAAAAAGCCAACGTCTTCATGCTTTCATCATTAATATAGAGGTTGGAGCTTTCTACATTCGTCCACGCTGCCTGGAAAGCCAGAATCGCTGTCGTGGCAACTGCCGGTTTGATAAGCGGCAGAATAATGGAGCGGTATATCTTAAAATCGGAAGCACCATCCATATAGGCTGCATCCAGAAGTGCATCCGGTATCTGGTCTATGAACTGCTTTACAAGGAACAATCCTACAGGCATTGCCAGAAGCGGCAGGATATGTGCCAGATAGGTGTTCTTAATACCAAGTGTATCAATAACCAGATATCTGGGGATCATAACGGCTACAGATACGAACATCAATGCTGTATTATTAATCTCCATCAATGCATATTTACCTTTGAAACGCAGCTTCGACAGAGCAAATCCCGCCATTGATGAAAACAGGATCGACAGAACCACGACTGCGCCTGTCACTATGATACTGTTAAATACATAACGGCTCATGGGAATATTGCTGCCTGCGGATGCCTTAAACAGCTTGGTGAAGTTATCCAGTGTCGGCTTATGTACCAATATCTGCGGTGGAAAAGCAAACAGCTCATCCATAGGCTTAAATGCATGGCAGACAATAAATACGATTGGAATGCACATAAAGATCGCAAGTGGCAGCAAAATCAGAATGATCTTGATCTGACCTGCTTCAAATTTACGGGGATTGATATTACTTCCCTTATATCCAGCCATTCTCTGCCACCTCCTTAATCCTCTCTGAACATCTTTCCAAAGAACTTGGAAAATGCATATACCATCAACAGTAATACGACAGATACCGCTGCCGCATAACCCATTTCATAACGCAGGAATCCATAATCTTCAATATGGTTCACAATCAACTGACCTGCGTAATTAGGTGTCGGGTTCGTACCTGAGAGCTGTACGCCGATGGCGCCATTCTGAAATGCTCCTACGATTGCCATAACTGCACCAAACAGCATCTGGGGCTTCATCGTAGGAATCGTTATATAGATCATCTCCTGAAAACGATTCTTCACTCCATCAATAGCTGCCGCCTCATACAATTCCTCATCTGCATTCAGGATACCTGCAAGCATTGCCAGAAATCCTACTCCCATACTCGACCACAACGCTACAATAATGATAATGGGAAGCAGATATCTACTGTCCAGAAGCCAGATGATCGGAGCATCGATCACACCAAGCTTCATCAGCCAGCTGTTGAGATAGCCCATCTGATCGCCGGAGAATATGATCTTCCACAGTACGGTCATTGACGTAGCACCTGTCATACTCGGGGAATAGAAGATGACAGTAAGGACAGTGCGGGGAACACTGCTTAGCTGTGCCAGCGCCCATGCTACCAGAAAGGACAGGATATATCCACCGGGACCAACGATTAATGCATATATGATCGTATTGGGCAATACCTTCTGCATAAAGATATCATCTGCTGTCAGAAGGTTAATATAATTGAGGAACCCTTTAAAGGTAGGCATCTGTATCGTATCATAGCTTGTAAATGAAAGACCGATCGCTACCACCATAGGGATGATGATAAAGGCAGTAAACAGGATCACATAAGGGGCAAGGAAGCCATATGCCGCTTTATTGCCATGTTCTCGTCTGGCTGCTTTTGTCTTTTTGCCTTTTCTTAACTGCTGTGCGGTTGCTGTCATAGCTTACCTGCCTCCTTTCTGCGCTTTACTGTTTTGAATGATCTCATGTACCTTCTCAATAGTAGGTACTTCGTATTCTTTCACAGTGACTCCGTTCTCTATATAGCCAAACTCCTCCAGCTTACGAAGTGTCTCTCTCTTGATATTCTTCTGTGCATCATCCAATGCCTCTCTGACATTGGCACTCTTTGCTCCCAATACCACCAGATTATACGCATCTGATAACTCACGTTCTACCATGTAGCTTGCCAGTGCTCTGGGTGCTTCCATCGTCCAGGTAAGCTGTTCGGATATCACTTCCTTATCATCACTGTCCCAGGGCAGTTGCGCAAATGCTTCACAATTGGCTGTATTCCAGTAATATTCATCACCATAGGTAATCTGCAGTCTCTGTCCAAACTCAGCCTGAACCTGAGCACTAGACCACCATTTCACAAATTCCCATGCCTGCTCTTCTCTTTCAGGGGTAGAGTTAAACAGGAAGGTACTCTCTGCACCTGCTGATGAATATCTCATTACTTCACCATTCTCGTCTTTAACTCCCGGTATCAATGCCACACCCCACGAGCCATCGATCTCTGGTGCTGCATTGGAGATCAGATTGTACGTACCAAAATCTGAAATTCCAATCGGATAGTCTCCATTTCTGAAATGCTGATAGAAATTGGGCACATCCTTTGGAAGATTATAAATGGTAAACAGATTTGTCAAAGTCGTGAAACCTTCTACGACCTCTTCACTGGTGATGGTCACATCCTCTACATAAGTATCATAGAGTCTGCCGCCACTCTGGAAAATAATCGGTGTCGTATCAAGGAAGGTCTTCATACCGACTGTCCTTGCAGTAGGATAATAGAAGTTCAGACCTCTCATCTGCAAATCCGGCAGCATTGCCTCTACATCCTCCAGTGTATCCGGTACTTCCAGTCCCAGCTTATCCAGAATGTCTTTTCTATAGAAGAGCACCTGGAAATTCATGGTTTCCGGTATCGCATATACACTGTCATCAATAACATACGGCATCAGCAGACCTTCCGTATATCTTCCTGCTACTTCTGCAAAATCATCGAACTGGGTCAGATCCTTTAATGCACCTCTGATACCTAATTCAAAAGGAATCGAATAGTTGACTCCTGTCGCTACATCCGGTGAATCTCCAGAAGCATTGGCAAGCACCAGTTTCGTCTGGTCCGGCATCAGTGACAGGTCTACTTCTATTCCAGTCTGCGGTGTGAACTCTTCTGTAATCATCTGCTGCATGATCTCCAGATGTTGTCTGGAACGATTCACAGATACCTGTAAATGTTCCGGGTTCGTATTGGAAGAGGAATATGCCTGTTTTCCAAAGGAAGTACAGAATCTCACAATACCAAGTCCTGCCTTCACAAATACGTTCTTATGTCTGGGAAGCTGTTTTGCTGCATCCTCCTGATACAGATAGATACTGTCCAGTGAAAAATCATTTCCATTGAGGCTGTCTATCAGATTCGCCAGGTGCTGATTGACGGAAGAAGTACTGGTTGCCAGTTCATCAATTCGATATATCAGTTCATCCGGCTTCTTCGCCAGACTTCTCAACTGATTCTCTGCAATGGAGATAGAGGAAAAGGCTGCTATCTTTTTCTTATCCGGATTATACGTGCGGGCTTCTTCCATAACTGCCGCCAGTTCATCTGCCCACTGTGTAAGCGTATCACCGATTCCAGGAATATAACTCTCCAGTGAGAAATCTCTGTATTTATCTTTGTTCGTACCTGCTACCTTGGTTACTTCCAGTGAAAGGTCATTGACCTTACCCATGATCTGCTCAATCGTTTCCAGTGCATTTCTAAGTGGTTCCATGCTGATCTGCATGGATATCGTATGCTGACCTGCACCTAACGGTACGCTGATCTTATTTCCTTCACTATCCAGTAAAGTATACAGATTGTAATCTTTTTTATAGGCAAATGCACAGTTCTCAAATTCTGTATTAGGCAGTTCTCCATCAATTCTGATATTCATGAATACAGGAAAGTCTGATTTATCGGACTGGCTGTAATGAAAAGCCAGATAGTAATTGCCCTCTTTTTCAACCGTAAACTGATAGGATATCTGCTGTCCTCCTTCTGAGAAAGAGGTAGAATCCACAGTATTCATGATTCTGTTGCCAGCCTGATAAGGATACAGGTTCGGATCATATTCGCAGGTGGCATGAATGGAAGAAGCATTTCGGTAAGTAAAATCCTCAGCCTGAATCTCAATAAAGCCATCACCTTCTGCCCTTTCGCTGCCTGTATAGGCTTCTACCTGTGGTTTGGCTGTCAGTTTGAAATTACCAAGAAGCAGGGTTCCTTCTTTTAGCGTGACAGTCACTGTATGTCTGCCCTTAGTCAGCTCAATGCCAAGAGGTCCACTATAGCGGTATGTAGAGTCCATAATGTATTTGTTCTGCCATTCATAGACCTTATCAGGAATCCCTACGACCTCATTACCATAGCTGTCATAAGATTTCTGCTGCGGTGTAGACCACTGACTCTCAAGCACCTGCTGGCGCATCTCATAGAACGGAAAGTCTCCATCTATCATGAACTGCGCCTCTACCGGAAGAATGGTATCACTGTCAGCCAGATAATCAAAGCACATATAGTAAATGCCATCAGCAACAACATTCAGCTCCAGTTCTATGCTGCCACGCTCCCCTATCTGAACTGCTGATGTATATCCATAATCGTCTGTATAAACCGCATCCGTGCTGGTGCAGATATCCTTAATGGGGTATTCTATATCTCCACCTGTATACTCTGGTAAAGCATAGCCGGCACTGATCTTCGTATAACCGTTATCAATTCGTTCACTGGCATATCCTTCTGTTACACTGCCTGTTGTCTGACTCTCCTGTACCGCCATAAGCTGCAGGGGTATTGCTGTAGCTGCCATACCTGCTGCCAGTCCCAGTGCCAGTATACGTCTCCAACTGCGAAGTGTTACCTTTGCTCCGGTCATCTTACGCTTCCTCATGCCTTCAACCCAACCTTTCCATTTTAGAACCTGATATATCTTTTACTGCACCCTATAGTAATCAATCGCATCTTTTCGTATGAAATACGGTTCGTTTTAATTTTGAGTTAATTATTATAGTATTTCCTATATGTTTGAATTTACGCCACATCAGCGAAAAAGTCAATATATATTTCCGTTTCATTTGTGCTCTTTGGCATGAAAAAACCGCCATTTTAGGCGGTTTCTCGTAAGATTTATTAGATTAGACGAATTTTGCATACATCTTTTGTGCAAGATGAACGAAACTTCATTTTACTGTTTTATATTGGAGTGAAAGTTTTAGTCTCTTTTTTCAATGTTGCTTTTACTTTTATACCTGAATGACTCCGCACAAGCTCAATATAATGACCAATGCGCCAAGTGCGATTCGATACCATCCAAATACCTGGAAATCGTGTTTCTTGATATAATCCATCAGGAAACGGATCACAACTACAGATACGATAAAAGCTACCAGTGTTCCAACTGCAAGGATTGCCAGTTCCATTCCTGAGAATGCAAAGCCAAACTTCAAAATTTTTAATAAGCTGGCTCCAAACATAACCGGAATCGCCAGGAAAAATGTGAATTCAGAAGCTACGGTTCTGGATACACCGATCAGCAATGCACCTACAATCGTTGCACCTGATCTGGAAGTTCCGGGGAAAATTGCAGCGATGAGCTGGAATACACCAATCATAAGTGCTGTCTGGAAGGTAATGTCTTCCAGTCTGGTAATCTTCGCCTTTTTACCCTTATTACGTCTCTCGATGACGATAAATGCCACACCAAATACGATCAGTGCAATTGCAACAGAAAATGCATGATAGAACAGCGCTTCAAATACATCATCAAAAAGCAGGCCTATCACTGCTGCCGGGATACATGCCACTACAATCTTACACCACAGCATGATCTTATCCATCTCAATGACCGGCTTGGATTTGTCCTTGAACTGGAATGGAAATATCTTATTCCAGAACAGCAGTACAACTGCCAGAATCGCACCTAACTGAATGACTACCAGAAACATTTCCTTGAACTCCGGTGTACAGTCAAGCTTGACGAACTCATCCAAAATGATCATGTGGCCGGTACTGCTGATAGGCAGCCACTCGGTAATACCCTCTACAATACCAAATAACATGGCTTTTAAAATTTCAATCATAATACTCCTCTTTCTTTGCGTTTCTCATTTAAAACGACATTTTCTATGCATTTAAGAACTTCACCATGTCCTCATAGCATGCTTTTGCATCTTCATAGCCCAATTCATAGAGCTTTTCCAGTTTCTTTCTGTCCTTCTCGATTCTGCCTATGTCATTTGCTTCCTTTGGACGAATGACAAAAGCACGGCCATGAGCCTTCTGCCCCTCGATAAATCTCAGTGTATCATTATAGGCATTATGTCTGTTCGCCATCAATTCATACAGCTTGGGATAATTGGTATAACGAAGCCTGATCATTTCAAGCTGCGCTGACGGTGCAGGCTTTCTGACATAATCTGTCTCTTTGGTCAATATCACAATATTCTTCGCATTGCCATCCTTAATTGCATGACGTATTGGAATCGGATCAGCTATGCCGCCATCCAGATACGGCTTGCCGTCAATCATAACAATCCTTGATACCAGCGGCAGGGAAGCAGATGCACGCACATTGATGATATCTTTATGCATCTCTTTCATTGGCAGATATTCTGCCTTGCCAGTCTCCAGATTTGTCACAACTGCGTATGCATTTCCCTCATATCTGGCTGCTTCCTTATAGTCATAGGGCAGAAGCTTATTGGGAATCGTATCATAGCACATCTTAACATTGAACAGATCACCTGTTGTCAGCAGACTGCGCATGCTGCAGTAATTCTTATCTCTGAGGTAATCCAGTGATACATGATAAGCACGCTTAGGCTGCCTGGATATATAGCTGCACAGATGGCAGGCTCCCGCTGAGACACCATAAACATTCTGAAAGTATAAATCCTTTTCCATAAAGAAATCCAGTACTCCGGCTGTGTAGATTCCCTTCATACCGCCGCCTTCAAGAACAAGTCCTGCCTGAACCATCGCCTACGCCTCCTTCTTTCTGTCTGGGTACTCTGTTTCTACGAACTTACGAAGTGCAGCCAGTGAACGCTGTACCTTCTCTGTATCAATGCAGTAAGCCATACGGAAGAATCCCGGACAGCCAAAGGAATCACTGGGTACAAGTACCAGATCATATTTCAGTGCTTTCCGGCAAAAGGCAGCTGCATCTTCTTCCAGCGCTTTGGGGAAGATATAGAAGGTTCCACCCGGTTTCACACAGGTAAAGCCCAGATCCATCAGCTCCTTATAGATAAGGTTCATATTAGTTTCATATACGGACAGATCCGCTGTTTCTCCAAGTACCTCTGATACTGCGATCTGGATAATAGATGGAGGGCAGTTATGTCCAATTCCTCTGGATATCTGACTGCACATAACGGATATCAGCTCAGAATCTGTACACTTTGGATTGGCTGCTACATAACCGATTCTTTCACCAGGCAGTGATAAGGATTTGGAATAGGAATAGCAGGAGAGTGTATTGTCATAGAATTTGGATACATATGGGGCATCCACACCTTCAAATACGATCTCACGATATGGCTCATCTGATACGATAAAGATATCGTGTCCATATTCCTCCTGTTTGTCATTTAACAACTGTGCCAATCTTGTCAATGTCTGCGTAGAATATACAGTACCTGATGGATTATTGGGTGTATTGATGAGGATTACTGCTGTATTCTCATTGATCATGCTCTCCAGTGCTTCAAAGTTAATCTGGAACTGTTTTGTGTCAGCCGGTACAACTTTAAGAACTGCTCCTGTCCTGTTCACATACTGCTTATATTCAGGGAAGAATGGGGCAAAGGTGATGACTTCATCTCCGGGCTTGGTCACAACACGGATTGCATGTGCGACTGCACCTGCTGCGCCTGTTGTCATAAATATATGCTCTGATGTGTAATTCATGCCATAGGTCTTATTCAGATACTGTGCAAGTCTCTCTCTTACGTAGGGAATTCCCTGTGACTGGCTGTAACCGTGTAATTCCATAGGATTTCTCGTTTGCAGCAGTTCTATCATCTTATCTGTAAATACCTGTGGTACAGGTACGGAAGGATTGCCCAGACTATAATCAAATACATTCTCATAACCAATTTCTGCTCCGCGTTTTGCCGCCCATGCAGACATCTCTCTAATAACTGATTTACCGCTTAACATTGCTTTGTAATCTTCTGATACCACTTTATGCCCTCCTTGTAATTGTTTGTTCTGGTTTGGGTGATTTTGAAAAATCCACCCAATTCTGCTTACCGGATTTATTATAGCATCGGGGGTATGTCATGTCAAAAGAGAGCTGATTTCTCAGCTCTCTTTTATGTGTACGAATTTCAATTCAGGCAATGGTTGAGGCAATAATGGTCATTTTTCCTTGCAGGTCTACTTTGCCGTAGCCGCTTGGGAGGATGAAGTGATTGCCTTTTTTGATCATTTGTCCGTTAATGAGCCCGTCGCCGTCAATGACGCTCATAATGAGGAATGGATAATCCTGTGTGATGGTAAGTGGTGCATCTACATCAATTTTCCATACTTTGTAATAATTGCAGGCAATCAACAATTTCATTGGTGTATCCATAGCTTCTATCTTCTCTGCTGAGAGGATACTGTCTTCTACGGATTTGGCAGGAACGGTGATAACATCAATGCTCTTGTCTACGTGAAGCTCTCTTGGTTTGCCATTGGAGAGTCTGTCATAATCATAGACACGATAGGTAACATCTGAGTTCTGCTGTGTCTCCAGTATCTGAATGCCTCCTTTAATTGCATGAACTGTACCAGGGTCGATCTGGATAAAGTCGCCTTTTTTAACGGGTACTTGTCTGATGAACTCATTCCATCTGCCTTCACGGATCATGGAGTTTAATTCTTCTTTAGTCTTGGCATTGTGTCCGATGACCAAGGTAGCTCCTTTAGGTGCATCAATAATATACCAGCACTCCGTCTTGCCAAGAGAGCCGTTTTCATTCTTAGCTGCATATACGTTATCAGGATGTACCTGAATACTTAAATCAGCCTTGGCATCAATGATCTTGATAAGGAGTGGAAATCTGTCGTTATCCACATTTCCGAATAATTCCGGCTCTTCTGTCCACAACTGGCTGAGGGTTTTGCCTGCATAAGTGCCTTCTTTGATGGTACAGTCTCCGCTTGGATGTGCACTGACTGCCCAGCACTCACCGGTATTATCCCCTGGAATATCATAATGCCATTCTGTCCCTAATTTGTCGCCGCCCCATATCATCTGCTTGAATACAGGGTTCATATAGATAATTTCTTTCTTATTCATATTAATGCTAAGATTCCTTCCGTTAGTTTCCATGACCTGCTGATACCAGTATGCAGAATCCTTTGCAATCCTTTTCTGTGTCAGATAATCTACATATACCAGACCGAAACGTTCACTGTAGCCCTTATCCCATTCAAAATTGTCTAGGAAAGTCCACAGGAAATATCCTCTGACATCAGCCCCTTCATCCACTGCTTTCTGCAGGCAGGATATATATTTATCAAGAAAATCAATTCTATTGCTGTCGTGCACCCTGCCATCTGCTGCTATCTGATCGTGGCATGCCATGCCATTCTCTGTAATATACATAGGCAGATGATATCTTTCATATAAGAAGCGCACGCCCCAGTAGAGACACTCTGGTGTTACAGGCCAGTTTGTTGCTGTTTTCGGGAAGCCCTCTGTACGGTCTACATATTCAGGCTTACCATCTTTACCCGCACGAATCCAGTAGCCATTGTAGATATTCTGTCCCATAAAGTCCAAGGGCTGATGGATCAGCTCCATATCTTCCTTCGTAATTACCGGCAGATATTCCTTGAACTTCTCCAGTCCTTCCTTTGGATATTCCCCTAAAAAGACAGGGTCATTGAACCATGCCACATTCCAGGTCCAGTTATCAAGCGGCTGGTCAAAACCAAAATAAATACTTCTTGCAGCTTCAATATCTTCCGGGCTGTCTGTGTATGGATAGGCAACACCACAGGTAGGCGCATATCCGACCTTGATTGGCTGTTTTGCATATTTACGCAGCATCTGAACTGCTCTTCCGTGTGCACGTAATGCATTGTGGGCAATCTGAAATACATCTTTTACAGGTAATTTCAGTCCGGGTGCATGGATACCGCTCAGATGACCGATTCCTACGAAGCACTCCGGCTCATTTAATGTAATAAAGTACTCTGCAAGGTCAGAGAAATTCTCTGCAACAACCTTCGCATATTCGCCGAACCACTCGATCACTTCCTCATTGAGCCATCCGCCTCTATCCTGCAAGGCCTGTGGGAACTCCCAATGATACATGGTCACATAAGGCTCTATGCCATTTTTCTTCATTTCCTTTATCATGTCACGATACAGGGCAATTGCCTTTTCATTAACCCGTCCGGTTCCTTCCGGCAGAATCCTTGCCCAATTCAGAGAGAAACGGTACGCTTTCACTCCTAACAGACGCATCATGGCAAAATCCTCTTTATAACGATGCATATGATCACACGCTACATCTGCATTCTGGCCATCATAAATCCTGCCCTGTTCAGCAAAAGTATCCCATATGTTCTTACCTCTGCCATCTTCCGGATCTGTACCTTCTATCTGATATGCACTGCTGGCAACGCCCCATACAAAATTCTCTGGAAACATATCCTTACCTCCTATTTTAATAATGTTCTGATATATGCACTCAATGCCTTGGCGGCTTTCTGATGACTTGGGTAACCAGGGTGTTGTCTGGAGCCGAAGCTGTCAGCATCCGTATCCGGGAGCTGCAGATAGCTTACCTTTCCATCCTGCGTCTCATCCACATATTCATAGACTGCCTGACAGATAGGCTTCTCAAAGTGAATGCCCAGCATGCCATAGCACCAGATGATCTGCGCATTCGGATTACACTCTCTTAATGTATACAGGAAATCCTTAACGCCTTTTCTGAAAAAGGCAATATCTTCCTCATTATAGGAGCCATCCGGATTCTTATGCATCTTGTGCCGCTTTCCTGTCTCGTCATCTACCCATTCGGGCTGATCAAAAGCACTTGCATCGTTCGTTCCCAGATTCACCACTATGACATCCGGCTGCCAGCTGGAAAAATCAAAATTCTCATTACCACCAAGCTCCTCATTCATATCACTCTTCATCAGACCACATATCTGTCTGTAGTACTTTGGAAGTGCACCATTGGGATTGTTATCCCAGGTATTACATACACCCCAGCCGCTCTGGGAAAAGACACGGTACTCTGCATCCAGTTCCTTTGCAGTCAGATAGGCATAATCACGCAAAGAAGAGAAGAACATGGGTATCCAGTCCTCCTCTTGTCTTGCGCCAAAGGTTCCTTCTCCGGAGGTAATGCTGTCACCGATAAATTCAAGCTTACATGCCTTATCCGCTACAGGATAAAAAACGCCATCATGACGTAATGCATGAATATGAATGTAGGATTTGGGATCTGCACTCATTGCCTGCAGATCCTTATAAAATCTTACATTCTTCACATTATCAGGATTCATTCCTCTGAAAAGGGGAATCCAGTACCGGCCGGCAGTCAGCATCTGTCTGCCTATCCAGTCACCATTTATGGTATAACTGAACCAAGGCTCGTAAGTGTCATAGGTAACTTCTACCTCTACCCACAGTTCAGAACCAGATACATTGCATTCAAACCCACTGGCGGTCCAGAATAACGTCAACGGATCACGCCTGTTTGTCGTCCTGCCATGTACCTTCAGCTCTTTGATGTCTTTTACTGCCGTTTCCATATGTACTTTCCTCCATTACTCACCATTTCAGCATCTGCACACTATCTCCTGCCGATCTCCTTATCGGATTCGGACAGCTTGCTGTTATTCTTGATATATTCTACAATATCATCAATTTCTGTAAATGCAAGCCCTACATAGCTGTCAGCAGCGCCATAATAGATTGCAATTCTTCCTGTCTCGGCATCATGGATGGTTGCGCAAGGGAAGCATACATTAGGCACAAAGCCTCTCTCTTCGTACCATTCTTCCGGTGTGAGAAGGAAAGTTTCACATCTGTATTTTACAATGGAAGGATTATCAATATCCAGAATAGCTCCGCCAATGCTGTATACATAACCATTACATGTTCCACTTACACCGTGATAGAACAGTAACCAGCCTTCGCTTGTTTCAATAGGAGCTGCACCGCCACCGATTTTAAGTGACTGCCACCATTCATTTCCTTTACCCATAACATGTCTGTGCTTGCCCCAGAATTCCATATCAGGGCTTTCGCTTACGAAGATATCACCAAATGGTGTATGGCCACTGTCAGAAGGACGGCTCAGCATTACGAAGTTACCATTGATCTTTCTTGGGAAAAGAACGGCATTTCTATTGAAAGGCAGGAACGGATTCTCAATTCTTGTAAATGTCTTGAAATCTGTAGTCTTAGCCATACCGATTGCTGCTCCATAGAAATCACCACACCAGATAATATAGTAGGTATCTTCTACTTTTACCAGACGGGGATCATACGCATATACCGGCATAAATGGCTTGCCGTCCTCATCCACGAAATTAATCTTGTTTTCATCAAAATTCCAGTGAATTGCATCTTTGCTGTGTCCCATGTAAATGTAAGGGATTCCGTTGGTCTGCTCACCGCGGAATACACCGATGAACTCATCACCGTAAGGGATAACTGCGCTGTTAAAGATTCTTGCTACGCCTTTTAATGGGTTTCTTCCAATAATGGGGTTCTCTTTATATCTCCAGATGGGTGCTCCTGTGAACTCTCCTTCCGGTCTTTCCTGCCATGGCATATTCTTAACTGCTGGTGCATTATATATTTTTACTTTGCTCATGATATTTTCCTTTCTACTTATAGGTTGTAATAGGTTATTTGCCTAATGAAATTTAAGTTAGTGTGAAGCAATAACAGATACTAAATAAAATGGTACTTTATCGTCTTCGTGAGTTTCGATCAACTCTATCCTGACAGTATGTTTCCCATAAGGTAAATGCTCCGCCAATGTATCCAGATGAAGGCTGTCACCCCAGGTCTCCTCGAAATTGCCATCAAGGATCATGGCGTGTTCCTCGTCTCCATCTACAATGGCTTTTGCAATCGGGGTAGGCTGTACCACTGATTTTCGATACTGTACAGCCAGGCAGCTTCCCTCTACTTCAAAAGTGATGTTTGCTCCTTTTTCAGATGCTGTCCAGCCTTTGCGGAATATCTCACGGATATCATTCTGTGGGGTATCATCTCTGACGAAACCATCTGTGACAGGGTCATAATTGTTGTTCTGCCAGCGTGTAGAATGTTCATATGCATTCTGTGTTATAGGCGCCGGCATGTCATTGTCCTGCTCTCTCTCGTGTTCCAGGTTGGCGTATACCAACTCCAGAAAATGAATTATGACATCTGCCATCATCTGATGTCCCAGATCATTTGGATGCAGGTCATCCTGCGTAATCTCACGATTGGTTATTGAACCATCAGCCACTTTGGTATAAATGGTAGGTTTCATGCTTACACATGGAATCTGATATACTTCTCCAATATGGTTGTGCTGCGCCTGGGCGTTGCAGCCATCATCATAACGTACACTGTTCACAATCAGGAGCGCAGGTTTGCCCTCATCTGAATAGAGATGTCTGATCAAGCCCTCATAAGTCTCCAGAAAATGTGCATTATCATCATCATTGACACTGAATTCCACAACAGTGAAATCAATATGATGGGATAGCAGATCACTATCTGCTCTTGCCACGCCAAACTGCGAAGTCGTACCACCGATTCCTGCATTTACATAAGTGACACTCGTGTCAGGAAATTGTTTCTTCCACCACTCATATACCAGATATGCATAACAGGTCTCCGGTGTTGAGGACAGGCAGCCCTGTGTAATAGAGCCTCCCAGGAAGCCTACCGTAATAGGTTCTCCGCTCTTTGCCTTTCTCATAACTTTTTTAATTCGATACCAGTTTCCACAATTAACGATTCCCAGATGATTATCAATCAGTTTATCAGCCATTGCTCCAGCTCTCCTTATTTATTTAAAAAATCGAGATTTCTCTTAATAAAATCACATCTCTGCTCTACGCACTTAACACTGCGGAGAGGATCTGTAGGTGTATTGAATACATAATCCATCAGCTTGTCAATTGTAGTAGTTGCTACATGAAGTCTTGTATCGCTGGATGCATAGTAGATATATACATCTCCGTTGTCTCTTGCGATTGCACCATTGGTAAATACTACATTAGATACATCTCCGACTCTCTCTTCTCCAAGAGGAGCAATCAGGAATCCACCCGGTTCAGCAATGACCTTGGTAGGCTCTTCAAGGCTTGTAGCGAATGCATATACGACATAACGAAGTCCTGCTGCTGTATTACGTACGCCGTGTGCAATATGAATCCAGCCCTTAGGAGTCTTAATTGGAACTGCACCTGCACCGTTCTTGGCTTCTGTAATCGTATGATACTTTCTCTTGCTTGTAATGATCTCTTCATCAATAACAGCATGTGTAATATCATCACACAGACCAAAACCGATTCCTCCGCCGCTTCCTGTATCAATGAAATCATCCATAGGTCTTGTATAGAAAGCGTATTTGCCATTGACAAATTCAGGATGCAGTACGACATTACGCTGCTGAGGGGAATTTAGAGTTTTAAGATTATCCAGTCTCTCCCACTTCTTTAAGTCTTTGGTTCTGACGATACCTGCCGCTGCAACCGCTGCGGAAAGGTCATTCACACTGTTATCCTTGCTTTCTGAGCAGAATACGCCATAAATATAACCATCTTCATGTTTGGTAAGACGCATATCATATACATTCGTCTCTTCTGGGCATACATCATCTAACAGTATTGGATAATCCCAGAAACGGAACCCATCAATACCGTTATCACTCTCTGCTACCGCAAAGAAAGACTTTCTGTCATTGCCTTCTACACGGGCTACCAGATAGAATTTGCCGTTCAGTTCAATTGCACCTGAGTTAAATACGGCATTTACACCCAGTCTTTCCATAAAATATGGATTGGTCTTTGGATTCAGATCAAATTTCCAGAAAGGTGGAATATGATCTCTTGTAAGAACCGGATATTTGTAGCGGTCATAGATACCGTTATAAAAATCTGTTTTTTCATTCTTACGTGTTACGACTGCTTCGTAACGCTCCATGATTTCCTTATATTTCTCTTGAAACATCAACATTTCCTCCGTTTTATTTTGTACTCTGCAAACGTTTGATTACTTCAAAACACATCCTGCCGTTATGATATGGGCATTTCCACGGCTCTACGATAGGTCTGTCTGTGTATGGTCTGCCATCTTCATTGACAAGCCAGTACCATTCTCTTCCGGCTTCATAACCATCTCTGTGGTCAATTACATATTTCTTAATGAACTCCCATTCTGCATCCGCAGCTTTGAGATATTTCTGACCTTCAATCGTACTCTTACCACACTTGGAAGCTGCATTTAAGAAACCTACTACTGTCTCTGCCTGCACCCACCATACACGGTTGGTATCTACAACACCCTTATCACATTCATTTGCCATGGAATGACCATCAAATGCTACCTCATAGACCTGTCTTGCCAGATCAAGCGTAATCGGTGTCATCTTATCAGCGTATGCCTTTTCTCCAATGACTTCTACACTTCTGTCAACCAGCCAGGCTGTCTCAATATCGTGTCCATAGGAATGCAGGTCAATAATGCTGTTCCATTTATCATCAAAGAAAACTTCCTGTCTGTGGAGCTTTGGATTATAAATCTTATCGGCAATCAAATCCATCATCCACATCAGATGCTCTTTTACTTCCTGCTTATGATCGACACGATAGAGCTCTGTGTATGCTTCAAATACATGAAGCAGTGTATTCATGGTCTTCATTGCCATAACACCATTTTCTGAAAGCTTATCATTATCAATCTCATGAAAAGTCTCATCAAAAGCTTCTTTATATCCCAGCTCATCACGCATCTTATTCTCAATCAGACCATAAAGCTGATAAGCCATATCCAGAGCTTCCTTATCTCCGCTTGCTTCATAATAAGAAGAAAGTGCATAGATGGAAAAAGCCTGATTATAGGTATGCTTGATTGTTTCTTCCGGTGTTCCATCGTATTTTACAGACCAGAACACGCCGCCATTTTCCTTATCCCAGCAATGATTTTTTAAAAATTCAAAGCCGTGGCGAGCTTCGTCTAACAGGCTCTCATCTTTTAATAAAGTATAGGCATTGGCAAAGAACCATGTGATACGGCTGTTAAGAATACAGCCTTTTACTGCCCTCTTATCCAGCTTATGTTCATAGTCCATCCATCCGTAATAACCACCGTTTTCATCATCCCTTAAATGTTTCCAGAAAGGGATGATATCGTTGGTCAGATGTTCTCTGATTTCTTCTACTCTCATTTCTCTCCCACCTCTTTAGATTAACCCTTTACAGCACCAGCAGTTAATCCGCTGTAAATCTGCTTCTGGAAAATCAGGAATACGACCAGGGCAGGAATCAGGCTGATGATAACACCTGCACAGATCAGGTTATATTTACTTCCCAGAGGTCCTACGAAGGTATACAGGGAAATGGCAATTGTCTTTAACTTGGGATCACTTAAATAAAGGCTGGCATTATAGTATTCATTATAAGTACCTACACCCTTTAAGATCATAACTGTTACGATAGCCGGTTTCAGCAGAGGGAACAGAATCTTAAAGAAGATCGTGAAGTAGGAAGCTCCATCCATATATGCTGACTCATCCAGCGAAGTCGGGATATTCTCGAAGAACTGAATGAAAATGTAAATGGAGATTACGTCAGTACCCATGGAAAGAATAATGTAACCATATAAGTGGTTGATAAATCCAATCTGATACATTAACTGGTAAGTAGCAACCTGCATTGCGATACCGGGAAGTAATGTAGCAAACAGAAAAAGGCTTCTGATCAGTCCATTTCCGGGGAATGTAAATCTGTTCAGTACATACGCTAACATGGAACCTACCATAACGGAACCAAATACAACAAATACCAGTACGATGAAGGAATTTATAAATGCCCTTCCCATGTTTGCCTTATTAAATGCCTGGATAAAATTATCAAAATTCAACCAGCTCTCCGGTAATGTCATAACATTTGTATTCTGATATTCTGTTTCTGTCTTAAATGCTGTAATAACACAGGATACTACCGGAAGCAGTGCTACAAAGGAGAAGAATATTAATGAGAAATATTCGATAAATATCCATAAATAATGTTTGATTTTCTGGCTGACTGTCATGCTTTTGCCGCCTCCTTTGCTCTGATACGTGCAAGCTTCTTTTCTCTTCTGGCACCTGCATTCTTATCTTCATCTGCTGCATCCTTGAATACATATTTGAAGAAGAGATTCTGCAGTAATGTCACGATCATGATAATAATCAATAATACAATAGCCATAGCAGATGCAAGACCAACCTTCTGGCTTGTATGTGCAATTTCATGCATCTTTACAAAGTATGTAGCAGTTCCGTTTGCACCACCGGACATAACAACGTATGGAGGCTCGAATGCACTTAAAGAACCTGAAATTGACATGATAAGGTTTAACATAACGATTGTCTTGATACTCGGCAGCATAATGTATTTGAACTGCTGCCATTTATTTGCACCGTCTAACATGGCTGCTTCATATAACTCAGAATCAACTGACATCATAGCACCTACGAAGAGTACCATGTTCTGTCCGAAATATTTCCACACACTGGTCGCAACCAGAGAGAAATTGTTGATACTGGTATCCTTGAGCCAGTACGGAAGATTTTCCTGATTAAAGCCTATCCAGCCAAGCACCGTATCCAATACGAAGCCTCTGGTATAGAAGAATTTGAATATGAAACCAATTGCAATACCATTGATCAGAAATGGGAAGAACATACATCCTTTGAAGAAATCTCCTCCCTTTACCTTAAAACTAAGAATTGTTGCCAGATATAATGCCAGGGCAAGCTGGATTACAGCACCACCCATATAATATAAGGACAACCACAATGATCTGAAACAGTCGTCTCTGGTAAAGACTTCTTTGTAATTTCTTAATCCTACGAATTTTCTTTCGCCGACATACTTCATTTTATAGAAGCTGAACTTGAACATTTCTGCGAAAGGATAGTAAGTAAATAAAAGTAATAAAGTTAATGGAACAATCATGAAAAGCACAATGATTACAGCCTGCTGTCCTTTTCTGCTTCTCAGCCACTTGTGTAGATTAAATGGTTTTTTCGTCTGGGATGATGCCATAGCGCAACCTCCTCCTTTTCTCTCCTCAAAAACATGAACGTAACACACAGTTACTCAGAAAATGAGCCGGGAGTATATACCCCCGGCTCATAATCAGGGGAAATTATTTACAAGGGCTTTCCCCTTTGCTGCCTGTAAAGATTAGTACTTAACTTCGATTCCAAGAGTATCCTGGGCATCGTTCCACTTCTGTGTCCAGTCAGCCATAATATCATCGAAGGAACCGCCGTTAGCTGCTTCTTCTACGATCTTCTGAACCTTTAAGTCACCGCCTGCGTTGAAGTTTAATTCAGACTCAGCGTTCATTTCGTTCATCAGGTCTTCTTCGCCATCTAATGCTGTTACATTAGATACAACCTCTACATTATCAAATGTGAAGGATGTAGGAGCTGTCTTGGAGATAGGGTAGCCACCTTCAAGATCACACCAGCCGGATTCTTCAACCATCCACTTGATGAATACCATAGCTGCTGTCTTGTTCTCATCAGAAGCATGTACATTGATACCGTAGCAGTAGTCAGGACCTGCTGTTGTATACTGCTTGCCATTAATTGTCATAGGGAATGGCATATATCCAATATCATCTCCATTGTCACCGGCTGCCTTCATCTGTGCAACTGCCCAGGAGCCAAGTACCATAGTACCAATCTCGCCGTTGTTGATCATAGGCTTGCAGCCTTCCCAGTCTGTTGTAGAGTAGTCATCCTCTGTTAAGCCGTTAGCAACTGCATCATACAGCATCTTGTAAAGTGCATAAGCACCTGTTCCATCTCCATTATCCTTGAAAGGCTCTGCTGTATGAACGAATTTCTGGTTTAACCATGTCTCATCACCTGTTGTGATAGCGCCAAGGTAAGCATCCCACTGGCCACCCATTGTCCAGCCTGCTGCATAGTTTGTATACAGAGGAATTGCATCTGTATTATCCTTAATTAACTGTAAGTCAGCAATGAACTCATCCGGAGTCTTAGGAAGTTCTGTGATACCAGCCTTCTCAAATACTGCCTTGTTGTACAGAATACCCTGTGCATTTCCCATGTAACCTACGCCGTAGCAAAGACCATCTGCCTTCCACTGATCTGCAAAGTTTACAAGCTCAGACATCTCATCTACTGTTCCGTAAGGATAGAAGTATGTTGACAGATCCTTTGCATCTACAGAAGGGATGAACATGATGTCGCCCCAATCCTCTGTAGGAAGACGAAGAAGCGCTGTCTCTGCATAATCTGTGATACCTTCTGTTGTTACTGTGATGTTAGGGTATACCTTGTTGAACTCTTCAATCAACTTAGCCATTGTACCGTCTTCTTCACGGTCTGTCTTATGATGCATGAAGCTGATGGAAGCTGTCAGATCTGTGTAGTCCTCACCTAATTTAATAGATGCATATGTAGGAACAGCTGCTTCCTCTGTGTCAGCTGCTGCTTCTGCTGTTGTAGAAGCTGCTGCATCTGTTGCTGTGTCTGTTGTTGCTGCTGGTGCTTCTGTGTTGGTTGAATTGCTGCTGCCGCATGCTGCTAAAGACATAGTCATTACGGCTGCCATACCCAATGCTGTTAATTTTCTTAACTTCATTTTTGTTTCCTCCCTTTAGAATTTTAATTCATTTTTAAGTTAATTGTTTAACTTGTTTTTAGTTTACTACTTAATTTACTTTAAGTCAACAGTATTTCATGTCCGCATCTACACTTTTTCCTATTTTCACAACTTAAATGATTAATTTTTGTACACTTTAACAAATGTTATTTTTTGGTCTGTTTTTACCTATACTAACTAACGATAAATATATTCTATAAATTCTTTTTATATATACATATCTCCATTTACATAAGTTTCTATTTTTTAGCTTTTTTAGTTTTTTATATTACTTTTTCATTTTTTTAACTAAAAAAATACCTCCTGCTTACTTAAAAGTCAGGAGGTATTCCTCATCTTCTATTTATCCAGTTTTTTCGCAGTTTCTCTCACGACCAGTTTACCCGGTACAATGTGCAGATTCTCTGTATAAGTGGTATTCTCTATCTTCCGGATAAGACATTGCAATGCGATCTTGGACATCTCACCCATATCTACGGCATATGTCGTAATTCTGGAATCACCAAATTCCGGATACAGATAATCATCATATCCCACTACCGACACATCCTCCGGCACACGGTATCCATTCTCTTCCAAAGCCTTAATCAGGGCATAGGCACTGACATCATTATTGCACACAAATGCTGTGGGCATTTCCTTAGGCAGGACAAATTTATGTTCCAGACCTATGATACCGTTCTCTTCGTCCCGGTCCTTCACAATCCAGTCTTCACGAACAGGAACATGATGTTCCATAAGAGCCTTACAATATCCAAAATATCTGTCCGTGATACTTTCCGTATACATAAGCGTACCGACATATGCTATCCTGGTATGACCAAGACCAAACAGATAATTTGTCATTGTGTAAGCCCCGTTAAAGCTTGCAGATATGACCGAATCTATGACTTCTTCATTGTCATCGTAAAAATCCATAAACACCATTGGGAATTTCTTATAACGATACAGCATCTTCAAATATTCCTGTCTGGGTCTGCCTATAATGATAACACCATCTACTCTTTCTTCCTCCAGAAGCTTAGGCGGCTCCAGAGTCTGCTCTGCATGCGTGTTAATGACTTCAAGCATTGTAAAGCAGTTCTTCTTTACCGCTCTCGTTGCAAGCTCCTGATACATTTTCCAGTAAAATGATGCAAATTTAGCAAAATAACTCTCCAGACTGATAACTCCTATTGTATAGGAGTTATTCTTATTCTTCTGGTTAGAATGAATTGGCACATATCCCATCTCATCTGCCAGATCTTTGATTTTTTCACGTAGTTCTTCGCTGACGCCTTTCTGTCCGGACAAAGCTTTTGACACTGTTACAACACTGACATTCAGCTTTTCTGCAATATCTGCCAGCTTTACTGCTTTGACCATTTCTTTCCCTCCCATCTGGGTTTATTCTTTTTTAGCTTATTTTTAATATAATTTAATCTAACAGATTTGTCAACCTTATTTAACGTCACTTTCTACAGCTGTAAAATGCAGCAGTTTTGCCTGGAAATCTCCCCATGGATTAGGAATCTGTATACCGGCATACATCAAAGCTTCTCCCGAATAGCAGATGTCTTCTTCTTCCAGCTTGTAGACTACATCCTTTTTAAGTCCTTTTAACTTAATGTTTCTGGACTTGAAATTAGCACGATTCAGAACCTGCACAAATGTAACCAATGCCTCCTTCTGATCCTGGCTTACAACTTCCCAGCAGTCATACTTGTGATTCTGGGAGTAAGAAGCGATACGGTAATATTCCCCTTCTCTTACCAGATCATTGTATTTATGGTACATGGCAACCTGTCCGGGGATCATGTCTCTCTCTTCCTGTGCAATCTTCGTAACATCCAGCTCATAACCAAATGTTCCTGCCAGCGCTACAATCCCTCTCGTCTCAAAGGGTGTCACTCTGCCAACTGTGTGGTTTGGACAGTCAGATACATGTGCACCCATGGTAGATAACGGATAAATCAGAGAAGTTCCTTCCTGAATCTCCAGTCTCTCTATGGCATCTGTATCGTCTGAGCACCAGATCTGCGGGCCAAAATACAGCATACCAGGATCAAAACGTGCTCCGCCTCCAGAACAGTTCTCCAGTAAAAGGTGTGGAAACTCCTTCGTCAATCTCTCCTGTAATGCATACACAGCCAGAACATATCTGTGATACAGTTCCCCCTGTCTGTCAGCCGGAAGATCTATACTTCCCAGATCTGTCAACTGGCGGTTCATATCCCATTTTACATACTCAATATTGGCACTGCGCAGTATCTTAGCCACACATTCATATACGTAATCTACCACTTCCTGTCTGGACAGATCCAGTACATACTGCTGTCTGGATTCTGTTGCAACTCTGCCTGGGATTGCAATTGCCCAGTCAGGATGGGCGCGATACAGATTAGAATCAGGAGATATCATCTCCGGCTCAAACCAGATACCAAACTTCATGCCAAGCTTATTTACTTCATCTACCAGATATTTTAATCCACCCGGTAATTTCTCTTCATTGACCTGCCAGTCTCCCAGCGCACAGTTATCACTGCTTCTTGCTCCAAACCAGCCATCATCCATGACCAGCATTTCGATACCAAGCCCGGAAGCCTCTTTTGCAATGCTAAGAAGCTTCTCTGTTGTAAAATTAAAGTAAGTAGCTTCCCAGTTATTGATCAGAATCGGACGTTTCTTATCCTTGTATTCACCACGAATCAGATGTCTCTTATACAGATGGTGGAATGCAGTCGTCATGCCATCCAGTCCCTGTGAGGAATATACCATAACAACCTCCGGTGCCTGGAAAGACTCTCCCCGCTCCAGCTTCCAGCAGAAATTCTCAGGATGGATTCCCATGGACATACGGATACTGTCAAACTGTGACACCTCAGCCTGCGCCTGGAAATTACCAGAATATACGAAATTCATCGCATATACTTCCCCCATCTCCTGTGTCGTGCTTGGACTTACCAGTGCCAGGAATGGATGATCCTGATGACTGGATTCTCCTCTGAATGAGCTGACCTTCTGAATACCATATCCTACTTTCTTTCTCTGAATGTGGCGTTCTCTTGCCCAGCTTCCATGAAGACTGATCATCTCATAATCCTGATTATCCATATCCAGACATGCAGATAATACCTTGGTGAGATAGAAGGCTTGCGTACCTTCATTTATGATCTTAACGCTTCTGGTAATGACATCTGTGTCACAAAATGCCGTATAATATAACAGAACTTTCATACCAATGTGATTGTCTACGCAAGTAAGTTCCAGTGTTGCAGCTGTTTCTTTGTCTGCAAAGGTAGCAGGAAGTCCTTCCAGCTGTGGTTTGCCCTCCAGAATTCTATGGGAAACATAGGACAGGTTACATCCCGAATAGCCACCCATGGTACGAACAGACAGGCAGCTTTCTCTGTAATCTCCCAGTCCTGCTGTAGGATATTCAAATGGGAAGCAGTCATAGAAGGAGCAGCGCTCTCTGTTATTCTGGCTTGGTACAAATGGGGCTTCCTGGGTACGCATACGGTAAGCAATGTCATGTCCTTGCAGTCTTTTGCCGTAATAGATGTGTCCGATGAAGTTTTCTTCATCTACGATGCCGAGTAAATAGCTGGTGTTTGGGGTGTCTAACTTAAAAATTCTTTCTTTCTCAAAATATGTAACGTTCATGCTTTGCCTTTCTTTTTAATAGGTCGAGTGATAGGTTAAGGTTCGAGTGACGAATTGTGCCGCTTTTACAATGCAACACAGGCACGCTCTCGCTGCGTTTTTCAAGTGCCTGTTTATGCATTTGTAAAAGCGGTACAATTCTGTATAGTTACCCTAAGTATGTTATTTAATAGGTATCACGCAGGGAACGGATGCGCAGGCGGTTTTTGACGTCTGTGGCATCGGTAAAGTTACCATTTATAATGTCCTCAGTTGTAAAGGATATTACACGTGGTTTATCATCGGTTAGGTTGATGATATTGTCGGACAGGATTACATCGGCATCGGTGAAATCTACTTCGACAAATGGGGTATACACATTGCTTTGCAGGGCGATGGTATAAGTGTCTGCGCTGCCTGCTACTTCTGCATGTATGCTGGATTGTGGCAGTTCTACGTGTTTGTATGGCACAAGGGTATCGCTTTCGATCTGTACTCTGCCATCTTCATAGGTGAAGACTACTTCCACGAAAACGTCTTTCTTATCGTAATAGTGATGTGTATCATCTTCTACGCGTTTAGCTGATGGTGTGATCAGGATTCGTGGCTGTCTCTGTACATGGCTGCTATAGTCTTCTTCCAGAGCTTTACTTACGCCAAAGGCTGGCACAACTACATGCTGTGTAGCAGTCGTTATGACTTTGAAATCGAAGGTCTTCAGAGTCATAGTCACAGTTACACCTACTGGCTGTGCAGTCTCATTCTGCACATGGGCTGCTACTGCACTGAAATGTTCTCCACCGTTGCGCTCGGCAGTATCTGTATCCGCAATTCTGACAATACTCCCGGCTACCGGTTCATAGAATCTGCATGCCATATAATGAAGCGCTTTCCATCTGCCGTAATAATCAATACTGGACCAGGATGCCACGGGCCAGTTATCATTGATCTGCCAGTACAAGGTTCCCATGCATCTACCGCGGTTACGTCTCCAGTGCTCCACACCTGATTTGATTGCTACCGCCTGAAGTACCTGTGTTACGTATAACAGGCTTTCAAAGTCCTTAGGATAGCGGAAGTTCTCTGCCAGATAGTACAGCATTTTGCCATTGGCAGCATCATTCTTCTGATGGCTCTCCATAACCGGTGAGAAGATATTCCTATCCTGCGGTTCTGTATAGGAATATACTGTCTTTTCTGATGGAAAAGACTGGAACCCAAACTCCGAGCAGAATCGGAAGAAATACTTCTGATAATCAGAAAATGGCTTCTGCCCATGCCATACTTCCCAGTAATGGGTATCTCCACGGTTCTCAGCTCCCGGTTCATCAAAGCATCCACCTGATGAAGGAGAAGAAGGCCAGAAAAAGGTCTGGTCGTCTGCCTTTTTCAGTGCCTTTGGCAGGATATATTCGAATTGTTTAATATAATCAGCACGTAAATACTGGCTCTGGGTCTGATAATTGCCCCAGTATGCCCATGCAGATTCGATTTCATTGTTGCCGCACCATAATCCCAGGCTTGCATGATGACGCAGCCGTTTTGCATTATCTACTGTCTCTGCCGCAATGCTGTCCTCAAATTCCTGTGTTACATCATATACATTGCAGGCATACATCAGATCCTGCCATACAATAATGCCGTACTCATCACACAGATCATAGAACTCATCTGACGGATAATAACCGCCACCCCATACTCTCAGACAATTATAATGGGCTTTTACTGAGCTGCGTGCCAGATATTCCATCCTCTCTCTGGTAATTCTGTTGTATACACAATCCTCCGGAATATAATCCGCTCCCATGGCAAAGAATTTTACTCCATTGATCATGAATGCGAACTCCTCGCCCCATTGATCCTTAGCTCTGCTCACGGTAAAAGTCCGAAGTCCAATACGGTCTGTGCTTGTCTGTGCTTCTTCTCCCTGTGTAAGCAGTCTGGTCTCTACTGTATACAGCGGATGTTCACCCAGTCCATTTACCCACCACAACTGCGGATTCTGTATGATAAATTCTGACACATATGTCACATTATCTTTTGTTGTCATGATATGTTTGTCCAGAAGATGTCCCTGCGGATCATACACGCACACTTCCATGGAGGTCTTTTCATAGATAGTTTCTTCATGAGATGCTTCTTCTCCGGAAGCTTTTCCTATGGAACATTTTCCAATATAGTCTGCACATTCAAGCACTGCTTCTACCTGTAATGTGACCTGGCCTTGCGCATGTTCCTGCTGATATTTCACTTCATCAATTCTGGCTGTACAATAAGCCTGTATCTCAATATCACGGAAGATGCCTGCATCCGGTAACTGAGCGCCCCAGTCCCACCCAAACATGGAATGTGCCTTTCTGATATACTGATTACCTGCAATCGCTCCACTTGCCTCTATCGTAATCTTCTTATCTGCCGGTGCTGACGCTTCTCTCTCTTCTATATAGCGAAGTGTAGATTTAAAATAAAAGCGTATGGAATTGCTGCCCTCATGCAGATATTCCTTTACAGGGATTCTCCAGGTTCTGTGCATATTGTTCATATAAATGACATGTGTGTCATTTATATATAAGTCAGCCAGTGTATCTATCCCATAGCAGACCAGTTGTATCACATCCTGATTCAACAGTTCCTGTGTCACTTCAAAACTGCGTTCAAATATATAATCCTGCCAGAATAGGTCTCTGGCTGTGTATTCATTCTGTCTGTAATAGGGGTCTTCTATCGCCCCTGCATCCAATAACGTGGACAATACGGAGCCGGGAATCCAAGCCTGATAGGAGTCCTCCAATCCATAGGCTTTCATATAGGTATCTTCTTCTTTGCACACCGGATGCATCGTCCACATTCCGTTCAATGTCTGTTTCTGCATGTACTTCACCACACCTTTCTTGCTCTAACCTAATAATGGGTAAGTCGCCAAGGTTACGAATGTATTATCCAAATCAGGATTCTTGATCCTGTCCACTACAGATTTCACCAGTCTTCTACCCAGTGCTTCTATTCTTACATCTACGGTCAGAATATCTTTTTTGAAAAAGTCTTCTTCTATCGTATGATCAAATCCTGTAATGATTGTTCTCTCAGCAAGTGCCGGATTCTTCCTCAACAATACAGTTGCCGTATACTTGGCTATATCATCATTCTCACAGATAATCGCATCCGGCATATAAGGCATCTGGTCGATTGCCTCTTCTACCATGCTGTACCCATAATACACATCATTGGAAGGATGGGTGAACAGCATTTTCTGATCCGGTTCTATCCCCCTCTTTCTACAGGCGCTCATAAAACCAAGCAATCTTGCCTGTACAACTCTGGAGCCTTCTGCAAATCCAATAAATGCAAAGCTTGTGCATTTCTTTACATCAATGCAGTATCCTGTCAATCTGTTCATGGAATAGAAGCCTTCCAGATTGTATACATCACCAAGTGCAATGTATTCCTGTGCATCCACCGGCGTATTAAAGAAGGTCATGGGTAGTCCCGCCCTGGCAATGCCTTTTACAAATCGGATTGGAAAAATACACAGGAAAATGATACCCTGTACATCATCCTCTAACTGCTCCAGCACTTCTTCTCCATCCAGATCATCCTCGTTCACAATATAGAGCTGCATGCGATAGCCTTCCTGCTTGGCTCCATCACTGATACCTGCCAGTGTGGTATTCCAGAACAGGGACTGCCAACGGTTGAACAATACAAGTATTGTCCCTCCTCCGGTTTTTCTTTTCTGATGCATGACTTCTTCTACCAGTGCATCATCCAGCTTGGCATATCCCATCTGACAGGCTTTCTGTACGACTGCCTGTCTGGTTTCTGGAGATACATTGCCATTGCTTAATGCTTTGGCTACTGTATTTCTGCTCAATCCCATTTCTTTGGCTATGTCCTGAATCGTAACTCTCTTCACTGACCATCCTCCTCTTTTGAATGTGTATAGTATAGGGCAAGGGACGAATTGTGCTGCTTATGCATTTGGGGAAGCTGTACAATTCTGTATCTTGCGATAATGTGATTTATGGTTACTTCATAAATTATCTACTTCTGTAATTTTGAGTATAATAAATGCACACCGGCGTGTCAATATGGCGTGCATTTATTTTGCATTTTATTTTTCATTTTCAACATGTAATGCACTGTTTATGCATTATGACTGTGTGTGCAGGAAGGAGAATGGATGGGATTTCTCGCTTCGTAGGAAGTTCATGAGAAGGTAGGCTGCACGCAGGGATACTTTTTCTTCTCTCAGGATGCGTGCGGCTTCCTTTTTGTCAACAAGGAGGACTTGTATTGTTTCGGTATCTTCCATATGAGCCTGGTTGATCTGACCTGTAGCATAACCAAATACGGCATTGCAGCTTTCATCCGTAAAGCCTGCTCCCATGAAGAAGGGACGTCTGTAGGCTGGTTCCCCATCTTCGTATACGGTGAAGGTAAGTCCTGTCTCTTCCAGCATCTCACGGATTGCTGCTTCTTCTGGCGTCTCTCCTTCATCAATCAATCCTGCAGGCAGTTCATAGAGATAATCATCCAGCGGGTAGCGGTATTGCCGGATCATCACGATCTTATCCTGGTCTTCCTTGAGAATCGGATAGATTACCACGCCTTCTGCCAGGCTGTCTTTGGTATAGATCTTCAGTTCTTTTTCTTTACGCCTTGATACGAAATAGTAATCAAACTTTCTTCCTGCATCTGTTAGTGCATCCAATTTGAAAAGGTTCAAAAATTTATTGTCTGACATTTTATGTATACCAGTATACTTTTTCACTAAATTATCCTCCATATATTTGACTTTTTTTACCAAAAGAATTAAGATATAATTATAAAATTGTAGAGAAAGGTGACAAAAACATGAAGCAGATACCCGTTACCGACTTACGTCCCGGTATGGTAACCGCTGAAGACATCCTCACCTATGACTTGAAAATGATTGTCCCAAAGGGTGTCGTACTGACAGAAAATATCATATCAAGACTGGAGTCCTATTCCGTCTATTATGTACATATTGAAGATACTGTTGTCAACGAGCTTAATACTCCTATGACCTTATCCAAAGTCCTGGATGCCGACGCCGTTCAGACCAACAAGGAAAAGATACGCAGCAGCCTTCAGTTCCAGCATTTTCAGCAGGATTTCAACAGATGTGCAGAACATTTCCGCGATAATCTGATGAAATCACTTTACCGCAATGAACCCTTCTACGTCAATGGTCTTTTGGAAGAGACCATGCAAATGATGCATCAGGGGAATTCTTATATCAATGTATTTGATATGCTCCTCAATATGCGAAACGTAGATGATTCTGTATACAATCACAGCCTGGATGTTGCATTAATCTGCAACATTTTATCAAAGTGGCTTCATTTCTCCGAGGCTGATCAGACTATGGCAACCGCCTGTGGTCTTTTCCACGATGTAGGTAAATTTCTTCTGCCAACCGGAGTCTTACGCAAGCCCGGTAAGCTGACCAGGGATGAATTTGAAATTATTAAGACTCATACCATAGAGGGTTTTCATTTACTGAATAAATACGATAATATTCCACAGCATGTAAAGAATGCCGCGCTGATGCATCATGAGAAATGTGATGGCAGTGGTTATCCCTATGGATTAAAAGGTCCTGAAATTGACAAGTTTGCCAAAATCGTCACCATTGCAGATATATTTGATGCCATGACCAGTGAACGTGTTTACCGCCGCGCCATGTGTCCATTCTCAGTTATCAAAGCCTTTGAAGACGAAGGCATTCAGAAATATGAGATGAAATACATCCTGACTTTCCTTGAAAATGTTGCCAATTCTTATCTGAATCACCGTGTCACATTGACGAACGGTATGGAAGGCAACGTAATCTTTATTAATCAGGATAATTTTTCAAGACCTGTTATCCAGACCTCTGATAATCAGATCATTGATCTGCAGAAGCAATATTATCAGGACATTATGAACCTGTCTGCCCAGAAAAATGTAGCAATTGAAACAATCATATAAAGAATACCCGCAGAAAGTCGTAGCTTTCTGCATCTGACATTAGAAATACTTTTGTATAAGAAAAAAGACGTGATACTCTACAAATATCACGTCTTTTCTATGTATTATTCAACTAAGGGAAAAAGAATCAGCACTAATTTATTTATTATAGTTAGCAGACTGGAAGTCAGGATAAGCAGATTCCAATGCATGTTCTGTAGGATCAAGACCTTCGATCTCTTCCTTTTCAGATACTCTAAGTCCTACTGTCTTCTTGATAACGAAGAATACAATTGTCATCATGACTGCTGTCCAAGCAAGAATTACGATAACAGCCAGAGCCTGAATACCAAGCTGACGGAAACCACCGCCATAGAAAAGACCCTTTGTAGTATTACCATCTTCTACTACACCGAAAAGACCTACTGCCAAAGTACCCCACAAGCCGTTGCAGAAATGAACTGCTACAGCACCAACAGGATCATCAATCTTTAATGTATTTTCAATGAAGTATACACCTACACATACCAGAATACCTGCCACAATACCGATAATAGCTGCACCTGGGATATCTACGTTGTTACATCCGGCTGTAATGGCAACCAGACCTGCCAGAGAACCGTTTAAAGACATGGACACATCAGGAGCACCATTCTTGATCCAGGTAAAGATCATTGCTGTACATGTTGCAAAAGCAGGTGCAATTGTTGTTGTTGCAAAAATCTTACCAAGTGCATCACCATCTGCTGCTGCGGCACCGTTGAAACCATACCAGCCAAACCACAGAATGAATACACCAAGGGCTGCTACTACAATGTTATGTCCAAGAATAGGAACGGACTTGCCATTCTTATCATATTTACCAATACGGGGTCCTAACATAGCGGCACCAATCAGACCAGTAAAACCACCTACCATATGGATGACACAGGAACCTGCGAAATCAACGAATCCCATGTTAGTCAGCCATGCCTGACCGCCCCATACCCAGTGAGCCTCGATAGGGTATACGAATAAGCTGATTACAAAAGAATAAATACAGTAGGAAATGAATTTTGTACGCTCTGCCATGGCACCGGATACGATTGTAGCTGCTGTCGCACAGAATACCAGGTTGAACACGAAACCATACCAGTCAGTATTGTCGAAATCAAATACATTCAAGCCCCAGCCAACGAAGTTATTACCTACACCACATAACAGGTTATAACCAACCAGAATAAAAGCAACAGTACCAAGACAAAAGTCCATCAGGTTCTTCATAATAATGTTACCGGCATTCTTGGCTCTGGTAAAACCAGCCTCGCACATTGCAAAACCTGCCTGCATAAAGAATACCAATGCCGCACCGATCAGGAACCATACACCGTGAGAACCAAAGATAATGCTGTTCACCGCATTAAGGGCATCTTCAGATGCTTCTGTTAATAAAAACATAACTTTCTCCTCCTTTATCTGTGTATTGCCATGATAAACATTCTTATCAATAGAAAAAGGAGATAATAACCGGCCGTCTGCAGCTGCTGCTACGCCTGTTGATTATCTCCTTTGATAATACACATAAATAAATTTTTTCATTTTTCAATTGTTTATGTAGAATCTGCGGATTGCTGCGCATTTATGAAATACAGCAATCGGGAAGAAACTACAGAGCCTCCTGTCCACGCTCGCCTGTACGGATTCTGACAGCGTCCTGAACATCATAAACGAAAATCTTACCATCACCATAGTTACCGGTATTAATCTCTTTTACAATCTTATCAATCAAAGCTTCTGATACTTCATCAGATACAACCGTCTCAACCTTGATCTTCGGCAAAAGATTGACACGATATTCTGCACCACGGTATCTCTTCACAACACCCTTCTGATTGCCGTAACCCATAATGTTTGCAATATTCAGACCATTTACGTTAGATTCTTCCAATATAGCCTTCAAATCTTCCAGTTTCTCAGGTCTGATGATAATCTCCAACTTCTTCATCCTGCTAACCTCCTCATATTTCTTATATCTGCCTACGAATAATTTTTCCGTTTATTCGTACAAAAAAAGCATTCGCGAATACATTGTATTCTCGAACGCCCTTGTTCTGTCTTTTATTATACACAGAATAGGGATGGTGTCAAATGTTTTTTTAGAATTTTTTCATGTTATTTTCAGCCAAGCCTATATTCTACAAAATCTTTCTCCACCTCTGCAAATGATTCACTAAGTTGAAATCCCAGTCTCTCACATAAATGCCTTGATGGCAAATTCTCCTTATGTACGATTGCTCTGAAAGCATCCTGTCCAAGCCACTCTCTGCCATACTCAAGAATGGTACTGCATGCCTCGTATGCATACCCATGATGTTGATACTCTGCTCCCAGCATAAATCCAAGCTCCAGCCCGTCATAGCCTTCCTTATATTCCAAGCCAGCCCTGCCAATCACCACGCCTGTGTCTTTTAACGTAATGATCCACATCCCATAGCCATAGAAACCATAAATGTTCTGGATATAATCTCTGGTATAACTAAGCTCCTGCTCCGGGTCTGAATACAGATTATCCATATATTTCGTAATAGAGTCATCCGAATACAATTCATACAGCCTTGGAACATCCTCCGGTATAATCTCCCTGATCAGCAGATGCTCCGTCTCCACAATATTCCAAGGTATCCCCTTAGTCCGCCTATAAATACGCTCCAGATATTCACCATCTATATCCTCCAGAGACTCTACGCAATATACGCCACTGGGCAGGCTGGCATCCCGGCTTCCAGAATCCAGTACAATACAACAAGGAATCTGCTGCGATACACAGTAAAAGGCTAATTGCGGGTCATCCGTGAGAACAACCGGGGCTCCACCTATCTCAGATATAGAAAGCATCTGAGAAACCAAAATGTGAAACTGCGCCATTGTATGCTGTAAATAATCTAGTTTCCCCTGATAATCGTCCTGTCCCAGCTCCTGCTGTAAATAGGGCAGATATATAAATAATCGGTTTAGCATTATATCCATAATCAAGCGCTCTCTTTCACACTCTAACAAAATATCATTACCACCAAAGTTATATAATTTTAACTTGATGAATATAAGAAATTCAACTACAATATGGTTAGCTGCAGCAGATTCCATTTTTAATCTGCTGCCATCAATGAATAAAGGAGAATATACTATGGCACAGAATCCCATTGTTACAATTGAAATGGAAAATGGCGACATCATCAAAGCAGAGCTTTATCCTGAAATCGCCCCTAACACAGTAAAGAACTTCATCAGCCTCGTAAAGAAAGGCTACTATGACGGATTAATCTTCCACAGAGTCATCAACGGCTTCATGATCCAGGGTGGATGTCCTGACGGAACAGGCATGGGCGGTCCTGGCTATTCCATCAAAGGTGAATTCGCACAGAATGGCTTCGCCAATGACTTAAAGCACACAGAGGGTGTTTTATCTATGGCAAGAAGCATGATGCCAGACTCAGCAGGCAGCCAGTTCTTCATTATGCATAAGAATGCTCCTCACTTAGACGGCGCATATGCAGCTTTCGGTAAAGTTATCGAAGGACAGGATATCGTAAACAAAATTGCCACCACACAGACTGATTACTCCGACAGACCACTCAAGAAACAGATTATGAAGAAAGTAACTGTTGATACATTTGGTGTTGATTATGAGGAACCGGAGAAGTGCTAATGCACTTCTCTTTTTATTTACTGCAATCTTCGATAATACATTCATGTTCCCTAGTATCTTTATCATAATTAATACCTACTAATAAAATATTTCCTTCATATTCCTGCAAACTTTTACAGTATTGTTTGTTTTTAATCTGTGCTACTGCCCCCTGGGCTGATTTGTCCCATTTTAATTCCACTACCAATGCAGGCTTATCCATAAATTTCTTTCTGGGCAAATATACCATATCCGCAAAACCTTTTCCTGATGGGAATTCCCGATATACTGTATAATAATTTCTCGCTGAATATAGTGCCAAGGAAATTGTATAACTTAAAGCATTTTCATCATTATATTGTATATGAGATGTTTCAAAATGTGCTTGCTCTATTCCTTCTTTTACCTCTGCATTTCTTTTATTCCATATAGCATTTAAGGTATCCGCCGAATGCTTCAGTGCCTTGGAAACCTCTCCCCAATCTGATGTGGAAATTGCTGTAGCAAATTCCTTTTTTATCTCATTATTAGGTATAAATACACTTTCATGATCAAAGTCATAGCCCAAATATCCCAAATGAATCAGCAACGTAAGGACATCATCTTCATTATGCAGAGAAACCATGTCATTCACGAAACTTCCTGTATTAACTGGCACCTTTTCTCCTGCAAGCATACTCAAGACATCATCTTTTAGTCCTTCATAATTCATATCTATATACATACGCAACGCTTCAAATGTCTCTGTACGATTCCAGTATGTATCACAAATACCAGATAATACTGCCTGCACTACGGAACGCGGATTATATACAGAATCTTCCTTGTCAAAATGATATCCGTCATACCATTCTTTCAGTTCTTCCAGATTTCTATTATATTTCTGACATAACTTCTCCACTTCCTGCTCTGTAAACCCGACAAATTCTGCTAAAATGCCAGGATTTGTCATCGAAAATTCATTAAACATATTAAGTGCTGAATGTGTCCCATATTTTTTTATCGGAAGAATACCTGTCATATACGCAAGGTAAATATACTCTTTATCTTTCAATAATCCTCTCAGAAAATCCAAATATCTGTCCTGATCCTCTTTTTTATTACTGTATTCTCTAAATATGCAATCCCATTCATCAATAATGACTATAAATGGTCGTTTTGTGTTCTGGTAAATATCCTGCATAGTCCGTACTAAATTATTCTGGTCAAAATATCTATAATCAGGATACTCTCCAAGCAATTCCCAAAGAACCGATCTCTGCAGCAGCGATAACATATCATCCATACTCTGACACTGGCTCATAAACTCCTGCATATTTAATGAAATCACATCATATTGATTCAAATATCTGAGAAAGGTTTCATTCTGAGCTATTTTCAAATTCTGAAATAACTTTTTAGAATCACATCCCCGGCTATAATACGCCACAAGCATATCTACTGCCATGGATTTACCAAAACGCCTTGGACGGCTAATACATACATATTTCTGCTGCGTCCGCAAAATCCTATTAGTATATGAGATCAATTCAGATTTATCTACATAAATCTCTGAATTGACCGCCTGTAAAAAAAGTTCATTCCCACGATTCAAATATATTCCCATATTATCGCTCCTGCTACACTTTTAAATTACATTTTGTCATTTATCGCATCCAGATAGCCCTCCAGACGCTTCTGTGCACTTATGCTCAGATTCTGGTATGCTTCTATCAGCCTGTATTCCTTAGAATCCCTGTCTATCATTATATAATTCGGTTGCTGGTATTCTTTTAATTTCTGATTGTCCGTTCCCTGTAACAATTCGTATGGAGAAATACCAAGTACTTCGCATATAATCATGATTTTATCCGCAGAAGGATTGGTCTTTTTACGTTTCCAGTCACTGACCGTACTTTGGGAAATACCGGTTTTCTTTGCAAATTCCAGTTGAGAGATTCCCTTTTCTTCCATGTACTTGTAGATTCTTTCACTTATCAGCATAGTATTATAATTCTCCTGCCTGCTCCAGATCCTTTTTTAGCTCCAGAATTCTCTCTTCTGAAAGTTCAGAATATTTCATAATCAAATCCATAGGCATATGATCAGCCAGCATTTCCTTGGCAACTCTTTCCTGTTTCAATTGAATTCCCTGCTCCCTACCTTGTTCCATGCCCTGCTGATAGTTTTCCTTCCACTTACTATTCATCCAATTAACATATTCTACATCTGTTGTCATCATACCAATTACCTCTTTCTCTCTCTGCTCTAAAAATCTTACAAGTATATTCTCTTGCTTACAACGCTGAATGATCTCCTTTGCCTGGTTGCCCCCCCAGCTTGCACCATATTCCTGTCTGACTTCCGCACATATCTGTGTGAATCTCACATATTGATGAATAATATCATTTCCACATCCGTCACGAATTATCTTTACTCTTAAATCTATCGGGCTGTTTCCCGAAAAATAAGTTTCTGCAAAAGACAGCTGTTCTATCCCCAAATGTTCACTACCTGTATATATAATATATAATTCTGGTTTGGGTAAATGGATGACTTTGGATTCATGTACGCTAATTTTTCGCCTGCTTAAATATTCTTCACAAGTACGTACATAATAGAAAAGCACTCGTAAGACTATATTAGGCGACCAGTCTGATTGCGCCTCTACAAGATACATGAATCTGCCATCTGCAACAAATCCCAAATCATTATAATAGCCATTCATCAGAACCGTTTCCAAAGTAATGACCTCAATCTCAGGATTTTTCTTTGCACTCTTACCACTCAATGCCTCATACAACTCTACTACATAACCTTGTTCTGCAAATAGTTTTGTAAAAACACTGTCTTTTACCTTACGTTTCATTTTCAAACCGGTTTCAGCGATTTTTCTCGGTATTTGTTCTTCTATCATAATACCATTTTTCCTCCTTTGTTACAACTTACGATAAGTTTTGTTTATATTTTACGTTTATTTATCGTATATACGTTATATTAGGATATAAAATAAGATTTGTCAATTATGACAAACCTTATTTTGTCTCTTTTTTACTTCTCAGCCAGGCATCTCTCTTTGTGGAATACAATGCCTTAAAAATATCTATATCTTCTAACGTTGTAATCTTAATATTCTTATTTGATCCTAAAGAAAAGTGCAATTCTGCTCCCAATTCCAACATTAATGTATTCGTATACACTGCATTTGTAATTCCTCTGTTCAAAGCTTCTTTATGTGCCCATAATGCCTTGCCATATTGGTACGCCTGTGGTGTCTGTACCCTCATGATATCATTTCTGTCAATACCATCACTACCACTCTCACCATCTTCTGTGCGCATGATCGTTTCCTGACATCTGACAGCCGAAAGCCCTGAACCATATTCTTTGGCTTTTGCAATACAATCTGTTATAATCTCCTGAGATATCAAAGGGCGTACTGCATCATGAATAATCACGATATCGTCCTTGCTGCAATGGGACTCTAATTCCAACAACGCCTTTCTTGCAGATGCCTGTCCATTCTCACCGCCTTCAACAATCCACTTTAACTTCGTAATCCCATATGCCCGCGCATATCCATCCAGTACATCCAGCCAACCATCTATGCAGGACACAATCATTGCATCCACATCAGGATGATTCTGAAAAGCCTCTAATGTATAAATAATAATAGGCTTATCATAAATTGCCAGAAACTGTTTCGGAACAGACTGTTCCGTCCTGCTTCCACTTCCTCCTGCTAAAATCAATGCTACGTTCATAGGTGTCCTCCTTGACCTTACTCCTGCCTATCTCTATTGCCCATATTGTATAAAGACTTGAACATCTCTACATCTTCTACTGTATTGATCTTGATATTTAAATCAGATCCCTTGGATAAATAGACCTTCTGTCCTAATTTTGATACCATATTGTTAGTATCATTTTCATTCAAAATTCCCTGCTCTATTGCTTCTTTATGATACTTCTGCAAGTCTCCCAGGCGATATGTCTGCGGTGTCTGTATCCTTCGAAATGCATATCTGGAAATCGAACGCAGACCGCAGATTCCATCATCTGTCAGCATCACATTATCCATGGACGTCACCGCAGATATCCCCATTCCCTGCCTTTTGCAGGAGCGGATACTGTCTGAAATAATCTCATCGGACACAAGTGGACGAATCGCATCATGAATAATCACAATATCGTCCTCTTTACAACTATGCATCAGCTCATCTGCTGCCAGTCTTGAAGTGTTCTGTCCTGACACACCACCTGTAATGACCCACTTTAACTTATCAATACGAAACTGCTTCGCATACGCCTGCACCATGTTCTCCCAGCCCTTTAGACACGCAATCATAATCGCATCTACCTCCGGGTGGCTCTGGAACTTCTGCATCGTATATACAATGATTGGTTTATTATACACATTCACGAACTGCTTGGGTATATCCATCTTAAAAGCAGGGTCTACACCACCTGCTAACAATACTGCTATATTCACGCCATTTCCCCCTTATGCTGCCTTTTATCTACAGTCCCTTAATATCTGAACCGTCTTCTCCAGTCCCTCTTTTATAGGAGTTTTGGCTCTCCAGCCCAACTCGTTGATCTTCTTCGTATCCAGAAGTGCTTTCGTAGCAGTAGAATATCCTGCCTGCTCCACTGCATCCGGTAATTCAAATACCACCCGTGAACCAGCTGCCTCTGCAAGAATTCCGGCAAGATCCTTTAATGTTATTTCGGAATTCTCATCCGCAACATTATAGGCTTCACCGCTTTTTCCATATAATAATAAATATAAAGCAGCCACTGCTGCATCTACCACATAGGTATAAGAATATAACTGATTTCCATCACTCTTCAGTACAATGTCCTCACCTGCTGCCGCTTTCCTGATAAACTGGGCAATTGCCTTAGAATCGTCTATCCCCATGGTCGGTCCATACACCCTTGAGAAACGCCCGATTACAAAATCCTGTTCCTTCTGCGCCTCAAAAGCATTACACAAAGCTTCTGAAAGACGTTTACTCTCCGGGTAGCCAGCCCTGACAGTATTACAGTCAATATATCCCAGGTAAGATTCCCCAAACTTGTCCACATCTTTTCTGTTCTCTCCATAGATTTCCACAGAGGAAAAACACAGAAAACGCCTGCAATAATGCTCTGCAGCATAGGATAAAAGCTCATATGTACCTGATACATTGGTCGTAATTGTACCAATCGGATCAGTTGCGTAAGCCCTTGGATGCGTATTGCTTGCCGCATGGAGAATATAGTCAATATCCCCTAACTCCGGTAAAGGTTGTGATATATCATGGGAAAAGTAGGTGAAAAAGTCACTATCCCAATAGGGAGCAAAACGCTCCCTAGCCTTTTCCTCATTACGGCTGATAGCAAGGATATGGATACCCCGGGAAGAATTATTTATGATATTATTGTAATGCATAAGAATGTCAATAATCACCGATGCAATCATGCCTGTAGCACCAGTGATTAAAATTCTGCTGCCTTCTAACTTATTAAAATTACCCAGCTTCCATGCTGATTCTATATCCTGTTGATATATTTCGTTATTGTATAGATTCATTCCCATGTTCCCCTCGTATAATAGACTTTGCTGAAAAAGTATTGCCTTTTATTAATTATATAAATCGCCTCCGCAATTATATTGTACCCTGATGTATGTTATCAATTGTGTTTTGCGGTTATAACCGCAAAATTGCAGATTTTCTATAATCATACAGCCACCCTTTTCCAGTATCTGTTCTGCCAGTCTGTAATTCGAACGGGGGTTGCACCTGTTAAGTCCACACAGCATAACTGCAATCCATTTTTCATAATCTTTTAATATTGCCACTATTCAATAGCTCAACAGGGTCATAATAAAGATTCGTACCAATTGCCATACCATTAATTATACTCTTAAAAGTATTAGAAGAATTATCTGTATTGAAATTTAGATTGATACATTCAAGTGATGGCATCTTTAAATCGAATGGTACAAAACATATCTTCTTCATGTATTGTAATTTTGAAAAACTTATTGCGCTTTCTTCATTTGAAGTTATCATTGCCACAAAAAGATTATCCCAATTAATTCTTGATTTTCTTCTTTCCCAGCACCTATTTGCTTCTTCAAAAGAAAGATAGTGATTAAAATGTAAAATAATATCATCACACTTGCATACAGGATACATTCTTTTCAAATTTACTTCATACTCATCTTCAATATACTCCAATTGACTATCTATATATTTTCTGGGATTATGCAAAAACTTTAAATAATCAACATCACTCTCAAACATGTTAATAAACGGAGAATAAAATTCTAAGCCCAACTGGTGATATGTTAATCCTCCCCAACAGTTATTCACAAATATAGTCGGGGGATTCTTTTTTATTTCTAAATATTTTTTTATATTTATTTTAGGTAATCTAAATATCTTATATGAGATTACAACTGAATCAGGAATTCCAATCCTCATCGCTTCTCCTCTAATCTCTTGGAAAACACATTTATCAGCCATTACAATAATAATATCAAATGCTGTTTCTTTTATATTTTCTTTTTCAACAAACGAATATCCCATTATATTCCCTAATAGGTTATTTTTTGAAGTTACTCCAACTATTTGTATTTCTCCTAAATGTTCATAATAATTTATACAATTAATATTATCACTAAAAGTTTTTCCTGTCCCCCAGATTAACCCTCTATACACAATTATATCCCCCACTTCTAGATACAATATATCCTCAGTAATCCTCATCTATTAATATATACTACATTTTTAGTCCCGTTACTTCATCAACACTTCTAAATATAATTTTATTTCATTCTCTCAATTCATATATTTTTCGTACCACATTTGAAAAACAAAGTATGACCAAAAAATATTGGTATAATTTTTTCCCTTGTTTAGACTTTCTTCACCGTTCTGTAAATAGTCCCTAAGTGCTGGTATCAAGTTCTCACCATTAAAAATACCTTGTCTTCTCAAAAAGCTTTCAGAAGAATAATCAATGATTCTTTCTTTTAATGGACCGCTTAGCCATCTATACATTGGCATTCCAAAACCCATTTTAGGTCTATCTAACATTTTCTTGGGAATATATTGATATACTAAATCCTTTAATATCCTCTTTTGATTGCCATTATTATCTTTATAACTTATAGGTAATCTAAAAGAATATTCTAAAACTTCTTGATCTAGTAATGGACATCTGCACTCCAATGCATATTTCATAGATGCCCTATCAACTTTAGCTAAGATATCATCTGGTAGATAGGTATCTAAATCAAGTAACATTCTCCTCTGGGACCAATCTTTTTCTTCATATCTTTTCTCCCACGGAAAATAGTATTCTACGCATGGTTTATCTAATAAGTTTGCAATATAATCAATATAATTTTGAATTCCTACTTGCGTTCTTGTATTCTCATCCTTAAATTCAGCTAATATTTTTTCTTCCAGTAATATGTTATTTTTATGGCATAATTGATTTATTGCGCTCTTGTCAGATTCATTCAATCTGTTCTGAGCTTTCTGCAAAGTAGAATAAATATTATATCCTCCAAAAATCTCATCTCCTCCATCTCCTGTTATTGCTACAGTAACACTTTTCCTTGCAAGCTGTGAAACTAACATTGTAGGAATCTGAGAATTATCACCATTCGGTTCATCGTAGTATATTGGAATAGAATCTATTAAATTAAGTAAATCCATTTCTCCAAATTTATATTCTGTATGATCTGTTCCTAGTATTTTCGATATTTCATTAGCATATTCCATTTCATTAATTCTTGAATCATCAAATCCTATGGAAAATGTTTTCAATGGATGGTTTAACTTTTTTTGTGCAATCGCACAAACCAAGCTGGAATCAATACCACCACTCAAAAAGGCGCCTATTGGAACGTCTGCATTTAATCTTCTGATAATCGCATTTGTAATTATTTTTTCGAGCTCAACCTTTGCCTCTTTATAATCAGTAATCAACTCTTTTCTTTTTTCTATATATACTCTTGCAACATCCCAGTATTTCCATGTAGTTATTTTCCCATTACAATATTCAAGCACCCCACCTGGTTCTAATTTGAAAGTATTTAAAAAAATAGTATCCGGAGCATTAATATACATTTTCTGTAAATATCTTCCAATAACACCATAGTTAATTTCCTTAGAGAAACCGGGATATTTCATAATCGCTTTAAGTTCTGATGCCCATACTAATTCTTCATCATGATAATAATAATACAGTGGCTTCTTTCCAATACGATCACGTAATAGAAATAATTTTTTTTGCTTAACATCGAACAAAGCAATTGCAAACATACCATTCAGTTTATCAACAAAATGAACTCCCCATTTTTGATAGGCAGCAATAATAACCTCCGTATCACAATCAGAATAAAAATGATACTCATTTAATTCTTTTTTTAGTTCATTAAAATTGTATATTTCTCCGTTAAATATAACTATGACATTCTTATCATTAGAATGCATTGGTTGATGTCCTAAGGGAGATAAATCCATAATTGATAATCTTCTATGAGCTAAGCCAATGCATTTTTCCTGATCAAACTTATATATTTCCTCTCCATAGTCATCGGGGCCTCTATGAACTAACGTGTCATTCATTTCTCTTAGAATCTTATTATCAAATATTGTTTTAGTTATATATCCACATATACCACACATGTTTTGTCCTCATTTCAAACGCCACTACTTCGATACCAAATGTGAAATGAACTCTAATCCATTTAATACCTTTACTTTTTCATTTACTTTACGAACATGAGCTTGTGTTTTTTTGAATAAGAAATAGGTTGAAGTAAATATTACGTCAACACACAGATTTTTTAATTCATCATCACTGTATACCTCTATTTTTTTTCCACCTACATCAGATTGTCTTCTATTATCATCAAACAGGCATACCTGATAACCCATACGTTTAAATGTAGTATATAATGCAAGCGCTCTATCATTTAATCCCCATACAGCCACTTTTTTTTCTTTTTTTAGATAATTTTTCTGCAACGCCTTCATCAGTTTTTCTTCAATCCCATGGCAATATCCCAAATCCATGGCTTCCTGCAAATATGTCTGATAGCTTTGATAATGTGAGAAAAACTGTTCCGGTTCATATAAAAAGTAATCTAACATTCTCAATTCAGCCTGATTAAAATCAAAGATAAAATAATATTCATCCATTCTATAGTCATTGGGAATCTTTGTTTTTTCTCTTAACTGTACCATTTGCTGTTTTGAAAGAAACATTTCTAACTGAAGCATCCTCTTGAGTGTATTTACAATGTCTTTTGCCATTAGAATATCTATTTCTTTTTTACATAGAATCTCTAAATTTCTTTCGTAAAACTTCTGATTTCTATATGGGATTACCTGTTCAATAGGTGTAATTACTTTATCCACAGTTGTAGAATTAACCAAAGAGTCATCACGATTAACATAGTAATAATAAGGCTTTAGTAATTTTATTTTCTTTGAGGCATAGAACTTCCATAATGGAGTAATTGCATCATCTGCTGCTCTCATTTTTTCAGGTGAAAGTAAATGATTATGAATCAATATCTCTTTTTTAATCACTTGAAGCCACACTGCACATCCCGTATTATGGTGCCAATATGGAATATCCTCTTGTGATATTAATTCCACTGGATATATTTCGTTTGCATTCACTTTATAAAAATCAAAATAGACAAAATCAGCATTTGTATCCTTTACCGCTTCAAATACATCCTTACATAAATTTGTATCTAAATAATCATCACTATCCAAAAAGCATATGTATTTTCCTTTTGCTGCTTCTATTCCAGCATTTCTAGCCCCCCCCTGTCCTACATTCTTTTTAAGACAAATCTGTACCACTTTTTCAGGATATTTCTTCACATAGTTTTCTACAAACTCTTTACTTCCATCTGTTGAAGCATCATCTACACAAATAATCTCGATATTATCATAGGTCTGCTTAATACAAGAATCTAAACCTTTCTTCAAATATTTCTCTGAATTATAAATGGGAATAATAATACTGATTAACGGATTTTCCATGTTCATTCAATAATCTCCTTATATTACTGCGTATAAAACCGTCTCAGCAGAATTCATGGAGTAGTGCCTAATATAAAATTTGTACTCTGGCACAAGAGAATGAAGATAATCAGGAATATCAATAATATCCTCAGGTTTATGATAAATACAAATTGCAAGATTAGGCTTATATTTTTTTATTGTATTTTTTGCTCCCTGCAATGCCTTTAATTCTGAACCTTCAATATCCATTTTTATAAATGTTACTTTATCATTGATTACATCATCAACAGCGACCACATTTACTTCTACATCTCCTCTTTCATCCAACTTAGACTTAATGGTTCCCTGAGATTGAAAACGCAATATATCCTTACAATTCCACATTCCTGCCGGAATAATATCTACATTTTTAAGTTGCATATTCTCTACTTGCTTCTCAACTTTAGGCAAATTGATTAAATCAGGCTCAAAGGCATATATTTTTTCTACTTTGCATTGTTCTAGCAACAGTTTACTTGTTTCAAAATCAAAACACCCACCATCAACAAATATTTCTCCATCCTTTAACTTGATTACCTCATCAAAATATTGCATTTTTATTACTTCCATCTGTTCTTTCCCTGCAAATGAAATAATATTATCTTTTGAAAAATACTTACGTAAGTAATTCATCACTTCATCATAAAATGTAGTAGTACTTATCAAAATAGTTGCTTCCTTATGCTCATTTATTAACCTCTCCGGTGAAATAACTTCAATTCCCCACAGTTGATTACCTTGTTTATTAGAATCTCTATCACACAAATAATTCACAGAAATATTCTTTTTTTTGCAAGCATATACTGCCATTTCACAATTAATCCCAGCACCATAAATGATTACTTCTTTTTTATTTTTCAGATAATTTAAATGTTCTCCAAAATTTTCAAAAGAATCTTCCAACAATTGATAGACATATTTTATATCGTTTGAAACTGCATACAATAATTTGTCCATATATATGCGTTTAGATTTTTCATCTCTTAGATTTGCATATATCACTTGCATCTTAGATAATACATCCTTTGAAATTTGACCTTCCATTCTATTTCTCCCCATTCCATATTATATTTCGTTCTTTTTCATCAAGCCATGAATAATGATAGTGATGGATAGAATAAGTATTCTTGCTTATATCAATCTTGTTATGGCCAACTAAAACTGGTGAAAAAAATTCACTTGGAAAAATCGCAATATTCTGCACAATCTGATACTGATTATTAGCCAAGAAACCATATTTTCGCAAAATATTTGACTCCCAGTCAGCATTAACTTTCCATTTACTCCAGCCCTCAATATCACGTAACGTAATGGCATCATATGTTTCCAAAATCTCTTTTAAAATAGGATTTTTTGCAACCGTTCCCATCCCCAGACCTGATGCTACACATCCCGATTCTTCCATTCCCATATATGCATACTGATATCTGAAATCATCCAAATTTTTTAATAGTTCAACATCCGTATCTAAGTAAATGCCTCCATATTCATGCAGAACATACATTCTGGCGTAATCTGCTACAAAAGCCCATTTTTTATGTTCATATGCATACTTAACATAAGCATTACAATTAATATCAAAGTTATCTTCATTCCAACATATTATTTCGCATTTTGGGCATAATTTTTTCCATCCCTCAATATACATTTGGTCTTTTGCCGGTAGTGTCCCTCTTCCAAACCAGCAATAATGTATTTTAGCTGGAATCAACTTCTCAGAACTACGTTTTATACAAAAATTATCTGTTTTTTTTTCATGCCTAATCAAAGGATAGACAATATAATCAATTGTTTCATCTATATCTAGAATTTGATTAATTATTTCATTATAATGTACCGTAGTAATCACAATCACATCATTATTTCCCCTACATGATAAATAATTTGCAAAAGAACCTACCGAAATCTCTTTCTTTTGTATTCTATACTTTTTATTATGTGACTCTACATTATTATCAATCAAGTACGAAATACAAGATAAATTTACTTTTCCATTACATGAATCAACAAAAGCCTGAAAATAATTTCCTATTCCCCAACAAACTATATTTTTCTTTTTCATGAGTTCAAATAACCCACCCATTGTTGTACACTCTAATTGCATTTACTTCTCCATTTCTGGTTACTCCCTCGTATTTTTTCTCTTATTACAACTTGCTTAAAAAGATGCTATCTAATGTTTCAAATTGTTTGCATCCTAAGTCTGTCAATGTTTTTATAATTTCCTTTTGTGCGATTCCACCTACTGCTATTAGAATCTTAACGCAATTAAGATTATTTTTTTCTATATCATACACAGATACAACCGGCATATTACATACCTTCTCTTTTTCATTTGGTCCAGAAGATATAACTATGCATTCCACTTTCTTATCTTGTCCCTTTTGTTGTAAATATTTCAAAAATGCTTTCCCATATTTTCCCGCACCATATATATAAATTTTGTCATTTTTTTCTAGTACACTTTGCAAATACTCTTCATAATTATCCATGGTATTTACCACTTTTTCCTGCATTTTTCTTAGTGGTCTAATGATATAGGTATTATTTTCAAAATAATCTTGTATAATTTGATTCATATATAATAACTTAGTAAGTATTATAATATCATTACTTTTTAGATTATGAAGAATGCAATCACAGCATTCGTATTCTAGTCTGTCTAAAGTTCTTTGAAAAAGTATATTTAATTTATGATCTCTTGCATATTGTAAATTATCTGTTATTCCCTGTAACATTTCTATTACCTTTTGCGTATTATATCGAGACACCATAGCTGGAATGCGATAACAGTAAAGATAAGTATCAGCCATCGCAAAATTGCCCGCTGCATGGAGTGCTTTGACCATAAAAACAGGATCTTCATATCGAGAAATATCTGGAAAAAAAATATTATTTGAAATAAGGAATTCTCTATTATAAATAAAAGAAGTAAAACCATAATCTATTTGATACAAGCCATACTCAAATATTTTATCCGAAATCATATTTCGATCTTCGCCCCAGAAATTTAACTCCATTATTCTGTTATTATCATTTCTTTTGCTAAAGCTGCCACATACATTAACTTTATCCTTTTCACAACGTTCTACCATCTTCTTCAAAGCATCTATGTCATAAAAATAATCATCTGCATCCAAAAATGCAACGTACTTCCCCGTTGCATTTTTTAATCCATTATTTCTTGCATTTCCAGCACCTTGATTTTTCTGTCGAATCAATTTAATACGCAAATCTTTACTTGCAATTTTTTGAATTATAGATTCCGAATCATCTAATGAACCATCATCAACACAAACTATTTCCAAATCCTGTATTGTTTGTTTCCTTACACTTTCTATGCATTCCTCTATATACATTTCTGCATTATATATAGGAATAATGACAGATATTTTCTTCATTTTTCCCCCATTATGCTTGGATTATCCTTCACACCTAAATTTCATAACCATAACACCACCAAATGTATTCTTTCACATATTCAGTAAGATCCATATGTTCTGTCAGTCTTCCAACTCCGCTTTTTTTTAATTCTATATCTTTCCACTGCATTGATAAACACTTTTGAACACAAGGATAAATTGGAGTTTCATGAGCATCCATTTGACTTTTGGCTACTATATTGATATTAGATATATTAAGTTTTTCTAATATACGAATAGATATTTCTTTTATAATAGTATTAGTTGGATGTCCAATATCAAAAAATAGTTTTTCCTTCCTATAATGATTGACGATAAAATCATATATTTTAATATCCCAACATACTTCTCGTTCTTTTATTTTTTTCATATACATATTAAAATTGGTCATAATATATTTTTCATCAATTGCATTGTCGCCTTGCACAAATTTACATATTTCTTCTACATTCATTCCTTTTTTCTTACATTTATCTATTACAATATCTGCATGTGGAAACATACCATTGGTATTTACCCCATTACTTAGAGGCGGATTATTTTTATTATACTCTACTTGAGGAAAAAATGCTTTTCCCAAACCGTATAAATGAGGTATTGTAATATCCAAAACTTTTGAATTGATTATCTGACGAATATATTTATCAGATAAATATATTCCATATGCATTGTTTTCCTGAATGTCTTCATGAATCCATACATCACAATTTTTTAATACTTCTTTCCGAATTTTATGTTCTGTATTGTTACATATTAATGGATTATAATAAATATAATATTCTTTATTAAAATATTCACACGACTCTAAGTATTCTTTTACAATACTCATATGACAGTTTCCGTGAAGCAATACCATTTTCCGATCAATTAACGGATAAAAAATAAAGTCTTCAAATTCACTCAATTCCATATTCCTTAATTGTTCTGAAATAGCAAGGAACGTGTTTTCTGCCGTAGCAATGATTGTAAAAATACCTTTCATATTTTCAGCACTTGGTTCATAAACTGGTCTGCCACAAAAAGATGTTACCTGACAACAATTATTAAAAAAGTTTTCTACTACGATTTGTCTTTGTTGCAATTCTATGATATTTCAAAAATGCTAAAGATATCATTTTCCCCCCTAAAATTTATCTTCTTTTTAACAATTGAAAATTACTTCCTGTAAAGAAATCATTTTATATTTGTCCCCTAATTCTTTCTTTATTTCATCATAATAAAAAAAAGATGTAACGACCAGTATATCATGTTTCGGTAATGTTTCTTCCGGCAAAAAAACAGGTATATCAATATTTAATTTATCTTTTTGCTTATCCACTAAAAAAGATATCTCAACATCTGTATCTTTCATCTGCACAATAAGGTGTTTTGCAAACATACTGTATCCATAGATCCCTATTTTCTTAATATTTCTATTGATAAAATAAGTTCCAATACATATATCATTTTCTGCCAGTCGCAGCCATTCATCTAAAGCATTCATATACAATTCATATTTGTCAGCTCGTTGTTTTATCATCATATTTTTTTTAGAAATACTTGGCTTTTCTCCAATGTCAACGTAATCTAAATAGGTACTTTTTGCCTCTTTTAATGCAATTAAATACTCATATTTATATTTTTGATCGGGTTCTAAATGCATGCCTTCTCCCCATTCATTCCATGCGTTGATAAAAACCATTTCGTTTCTTTCACGTTCACTTTTGGCTAATAATTGAATCAAATATTTTTCAAATAGCTCTGGTGTATTATTAGTAAGCACAATCCCACGTTTTCCCCTTCTAGGAGTATCATCATAACCTACTATTCCACTGTAATATGTTTTCCTTTTTCCACTCTGTTGGTTATCTAAAATACACTTCCATAATTTTGCATAATCAATTTGAGTCACACCATTAGTCTGCATTTCTTTTTCGAATACACCTAACTCACTTCCTGGCTCTCTGATAAACTCTGCATCTACCCTACATTCTCCTTTGCAATCGCCACCAATAATATATATTCCAGGCCAACCAGCTTTTTGGGCACAATCCTGCCAGTACAAAATCATTTCATTTAAACACGAAATCATACTTGCTTTGTATATAATAAATACTGGTTTCCCATCTAATTTTATATAACGATCATCCAAGAAAAATTGATTTAGATAATCAAAATGATTTTTCCATTCTTTTTCTTCACCGTATTTTTGTTCTAATAAAATGGCATTTTCCTGTTTACCTTTTTTATCTTCACATAAATCAGTCCACACATTTACATTTTCCATTTTTGTCCATGAGCGAGCCCACGTTTCATTAGCCCAACAAAAACAATATGGCATATCAACATCTTGCCATCTTAACAAGTTTTCTGCTGGTTTTTCTAAAATCTGTCTGCCATCTTTAAACCAATAATGATACATACATGCACCATCTATACCATATTGCTTCATAAGATTTGCCTGCCAGAGCATAGTTTCTTTTTGAAGTAAATCATAATAATATTCATTGAATGGTATATGCGGTTGATAATGATTCTCAAACAATTTTATAGCATTACGGGCACTAACCCAATCTGTAAAACCTTCCCCCCACCATTCATTATTTTCTTTTACAGTATGAAATTGAGGAAGGTACATTGCAATTATCTTCATATTACATAAACTCCAAAACAACTTTTTTCTATACAAATTAATAATAAACTATGTTCTGCATCATTTCTGTCTTTCGATAATTTTGTCGATAACGTTCTTGTCCTGCATACCCCATAACATAGGAATTAAATGAACCTTCCATGTATGAAAATATCTCATTATCAGCATCTGATAATCCCATTTCTTTTATAAAATCGTTCTTGCAATAAGTATTTTTTAAATATGCTTTATATTGATCATATATATCCCTACACAATCTCCAAGTTACATACCTGTAAGGAATCGGAAAATTAAATACCCACTCTGAATCAAATGCAATCATAGTAGTATCGTTTATAATTTTAAGATTTGAAGCAATTAAATCAATGTTTGTAACATTCAAACTTGTAAATGTTCCTAATGGAATATCTCCAAATACTTTTGTAAAATCAGGAGTAACTCCTTTTTCACTAAGATACCTTTCATCAGGCATCAAAAATTTCTCAATAATCTTTTTTAATTCAGCTACAAATTTCAATGGACTATTTTTGAATTGATACATCCATTTGTCTATTGATACTCCATCTGCAAACGGAGAAATAAATTTGTTATTAACAATCTCCCCTCCCACGCACTCAATGCTTTTATACTGGTAACTCCAGCTTAAGCTATTCTTGCCTAAATTGGATATATGCCTGTCTGCTTTGCTATTTAAACTTTGTTTTATAACTGTTTTATTTTCCTGCTCATCAAAATTTATTATTGTTTTAATGCGATACTCCTCACATCTCTCCCGATTATATTTTACAAACTGAATCGGATTTTTTTCATAATTATCACATACAATTAAATAAGAGTTGGATAAATATGGAAACATTCCATCAGAGCAAATTTGATCACCTACTATAGCATCATTAAAATTGTATAATCGTGGCAACATATAATTTTTTCCAAACAATCTTATTTCTCCAACTTGTGGCAAATATTCATCTGAATATATACAATCCGGCAATTTATAATCTGGCAGTGGATAATAAAATTGATACTTATCTAATCCATTCTTCGTTAACATTTTTTCGATTTCAGGTTTTGAAAAAGTTCTTACATGTCTATTTTTATCATCTATATAATCATTTAGACCACTATACTGTTTTCCAGTGTGATCCTCTTGCGCACCATTCCAATATTTCAGTCCCATTTTATTTTCGATTGCAATGATTATTCTCCCATTTTCAGTTAAATGTTTTTTTGCGAGCTGCAACATTTCATCAAATGGTTCTTTAGAATCTAAGTATAATTCTGAATATTCCCAAACACCAATTAGGGTTATTACATCATATTTTTCTAAATCAGGTTCTATGTCTTGGAAATTTCCAACAATTATTTCTATATTTTTAGCATCTTTATGCCTGTATGCATTAATAAGACTTCTCTTGCGGGATAAATCTACACAAGTAACTTTTTCTGCCTTTTTACTTAATGCACCCGTAATAGCACCGCAACCAGAACCTATCTCCAATACCTTTTCTTCTTTAGATATAGGATACCATTCTATAATATTTTCTCTTATTGAAGATAAATGGTATAAAACTGCCCAATCATGACTAATCTTTAATAACTCTTCTTGTTTTTCATTTATACATGCATCTAAAATAGTGTCTTCAATCATTCCATCTGAATAAATATCCCTACCACTATAATATGAATAATTTAATTTTACGCCACCTATCTGTTCGCCAACACTATTCATCATACTTTATACTCCCCCGTATCCAATTTTCCCTTCATAAGAGCGACAAAAAAGCTTTCTATATCACCCCTTATAAAATTTCTTTTGTAAGACAATTTGTGTACCGGAGTTTGTTCATCCAAGATTTCCCAACGTTCTTCATTAAATTGTTCTGCTAACAAACTGTACAAAATCTGTGGTGTACTGTTATTACAATATATTATATCATTATATAGAATTCTGTTTGTTGCATCACTATTTATAATCTTAGCTAAGATAATATGATATAAATAATAATTTATAAGTTTACTTTCATTTTTCCAGTATGCATACAAAACATTTCTAACTTCTCGTACTATTTTATTATTTTGTTTTGCATATATCCACCAACTAGAACCTGGGAGTACCGAGATATCCATTATAGACCACTTAAAGAAAAACAATTCTCCACTTAACATATAGTCTGGAATTTTTCTGCTGCAAAAAACTGTAGCATCAATCCAACATCCACCATACTGATACAAAAGTTCCGTTCTAATAATGTCTGAAAAATGTGTTTTAGATATGATGCCTTTCTTAACTTTTTCATAAATAAATGAGGGAAAACTAACGTAATCATCAATCGTCTTTTCTGTAATTACCTTTATATCAAAAGCATCGGGTACATTTCTTTTTATTGATTCATAACACTTTCTTACAATAATTGGTGCATTATCCATTCCCTGTAACCAACATATCCAAATTGTCTGATTTAGTTTTACTTTAGTGTTTTTCATTAAAATAGTATTGTCAGTATTTTTATACTTTACATAACTATCCAAATGCTGGTATGCCATTCTATACTGATACTCTCTTTTTACACCTTCACCAAATTTATTTCCTATTACATCTATAAGTAGCTCTCGCATTATATCCTCCTCATATCTAATTTTCTTTATATAGATAAGAATAATTAAATAACAAAGTATCTAGCGAAATCACTTTACATCCAACTACCTCTTGTATTTCTTTCTCTATATTCTCTTTATCAGGCATCTTTAATACTGAATTTATAATTAAGTCTGGAATCTCAAGTTCTTCCCGTAAAGATTTAACTGGTATCCCATTAATTGGTGTCATTCTTTTATTATCTAATCCATATTTTATTACAATGTCACTGTTAATCAACTCTCTTAAAACATGACGCCCCATAATTCCCATTCCATATATAGCAACAGTTTTTATTTTTTGGTCTTTTAAAATTTTATCTAAGCCAATTCCTGCTTGTTTAAATACAAGCCATTGGTTTAATACCTCTTCGTTCTTTCTAATTCCAGAATTATTTTTTTCACGTTTTACATTTTTTTTCTTTTCCATGCAATAAGAACAAAAATAGCCAAAACTAAAACTGATAATAGCAATTATTATATACATATTTCCACCTCTAAAATGATTGAATTATAAAGGGATAATACGTAGAAAAGTCTCTTATTTTTTTTTGAATTGCATTATAATTATCATAGTTCATTGCAATTACAAAATTCACATTTTTTCCCTTTATTTGCTCAAACGTATATACCGGTTTATTATGATGTTGTTCTTGTCCCTTTTTATTTTCTGAAACAATATATCCACTTATTTTTGAATTATCAATATATTTTTCCAATACTTTACTGTATACGCCTGTTCCCCAAATATACACAGATGAAGAAAACGATACAAAGTCGTTTAATTTCTTATCCTCAAATTTATCTCCATAAAACATTAAATACCATTTCTTAATTTCTTCAACCCATCCCAAAGTATCAATGCTTTCATATTTGCTACAAACATTTTCAAATTCCTTCTTAGAACTGTCTTTCCAAAATGATATTAAATTATTCATATACAAATATATTCTTTGTTCTAAAAACAAATGATATTTTTTTTTTGTATAGCTATCGTATTTCTTTGAAAAAATCATCATTTTTAAATAATGTTCAAAAATTTTTTCCCTATCTTTTCTCATTGTAGCAGTCCAGGAACCCGAACATTGATATCTATAAACTGACATATTCCTAGGGAAGTAATGAAATGTTCCTTTTAGCAAACTATATAATTGAGTAGGATAATCTCCTATACCTACTTGATAAAAAAAATCTTCCATACGCAAAACATCTCTTCTATACATTAATGATGCAGTCGGAATCATGATATTTCCTTTTCTAATAATTAATTCCTTTGGAGACAAATCTCTCTCTTCACCTTCCTGCATTATCACTATTGGAAGTCCTTCTTCTCCAGCCTGTATTGCGCCATGTCCTGTACAAGCACACTCTTTATGTTTATCCATATAATCTACTTGAATTTGCAATTTATTTTCATCTATCCAATAATCATCACCTTCACAGAATGCAATATATTCTCCTTCAGAAACACCTAACATCAAATCATTTTTCCACTTAAAATTTTTCTTAGTTACTTCATATTTATTCTCTTTCATTATTAAAAGTTTAATATTATCTGGATGGTTTTTTGCATATTCCTGTATTATTTGTGTTGTTCCATCTGTAGATGCATCATCATATATGATTACCTCATAATTAAATGTTGTATGTTGCATTAAAAAACTATCTAGCGTTCTCTTAATATAATTACAATGATTATATGTTGTACACCAAATAGATACTTTCTTTTTATTCATTTTGCTATTCCCCTATATAGTATAGCTACCTATATCTAATTTATTTTTTACATGAACCTTTAGTATAAAATTACTTTGTTTTGTTTTTTACATATTCTAAATAGAATTCCAAATATTTTGTTCTTTCCTGAATAACTTCTTTTTTTATTTGATATTCGAAAAGCTTCTCTTTACTAATTTGAGATCTTATCCATGTAAAAACATTTTTATGTTTATCAATTTTTAGAATATAATGACTTGCTCTACAAGCAAAGTAGCAACTGTCTGTATTTTCAGAATAACCATAATATTTTGCACACTTGTAATTTTTATATTTAAATTCTTTTGGATACGTCTGCATTACCTCCATTGAAAAGTCATGCTTGCCCAATACCAAAATATCCTCACTTAAAGAAGGAAGAACAACAATTTTAGTATGTGTTATACATAATCTACAAGCTGCCTTTTCAGAATTGTACCACTCTTGCGCTTTTTCTATTATGGTTATTTCATTTTCTTTATTCCATCTAACAACAGTGCCATCCTCACTCAAAACATAGATTTTTCCATCATCCTCGACAGCATGAATAATATTTAGGGGCAGCCAATCTGTATAAATATTTTCCCATTTTTTTGTTTTTGTGTCATATACAAGAATATTCTTTCCTTCCTTTGTAAATAAAAAAATTTGCTCCTCAGATTTACATCCTGTCATAATCTCATCATCAATTGTTGGGTATAATACTTTCATAATTTCATCACTTTGAATATTATAAATTGTTAATTCTTTAGTTCGATCAAATATATAAATGCAACTATTTTCTGAATATATTAAGGCAAAATTTGCATCAGACTTTCTATCACAGTCAATCTGTATATACCTTACTCTCTCAGTTTGAATATCATATTCACATATATATTTTCCCGATTTTTCAAGTGCATACATTTTCCCATTTAATTCAGTAACTAAATCAAATTGAATTCTCCGAAAATCATTACTGTTTTTTACTTTTAGTAAAGTGACACTATTATCATTTACATCAATAACAGTTGGAATAAGCTCTATTTCACTAAAAAAATATATTTTTCCATTTTTATAAATGCAATCTCTGGCAATTAAAGTCTCCATATTTCGCTCTTTCCTTCTATTCTTCCTTTATACTCTATATTATTATATTATTTTGTTTATAGCTTCTGATAATTTTTTTGCACCTTGGTCTCCTAAATGATCCATATCATTAAAATCAAAATTAGTAAATAATTTATCATTGTCATACAAATCTAATACCTTTACTTTCATCGGCATATCATTTAATATATTATAAAAGATTTCTTTAAATTCTGGGTTAATCATATCCCTATAATATTTTGATGCAGGTGTTACTACAAAACACAAATTAACTTCATTTGTTAAACAATAAATGCAAAATTCCCTTAATAATTTTATATTTTCTTTTAATGTACCTTTTCTATAAATTATCTTATTATGTGCCTTAGCCCGTCTTTCTCCAGCTTTTATTCTTTCCTCTTCAGATAATTCAATCCAACTCTTTGTTTTGTCATCTCATTCTTTTGTAGCATACATCTCTCTAGTCCTACCCTTATGAAAATAGTCATTTTTACACAGTTGGCTTATTGCATATAGCTCAGTAGCATTTTTCATATCAAAAATTTTACTATATGGCAATATTGTATTAGAAGGCGGACACAAAAAGCTATTATGAATATCATTCCAAATTCTATAATATACTTTTGATATTCTCATTAATTCTGCTTCGCTTTGAGCTCTAGATAAATCTGAAAAGGGGAAGTAATGTCCACAACATATTACTATATTTTGAATATTCTTATTTGTAGCCATTACATCTTTTATTCCCCTTATAGAATAATATAAATCTTGCGATGCCAATGATAAATTTACACAATTACAGGGTAAGTATGTACTGTCAATTCCAAACAAGCCATAGGACGAACCAGTAATTATCGTTTCGCAGTTATTCTCTTTCGCTGTTTTTAAAGCATTTGATAGAAAATAATAATCATAGTTTTGTTGAAATTCTTTCTTAATGTATAATAAAAATTTCGGAATACATTCTTCATACTCCAAAATATTATAATTATAATAATCTTCCTTTTTTAGCTCTTTATCTAACTTTGATACAATGACGACATCATCTGCCCTGATAGCATTAAAATCTCTAAGAGATTGTATAACAACATCTGATTTTATCCATGGAACTATTGTATCTACTGGAATTATGTTTTCAAAGTTTTTTATCCACACCGTCACAATATAAACCCTCAATCATTGTTTAACATATTACTAAAGTTTAAATAAAAATTATATTTTCTGTTCAACTTTTCAATTGTTGTGCCGGATACACCCTCGGGACGTCATTTCTAAATCCAACACAATACGCACATGAACTACTACTTTGTTTATTACACATTTCAATCAAATACTTTTTCTTTTCTTCAATTGAATATGCTTCATCAATTAAAGGAACGTACTCTCCTAGCACTTTGGGAATAATATTGTTTTTCATTCTCCAGTATGATCTTGAACAACTATGGAGTTCTGCATCGTTAATAATAAAATACTTTCCCACTCTATGAAGGCATCCTTTTGCATTATTATTTCGTTCCTGCTCCGTTTTCCATTTTAAGGATTGATCTGTGAAGTCAATCCATCCATCATAATACAATGAATCCCCATAAAACTTTGATACTCTATAGTTAATATTTCTTTCATTGAGTTTTTGTTCATTTAATTCAAACTTTTTAGATAAATCATTTCCATAATTGCTAAGTATGACTCGCATCTTTTTATTTTGTCCAAATACTTCTAATAAACCGTCTGGTAATTCAATTGTACCATTTGTTACAAAATCCAAATTTTCTGTTATTCTGTCCAGATATTTTGTTGTCTCTTCACAAATTTCCTTTACTTGTGGATTTAGCAAAGGTTCCCCGCCAGTTATTGTAAAATGTTCTACAGAATCAACAATTTCAAAATATGATTCCATAATTTTTTTTGCATCCTCAAGACTCAAGTTGTTGGGATTTTTATAATATGGAATAAATGCAAGGCAATGCTTACATTTTAAATTGCAATATGTCGTGACATTTAAAACCGTTCTTTTTAGTAGTATATTCATAAATTCTCAGTCTCCCACTTTTATGCTATATGTCCATTTTCATTTTTATCCATTTGTTATCCATTTCTATTTCATAGAAACTATTTCTCTTATAAAATTTTTGTGCATTACTGTTTTTTTTGCTAACACATAGTTCAATGTATTTAATATGTTTGCATTTTGCTATACTACAAACTAGATTCCATACTTGTTTCCCAATTCCTTTATTTTGCCATTCTTTTTTTATTGCTATAGAGCTAATAAATCCTGTTTCCTCATTATTCATGTAAACAGCACAATTTCCTATATCTATATCGCCATGCTTAACATAGAATACTTCTGCATTTGCTGATAACTTTTTTGCATACTCTTCTATATTTACTCTTTCCGATAACTTAGGTATGATATCGTCATCCAACTCCCAAAGTATTTTTTCTAACCTCTTACTGTCACTCGGTGGTTGAACATGTTCAATTGTTATATCATTCATACAATGTATACCTATCTAACATTTGATTAATTTTTTCAGGTGAATTAAACATCATCACATCTATAATTGATAATCCCGGCTCAAAATCATTACCTTTTTGTGGATACTTATATAAATCAATTTTTTGAAAATACAAATTGATATGGTTTTTTTGATACTTTTGAACGTCAAAAAATTCTTTACCACCTGGTGGATTCCAATATTCATCAGCAGTTGGAATTGCTTTGCATATATTTAACGCCCATTCATCAGCACTACATACCTGTTCAATTTCTAAATTCATATCTCGAAATACTTCTATCGGGGTATCAATGCGTAAATAATGTTCTATTTTATCTAATGCTGCCTTATCTAAATCCGTAATTGAGACATATGGTGTTCCAAATATATCCTGTATCATTTTAATTACTTCATAGTAATAGGGTGCCTTTCTATAATGCTCTAATTGGGCTAATATTTTTTTCCCCCACTCTAAAGAATTATTTATTTCTATATCTTTTATAAATGTTTTTTGTTCATGTTTTTTAAGTGGAACTGATATGTACTGCCAGCCACCATTGGGTTTCAATATCCTGTTTCTCTCAATCCACCCATGACGAATAAATTGTACATCATCCAACAGAATAAATTTATCTACATGCTTAATTAATGAAATATATCCTAAATAAGGAAAAAAATACGGCTGCATAATTCCCAGTCTCATAATAGTTCCTCCCTACTCGCACAACAGTTTCATTTCATCAAAAGCATTTCGAGCCAATGCTTTTATATTTGGAATATTTTTTTCTAATCGTTCATGTATTTCAGACAGGTTATTGATACAATAATCTATTGTATGTTTTATTTTTTCTAAATCTTTGGGTTCACATACCAGTTCACCCACGCCAGCCAAATTAGCAAATCCATACATTTTTGTACTGGGTATGAAACTTCCTTCATAATTAATAAACACAGTAGGAACATTTTGACTGATTGCTGCTACAGATGCATGCACTCTTCCTGTTACCATCATATCAAATTTTCCTATAATGCTCTTTGTAATCTTCGGGAGATATGGTCCATCCAGTAGTATAATATCATCTTGATTCCTAATTTTTTCTCTTTTTATAACCACGTCTCTTAACTGTTTTAATATAGGATAATCTCTTCCATTTATTAATCTAAAATTTGGCGGAAGTTCAAAACCATTTGTATGCGAAATCAATATTACAGTCGCATCATAATTATTAATTATATGTTCTATTGTCTTTGCAAATATTTCATATTGCCAATCTTCTCTGGGCCACATATCATATGGTCCTACTGGCAAATTAAATCCTCCAATGGTAAATCCAATCTTTTTTTTATTTTGATATGTTATTTTATCAATTAACTGATTCACCCTATCGTTTTCCATTTCTGTCAAATCGGGTGTATATAAAAATGCAGGGCAGGCAAAGTCTTTTACATTTTCAGATTCAAAATTCCATTTCTTTAAGTTTTGGGTAGAAGTGGGTTCTCTATTAATTATCAAATCAAAATGACTGTAAACTTCCTTGGCAAAATCAATATTTTTGCATGTATAAAATGGCCCCGGTGTTCCTGCAAATAAAACTGTCTTTACTCCCAAAAGCTGTGCTGTGCGCATTTTATACAAATCAACTTCAAATCTATCTTTTCCAACATGTTCAGCATTATCTCCCCACATATCTCCTGAAACATTAATCAGCAATGAGGATTCTAAAACTGTGTTCATAAATGGTGTAAATTTACCAATACTATTTTGTTTAAAATTCTTAGCCAATTCATACTCATTTTTTGCATTTTCTAAGTCTTGTTCTTTCCAACTGTAATACCATTCCATAGGAAGAACCGTAATCTTTTCTGCTTTGCAAAAGTCTTCTGTCATTTGAAAAGTAGTAATAATTTCTGCTTCGCGAAATACTCTATGTAACTCGCGAAATAATGGTTCAATAATGTAATAATTTCCAATGTTACCGTATTGTAATCTTCCCCAATGTAGCGTACACAAACCTGTCACAAATATTTTCATTTTCCATCATCCTCGCACTATATTTACAATATTATTAATTTGTTTTTCTTCTATTTTTTCAAAAAATGGCAATACAAGTACTTTTTTAGAAAGTTCCCTTGCACAATCCAGTTCATCATTTTTATATTTATTTCTAAAGCAGGCCTGATCTGAAGTTATTGGATAAAAATATTTTCTTGGATAAATATTTTTTTTTCGGAGTTTACCATACAGTTCATCTCTAGTACACCCATGCTCATTTTCTATTAAAATTGGAAAATATGCATAATTTGATGTGGCTTCACTATTTCTATCAAAAAAGCGAATACCTTTTACATCCCTTAATTTTTCCTTATAATATTCATATCTCTCTTTTCTATTAGCTAATACATCTTCTAAATGATTCAAATTGCACAATCCCATAATTGCGCAAAATTCATTCATTTTGGCATTTGCTCCTACATCAGCTACAAGTTCCTCTCCTCGTATGCCAAAATTCTTTAGATTATATAGTTTTTCATATAATTTATGATCTGAAAATGTTACTGCTCCACCTTCTATCGTATTGAATACTTTAGTTGCATGAAAGCTGAATATGGATGCATCTCCATAACAGCCTATCCCTTTTCCCTTATATTTCACGCCAAAAGCATGTGCTGCATCATAGATTACTTTCAAATTATACTTGTCGGCAATTCTCTGTATTTCTTCAATATTACATACATTGCCATATACATGTACTGGTACAATTGCTACTGTGTGTTCTGTAATCAAATCCTCTATCTTTGTTTCGTCTATTGTTCCATCTGAAATCTTTACATCGCAAAAAACAGGTTTTAAACGATTTCTCACAATCGCATGTGTTGTTGAAATAAACGTAAATGGTGTGGTAATAACCTCGGATCCTTCTGGAAAATTAAACGCCTGTATTGCCATTTCCAGAGCCATATGTCCATTTACCATTAATGATAATTCTGGAACACCCAAATATTCTCTTAATTTTTCTTCTAGCTCTTTGTGATACTTTCCCATATTAGTAAGCCAGTGGCTATCCCATAATGGCTTTATCGCTTCTATGTATTCTTCATATGGTGGCATTGACGATTGTGTCACCAGAATTTTTTCATCACTCATTATTTATTCCCCATTTACTAATTCACTCATGAAATAGCTAATCTTTATTCTAAATACTCTAAAACATCCGCATTCTGTATCATTACCGGTTTCCCTGTCTTCTGATACACCTGTACTACACTACTAAAATCTCCATAATATCCATCGCTCAATACCACTGCTCTATCCACATCACTTGTATCATCATAAATCCCCCAACCTTCTTCTTTATACCACTTTACAAGCTTCTCATATTCCACCCACAGTTGTGGCCTCATGGATGATACTGTACTTTTAATCAATGGATGTGGTCTCCACAATAATGCTACTTCATCCTTATTTTCCTTAAAGATTCGAAATACATCCTTCATCTTTTCCAGCATTTTCTCATTGTTTTTCAAGAGCGCTGCAATACCGGTATTATAAAAAATGATCTTCTTCCGACTTCCATCTGGCTTTTTTATTATTTTTAACCATTCTTCTGGTATCTCGAGATCTTCCTTCTTTGTATTTAATACCTTATCAATTTTCGGAGATCCCATCCCAAGGATTTTTTCTTCCAGATATTTTCTATCTAAATGATTTCCCTGCAGTCCATTTTCCTGTGCTGCTTTCAGATATTCATTTACATAGATTTGCTTCATCTTTTCAGACTGTACAATTACCTTATCTGCATTGATAACTCCGGGAGTCCAGATAAAGTGCTTCATCTGGTCAATAGTACCCTGATCATCCGGTTCAATTTCCTGCAATACAAAATACGGTATATACACCAGTTTTTCCGTATATTTTTTTAAATTACTGCTAAAATATCTTGGGTGTACACATGTTACCAGGTTCCAGTCATCATAGGGATTATGGATATAGATTACATCCGGTTTTCTTTCTTCGAAGTTATAACTCTGCCAGTCTATTACTTCAATATTCTTTGGATATTCATTACCTTCATAATGCATTTGTCCAAGGCTTCTATCCGGGTTTCTGTCATAATATGGAATCGGTACGCAATAAGCATCACATTCTGGGTCTTCTTTAGCTGCCAGATAGACACTTTCCAGAGAATCCCACATGGATGCTTTATATGGGAAGAAGACAACTTCCTTGCGGACAGGAATGTCGTTCTTTACACTGTTTTCAATTCGAAGGAGCTGTTTTTTTAGATTCTTGTAGATTTTATTGGCATTGCTGTCTGTGTTATTCTGCAATGCCTCATAGATTTGATAAACGAGGTCGCAATAATCCTGTATATAGGGAATGGTAATGCAATCTTCTTTTTCCATTGTCTCAATAGCATTCCCTATGCTGACTGCGCACTCCTGGCATTGTGCCAGCAGATCCTGTGCAGATACGGTATTGTTTCTGTCGATATGATTCTTGATTTCCTCATGTGCTTCATGAAGTGTCTGGATCATGTCCAGAATATCCTTTTTCTGTGCCTTTCTCATATATATCCCCTTATATCGTACATTCCTTGTAAATCTTCCCTTTGCGCAGCCGATCAGAGCCACTCAAAGCAAAAATGTGGTTCTTTCTAACGCAAAAGGAAGTGGCACTTATCCACTTCCTTAGATACACTGTCTCTATAGTGCTATTCCGGTCAATAGCTGCTGCCTGCATACAAAGTCATTCTTCTACGTCTTCTGATTCCTTCATACTCCCCAGTATATCTTTGGAATGTTCCCTTTACTTATAAGTATTCTATCACATTATTATGTAAATTGCGATAGAATTTTGAATTTTTCTGAATTTTTATACCAAGGATTATTATAGACACAAAGTCATATAAAATGGAATATACGTCACACCGTCTTCATATTTCAAATCTTTTCCGTAAATAATATATCTGTCTTCCATTTTGATAGGATATTTTTGAATCAATGCGTCAAATGATGCATGGCTTCGATAGCCTGATGATTTCACTTCTATTGGACATATTTTCTTTTTTCGTACAATTACAAAATCAATTTCATACTTTTTTTCTTTTGCAGAATCCTTGGAATGATATAAAAATTCATGGAAATAAAGGGAATATCCGTTGGCTCTTAGCATTTGTCCAACCATATTTTCCAATATCATTCCCTGATTAATGCCCAGATTATCAAAAATCAATGATTTATAGATACTCATTTCTGTATCTTCGCTGCTTTGTAGTATCTGAGTTACGAGCAGTCCTGTATCTCCCATATACAATTTAAAATTGCTGCGGTCTGCATAAGCTTCCATTGCAATTTCCGGTGCAGTAATGTTAATACATTCATTTCCTATCATAGATTCTGCGACAAAATTAACCGCCTCCATATAGTTCACATATCTTGCATTTTTATCTACAAGAGAAAATTTGAAATGTGAATTATGGTTTTCAAGCTGTTCGGGTATTGTTTTGTAAATTACTGAAGCTTTTTCTTTATTATCCTGATCATATTTTCGCAGATCATCCTCATACAATGCCAGAATATTTCTTTTTATAAAATCTATTTGTGTATAATCTTTTCCGCTTACAAATGCTTCTACTGCCTGTGGCATACCTCCAACAGCCATATAAGTCCGAAAATTCTTCATTATTTTACGATGAATTGCTTCTCCCATGGCCGTTCTGGCTGCAAATGCTTCCCGAATTGCCGGTGCTGTCACTGTATCCTGATTGGCCCATAAGAACTCTTCAAAATCCATAGGATACATTTTAAGCTTATATTCTTCTGATGGTATAAGAATATCCTGTACATTCTTCTTGATTGAAATCAGTGATCCTGTTTCAATATAATCATATCTTCCATCTGCTACAAGATACTTAATAGCCTGCCTTGCTAATGGAAAAAGCTGTACTTCATCAAATATAATTACAGCTTCATGCTCTGGCAAAGCCTTTCCCATCAGCAGGAATAAATTTCGAAAGAAAACATCAAGATTGCCTATGTTCTCTGCGAAGTTATTTTTTATATCTTTATTTGCTTTGGCAAAATCAATGATAAAGTAATCCTTATATTCATTCTGTGCAAAGTTTTCAGCTATTGTACTTTTGCCTATTCGTCTGGCTCCTTCCAGCATAACTGCTGATGTTCCACCAGACATTTTTTTCCATTCCAGTAATTTATCATATATTTTTCGTTTAAAAATCATAGGGTGATCCTCCATAAATATACACTGCTTTTTTTTATCGTGAGCATAGCTCACTCAATACATTTCGTAAAATTACACTTGCAAGCAAGTAATTTTACTTCATTATATCACGAATTTTCAAATTTCATTCATATGATTTTTAACGAATTTTGTATTTTTATTTTTCTGATTTTTAACATTTTTTCACTTTGTACTGTTCTATCTCACATTCATGCTTCTTTTCTTCACGGAATACACAGTCCCACTCATCTATAATGATAACAAATTTTCTTTTTGTTCCATGAAAAATATCCGAAAGTGCTATTGCCTGAGAATGTTCCTTATCTTTTATATACTCTGGATAACTCCTTTAATTCATAGATTACTTCATCCTGAATAAACCCTATCAGTAGCACTTAATTTTCAGATACACTGTACATCCACTGTATGTCTAATCTGATTACATCATATTGATTCATATATTTAGCAAAAGAAGGCTGCTTGCTAATGGACAAATTTTTAAAAAGATCTTTGGAATCACATCCCTTACTATAATATGCGACCAACATTTTAGCTGCTATAGATTTACCGAATCTGCGTGGTCTGCTTACGCATACATATTTACTTTCACTCTCCAATACCCGTAGCGCGGAGCAATCCGTAGGCATCAAAGTCGGGGGCTTTTGACCCAGACATCATTATAACAGTTTTATATGATATTTTCCATCTTGGTCAGCAGAACTTCCTTATTTTATTTGTCTTTTTCATCATTTAATAGTATAATAGCATTAGAATTAATATAAAATATTGTCATGAAAGGAGTTCTGCTATGCAAACACTAATCAGACCATCCGCTGCTATTCGTCAAAATTACACAGAGATAGCTGCCCTATGCAAAGAAACCGGTGAACCTGTTTTTTTAACTAAAAACGGTGAAGGCGATCTGGTTGTTATGGATATAGCCACTTATGATCAGCGTGAAAAACAATTGGAACTTAGGGAGAAATTAATTGAAATTGAAGAATTAAGGCGTGCCGGCGCACCTGACATGGATGCCCACAGTGCTTCTGCTAAGCTCCGTGCAGCACTAAAGGAGAAAACTTATGTATAAAGTTGATATTTCTCCTGCGGCAAATGCTGTTCTGGAAGAATACACATTCCGTTGTGCCAGAGACAACGGAGAAGAGTGTGCATTGCGACTATTGGATGCTTATGATGAGAAAATCTCTTATTTGGAATCCACTCCCCTCATCGGATGTGCCCGATTGAAGTATATTCCTTCCAAATATCGTGTTTTAAATTTCTGGTCACACCTCTGGTTCGTCTTCCAGATAAAAGAGTATGAGAACTGTGTAAAAATTGATTACATAATTGATGACAGACAAAACTATGGTACTTTTCTAAAATAAACAGCAGAAATGTCCAAGCTTCTTATTCATATTCTGTTCATAATTCTTTTCAGAATTGTTCAAAATATCAACACGATTTAGACACGAAACTCCCCTATACTATAATCATAAGATGCAGCGATGCAAAGGAGGATGTAACAGACATCCACCTTAAATTAAAAAGTGATAATAACATTACTTATAATAACTTTTTCATAATAATGCCAAGTAATCAGAGATTACTTGGCATCCTCCCTTTTTAGGGGGATTTTTTTATTTTCTACAATATTTTCAAGCATATAAAAAACCTGACAGAAAGGATTTCTCCCCTCTATCAGGTCTTCTTTTTTCACAGCCAAGCCGTGTATTCTCTCAATTATTCTGCCTTGCCAACAGATCCGAAGAGTTCCATCTTCTCTTTTACTGTAGCCTTGATAGCTTCGAAGCCAGGATTTAAGAGTTTACGAGGATCGAATCCCTTACCTTCTAAGTCCTTACCAGCTTCGATGTACTTACGTGTAGCTTCCTGGAATGCTAACTGGCATTCTGTATTAACGTTAACCTTAGCTACGCCAAGTGTGATAGCTTTCTTAACCATCTCTGCAGGGATACCTGTACCACCATGAAGTACAAGAGGCATAACACCTGTCTTCTGCTGGATTGCATCCAGAGTCTCGAAGCTTAATCCCTTCCAGTTTGCAGGATATTTACCATGGATGTTACCGATACCTGCTGCTAACATATCTACACCAAGATCTGCAATCTGCTTACACTCGTTAGGATCTGCGCACTCGCCCATACCGATAACGCCGTCTTCTTCACCACCGATAGAACCAACTTCTGCTTCGATGGACATGCCCATTGCATGAGCAACTGCTACTAATTCCTTAGTCTTTGCGATGTTCTCATCGATATCATAGTGAGAACCATCAAACATGATAGATGTGAAACCAGCCTTGATGCACTTGTAGCATCCGTCATAAGTACCATGATCCAGATGTAATGCAACTGGTACTGTGATTCCGAGTGATTTATCCATTGCCTTAACCATAGCGGCAACTGTATCAAAGCCTGTCATGTACTTGCCGGCACCTTCTGATACGCCTAAGATTACAGGGCTGTTTAATTCCTGTGCGGTTAACAGAATGGCTTTTGTCCATTCAAGGTTGTTGATGTTGAAATGACCTACTGCATAATGACCTGCTTTTGCTTTTTTAAGCATTTCTGTAGCTGAAACTAACATAATTCCAAACCTCCATTTTCATTACTTGCCATAACTCTCCATAATTCTTTGCAGAATTAATAGTTACTGCTTGCCTCTTTATCATTGGAACGCAATTGTCCCTGACAAAATACATTATAAACCGTTTTCCCTGGGTTGTAAACTAAATTGTTTATTTTTTAACGTTATAATTTTAACTCAAAAAAAGCACAAGATACAAATATCCTGTGCGCTTGTAATATATTTCTGTAACTTGCAAATTTGGACCGCAGGTACAAATTTGCCGTGTGAAAAACTACCATATATGGTTTTTTCACACTATTCTTTCACAATAATATCCACTGCCTGCTGTTTATTGGACAGCTCTACCTTGGTATGGTTACCGCCGTATTCCCCATCCAGTGTCCATGCTATCTCTTCACCAGACTCTATGGTAAGGGATGCTGTCTTGAAGCAATACATATAAGCGGTGTCTACTCTCTCACTAATCAATGCCGTCAGGATGGAATTCAGTTCGATAGGATTATTGGGTCGCTTGATCAATGTGACTTCAAAGAGTCCGTCGTTAAGTGCCACATTTCTGCCGGTAATATTCTTGAATCCTCCTACAGAATAGGAATTGGTAATCATTCCAAAGATGAAATCGTCCTCAATGACAGTGTCATCATAGCTTACCTTTATATGGTAGGATTTCACATTCTGCAGGTGTTTCATGCCTTCCAGAATGTATGCCATATGCCCCAGTGCGTTCTTCATTTCCTGCGGTGTTCCATAGGAAACTTCAGTAAACAGGCCAAAGGCAGCAATATATACAAATACATCATGATTAAACACTCCGACATCACAGGCAAATGTATGTCCTGCTGCCACGATATCGGCTGCTTTCTTCATTTGAGATGGAAGTTTCAGGCTGTTTGCAAAATCATTGGTACTTCCTGCAGGAATATATCCTACAGTGGTCTTGAACCCGGATTGCATCATGCCGGTCACTATCTCGTCTAAGGTGCCGTCTCCTCCGCTGCATACAACTAACTGATAGGACTTGTCTCTCTCTCTGGTGACACGTATCGCATCTCCCTGGTTCTGTGTGGTATATACTGTCACCTCGCAGTCAGCCTTGACGAGAGTATCTGTGATCTCCAGCAGATGATTTCTGATCTGCCCTTTACCGGCATGGGGATTCACGATGAAAAGAACTTTCTTAGGCATCCTGTCCACTCAGGAATCTTTCAATATGTGCTACAGCTGCGGATTCATCAGAACCATCTGCAACAACTGTAAGTGTCTCACCGTTATCAAGTCCGAGACTCATCATACCCATGATACTCTTTGCATTTACTTTCTTATCATCCACTTCCACATAGATGGTGCTTTCATACTGGCTGGCTACCTGTACGAATACTGCTACCGGTCTTGCTTCCAGACCATTGTCCAACTGGACTTTCATTGACTTCTGAATCATAATATTCTCCTCCTTTATTTTCGCAATCTGTCTGCCAACTCACCCAGCTTTCTAAGCCTGTGGTTGACTCCTGACTTCCCTACTTTGGGATTCAGATATTCACCTAACTCTTTTAGTGTCGCATCGGGATAATCAAGTCTGACCTCAGCGATTTCCCGCAGCTGGTGGGACAGATTATGAAAACCATAATGTTCCTTGATATACATGATATCTTCTATTTGTTTTGTTGCTGCATTCACAGTTTTAGTAATATTTGCAGCTTCGCAGTTGACTTTTCTATTAATGGAATTGCGCATATCTTTCAGGATCCGCAGATTCTCCAGACTCATGAGTGACTGATGGGCGCCCATGACATTAAGTAATTCTACAATGCCTTCGCTTTCCTTGATATAGACTACCAGGTAGCGCTTTCTCTGTACGACCTTGCCTTCAATATCAAAATCTGCCAAAGCTCCCTGTATCTGCATTGCCTGTTCATCGTTTTCGCATACGAACTCCAGATGATACCCTTTCTCCGGGTTGCTCATGGAGCCAATGCCCAGAAACGCACCTCGTAAAAAGGCACGCTTACAACACAGGCTTTTGATGACCAGAGGATTGACACATAAGCTCTTCTCCTCGTACTTCACCGCCTGCAATATTCTCTGCACAACGTCTTCTTCCGTGTATCGGAACAGATTCACGAAATTGTCCATTTTGCCTTCTATATTAAATGTTTTCTTCAGTAATGTAAAGCCTTTTCTTGCAACATAGGGAGTTTCTTCCTGAATTTCAATATATTTCGCTCCCTTTTCGTCACATTTCACAGCTTTGGTATACTCCAGAATCGCTGCCAGCTCTGCAATATCGCAGTGTCTTGCTTCCGGCAGGAGTCTGACCAGTTCATCTTTCACTTCTCCTGAAAATGACATAGGCTACCTCTTATTTTATATCCCTGTGCCGCAGAGTCAGCCCGTATTCACCCTGATTACTCAATCTGTTATACAGCTCTATCGCCAGAGTCACACTTCTGTGCTGTCCTCCGGTACAGCCAATAGCTACTACCAGCTGATTCTTGCCCTCTTTCACATAATTGGGAATAAGGAAAGTAATCATATCTGTCAGCTTATCCAGAAACTGATGTGCTTCCTGAAAGCTCATGACATAATCATGGACTTCCTTATCCAGTCCTGTTTTAGGTTTCATTTCATCTATATAGAAAGGATTCGGCAGAAACCTTACATCAAATACAAGGTCTGCATCCTGTGGTATTCCATGTTTGAAGCCAAATGAAATCACATTGACCATAAGGCTGTTATATTTCTCATTATTTACAAAGATACGATCCAGCTCCGCCTTTAACTCTCTGGTCAGCAGGTTCGTTGTATCAATGACATAGTCAGCCTGCTCTCTGATGCTGGCAAGCAGGGCTCTCTCCTGGGTAATACCCTTCATCAGATCCCCATCTGTAGACAGAGGATGGATTCGTCTGGTTTCCTTATATCTTTTCAAAAGTACCTGGTCAGAAGCCTCCAGAAACAGTAATTCAAAAGAATACTTGGATTTTCTCAGTCTTGCAACTGCCTGATTCACGTCATCAAATGACTGTGCCGCCCTGACATCCAGTCCTAAAGCAACATTCTGTATTGTAGAATTGGGCATTGTGATCAGTTCCACGAACTTGTCGATCAATGCCACCGGGATATTGTCTGCACAGTAAAACCCGGCATCCTCCAACATTTTCATAGCGGTACTCTTACCGCCTCCACTCATACCAGTCACAATTACAAATCTCATAGCTCCCCAGCCTTTCTGTCAATCTCTTTCGCAAATGATGTCTGTTTGTGTTCCTGTACCGGATCTACTGAAAATCTCCCAGCATAATGACTTCCGGCTCTATCTTTACGCCAAAGCTGCTCCATACTTTAGCCTGTATTTCCTGTATCAATATATAAATATCTGTTGCTGTGGCATTGCCCTTATTTACAACAAAGCCACAATGTTTCTCTGATACCTGTGCGCCACCGCATTGAAAGCCTCGAAGCCCCGCATCCTGTATCAGTTTGGCTGCAAAATATCCTTCCGGTCTTTTAAAGGTAGAACCGGCACTTGGATATTCCAGTGGCTGTTTGTCTTTTCTTCTGGCAGCCAGGTCTTCCATCTTGAGACGTATCTCTTCCTGCTGCCCTTTCTCTAACTGTATGGAAGCTCCCAATACAATATAAGCTTCTTCTTTCAAAAGGCTGTGTCGGTATGCAAAATGCATCTCTTCACAGCTCTTCTCTACAATCTCTCCCTGTGGAGTCATCAGGCGTACAGAAGTAATGACCTGCTTCATTTCACCGTCATATGCGCCCGCATTCATCACAACTGCGCCACCCAGAGTCCCGGGAATCCCCGCAGCGAATTCAAACCCTGTCAGTGACTGTGCAAGAGCAACTCTGGCGATAGCCGCCAATGTTGCTCCAGCCTCACAGTACATGATATGATTATCTTTTATCTCGATATGGTTAAATTCTTTGGCAAGATGCAGAATAATACCGTCATACCCCTTGTCACTTACCAGAAGATTGCTGCCATTTCCTAATAAATAGTAAGTCTCTCCTGCGTCATTTAACAGCTGAATCGTACTTTTCAATTCTTCTTGCGTGGCTATCTCCAGGAACAGCCTTGCCGGTCCACCTACTCGAAATGTTGTATGACGGCTCATCGGCTCCTGTTCCAGTATTCTTTCTGTAGGAAGGTATTGCTTTAATTCTGTTATAATCTCCTGCTTCAAAATCTCACCTGTCATCTTTTATTTTTACAACCTATTATATTACAGTACCAGCTTCGCAGCACCATAGATTCCTGCGTCATTTCCCAGTGTTGCAAGCTTGAACTGCGCATTCATGCATCCATGGAACGCATATTTCTCATAGTATTTTGTGATGTACTGGCATAAGATATCTCCTGCCTTAGATACACCACCACCGATAACGAAGGCTTCTGGATTTACGACTGCTGCGATAGCTGCCAGTCCTTTGCCAAGGTATTGTCCAAACTGCTCTGCGATCTCACACGCTACTTCATCACCGGCTTTTACTGCATCAAATACAGTCTTGGCACTGACTTCGCCCTGACGGAGTACACTGTCCTTTGTATCTGCTTCCAGTCTTCTCTTCGCCAGTCTTACGATACCTGTTGCTGATGCATACTGTTCCAGACAGCCATGATTGCCACATCCGCAGGCATCTCCTTCTTTGTCTTCTATATGAATATGACCGATTTCACCTGCTGCGCCGGTAGCACCTGTCAGAATCTTACCGCCAAGGATAACGCCGCCGCCTACACCGGTTCCAAGTGTAACAAGTACCATGTTCCCGAAGCCTTGTCCACCACCGCGCCACATCTCACCAAGAGCTGCTACATTTGCATCATTACCAGCCTGTACAGCAAGTCCTGTCAGACCACCAAGAATTTCTTTTACATCCATGATGTCCCAGCCAAGGTTGACTGCCTTGAGTACAACGCCTTTATCATTTACAGGTCCTGGTACACCGATACCGATACCTGCTACTTCGTCTTTTGCAATATTCTTCTCTGCCATCTTGTCCAAAACGGATTTGGCTACGTCCGGGAGAATATTCTTGCCATTCTCTTCTGTTCTGGTAATAATCTCCCACTTATCCTGCACATTTCCTTCCAGGTCAAAAAGACCAAGCTTTACAGTTGTGCCTCCTACATCGACACCGAAACAATACTTACTCATTACTCCTCATCCTCTTCTCTTTTTCTTGTTAATGAATTCTGTACACGCTGATACAGCTCCTGTGCTGCATTATAGCCCATCTTCTTCTGTCTGTGGTTGACCGCTGCGCACTCGCAGATGATTGCCAGGCTTCGTCCGGGTCTGATTGGAATATTATGGCATACTACTTTATTACCAAGATATTCCGTATAATTCTCTTCCAGACCAAGTCTGTCGTATTTCTTCTCTTTATCCCAGTCTTCCAGACGGATAACAAGGCTGATATTGGTCGTATCCATAACGCTGGATACACCGAACAATGCCTTGACATCTATAATACCGATACCTCTCAGCTCAATAAAATGCTTCGTGATATCAGGTGCTGTACCTACCAGAGTATCATCACTGACTTTTCGGATCTCTACCACGTCATCAGATACAAGTCTGTGTCCTCTCTTGATCAGCTCCAGGGCAGCCTCGCTCTTACCGATACCACTCTCACCTGTGATCAGGACACCTTCACCATATACATCGACCAGTACACCATGTACAGAAATGCATGGAGCCAGCTTGACATTGAGCCATCTGATAATCTCTGCCATGAAAGCAGAAGTAGACTTCTGTGTCAGAAGCACCGGTACTTTATTCTTCACTGCGGTTTCCAGAAATATCTCATCCGGACGCAGGTCTCTGCAAAATACGATACAGGGAGTTTTCTCAGAAAGGACTTTAGGATAGACCTCTCTCTTATCCTCTTCTGTCATGTGCTCCATGTAGGAATACTCTACAAAACCGATGATCTGTGGTCTTGTCTCATCATAATGTTCAAAATAACCCGCAAGCTGCAGCGCAGGTCTGTTGATATCCGGCTGAGTCACCTTGATCCCCGTAATATCTACTTCCGGTGTCAGATTCTGCAATTCCAGCTTATCAATTAACTGTTTAATACTAACTGCCATATCCATACCCATACCTTTCTTTTTACACAAACTGCCTCTCTTCATAGGCACTGCTTTGTTTCAATCATAGCATACTTAACTTCGCTTTGCTACTTTTTATTGCTTCTGTTTATGGAAAAAGCGATAGATTTCCTCCGCCACATTTACCGTGATTCCCGGAACCTCCTGCAAGGTGCTGACCTGCGCCTGCTGCAGCTCTTCAATGGACTTGAAATATTTCATCAAAGCCTTACGGCGGCTGGGTCCCACACCGTTGATTTCATCCAGTACAGAATGCACCTGTGCCTTGCTTCGAAGTGATCTGTGATACGTGATAGCGAAGCGGTGGGCTTCATCCTGAATACGGGTAATAAGCTTGAAGCCTTCTGAATTCCTGTCTATGGGCAGCTCTTTATTCTGGAAATACAATCCTCTGGTTCGGTGGTTATCATCCTTTACCATACCACATACAGGAATATTTATCCCTAGTTCATCCAATACCTGCAAAGCAATATTTACCTGTCCCCGTCCACCATCCATGAGCAAAAGGTCAGGAAACTTCGTAAAGCTGCCGAAATTCTCATCCATGTTCTGTTCCTGCATTTCCTGTTTCTCATCCAGTCCATGCTGGAATCGTCTGGTCAATACCTCATGCATGCAGGCGTAATCATCCGGGCCAGCTACGGTCTTCATCTTGAATTTACGGTAATCGCTGCGTTTTGGCTTGCCTTTTTCATAGACTACCATAGAACCGACATTGGCGAAACCGCTTGTATTGGAAATATCAAAGGCCTCCATTCGGGAGAGTCCCTTGAGTCCCAGCAGATCTTCAATCTCCTTCACTGCACCAATGGTTCTGCCCTCTTCCCTGCGGATACGTTCTCTGTCCTGACTCAGTACCAGGGCTGCATTTCTGGCTGCAAGGTCAACCAGCTTTTCCTTGGAGCCTTTCAGCGGCACTCGTAAATGAACCCTGCTTCCCTTCTTGGCAGTAAGCCATTTCTCCACCAGCTCCATATCTTCTATTGACTCCTGCAGCATAATCTCTCTTGGGATAAAAGGAGTTCCTGCGTAAAACTGTTTTACGAAGCTTGTTAATATTTTATCAATAGAAGGTTCCTCTATCTGTGTCATATAGAAGTGCTCTCTGCCAATGAGTTTACCATTTCGCAGGAAGAAGACCTGTACTACGGTCTCATTACCATCTATGGCAAGGGCAATGATATCCTTATCCTCCCCTACATTATCAGACATCTTCTGTGTTTCACTGATCTTTTTGATATTTTCTATCAGATCACGGTATTTGATGGCTTCCTCATACTCCATGGCTTCAGAAGCAGCCTGCATTTTTTCCTTCAGATCCTTGATGACCGGTTGATATTTGCCATTGAGGAAATCCAGCGCCTGCTCAATCTGTGCTGCATACTCTTCCCTGGATACATATCCCTGACAAGGCGCACAACACTGATTGATGTGATAGTTCAGACAAGGTCTTTCTTTGCCAATATCTGCGGGAAGTCTACGGTTACAGGTTCTAAGCTTGTAAAGCTTATTAATCAGATCTATGGTTTCTTTGACTCCTCCACTGGTAAAAGGTCCAAAGTACCTCGCCTTGTCCTTCTTCATCTGCCGAACCAGCAGAATACGGGGATATTCTTCTCCTACGGTTACTTTTATATAAGGATATGTCTTATCATCCTTGAGCATGGTATTGTACTTGGGGCGATTCTCCTTGATCAGGTTATTCTCCAATACCAGTGCTTCCAGTTCAGAGTCCGTTACAATATATTCAAACCGGGCAATGAGAGACACCATTTTGTCAATCTGCGGTCCCCTGCCGATATTTTCCTTGAAATAGGAACGCACACGGTTATGCAGGTTGATTGCCTTGCCGACATATAGAATCGTATCGTCCTTATCGTGCATGATATACACGCCGGGTTTGTTTGGAAGTTTATGAAGCTCTTCCTTTATGTCAAAATCCTGTGGCATTATAAGTCTCCTTCTATCTAAGCACTTTGCGTTGAAAGCAAAAAATCACTGCTTTTGTAAATTCAGTGATTTTTCGCTTTTCTATATCTTCTTATTTACTGATTCCATCTGGAACTGAATTGTGAATTCTCTTTGTCTGTATCTGTTCCCGACTGATTTCCTGCACTCTGCTGCTCTGTGGTATTATCACCCTGCATCGGCTGCTGCGGCATTGATTCCTGCTGCTGTGGCTGTCTGGGTGCAAAAGAAATCTCATTGCGGGGAAGATAAGGATTCACCGCCTGTTGTGTCGGACGGCTGCGAAGTTCTTCCGGTGTCGGAGCCTTCTCGTCATCCTCTTCCACAACTGTCTGTTTTGGAGCTTCCTGCTCTATAGCAGTCTCCTGTGGCTTTTCTTCCTTATTTTCTTCTTTCTTCTCTTCTTTATTCTCTTCCGGTTCAGGAAGTCCCTTAGCTTCTCTGTAAATCTTCATGAATTCCTTACCGGTAATGGTCTCTTTCTCAATCAAGTGAGCTGCGATCTTATCCAGAACATCACGATTCTCACGAAGCATCTGTAATGCTTCCTCATATGCGTCCTTAAGAATCTGCATCACTTCGTTATCAATCTCGGAAGCGGTATTATCAGCACAGTTCAGGGATGATCTGCCATCCAGATACTGACTCTCCACTGTCTCCAATCCCATCAGGCCAAACTTCTTGCTCATACCATAGCGTGTTACCATGGAGCGGGCTATGCTGGTTGCCTTCTCGATATCATTGGAAGCGCCTGTGGTTACTGTATCAAATACGATTTCTTCCGCGGCACGTCCACCAAGGAGTCCCACAATCATATCATGTAATTCTGCCTGTGTATTCAGATATTTCTCATCTTCCGGTACATGCATGACATAACCGAGTGCTCCCATGGTTCTTGGAACAATGGTGATCTTCTGCACCGGTTCCGAATTCTTCTGCAAAGCACTGATCAGCGCATGCCCTACTTCATGATAGGATACAATCTTACGCTCTTCCTTGCTCATGATACGGTCTTTCTTCTCTTTACCTACCAATACGACTTCTACCGCATTGAATAAGTCCTTCTGGCTGACAAATTCTCTGCCTTCCTTGACTGCGTTAATTGCAGCTTCGTTAATCATATTGGCAAGGTCAGAACCTACTGCACCGCTGGTAGCCAATGCAATGGCATCCAGATCTACAGTCTCATCCATCAGTACGTCTTTTGCATGTACTTTCAGGATGTCCACACGACCCTTTAAGTCTGGTTTATCCACGATAACTCTTCTGTCAAAACGTCCCGGACGAAGCAGCGCCTTATCCAGTATCTCCGGTCTGTTCGTTGCTGCCAGAACGATAATACCCTTCTTACCATCGAAACCATCCATTTCGGAGAGCAGCTGGTTCAGAGTCTGTTCACGTTCCTCATTACCGCCGCCGTACTTGGAATCACGGCTTCGACCAATCGCATCAATCTCATCAATAAAGATAATACATGGTGCATTCTTCTCTGCCTCCTTAAACAAATCTCTTACACGGGAAGCACCTACACCTACATATAATTCAATAAAATCAGAACCTGCAAGGGAGAAGAATGGCACATGTGCCTCACCTGCTACTGCCTTTGCAAGCAGAGTCTTACCTGTTCCGGGAGGTCCTACGAGCAGTGCACCCTTTGGAAGCTTCGCACCGATCTTGGAATATTTACCCGGATTATGCAGGAAATCTACGATTTCTTTCAGGGAATCCTTGGCTTCTTCCTCACCTGCTACATCTTTAAAAGTAATTCCTGTTTCTTTCTGTACATATACTTTGGCATTGCTCTTACCCATGCTGAAAGCTCCGCCACCACCTGTCATCTTGCGAAGCAGCAGGCTTAAAAGCCCCCACATCAGCAGGATTGGCAGAATATAGGATAAAATAGATAAAATAATACCGGAGCCGTCAGGAACAGAACCGCTTACTTCTACATTGGCATCCAGAAGACGCTGTGTCAGTGTATCATCATCCTCAATCTTACCTGTATGGTAAGTAATGGTAGGCTGCATATAGAATAAGGATACTGTCTGTTTACTCTTAGGATAGATCGTAATCTGGTTGGACTCGATCTTAACCTTCTCGACCTGTCCTTCTTCAATCATGGAGATGAACTGATTATAAGATATCTCCGTGTCTGTAGCCCCTGTAAAAGCCTTCATGAAATAGCTGATACATAATAAGGAAAGCAGTGCTGCAATCAGAAGAATCAGAAGATTCTGTTTCTTAGGATCTCTTCCGTTTCCATTACCATTGCCGCCTGAACCACCATTATTATTGCCATTTCCGCCTGAATTGTTGTTGTACTGGTTAAACTGATTATTGTCCATTGTATAATAACCATGCCTTTCGCAAACTTTATAGTCACGCGTCCCGGTTGTGCATGCTGCACGCAAACAGCCACAATAACCGTTATAACGCATCTTTCAACTTCCCTACTCAGAAGTATTGCCCAAGTGAAAGTATTCAATTATAATTATAAGTTGTAAGAGTTTATAAATCAACTTTTTCTTTCTGAAATAAAAATTCGAACTATTAATATTTTATAAAAAATAGTAGATTTTTGACATCTGAGCGTTGTATAATACTTAGATGTGATTACAGAAAACGTGGTTTTTCCACCCATTAATATAGAAAGGAATCAAAGCTATGCCAGTAAAGTATGTATTCGTTACAGGCGGTGTTGTATCCGGATTAGGAAAAGGCATCACTGCAGCCTCCCTTGGACGTCTTCTGAAAGCCCGTGGTTATAAAGTGACCATGCAGAAGTTCGATCCTTATATCAATATCGACCCCGGAACCATGAACCCGATTCAGCATGGTGAAGTATTCGTCACTGATGACGGTGCTGAAACAGACCTCGATCTGGGTCATTACGAAAGATTTATTGATGAAAGTCTTGATAAGAACTCCAATGTGACTACCGGTAAGGTGTACTGGAGTGTATTACAGAAGGAGCGCCGCGGCGATTATGGCGGAGGTACCGTTCAGGTCATTCCACACATTACGAATGAAATCAAGAGTCGTTTCTACCGCAATTTCACAGACCCGGATATGCGTATTGCAATCATTGAAGTCGGTGGTACAGTCGGTGATATCGAAAGCCAGCCTTTCCTGGAATCTATTCGTCAGTTCCAGCATGAAGTCGGCAGAGAAAATGCTATTCTGATTCATGTAACTCTGATTCCTTATCTGAGTGCTTCTCAGGAAATGAAGACCAAGCCTACCCAGGCCAGTGTAAAAGAGCTGCAGGGAATGGGTATCCAGCCTGACATTATCGTATGTCGCAGCGAGCATCCTCTCGATCAGGGTATCAAGGATAAGATTGCTCTGTTCTGTAATGTACCGAATTCTCACGTATTACAGAATCTGGATGTAAAGTATCTCTATGAAGCACCTCTTGCCATGGAGAAAGAACATCTGGCTGAGGTTGCCTGTGAATGTCTCCATCTGGATTGTCCAGAACCTGATCTTACAGACTGGAAGGAGATGGTAGATGACCTCTACGCCGCAACTCACGAAGTAACGATTGCTCTGGTCGGCAAATATACACAGCTCCACGATGCTTATATCAGTGTCGTAGAAGCCCTCAAGCACGGCGGTATTCCACAGCATACCACTGTCAATATCCGCTGGGTAGATTCTGAGCAGGTCAATGCAGACAATGTAGCAGATATTCTCAATGGTGTAGATGGCGTTCTGGTACCGGGTGGTTTCGGCGACCGTGGTATCGAAGGTATGATTGATGCCATTCATTATGCACGTACTAATAATATTCCATTCCTTGGATTATGTCTGGGCATGCAGCTCTCTATCGTAGAATACGCCCGCAATGTTGTTGGATATAATGATGCACACAGCGTTGAGCTCAACCCCAACACCACCCATCCAGTTATCGCACTGATGCCGGATCAGAATGGTGTAGAAGATATCGGCGGTACTTTAAGACTTGGTTCCTATCCATGTCATCTGGACAAGGCTTCCAAGGCTTATACCCTCTACGGAGAAGAGATTATTCATGAGCGTCACAGACATCGTTATGAAGTTAACAATGATTTCCGTGCAGCCCTTACAGATAAAGGCATGATGCTCTCCGGTCTGTCTCCTGATGGACGTATTGTAGAAATGGTAGAGATTCCTTCCCATCGTTTCTTCCTTGCAACACAGGCACATCCTGAATTAAAGAGCCGTCCTAACAGACCACATCCTTTATTCAGAGGACTGGTTGAAGCAGCACTTGCATATAAAAACGAGAAATAATCACAATAGACCGAATCACTTTTTAGTGGTTCGGTTTTATATTTTTATGGTTATTTTTCATACAAATTTCATTACTTTTGCTTTGATCTTGGTATCGTTCACTCTATGGCACATCCTCTGGGTGCTCTCTATGATACACCACATGGTATTGCCAACGCTATCATCCTTCCTACTGTTATGGAATACAATGCAGAAGCTACTGGTGAGAAATATCGTGAAATCGCAAGAGCTATGGGTGTCAAGGGTGTTGACGACATGACTCAGGAAGAATACAGAAAAGCAGCTGTAGACGCTGTAAAACAGCTTTCTCAGGATGTAGGAATTCCTGGTGACTTAAAGGACATCGTAAAGAGAGAAGATATTCCTTTCCTGGCACAGTCCGCATATGATGATGCATGCAGACCTGGCAATCCTAAGGAAACCAGCGTAGAAGACATCACCAAGTTATACGAATCCTTACTTTAATTCAATCGTTACTATTAAGAACCCGTTCTTCATAGTTTCAATAAAACATACCACTCTCAAAAACCGCCGGCTCTATGAGCCAGCGGTTTTTATACTATATAGATCCCTGTCTGTAAGCTGCAAGTAAAAGCTCCAGATCATGAATATTGTCCAGTATCTTCTTTCCATTATCCGTATCCTTGATCATGACACGATCAGGCTCCATTTCAAAGAAGTTTGAACTGGACTCTATGTCTTTGTTCTCAGTTAATACCTTCTCAATACTTTCAAAAGGCTGATGTGCTTTCAGTCGCATACCATGCGAATTATAAATTAGTGTATATCCTGCAATTCCTGTTGTCTTCTGGTATGCTTTACAGAAACCGCCATCAATTACAATGAGACGATTGTTGGCTTTTACAGGGGATTCTCCATCTGAAACCTTAATCGGTGTATGTCCGTTAATGATATGGGACATGGACGAATGTAAGCCAAACTCCCCAAGAATCCTCACGCATACATCTTCCTGCTGATAATACCGATAGTACGGATCTTTTGCTTCTTCCCAGGCTCTCTTATCTTCTACAAAAGTCCTCTCAAAGGTCTTGATATTCCTGCCGGACAATGGAGATTTCTTACCGCACCACAGATACCACATGAAATCCAGTGCCGGTCTTGTTCCCTGATAAAAGGCAAGTCTTGCTACTCTCTGGGCATAATCCATATATTCCTTACCACAGTAGAACTTCTCTCCTATTTGAATTCCATCCAGATTGCCATTTTCATCCAGTGGAATACAACCATGAAACAGCAGATTCCCATTGTATACACGGTATATGCTGCCTTTTTCATACAGGAATTCCACATGATTGCGCAGTACATGGCTGTTGCGGAAGGAAGCCCTCAGGTCTTCCATCACTTTTTGTTCCTCTTCGGACAATACATATGGCTGTTTAAAGTCTATTGTTGGAAAGTACGTATCATTCAGATCATATTCCTGTCCTTCTATGCATACAGTGCCTTTTCCAAGGTCCATCTTATCCAGCAGTAGGCGGTCATCCATATTGTATTCTGAGTGGCGCATAATAATCTGCCCTTCCAGCTTGAACAGAATAATGGAAATGGCTTTCAGCGCTGCCTTCATAGGTGTCAGATCGGGATACAGCTTCTCTGCAAAAAGAATCAGGGAGCGAAGACTGATTCCATAGGAATTCTCCAGAATCTCCATATTGCCGTATTTGATATTATTTCTCAACACATTTGCAATGCAGGCTTCGCTGCCACATGCCGCTCCCATCCACAGAATATCATGGTTTCCCCATTCGATATCCAGCGAGTGATACTTCATCAGCAGCTCAATAATTCTATCTGCATTACTTCCTCTGTCAAAAATATCACCCACGATATGCAGATGATCCACTGCCAGTCTTTTAATTAATTTGGTATACGCCTCAATAAAGGCATCTGCACTTCCTATATCAATGATGGTATCTATGATCTTCTCATGATAGACATACTGGTTATTATCCTCATCTGACTGCGCATGAAGCAACTCATCTATAATATAACTGAATTCCGGCGGTAATGCCTTACGTACCTTGGAACGGGTATATTTGGATGAAAGCAGCTTCGCCAGCTCCGTCAGATTCTTCAGGGTCATTTTGTACCAGTACGGGGTAATCGCATTCTGCTCCTTTAACAGCTTGATCTTCTCCACAGGATAATAGACCAGTGTACAGATCTCCTGTCTCTCCTGCGCAGATAACCTGCTGCCAAAGATCATATCTACCTTCTCCTTGATAACTCCCGCAGCGTTATTCAATATATGATAAAAGGCTTCATATTCTCCATGCAAGTCACTCATGAAATGCTCTGTACCCTTTGGCAGATTCAAAATAGCTTTTAAATTGATAATTTCCCTGCACACTGCGGGTATGGACGGATATTTCTCAGCTAAAAGACGCAGGTACTTCAATTTTTCTTCTGACAGATAAGGTGTATAAGAACTCTCGAAATCCATATTTCCTCCATTTTATAAGATATGTATTATTATATCATGAACTTCGTTCATGATCGTCATTCGCCGTTCGGGATGAGCATGCAAGCATGTTCCCCCTCACTAACGCTCATTATATCGTAATTATTGTGATGTATAACAATACGTTGTTACGGATTTAACAAGCATGAAAAAAAGACGCCTGATCTGCATCAAACGTCTTTTGTCTATTCAACTCTATGTTAATCCTGTATATTCGTCTGCTCATAGCAACATTATAGCATCCCGGTAACGTTTCTTACAAGAGTAAATTTATGCCTTATTCCTGTATTCTCCATCTGTAATCCTGTCTCCATATCCGCCTGGTCGGATATCCCGCCCAAGAATGCTGTGTGTGCCCTGTTTATCATAGGAATAGAGAAGATATCCCTCTGTCCGGTTCACATCCAATCTGTCATAAGCATTCGCCTGCTGCCATCCATCATCTACTGGAAGGCTTCTGGATGTTGCTCCTGCTCTTCCCTGTCTCTTTCTTCTCTGCTTTCTGAATGCTATCTGTTCTCTTGCATCTCTCCTGCATCGGCTCTCGATCCGGTTCGCCTCCATTACGATCAGGTAGCCCGGCTCCTGCACTTGCGCATCATCCGGCTGTGAATGCTGTGCTGTATCTCTTCTTACAGGCTGCCGGACAGGCGGTGTAACTATCTGTGCTGCGGTCTGCAAATAAAGCGCAATTGCTTCCTCTATGGATATTCTGTTTTCACAAATGTCCCGTGCGGGTACACTATGCCCGCAGTCAGGAATGTCATAAGAAACCGCCTGCAGAAGCCTTGCCAGTCTTCTGCTGTTCATAGAATAGCCACCTCCGTGTGACGAATATGGATATATAACTCCTCTCCATGGAATTATGAATGGAAAGCAAAAGGACGAATGGGACGAATTGTGCAGGTTTTAGCTGCACTGCCAATACAATATCATATATAAATATATCGACATCTTGCAGCCTCATAAACAGTTAAAAATATGGCAAAAATATATTCAGAATACTCGTTTATTATTCTCCTGATGTATGTTAAAATATAATTGTTGTGTTTATACATTAAGAAACTGTATATACACCTCATAATAATCAGTCTTTAACAAAATACGGCAAAGACAACATCAAATAAAGACAATGTTCTCTTATTTTAATAAGAGACATTGTCCACATTAACTTAAAACATGTAACTGCGAAACGTTATCTTCCATATACAGAATTGCACAGCGTTAACAATTGCATAAGCAGGCACTCTGCAGCCGTCGGTACTTAATGCGCATGCGTCTGCAAGACACATGCACACTTATGTACCGCTACGAGCTGCAGCGTAGCGGGAGCGTGCCTGTGGTGCAATTATTAACGCTGTGCAATTCGTCCCATGCATGTAACCCTCCACTTCGCAGATTACCAAATCAGAAAGGAAATAACTATGTTTACAGAACAGAAATTAGAGCAGCACTATTCTTCACTCCCATCCGAGACCTTACATATTATCAGGGATGAGTACAAGTGGGCATTGGAGACTTGTGGTGTACACAGCGAAGAACAGATCAAATACATTGAGAAGACATTAAGTCTGAGAGGCGAAAGCCTTGCAGCCAGAGTCAACCACAAGATATTATTCCTGTGCAAGTGCGGCCAGAGCCGTATCGTAACTACAGACCTGCCGGAAGACAAGATCAAGATGTTCATCTTTGAACAGTACAATGTACCATGTCCTAAATGCCGCAACGTGAACATGTATACATGGAAATATATGGATTAATACTCAGTCCAGTCTATGTGAACGCATAATCTGTCTTACTGTCTGCAGAAGATATGGTTTTAATTCCTCAATGCCGACAGGTTCCTCATTCAGAATAGAACTGTAACAGCTGGAACTGATCATTTCGATTATGATATACATCATAATCTCAGGTTTCTCATATTTGACCGGGGAATTCTCAAACATGGCATGATAGAGCTCATAGAAATTGTTTTCTTCTGTTGCCCCGGCGACAGCGTTTGTAAAAATTCCCCAGCTGAGATTCTTGGCAATGAAGTTCAGAAGTGTAGTATCTTCCACGAACTGATTCAGGATATTGTCAATCATGGCAATAATATGCTCTTCCAAATCTGCCATTTCCCGGCTCTTTGTTTCTTCTTCTGCACGCTGAAAGATTTCATTTGATTTATGGACGATCAGTTTATCTCTCAGGTCATACTTATCTTTAAAATACAGGTAAAAAGTGCCTTTTGCCACACCTGCTGCTGAGGTAATATCAGCCACCGAGGTCTTGGTCAGCCCCTTGGTCGTAAACAGAAGAAAGGCAGCATCCAGTATGGCTTCTCTCTTTATTTTCTTATTATCTTCCAGTTTGCCCATTAGATCATCTCCCTTTCTATGCGCCTGCTAAAAGGCATCTGCCTCCGGCAGGAAAAACGGCAGCGGAAACCAGCCCTGTGGCGCCTGATACAGCGCACTTTCTTTACTCTGCATTGCAATATAATAATAACTGGTGGTTAGTTCCTTTACCAGCGTTAAACCATCATACATAATCTGTGCCGGTTCTGTCGTCTTTTCCACACAGATGTCCTTTTCCGTAATCGTTATCTTAATAGTTTCCGTATTCTGGTCTTCTTTTATTCCCAATACGAAAGTACCTTCCTGTAATGATGTATACTGCCTTTTCCAATGCAGAAGAAAGGCAATGACGCTTTCATACTGAAGGATTCTAATCTGATGTGACATCGACACCGTATAGTAATCACTGACGTGATCCAGCAGAGGAAGTTTGGCAGTCTCATCCATACCAACATTGATTCCCAGCTCGTCTATATCCATCTCTTGCATATATGCATAGATAACCGCGGGCAGAAGCTGCTCATCCAGAAGTCCAATCTCATACAGGGATGATCCATCCGCAGAAGTATTAAGATAACCAACACACTTTTCTTCCAACATAACAGCATAGAGATCGGCTCCCCAGCTCTGCATACACGGATAGAAGCTGTCTCTCTCTCTTGCTGTCACATTTCTTCTGCTATATATCTCATATATACTGTCCAACAGATCATCTTCTGCACTTTCGATCAGTTGAAACACCGGTGTTTTCAGATCAGCAACCGCTGAACATGCATGACGGATACTGTCAGAAGTGACATTAAAGCAGTATTTCATACCGGCTTTTTCAAAGCCATAATGCTGATAACGATGTCTGTTGCCGTCCAGAATAATCATATCATATCCCTGACTGCGCATATCCTCCTGTGCCTTAGCCATCAGTTCAATCATATAACCCTTGCTTCTGGCTTTCGGATGTACACTGACTGTTCCGATATAGCCGCATTTCAGGGACAGATCACCCGCTGCCAGTGTCAGCGGATACACATCTACCAATGCCTGTATAACGCCTTTTTCCCGCATTACATGATGTGTCACGATATGCTGTCTTGCCTGTGAATATGCCTTTGGCAGAATTGCCTCAAAATCCGTACTTCCAGATGACAAGCTGAATACCAGGTCTGCGAAATCCAGAATCTCCTGACTGGTCTGGTGCATCTCCTTACTATATACCGCCATCGTTCTTCCTTCTTCCTCTACGCAAAAAGCCTGACACGTTACTGCATCAGGCTTATCTTCTATTCTATGTTCTATGTAACTATGTTTCGTGTATCTCTTATGAAGCAGCACTCTTGCGAGTCTTCTCTGTACTCTTGGTTCCTGCTGTCTTAGCCGGTTCTGTCTCCGGGAAGAAATTCTTCGGTGTTACATCTGCATAGCACAGGGAGCAATAACCATTAATCGCAGCACCATTACTTACCTGAATGGACTTTGCCTTGATAGCACTGTCTACAATAGCTTTATCTCCCAGCGTTACCGTTCCCTGAATATCCAGCTTACCCTGGATTGCTCCATCTACCATAAGATTCTTGGCACTGATATCGCCCAATACTACGGTATTCTCGCGGACGTCTACTCCTTCTGTGCAATCAATCTTGCCTTCTATAAAAGCATCCTTCGCATTCAGTTCATTTGCCTTAATATTGCCATTTATATTACTTCCATATATATTGACCTTATCGGTTGACTGGATGTCGCCATTCATTGTACCATACATGTCCAGTTTACCGGTAATTTCTATATTACCATTAATAATCGTTCCTTTGGGAATCAATGCTGCCTCTGTCTGTCTTGTGTCACCATAATTATTCATATTGCTTAACCCCTTTCTATCCCCCGGCCACTCTCTCTTATGGCTGTATATCTCTATTTAATCTTATTTGCATGAAAAAATCAACCTCTTTGTGCATGAAATATGACTTTTCAAACTGTACACTAAAATATATTTAAAATTGTATATTTCTAAAAAGTCACTTTTCACTATACTTATGTACAAACATAAAAAATGCATCAAATGATAAAGAAACGAGGTATATGTTATGAATGAAAAAAACAACAAAGTCTATAAAATTGCTTTGACTGGTCTGATGGCTGCACTTTCTTATGTCGTATTTACTTTCTTGCAGATTAAGATCACACTCCCCGGCGGTGATGCTACCAGTATTCATCTTGGTAATGCTGTCTGCGTTCTGGGTGCTCTGCTTCTTGGCGGCGTATATGGCGGCATTGGCGGCGCAATTGGTATGACCATTGGTGATTTGTTAGACCCTGTCTATATTGTATATGCACCTAAGACATTCCTTTTAAAGTTCTGTATCGGTCTGATTACTGGTCTGATTGCCCACAAATGTGGTAAGATCTCTACATCTAATGATAACAGGCATGTACTGAAATGGACTATCCTTGCAGCTATCGGCGGTCTGCTCTTCAATGTAATCTTTGATCCACTGATCGGTTATTTCTACAAGCTGCTTATTCTTGGCAAACCGGCTGCAGAGCTGACTCTTGCTTGGAATGTAGCTGCTACATCCATTAATGCTGTAACATCTACTATTGTATCTGTAGTTGTATACATGGCAGTTCGTCCCGCTCTTAGAAAGGCAGGTATGCTTCCTGTCATCGGCAAAAAGTCCAAATAATTATCTGTAACTTACAACAGGAGCTTAAATAAGCTCCTGTTTTTTATTGCAATATTCTATCTATTCTGTCTCTGACTGGAGCCAGCTCTCCCATTCTGGATGCTGCTTCTTCCATTCTTTCGTGTGCTTTATCTGCCTGTGTATTCTTTCCCTGATCTACATATACCCGATACTGATATGCCGCCTCATAGTACTGTGCCACTGCATAGCATTCCTGCAGGTCTTCATCCGGTTTTACTCCCAGTGCTTCATTTGTATAATAATAATTCAGGCATTTCTCATACTCCTGCTGTTGTATATATTGCAGAAATACAATCGCCCTTTTACCGTTATTACTCAGATCAAACGTATAATCTGCGATAAACATGGCTTCTATCGTTATGATACATGTGAGTAATACAATACATATATTTAATATTTTAGAAAGCGTCCCGGACTGCTTGTTTCTAATCTTCATTCTGCAATAGCCTTCCTATGATAATCTGATTGATCTGTGCCGAAGTCATTTCTGGAAATGGCTCCACATCTTCTCTTGTCAAAGGCAGCTTCTCCACCAGAAGATCGGATACTCTGTCCCTCATCTGCTGTAGACTTTCTCTGTTCTGATCACTTATAGCACCCTCATATTTCTTATATTGATCCAGATATGTTCTCTGATAGAAATCGGCAAGCTTTTCTGAAAGATACAATGCACTGTCTTCCTTATAATCCCCATAATCAGTCAGCATCTGAACCGCCTGTTCCACATATCCATAGGAATTGGCACACCAGAAAACAGGATAGTAAGCCTGAAAATCACCCTTCTCCGTATCTGTCAGATGATAATATTCTCCATACTCAAACAGTTCACTGTATTGTCCATTCTCCAGATACGTCTGAATCTGGCTGCGCACTGCATCATAATTCTTACTTGCCTGATGTCTTCTGATTATTTTCTCCAGACTTCCTCCTGAAAGCGCAGAAGCAACGAAGATATAGAGAATGATGAGAAAACCAATTATCCCAAGCAGCATACCCTTTCTGGATATTCGTGCAAAATGATGCGTCTTGTCCAGGACCTCTTTCTTCGTACTTTGATACGCTCTATCGTATTTTCCCATGGCTTTGCCATGTTCCTTTTGAAATTCTCTGCTTAATTCCTCATCATTCTTCATTTATGATTGCTTCCTTTAGCTGCTGTACCTGCGCCCTCTCATCTACTGCACTGTATAGATAAACAGCCAGTGTAAGGGCAAGAAGTGTAAGTATCGTTCCTATGATAAGCTTCGCCACAAAGACGCCTTCCCTGCAACTGTCCTTATGCTTCACATTCTGAAGATCTTCCAGATTATCCCGAATCCTGCCAAGATCCCTCATGTATGCCTTTTCTGCCCCTCGCAGATGTATGGCGCCACAATATGGGCAAGTCTCCAGCTCATCATCAAACATTGCTCCACAGGAGCTGCATTGTACTTTATTTTTCATTGGCTTTCTCTCCAAATAACAGCAGCATATCATCCTTTTTCATATTACTGAGATTGGCTGCCTCTTCTTTCGTCAGTCCAAAATACGTCTGCAGATTGGCATTCATGGCATCATAAATGGGCTGTAATCTGCGTGCTGTCTCTTCCTCACTGACCACATCCCTCGCCTTATAGTGCAGGGAATACACATCATAGAACTCTGGAAGCAGACCACAGATATCTTCCAATTGTTCGTTTCTGTCATATACATTATCAGCCGCCAAATACTGATTGATATGACTGTTCAGAAAATAATAGATCTGCGCCCCTTCCATAACCGGATAATATTCCAGAAAAGGTCCCGCCGTCCATCCTGTAAGGTGATAAGAATCACAGTAAGCGTAGAACTCGTAATATTTTCCTGCTTCCAGATAATTCTCCATCTGCGCCTTTACTTCATCATAGTGGTCAACTGCCCATTCCTGCTTACGCAGATAAGCCCTGCTTTCTGCATGAAAGCCTACAAAAAGCAGCACTACCACCAATACAGCCAACACGCCGCAAGTGATACCTCTGACCATATAGGAAGACGATTTTCTATCTGTATCACTGACCTGTTTATGCGTACTCTGGTAGTCCTGTGCATAGAATTTTCTATCCCTGATATGACGTTTTGCCGCATAATTGACAGCACCACAGTAAGGGCATACTTCATCTGAAAGCTTCAGATCTGCCCCACATTTTTTACATTTCATTTATGCCTCCTCGATCACTGCCTGTTCCAGAAGCGCTTCGATATCAGCACCTTCCATATCCAGCCCCTGCGCACTGACAAAGTGGGAATGTTGTATTCCATATAGTTTGCACAACGCATTCACATACTGGAATCCGAAATTGCAATCCCCTATATAACCACCGCTGGTCGTCACGTAGTACATATCCTGTGCCTGACATAATCCTACAGGCGTTCCATCCTCAGCGTAGGCAAATGTAATACCAACCACGCTGGCTGCTTCCAAAAATATCTTGAGCGATGCCGGAAAAGACATATCCCAGTAAGGGGCTGCAATCACGATCATATCTGCCTGTGCCATAGCATTGGCATAGTCAAACATACTGTCCTCATATATGCCATTTGCCAGCAGCTCATCTCTTCTTTGTAATCTCTCATAATTCAAAGGAATCAGATTCTCTGTAGAAAGTCTGATTTCTTCGATCTTAAAAGCCATATCCTTTTGATTCGCTTCTTTGATACTTGTCAAAAGCCTCTCACACAAGGCAAGTGTCCTTGAGTCCTTACCTCTTACACAGGCATTGATAAATAGAAGTGTTGGCATGCTCTTTGTCTGCCACTCAAAATGTGATTAAATATGCTCACATCGAGATAATGTAAGTTCTCACGAACATTACTTACTATTTCATCGTGTATGCTTTGGATTGACCGAAATCATATCTACTCGCAAGTTCTTGTACACTCCATAGTCGTAAATTCCCGAAAATAGCCTTCGGTACATACTTACGTTTGCGTTTTAGTTATGCAACTTCGTAAGTTATCGCATCTCTCAAATTAAGTGCAGCATTGAAATCTCTGTCTTCGACATAACCGCAACTGCATTTGAATATTCTATCTGAAAGCTTTAAATCTTTTTTGACAGTGCCACAGCAGTGACAGGTTTTAGATGATGGATACCATCTGTCTACTACTCGAAGTTCGATTCCATTTTCATTGCATTTAGCTTGAAGCTTTGTTCTAAATTCATAAAACTTCTGTGAAGCAACAGCTTTTGAAAGATGTCTGTTTTTCATCATACCTTTTACATTCAAATCTTCAATCGTAATATAAGATGGTTTGATTTTTACTATCTCTGCGATTGTTTTATTGATGTAATCAGTACGAATATTATCTATTCTATGATGAAGTTTCTGTACCTTAAGCCTTTGTTTTTGTATATTTGTTTTTTGAGTGGACTCTCCTTTCTTTAAATTTTCATACTTTCGAGAAAGACTTCTCTGTTCTCGAATAAGCTGTTTTTCAAGTTTCTTTAATCTTGCAGATTTGTTAATGTTCTTATAAGTTTTACCATTAGAAACAATGGCAAAATCCTTTAATCCAAGGTCAATGCCAATTCCTGCATTGGAATTATTGGCTATCTTGTTATTTAAAATTTCTACAAGAACTGAAACATAGTATCTGTCAGCTTTCATTGAGACCGTGCCGCTTTTAATCACATATCCGTCTTTAGTTGTTGGAATATATCCTTTTTCTTTGATGCGAACCCAACCAAGTGACGGAATATTGATTCTGTGTCTTTCGCAACGACAATCTTTTGGATTATTCTTTACAAAATACATTTTTACATCAGATTTGCCTTTCTTTTTAAAATTCGGAAAAGCACTTTGATGTTTGAAAAATCTGGTAAATGCGATACAACCATTTTCAATTGAGTGCTTTACAGATTTTGAACTGACTTCCTTAATCCATAACTTGTCTGGATTTTGTGGAAGATACTCATTGTTCAGCCAAACACTAAAACTTTTACCACTCATAAACTTTTCGCCTTTATCGTAAAGTTCTTTGTTATGAGCAAGATAGAAATTATAAATGAATCTACAAGTTCCTATCGTCTTATGAATCTTGACTTTCTGTTCCTCTGACGGATTTATTTCCGTCTTGAAGCTCTTTAGCAATTTCCACATCCCTTTCTATTTGGTTTTTATACTTACGAAGTCCGTACAACCTACAAGAGAACACATGGAGTATTGAAACAATATCCTGCACGAGTTCTTCTTGT